>WBZR01004871.1_pt1 | contig 10693 bp, 8 predicted proteins | sample 5204231 | NCBI WGS metagenome assembly WBZR01 (sample SAMN12412403, study PRJNA552823) | activated sludge metagenome | isolation source: activated sludge from anammox sidestream of wastewater treatment plant... | place: USA: Virginia | collected 2017-08
AGTACTCGTTCGTCTTCATGAAATAAGCATTTTAGATGTATTGTATTATTATCATCAATATAGCCCAAGCCTATGCATATAACTTTTGAGAATTCTGAAAATATTCCTGCTTTTTGATACTGTTCTTCCGGATTGAGGTCGGGATTAAATCTCCATTTTGCTGCCCACAATTTTTTTTCTTTTTCAGTAAGTTCAGAAAAAGTATATTTAACGGGAATGGTTTCTATATCTAAAAAAAGTAATCTTCGTATCATAATTTCTACCAATCCTCTCCCTTTTTATTAACAGGTGTTGACATTGCATCTTTTATTTCTTCTACAAGTGCATTGGCATCTTTTAGTGATTCTCCTTTTATTTTTTTCCATGTTAATTCCGGTAAAAGCATAGAGCCACACTCTGCAATTTCTTTGGTAATATCTCCTCCGGTATTTTTACCATTGCTTGCAGTATGGCTTATTTTTTTAATGGTATATTTATACTTACCGAATTTTGTTTCAATTGTTACATGCATTAAAATTTTTCCTGTATAATTAAATGGCGGATTTAATTCTTTTGGTTTTATTGGGAAAGCCACATCCATTTCTACCTTGCTGCCACCACCAACAGGATTAATTTTTTCGTATTTCGGGGTTTCTTTCTGTGCCCACGCAATAGCCCTATCTAATAAATCTTTTGCAGATACGGAATCTTTTGTAACAATTTCCGTAATAACATGACCATCATCAAGCGGCCTTTTATCTTGTGCTTTAATGCCTGATAAAAAAGTAAGTAATATAGTGCCTATTGCAAATACAGTTTTTTTCATATTAATAGATTTTAGGATATTGGTTTGGATTTACTTCATTCATTAAATTATAAATAACATCAAATACATCATCGGCGCTTGGCTTTGAGAAATAATCGCCATCGGTAGCATAGGCGGGACGATGTTCTTTTGCAGTAATTGTTATTGGGGCAGAGTCTATCAAGTTGTATAATTTTTGTTTTTCAATAAGTTGTTGTAAAATATATGCACTCGCTCCGCCGGGCACGTCTTCATCTAAAATTACAATACGACTTGTTTTTTGTACGGATTGTGTAATAAGATGGTGTATATCAAATGGAATAAGTGTTTGAATATCTATTAACTCAACAGAAACATTATGTTTTTCCAACTCCACAATAGCTTCTTGTGCTACTCTTACACAAGAACCATAGGTTACTAATGTAACATCTGTACCTGTTGAAATAATTTCGGGAACACCAAGCGGTGTTTTAAATTCACCGAAATTAGTTGGTTGTTTTTCTTTTAGGCGATACCCATTAAGTGGTTCAATAATTAAAGCCACATCGTCAGATTCTAACAATGTATTATAAAATCCTGCTGCTTGTGTCATATTTCTAGGAACACAAATGTAAATACCTTTGCAGGCATTAATAATAACTCCCATTGGCGAACCACTATGCCATATACCTTCTAAACGATGACCACGTGTTCTTACAATAACGGGAGCTTTTTGAATGCCTTTTGAACGCCACCGTACAGTTGCTAAATCATCACTCATCACTTGAAGTGCATAAAGTAAATAATCTAAATATTGTATTTCGGCAATTGGTCGCAAGCCTCTTAATGCAAGCCCTATAGACTGTCCTAATATTGTTGCTTCACGAATGCCGGTATCCAATACACGTAAGTCAGAATATTTTTCCTGCATTTTTTCAAGTCCTTGATTCACATCTCCAATTTTACCGCTATCTTCACCAAAAATCAGCACATTCGGATACTTTTCAAATAATGCATCAAAGTTATCTCTAATAATCATTCTTGCATCTACCATTGGCGCATCTGTGTTATATTGCGGAGCTGTACCACTTTCTTTTAAAGCGCTCCATTGTGTTTCTGAATATAAATCGGACCCATAAATTTTTTCTGCCATACTTTTCTTTTCTTGCAGCCACGCAGACAATTCATTTCTATATTCAGAGTTTTCATTTTTTGTTATTCGTAAAACTTTTTTTACTGCTTGATGAATATCCTTACGAATGGGTTCTTTGATGGCAGACAATGTTTTTTGAACGGCAATAACATCTTGAGCAAAAGCTGAGTTTACGATGATTTTTTCAAATAATGCCGAAACCTCTTGTATTTCTTGTTTTATAGGTGTTAGATAATTTTCCCATGCTTTGTTTCTTGCTTCTTGTACGGTTTGTTTTGCGTTCTCTTCAATTTCATCTAATTCTTTCTCGCTAGCTATACCATTTTTCAAAATCCATTCTCGCATTTTTTTTATACCATCATATTCTGCTTCCCACGCTAATCTTTCTTTTGACTTATATCTTTCGTGAGAGCCGGACGTACTATGTCCTTGTGGCTGTGTTACCTCTTCTACATGCACCAATACCGGCACATGTTCTTCTCTGGCAATTTTTTCGGCTTTTTCGTATGTTTCACATAAGTGCACATAATCCCAACCTTTAGTAACTAAAATCTCAAATCCTTTATTTTTCTTATCTCGCTGAAACCCTTTTAGTGCTTCGGAAATAGATTGTTTGATTGTTTGATATTTTTTTTGAACAGAAATACCATAGCCATCATCCCAAACAGAAATAATCATTGGCACCTGCAATACGCCGGCGGCATTAAGTGTTTCCCAAAACAATCCTTCTGAAGTGCTGGCATCACCAATTGTTCCAAAAGCTATTTCGTTTCCTTTATCTGAAAATTTTAGAAATTCTCCTTTTTGTAATGCAGTATTATTTCGATAAAAATAAGAAGCATAAGCTAAGCCTAATAATCGCGGCATCTGGCTGCCTGTAGGAGAAATATCAGCAGAAGAATTTTTTAGTTCAACAAGATTTTTCCATGAACCATCTGTATTTACAAGCTGTGTGGCATAGTGCCCTCCCATTTGACGACCGCCACTTGTTGGTTCGTAATTTAAATCGGTATGTGCATATAGTCCTGCAAACCATTGTTGAATCGTAAGTGCATCAATGGCGAACATAAAAGTTTGATCTCTGTAATACCCACTTCTAAAATCTCCTTCTCGAAAAACTTTTGCCATTGCCAACTGCGCAATTTCTTTACCATCACCAAAAATACCAAACTTAGCTTTACCCGTTAAAACTTCTTTTCTGCCAAGTAAGCTTGTTTGCCTGCTTTCATGGGCTATTCGGAAATCATTTAATACAATTTCTTTAATTTCCTGAAAAGTATAATCTGCTGTTTTATTAATTTGTACCTCGGAAGACATGTTGCTATTTTTAGTTCCTTACAAACATACAGAATAATTAATAAATTATCAAAGAGAAATATAAACTTAAATTTATTAAAATTATTTTACTTTTGCAGAAAATAAAATATCTTATGAAGAAAAGAGTTATTATTGTTTTAGGAATAGTTGTATTAATAAATCATCTATTCAGTCAAAATGTTGGTATTAATACAACGGGCGCAGCAGGGTACCCCTCTGCCGGCTTAGACGTAAGCTTTCCAAACAAGGGTGTTTTAGTACCGAGAGTTGCATTGACCGGTCCTGCTGATGTTATTACCGTTCCTTCGCCTACGCTAAGTTTATTGGTATTCAATACTTCTTCTTCCGGAGGCTTATATCCCGGGTTTTGGTATTGGACAGGCACTTGTTGGCAAAACGTTAATACTCCACCTATTGGCTCAACTTATATTCAATGGTACAGTGCTGCCGACCCTAATTCTATTTACCCATGTACAACGTGGATTTCTACAGACATTCAAAACGGAGAATTTATAAGAGCAACGGGCGGTAATGCAAATGTACCAAGCGGTGGCATTCTTACCGGGGTTGTTCAAGGCTTTGCAACAGAAGACCATACACATAGCGGCTCAGTAACCATTAATAATTCCTCTGCTTTAACAACAAGTACAGACGGGCTGCACAACCATACAGGATACACGGGTGGATATCATGACATAGGCACAGGCTGTGGGACGCCAAAATGGGTGCCTTACGATGATAACAATGCATCCAACTCTGTTGGGGCAGGCGGCAATGCAACAAGCACCACTTGTCCATGGAACGGCAATGGTATTGTTGGAAACTTTTTGGGGAGGGTAGATACAGAACTTAACCACAACCATGCCATTTCTACAGACGGAAGTCATAATCATATTGTCCCACCACATACACACACAGGCTTAGTAACAGTAGGAAACATGGCAACAGGAACAGCTGCTAACGAAACAAGACCTACTAATGTTGCTGTAAAATTTTGGAGAAGGACTAACTAAATTCTATTATTATTTAATAAATGAGATATTCTTTTTCTATATTAATAATATTCTTTTTAAACATTGCTTGTTTATCTTATGCGCAAAACTTAGTAAACATTAATGGTGCATATATTAATATTAATGGCGGCACAAATATAACTCCCATATATGTTGTTGTGAACGAACCCAATACATTAGGTATAGTAAGAACATCAGGGCATATTATATCAGAAGGGCAATATAATTTCGTGCGATGGAAAACCGTGAGCAATACAGGTGCTTATGTTTTTCCTTTTGGAAAAGGCGGAATTGCTGCTAATTATATTCCATTTACTTTTAATAAAGTATCAGGGAATAGTGATGTAGATATGAGTACATGGGGTACTACCCCTCAAAATATGCCGCATCCCAATACTAGTAATGTAGCTGCCGTTACAAGTATGACCTGTGTTCCGGACTCTGTGCAAAGAGCAATAGATAGATTTTGGGACATTAGAGCAACGGGCACAACCGCTGATTTGACATTTTCATACTTAGGCATGGAAAACACAACTGCCGCTCCTACAGCGGCACTTAAAGCTATCCATTGGAATGGTTCAACTTGGGACCCGCCTGTAGGACCCGGAAACACAGGCGTAGTAGCCGGTGTAGGTATTGTAGGCACAGTAACAGGTCAATCTTCTTTTTCTCCGTGGACACTTGTTAATTATCAACCTCCTATTTTAAATTTAGTCACCACACAAAGTGTTTTGTGTTATGGCGGCAACAATGGTTCTGCTACCGTTAATACTACCAATGGAGCACCAAGCTATACTTATAATTGGTCGCCCTCCGGGCAAACCACTGCTACACTCACAAGCGCAACTGCAGGAACTTTTGTGGCTACAGTAACCGACTGTGCATTAAACTCAAGTTCTATAAGTGTAACAATTACTCAACCTACAGATATGACTTTAACAGTAGTACATTCCAGTATTACTTGTAATGGTTTTAATAATGGAGTTGCTACTACAACCGTCAGTGGCGGAATGGGTGGTTATACTTATACGTGGCAACCCATAGGTGCCTCTACCGGCTCTGTGAATAACCTTGCTCCCAATACCTACACGATTATTACGGCAGATATTAATAATTGTGTAAAGCAAGATACCTTTACCATTACACAGCCAAGTGCCCTAAATCTTGTAACTACTTATACAAACGCAAGCTGCTACGGATTAAGTAATGGCAGCGCATCAGTAACAGCATCCGGAGGAGTAGGTGGATATACTTATACATGGATACCAAGCGGCGGCAATACCTCAACAGCCACTAACTTAACAGCAGGAAATTATACCATTACAATTGCAGATGCCAATAACTGTATAAATTCTACGTCAGTGAATATTTCACAACCCAATACATTTACAATAGCAGCATCACCAAATGCAACAATATGCTTTGGTACGAGCACAAATTTATCAGTAACTGTTGGTGGTGGCACTGCTCCTTACAATTATTCGTGGACACCAAATATTACAAGCAGTAGTGGTCCTGTAACTGTTAATCCAACCGTTACAACAACCTATCAAGTATATGCAACAGATATTAATAACTGTTCAACACCCACCCAAACGATTAATATTAATGTACTGCCCGCTTTAACTGCAATGGGGATGTCTGCCTCCGTTTGTGATAAGAGTGTAGCTGTTTTATATACAAGCATCACAAGTTCAGGAAATGGCGGTCCATTTACCTATGCATGGTCAAATGGGGCTTCAACACCATCTATTAATATTACGGCAGATGCATCAGGTGGTGCTTTGCAAACTTTTACCGTAACTATTTCTGATGGCTGCACAATACCAAGTGCCGTTGCAACCTCTACATTAAATATCTACCCAAAGCCTCATGGTTCTTTTACATCTGATCTTCAAAAAGGCTGCGTTCCGTTAAATGTAAATTTTACCGGCACATCAACCAACGCAACCGATGTATTCAACTGGAATTTTGGCAATGGACTTACCTCTACACAGGCTAACCCAAGCACAACATATACTACAGACGGCACCTATTCTATTTCATTAGAAATTACAAATTCATTCGGTTGTAAATTTGACACCAATGTTGTTAACTACATTTCGGTGTATCCTTACCCTATTGCAGATTTCAGTGCGAGCAGCTATACTATTTCCGGATTAGACCCAAGTGTAGATTTTTATAACCAATCAACGGGGGCGGTGTCTTATCAATGGAATTTTGGTGATTATGCTTCAGCGTCTAACACTTCCACACTTACTAATGCTTCTCATTATTATACAGCATCTACAGGAACATTTAATGTTGTATTAATTGCAGAAAACGCACACGGATGTCGCAGTTACATTTTGAAAAATATTATTATTGAACCGGAGTTTCATGTGTATATTCCTAATGTCTTTACTCCTAATGACAATAACTTGAATGATGTGTTTTATGTAAAAGGCATCGGTATTAATGATAAAGAAGGATTTTTAATGCGTATTTTTGACAGATGGGGTGAGTTGATTTATACGACTTCAGATTTTTACCAAGGATGGAATGGCTTTTACAAAGGACAGAAAGCAAAAGAAGATGTATATATTTATAAAATCTATTTATTAGATCTCATGGGTAATCATCATGAGTACCTTGGGCACATTACTGTATTAAAGGGTGATGATAATTAATTATTTAGTGGAGACAAGAAACCCACTTTAAAAACAGGGAGGATTCTGAAAATCCATAAGAGTAAGAATAAAATTTAAACTATAATAAAATGACAAGAAAATTAATTTTAGCATCTGTATTACTTACATTTGGTTTTGTAAATGCACAAACCATTCAATCGGGTAATTATAGCACTACCGGATATATAAAAGCCGATGGAACAATCCAAAATAGCAGCTATTCTACGGTTGGATACATAAAGCCGGACGGAACCATTCAAAATAGCAGTTATTCTACAATTGGTTATATAAAAAGCGATGGCACTATTCAAAACAGCAGTTACTCAACTGTTGGTTATGTAAAAAGCGATGGCACTATCCAAAACAGCAGTTATTCCACCATTGGTTATATAAAAGATGATGGCACTGTTCAAAACAGCAGCTATTCCACCATTGGTTATGCCAAAGGAATAAAAAAAGAATGGGCAGCTGTGGCATTTTTCTTTTTCAGGTTTAACTAAATAATTGTCTCCACTAAAAAAGCGATATCTTTATACAATAAAGGTGGACAAACGAATTTGCAAAGAAGGTTTTTTACACCTATCTTTACGAACAGATTTTTACCCATGGATTCTTTTGCTAAGAAAAAATATATTTTTAATGGTGAATTAATCACAAGTGAAAATTTTAATCAATTAGATTTTTCAAATCGCGCCTTTCATTTTGGCGATTCTTTATTTGAAACCATCCGTTATGCCAATAAAAATATTCTATTTTTAGGAGACCATATTTTACGTTTAAAACTAAGTATGACAACTTTAAAAATGAAAATACCACCCCATTTTTCATTTGAATATTTTTTAGATAAAATCTCCGATATAATATATGCTAATAATTTACAAGACGGTGGCGCAAGAATACGGCTAACAGTATATAGAAGCGGTAGCGGAGCATATTACCCTGAAACAAACGAAGTGAATTTTTTACTGGAGGCAGAAAAATTAGACAGTCCGTATTTTTTAAATATCTCAAATGGCATAGTAATAGATTTATATAAAGATATTTTCAAACCCATCAACCGCTTGTCTTCTCTTAAAACCGGCAATGCACTAATCTATATATTGGCTGCCATTAACAGAGATTCTTTACGTTTAGACGATTGTTTAATTCTTAACGAAAAAGCAAATATCTGCGAAGCAACAGCTTCCAATATTTTTATTACAAAAGGTAATTTAATAATGACACCTCCTTTAGAAGAAGGTTGCATCAACGGTATTATGAGAGGACAAATAAAAAAAATAGCAGAAAATAAAAAAATGCTCTTTATAGAAAAACCGTTTACACAACACACTATTTTAGATGCAGAAGAATTTTTCTTAACCAATACCATTCAAGGCATTCAGTGGGTGCGACAGTTCCAAAGTAAACTTTATGAAAGTAAAAAAACCGCTCAGTTTTTTGTTGATGAGCTCAATAATCTGATAAAATAAATATGCATGGATAAACAAAAGCTATTTGAACTTATAAAACAATACCGCTCTTTCTTATGTATAGGATTAGACCCCGACACACAAAAAATACCAAAACATCTATTAGACAGTGAAGACCCTATTTTTGAATTTAATACCGCTATTATAGATGCCACCGTTAATTATTGTATAGCATACAAGCCGAATTTTGCTTTTTATGAAGCTTATGGCTCTATGGGGGTGCAGAGTTTGGAAAAAACCATTAGATACATTAAGTTGAATTATCCCGATAAGTTTATTATTGCAGATGCAAAGCGTGGAGATATTGGCAATACATCAGATCGATATGCAAAATCTATTTTTGAACATTTATCTTGTGATGCCATTACACTTTCGCCTTATATGGGTAAAGATTCTATTTCGCCTTTTTTAAAATACAAAGATAAATGGGCAATTATCTTGTGCTTAACAAGTAACGAGGGCTCTGCTGACTTTCAAACATTACCATGTGCCGATGGCAATCCGCTTTTTATACATACAATAAAAAAATCTGCTCAATGGGGAAATATAAATAACACCATGTTTGTTGTTGGTGCAACCAATAATCCATCATTATTAAAAGATATAAGAAAAATTATTCCTGAACATTTTATGTTAATTCCCGGTATTGGCGCACAGGGAGGAGACTTAAACCTTGTGTGCGATGCTGCCCTAAACAAAGACGTTGGTATTATTGTAAATGTATCACGGGATATTATTTATGCTACATCAAATGAAAATTTTGCAATAGCGGCACAAATTAAAGCACAAGAATATCAAAATAAAATGGAGGCAATTTTAAAGAATAAAAACTTGATTTAGCATTATGAACATTGGGATAGTGTGCTACCCTACTTTTGGTGGTAGTGGCGCAGTAGCAACTGAATTAGGTAAAGCTCTGGCAAATTTAGGACACAAAATACATTTCATATCTTACAACCTTCCATTTAAACTAAATAACTTTAATGAGAATATTGCTTATCACGAAGTAGAGTGGTATGAATATCCTTTATTTGAATATCAACCTTATGAATCCGCGTTAATTAGTAAAATTGTAGATGTTGCCTTGTATGAAACTTTAGATATTCTTCATGTACACTACGCTATTCCGCACGCATCGGCAGCTTACATGGCAAGACAAATTTTAAAATCAAAAAAAATAGACCTTCCTTATATTACTACTTTGCACGGAACAGATATTACTTTGGTTGGAAAAGACCCTTCTTTTGAACCAGTAATCAGATTTTCGCTTAACAATAGTAATGCTATAACAGCTGTATCAAAATCTTTAAAAAAAGAAACATTACAAACTTTTAAAATTGATAATCAAATAGAGGTTATCCCTAACTTTATTGATATAGAAAAAATGATGACCATAAAACAACGTAACGAATGTTGTTTGAATCAAAAAAAATCCGGAGAGAAAATAATTGTACATATCTCTAACTTCAGGAAAGTAAAAAGAGTAGAAGATGTTGTGAAAACCTTTGCTATTATTAACAAAGAAGTGCCTTGCAAGCTTATAATGGTGGGTGATGGTCCGGAAAAATCAAATATAGAAAAATTAATTAGGGACCTGCACTTGCAACAATATGTTTTACTAACAGGTAGAATTACAGAACCTATGGATATTTTAGCATCATCAGATTTATTTTTATTACCTAGCGAAACAGAAAGTTTTGGACTTGCTGCATTAGAAGCCATGGCAATGGGTGTGCCCGTTATTAGCTCTAATGTTGGCGGTATTGCAGAAGTAAATATACATGGAAAAACAGGATTCACACATAATGTTGGATATGTGCAGGAAATGGCAGAAAGTGCTATTCGTTTATTAAAAGATAATTCTTTGTTAAATCAATTCAAAGAACAAGCACTATTGCAGGCAAAAAAATTTGATACCAAACAGATTTTACCGAAATATTTAAACTTATACAAAAAACTCATTGCTACTAAAAAATAATTTAGTAACTTTATCATCAAAAATTAAGTTGAAAAACAGATATTTTATATTTGTTGTATTATTTTATTGCAAAGCATTTGCCCAACAGATTATTACACCTACACATAATCCTGCATTAAAATTTACCGAAAATAATGGACAGTGGGAATCAAATATCTTATTTAAAGCAATATTAGATGGTGGTAATTTATTTTTAGAGAAAGATAAGTTGACATTTAATTTTTACGATAAAAAAACATATAGAAAATTCCATACCGGTGGTGCTAAGTCCGATAAAGATTTAAAATTAAAAGGACATGCTGTTCAGGTATATATCGCCGCGCTTGCCCCG
>WBZR01004872.1_pt1 | contig 10689 bp, 8 predicted proteins | sample 5204231 | NCBI WGS metagenome assembly WBZR01 (sample SAMN12412403, study PRJNA552823) | activated sludge metagenome | isolation source: activated sludge from anammox sidestream of wastewater treatment plant... | place: USA: Virginia | collected 2017-08
CACTCCCGCTGCGGCGTTCCCGATCCGCTTCACCGGCGATCCGCGCGCCTATTGGCGGCTGCTGGTGCGCGGCGCGGTGCTGCTGATGCTGACGCTCGGCATCTACCGGTTCTGGCTGACCACCGACGTCCGCCGGTTCCTGTGGTCGAGCACCGAGGTCAATGGCGAGAGCATCGAATATTCCGGCACCGCCGCCGAACTGCTGATCGGTGGTGTACTCCAAGGTCGCCGAGCCCCACGACATACTCCACACCTTGGTGCGCTTGCCGTCGTCGCTGAAGCCGTCCAAGCTTCCACCGGCCGATCGGATCGAGCGCGTGACCGGTTGGTCTCCGCCCTTCTTTTCGGAGAGGATCGCTTCTTCCGGAAGGGGGACGTCCGGCGTCCGGCATCCAGCCGCAAGCAGCCCAAGCATCAGGAGACGGGCAGTACGGATCGGCTGTCCCTCCTTGCGAATCGGCCTGCGTGCTGGCCCGCCAACTGGCCGCAGGCGGCGGCGATGTCCTGCCCTCGCTCCATCCGTTCGGTCACATTGATGCCACGCTTCTTCAGCTCGTTCTTGAACGCTCGGACCCGCTCACGAGACGGCTTGCGAAACCCTTGCGACGTGTCGACATAGTTGAAGGGGATCACGTTCACGACGTTTGGCACTCCCCGAATCAGACGAGCGAGTTCCTGCGCTTGGTCGATCGAATCCGTCACTCCGTCTATCAGCAGATACTCGATGGTGATCTTGCGCCCCGTCGCGCGCCCATAGGCCTTCATCGCCTCCACCACTTCTCGCACCGGCCACTTCTTGTTGACCGGCATCAGTCGATCGCGGATCGCGTCGATCGGTGAGTGCAAGCTTAGCGCGAGGTGGATCGGCAGCTTTCGCTCGGCAAGCATCTTGATCTGAGGGACGAGCCCGACGGTGGAAACGGTGAGATGGCGGTAACTCATCCCGACCTCGTCGTGGAGGATCTCGAGGGCCTTGAGGACGTTGGGGAAGTTGAGGAACGGCTCGCCCATGCCCATGAACACGACGTGAGAGATACGGCGGGGTGTCAGTCGCTGCAGTAGGAGCACTTGTCCCACGATTTCGGAAACGTCGAGGTTCCGGTCGAACCCCCCAAGGCCGGTCGCACAGAATGTACAGCCCATCGGACAGCCAACCTGCGAGCTGATGCAGCAGCTCACCCGGTCTCCATACGGAAGGAGGACGCACTCGAACACCTCGTTGTCTCCACGATGGACGAGCAGCTTCTCGACCCCGTCGGTCGACTTGAGGTGACGGGCAATCTGCAGTGGCTCGAGGGTGAAGGTCGCTGAGAGCTCGCGACGCAAGACCTCGGGAATGTCGTTCATCTGATCGAACGAGGACCCCGCCCGCCGGTAGACCCAGTTCGCGATCTGACGCGAGCGCATCCGTGCGTCCGGCCGATCGCCGAGCGCCTCCTCGATTTGCGCGCGCGTCATTCCGACGAGACTGAGCACCCAACGAGTGTACTTGGCGGAGGCGGAATCCGCGGACTCACAGGCCGTATGAGCGCGGTCATAGACGATCCTCCCCCGGGAAGCAAAGATTGCCATGGAGATCTGTCGCCATGTTCGTTCCAAGCCTTCCTGCGCAAGACATCGACCTCAAGTTCAAGCCTTACCTCGACTGGCGGCTTCGCCTCGAACGCAGGCTCGACCGAGACTTCGCCACCGGAGTCGACGACGATCGGACCGACATGCTCAACCGCTTCCGGCCGGGAGTCGAGTGGACGTCGGGCAAGCGCTGGTCAGGCGAACTCCAGTATCAGATCGCAACCGACAACATCTACATGCGTCCAGGCAATCTCAATGACGACGCAAGCGACCTCAACCTCGCCTACGCTCGGTTTCGAGATGGAAAGTTCGACGTGACCATGGGGCGCCAGAAGATCAACGTGGGATCGGAACGGCTCATCGGAACGCTCGAATGGTCGATGGCGGGCCGTGCGTTCGACGGCGCCCGCGTCAAGTTCGGCCGCTGGGACGGCTTCGCGTTCAAAGTCGGGGTCGCCGTCCCCAAGCCGGGCAGGACTCGGATCGTCGGCGCGACCTACAAGAGCGGCTACGGCCTCACGCAGCTCTACTTCAAGCATGACAACCTGCCAGGCAACCCCGATACCGACAACTGGACCCTCGCCCACGCTTGGGACCGCAAGTGGGATCGACTCGCCGTCGAATCGGAGGCCGCGCTTCAAACCGGACATACCGGCGGCAAGAACTTGCGAGCTTGGGCGATCCACGGCGGCCTGACCTATGCGAGCACGCCCAACACCAAGTTCTTCCTCGATCTCAACGCGGCGAGCGGCGGAGGCAACGCCGACACGACATACACCTTCGACAACCTCCTCCCGACGAACCACAAGTTCTACGGTTCGATGGACCTCCAGTCTTGGCGGAACATGGAGGAACTCGCGCTCGGAGTCGACCACAAGTTCGATGCGAAGTGGTCGGCCAAGCTCTCGTGGCGGACACTCCGCCTGCGGGACGCCTCCGACGCTTGGTACGGAGCGGCAGGCGGCCCGAACAGGGGCGTCAGCGGGCCATTCGTCGACCCGACCGGCGCTTCGGGCCATGACATCGGGCGCGAGATCGACCTCGAGTTCTTCTACAAGCACAACACCCGGATCTCCGCGGCGGCCGGCTTGGGGCTGTTTCTCCCTGGCAACTTCGTCAAGGCTCGGAACGGCGGACAAGCGGATCAGCAGCGCTGGGCTTACTTCATGCTTCAAATGCGGTTCTAGGCGGGGTACGGTTTCGACATGATCGCAACCGTCATCGCAGCCCTTGGACTGGCCGGAGGATTGGGGCAAGGGGCGAAGGCGACCTTCGATCCCAAGGTCCTCGATCGGATCGCGGCCAAGATCGCGGAGATCGGCGAGAAGGACTCGACCGACAAGCAGGTGGCTTCGTTCCTCGGCCTGAAGTCTCTGGACATGCGGTGGCACTCCCGGTTCGACAGTGAACGCCAGGTTCAGTTGTTCGACCAGGGCAAGGGGCGATTGCTCGTCTTCCTCAACCCGGAAAAGCCGTTTCCCGAGTTCGGCAAGACGTGGCTCTACTCCATCTCGACCAGCGGGAAGCTGGGAAAGTGCGGCGTTCAAGAGCCGAGGGCGGCGTTCAAGGCCTTAGCCCCGAAAGCCGCCCAAGACGGATGCCTCGCAGAAGTCGGCTACTGGAAGAAGCTGCTCGAGATCAACTGAAGGCTCAGCGAATGTCGCCGTGGTTGCCGCCCTTGTCCTTCGATGCGTTTCGCCAGTCGCCCCGGCGTCCCGCATTGTAGTTGAGCGAAAACGAATAGACCTCGTACGTGGCCCCAGACCCGAACACCTGCTGGATGAACTGTTGGGTGGTCACTCCCTGACCGGGATTGGCGTTCGGATTGAACGTGCCCCCTCGTACCCGAATCCAGAACTGCCCCTGCATCATGCCCTTGACCCCAGCCGGGATCTGCGGGGGATTGGGGTTGCCGCCTTCACAGCCTCCGGGGCTCGATCCTGCACGCGTCACAAACGTGCCGTTCTTGAACTGCTCGACGACGTCATAGCTGCCATCGCGATTGCCGCGGGCGTCGATCTTGAAGAACCGCTGGAACTGATCGTCCGCCCAAAAATTGCCGCACGTCCCGGAGTCGGGCGATCCACCCGTGAACGGTCCGTACTGGCGAACCGCCTGGGCCGCCAACGCCACTGTGGCAGGAGCCACCACCATCACCGCTACCCAACCAACAAGCTTCATCGTGTTTCCACTCCCGTCCAAAGACCGATCGCTACATTGTAAGTCGACTCGCCCTCGGGCTATGTCCTATTTTTACATGACCCGCAATGGGTCGAAGGTTAGGAATTCTGCTGGGTCTCCCGGACGCAAGGCCGCTGAACCGCCGTTCGCGACCGACCCCATCACCGAATATCCGGCAACCGCCTCTTCAAGGGTGAGGTTCTCGTCCTGAACAAAGCCCTCGGGGCGACAGGTAGCCGCGGCGATTCCGAGCCACGGATCACCGGAGACGATTGGAAAGTCGCTGCTCAAACTAAGCGGAATCCCGGCGTCCTTAACCGACCGGTAGCGGTTAAGTCGAGATGCCCGCTCCGCTCCCAAATGGTGCCGATACGAGCGCCCGAACTTCTGCAGGAACTCCGGCTGCATCGAACAGTGGACGCCGAGCCTGGCCATCCGCTCGATCTGTGCATCGTCCATCAGCATCGCGTGCTCGATCCTGTGCCTTGATGCGTCCGACAGCTGTTCATAGGCGTCCATCACATGATCGGTGGACCGGTCTCCGATGCTGTGAACGGCGACCCGAAGACCGGCCTCGTCGGCCTTCCTGATCATCGAACTGAGCCGATCTGGCGCGTAGATCAATGTCCCTTGACTTTCGTGGTCGGAGTCGAAGCTGCCTCGAATCGCCGCCGTCGCCGAGCCGATCGCGCCGTCCGCGAAGATCTTCACGCCCCACACCGCGACCCGATCGCCATCGAGCGCCGAAAGCTCCTCATCGACCGGCTTCGCCCGCGGGCCGAGCCGCTCGGCCCATTGGATGCAGAGTCGAACACGAACAGGGTTGCCCCGTTCGGCGGCGATGCGGTAAGCCTGCAGCTCCAAGGGAAGGTTGTACCGGCCGGTCATCATGTCGGTCGCTTCCACGATCCCGAACGCCTCCATACGCCGGCACGCGGCGAGGATCGCGTCGACCATCTGCTCGAGGGTCGGGGTCGGAGCGGCGGCGGTCACGCGCTCGTGAGCCAGCTCGAGGAGAACTCCGTTCGGGGCCCCATCCGCACCCCTCACAAACGTGCCACCTTTGGGATCTTGGGCATCCGGTCCCACTCCCGCGAGCCGGAGGGCTGCCGAGTTGGCAACGCTCGCATGGCCGTTCGAGTGACGCAAGAGGATGGGACGTTCAGTCGAGATCGTATCGAGCTCCGCCTTCGTCAGATGCGCCCCTCCCGCGTACTTGGTCTGATCGTAGTGAACCGCCATCAGCCAGCGCCCCGGCTCGAGCGATGCATGCCGGTCCCGCACGGCGTCGAGGACCGCCTCGTGGCTTTCGCACGCGATCAGCGACAGCTTCTGGAGGTCGAGGCCTCCCGGCAGAATATGGCAATGCGCGTCGACGAAGGCGGGAGCCACATGCCGGCGATTCAGATCGATCGCTTCGGGCAGGTCGCAGTGCCCATCGAAACGGTCGACGATGCGACCCCCGTCGACCCGCATCGACTGGGTCTTGCCGTCCAGCGCCCAGACGAAGTTCGTGTAGACGCCGTGCGACGGCCGAACGAGTTCGAAGTTCATCCGCCGCTATTGAACCCGACTAAGCAAACTGGAACTCGGGCGAACCGAAGATCAGACGGGCGACCTTGGAGGCGACCAGATTCGCGTTGGACCGTTCGATCTGCCCATCCGCGGCGTTGCGCGCGGCTTGCGCCAGCGCGGCCATCTTCTCGGCCGACAGCTGCACGTCGAAGATGCTCGCCATCGTGTGGGCGACTCCTTCCGGGCTCGGGTCCTTCTCGAACAGGGTGTAGGCGTTCAGCCCCTGCACTTGGACGCGGCGCGTCCCTGCGGTCGCCTGCCCGAACAACCGGTCGGCCCAGCCGATGCGCTCGACCATCGTCGCGGACGTGATCCATGCGGTTCCACCCTCCCAACCGCTGACGTCGGGCGGGAACATGAGCTGCATCCCCATCGCCTGCATGGCCTGTGATGCGGCGCCTGCGAACATGCGCGAAGCGGGAGGAACCCCCTCCTCGACCGGTTGCTTGAGGACACCTGCCAGCAGCTCGCCGTAGCCCAACTGCCGCATCGTGACGATCACGACGTCGACCGGGTTCTTGCAGACTTTTCGGACCGCGCGCTCGGAGTAGAACTCGGGAGCCTCCATGATCGAGCGCACAAGCGCCTTGATGTCGAGCCCGGTCGCGACGAAACCCTTGGCGAGCCGCTCGATGAGCTTCGCTTCAGGGTCTTCGTAGCCGAACCAGGTCCAAAGCTTCTCGGCGATCGTCTTGGCGGTCTGCGGATTCTCGCAGAGCATGTGGAGGACGTCCTCGCCCGTCCAGTTCCCCGTCTTGCCGAAGATCGTCTTCTCGCCGTTGTCGTGCATCCGCGGCCGGTACAAGAAGTCCGCGCCCTTGAAGTCGTCTTGCTCCTGCTGGGGCCGTCGTCGGAGGAAGGCCCAGCCGGTGAACGCACGCGCGGCCTCTTGGATGTCCTTCTCCGAGTAGTGCCCGATTCCGAGGGTGAAGAGCTCCATCACCTCACGGGCGAAGTTCTCGTTCGGCTTGCCGACCTGGTTCTCCTGATTGTCGAGCCAGAAGATCATCGCCGGGTCCTTGCTGACGTTGGTGAGAAGGTCTTCGAACTTGCCCAACGATCCTGTCCGTAGGATCTCGTTCTGGTGATACATGAGAGGCGGAACGGCGACCTTTGCCGCGCTGGTAGCGAAGTGATCGTGCCAGAACAAAGTCATCTTCTCGAGCAAGGGTCGCCTTGTAGTGAGGAGGCGCATGACCCAGTGAGCGACGACCGCCTGCATCGGAACGAGGGGCTGATCCTGCCGGCGGAAAGCGGTGATCGGCAGCTCGAAGTTCTCTGGCGCGCCGTCGACGTCGAGCAGCTTATCGATCGCTCCGGCAAGGCCACCGGAGGCGTAGTAGTCGAGCTCCGCCTCGCTTGCCCCAAGTCCGAATCTGCGGAGCAGATGGGCGACCTTGTCTCGTTCCGTCTTCAGCTGCATGGTTGTGCTGACGTTGAAGGAGGGCGAGGGTTCAGCGATGCCCGCGTCGAAGCGGCGCCAACAGTGCGCTCAGGAGACCGATGCAGCCCGCCTGATTGAGCGTGTGCCAAGGGACCCGGGAGGGTCGCGCTCCTTCGCGACCGAACCGGCGACGAAGGAGCGTCGCCCTCCATCTCGTGAATTTTGACGAAATGGGGAAGCTCAGCGAGCAAAACTGTGTCGCGCACGGGGGCAGATCGCCGATTCAATGGTTCGGTCCGCCCGCCAACTTCTCAAGAGCAGGCTGCGCTGCAACTCTTGGCCAGACAAGGACTACTGGGCATCAGCCCCCGGGCTCGCTGGTCGACTCATCCAAAACACGCACGACCGTCGCGACTGCCTTCGTCGAAGGCCAACCTCTTATTCCGCGCATCGTCCGGTTCGGCTCGACTTTGAAGAGCAAGTGCCGGGTAACCGGCTTCTCGCGACGGTAGATGTCGCGATCATCGAAGAGCCACAGGTCACGATGACCATTCCAGTTCACGGGACCGTTCGCATTCTGTCCGGGTGCCCTGCCGATGAAGGTCATGCGACCACCGGTGAACCCATAGAACACGGTATCCCAATGCGAGCCGAGCCCTCCGGCGCCCCGAACTGCGACAACTCTATCATAGGGTGACCGCACCGGTAGAGGCTCGGCTGCCAAGTACAGCCCCCAAGGCTCCCATGAAGGGCGCTCGGGTCCATACATCGTGTCGCTGAACCGCTTGACGATCCTACCGTCTAGGAGGACGAGATTCAGCTTGTCGGCTTCGTCATTCCGGGCGGTGTTCGGCCACAGCACTCGAAACTCCCAGCGATGACCCCTGGTCGTCCAGGTGGCACTGTGGTACACGCGGTAATCGGATGGCACAGAACCATGGCGGCCGAAAAGGGCAAAGGCAAAAGCGGCAAGGATCATGGGTTCAGCACCTTTACATCCGCTACCCAGATTCCCCAAGTGCCGAGCTTGAACGAGGAGAAGGCGAGCAAGCTTCCATCTGGAGACAGAGCCGGCTCTACATTGCTGCCGGGCTTGAATACGAGCTGGCGCACGGTCGATCCTCTCTTCAGATAGATGGTGCGGAAATACCGCCAGACCTCGACGTTGCGCCTCTTATGCTGATCCCATTCCACGGTTGGGATCTGCTCTCCCTTCGCCAAATTGCGCTTAGCGCTTCCGTCGATGGGGACCGCGGAGCCATCGCGAACGAGCGAACGCGAGTCTGTCGACCACGAGGCGACGGCGATGTCGTCGTCGACCTGACGAAGCTTGCCGGTCTCGAGTTCACACAGCCAATAGCCGTGAGCTGGATCGTCGTCCTTCTCCGGCATCCGCCGAAAGGCGAGAAACTTGCCGTCTGGGGACCACCGGGGGCAGTCCGTCAGGCTGTCGCCGAAGTTCGTGATCCGACGCCGACTCCCGCCGGCGGCATCGGTCGCCCAGATTTCGGTCGGCTCCAGCTTCCGTTGGACGTCGTATTGGCCCAAACCAACCACGAACGCGATGAACTTGCCATCCGGCGACCAAGCGGGTTCCGAACAATTTGAAAGCCCACGCGTGATCCACTTGGGGCGCAGGTCGATTCCTGGCGGCTCACGCTCAGGCTCGAACCCCGATCGATCCCAGTGGAGCATGCGCCTCGCCTGGCTTACGCTCAATTTCTGGACGGTCTTGACCCGCCGATCGTAAGGGAGCGCCCGGAATGGCCGAAGAGCTCCCGAGGCCCAGCGGAAGTAGATCGAGATGCTCCGATGCACCTCAGCATGAGACTCCGGCCCATCCCAATACTCGTTCGTCGCCTTGATCTCAGTGCGCCCTGAACCCGAGTAGTCTCTGGCTTCGACGGTTCCATTCACCCCACTGAAACTGTCCAAGAACCTGAGCCCAGAGTTGCTCGCCTTGTAAACGTGGAGTCGCGGCGTGATGTTGTCCGCGCCCCAAAACCGACCGAACACCAACACTTCTGGGACCCGATCGCCATCGATGTCGGCCAGTTGGAGACGATCGAAGTGTTGTCCGACCTCCTTGCAAGATCGCAACACCCATCGGTTACGCTCGAACGCCAGCAGGGCGACAACCGTGTGGCTGTCGTCCATTTCCGACGAGCGGCTGACCGCATCGGTGATCGTGCCAAGAACAACGACCTCGCTGAGGCCGTCCCGATCGAAGTCGTAGGGCCGAGCCGTCTCGACCTTGACGCCGTCGGGCAGCAACACCGACCACTGTGCGTTGATGCCCTGGGAGGCGATCGACCAAGCCGCCAAGACGCCTACGATCACCCCATCGGGATCTTCACCCCTCTGTCTCCCGCGACTTCGCGCGCCTTCTCGTAGCCCGCGTCGACGTGGCGGATGATCCCCATTCCCGGATCGCTCGTCAGCACCCGCTCCAAGCGTCGGTCCATCGTCGGCGTGCCGTCGGCGACCACCACCATGCCCGCGTGCTGGGAGTAACCGATCCCCACTCCGCCGCCATTGTGGATGCTCACCCATGAGGCGCCCGCCGCGGTGTTCACCATTGCGTTCAGCAGGGCCCAATCGGCGACCGCGTCGGACCCATCGAGCATGCCCTCGGTCTCCCGGTTCGGCGAGGCCACCGAGCCGCAGTCGAGGTGATCGCGTCCGATGACGATCGGCGCCGATACTCGGCCCGAGCGCACAAGCTCGTTGAAGCGCAGCCCGGCCTCAGCCCGTTCGCCATAGCCCAGCCAGCAGATGCGGGCGGGGAGGCCCTGGAAGTGGATCTTGTCCAGCGCCTTGCGCATCCATCTCTCGAGCTTCGCGTCCTGAGGGAAGAGCTCGAGAACGGCCCGGTCCGTCTCGGCGATGTCGTTCGGGTCGCCAGAGAGCGCGGCCCAGCGGAACGGGCCCTTGCCCTCACAGAAGAGGGGTCGGATGTACTCGGGCACGAAGCCCTTGATCTCGAACGCGTCGGCGATCCCCGCCTCGACCGCATAGGCGCGAATGTTGTTGCCGTAATCGAAGGCGATCGCGCCGGCGTCCTGCATGTCCCGCATCGCCGATACGTGATCCCCCATCGACTCGATCGCCCGACGCACAAGGGCGGTCGGATTGGTGCGAGCCTGCTCGGCGTGCTCGGCCAGGGACATTCCTGCCGGGACATAGCCGTTCAGGGGGTCGTGAGCGCTGGTCTGGTCGGTGATGATGTCGGGGATGATCCCGCGGCGGACCATCTCGGGCAATACCTCGGCGCAGTTGCCGACGAGGCCGACGGATTTCCCCACCCCCCAACCCCCTCCCCGCGCACGATCCATCGCGGAGAGGGGGAGCCGGAGCAGTTCCAACGCCTCGTCCAGCGACCAGGCGATCGCGTCGCAGTAGCCGGTCTTCAGCCGCTTCTCGATGCGGGCGGGATCGACGTCGATTCCCAGAAACGCTGCGCCACACATCGTGGCCGCCAAGGGCTGGGCGCCACCCATCCCTCCCATGCCACCACTGACCACGAGCTTGCCCTCGAGGGAGCCTCCGAAGTGGGTGTCCGCGCAGGCGGCGAACGTTTCGTACGTTCCCTGAACGATGCCTTGCGATCCGATGTAGATCCAGGAGCCGGCCGTCATCTGGCCATACATCATCAAGCCTTTGCGCTCCAGTTCGTGAAAGTGCTCCCAGTTCGACCACTTGCCGACCAGGTTCGAATTCGCGATGAGCACTCGCGGGGCTTCCTCGTAGGTGCGGAAGACACCCACCGGCTTGCCGCTCTGGATGAGCAGCGTTTCATCGTTCTCCAAGTTCTGCAGGGAGCGAACGATCGCGTGGAAGCACTCCCAGCTCCGCGCCGCCTTGCCGGTGCCGCCGTAGACCACCAGGTCCTCGGGCCGCTCGGCGTTGTCGGGGTCGAGGTTGTTCATCAGCATCCGCAGCGGCGCCTCGGTCTGCCACGAGCCACAGGAGCGGTC
>WBZR01002506.1_pt1 | contig 10684 bp, 11 predicted proteins | sample 5204231 | NCBI WGS metagenome assembly WBZR01 (sample SAMN12412403, study PRJNA552823) | activated sludge metagenome | isolation source: activated sludge from anammox sidestream of wastewater treatment plant... | place: USA: Virginia | collected 2017-08
CGGCCGGAGGGCCCTCATCGGGATCCTCGCATCGGACACCGCACCTGTCGCGCGCGGCAGACCGCCGCGAGGACACCGGCCGGCTTCATGCCGGTCGTGCCGGTGATCGCCGTGCCGCTCATGCGAACCCCGGGGGGATGCCGAGCGAAGGCGGGCCGATGCAGCCGGCGTCTGGGCCGACTACCGGGCCGGCCGGACACCCGGTGCGCCGGCCTGCCGGACGGGGCCGGCTGCCTGCCGGCGCCGGATTGCAGTCGGTGCAGGGCGCGGCCGGGCGCGCGCCGGCGGTGCGGCTGGTGTTCCGGTTTGCCGCGGTCGGTCTCACATGAGGCGGCAGAAACGGCCGGACACCCCCCGGCGGCGCGGCTGGTGTTTCCTCGGCAGCGTCGCGGCCCGCGGGTTGCCTGTCGCCGGCGCCGTCGAGCGAGGCCGGCTCAGGCTGCAAAGGATGTCACATCCGGTTGCCGTCTCGGGCTCAACCGGTATCGGGGAACGCCGAAATCGGGACGGAACACTGCAGAGCCGACGCGAGACCGACCATGAACGCCAAGCCGCTGCGCGGCCTGACCCTCATCGAGCTGATGATCGCCGTTGCCCTGGTGGCGATCCTGCTTGCGGTTGCCGCGCCCGACTTCCGCGAGGGGATGCAGCGGCGACGGCTGCAGTCGGCCTCCGCCGAACTGGTGGGCGCCGTGCAGCTCGCGCGCGCCGAGGCGGTGCGTACGAACCGGCGCGCCGTGCTCTGCCGCTCGTCCGACGGCAGCTCCTGCTCGAACGACGACGCCATCTGGCCGGGCTGGATCGTCTTCGTCGACACCAACGGCGACGGGGTGCGCGCCAACACCGAGCCCGTGATCAAGGGCGGCAGCTTCGAGAACATCACCGTCATCGGCAGCGCCGCAATCACGGCGGCGGGCCAGCGGATCGTCTTTCGCGGCGACGGCACGGCACGCGGCAGCGACGGCCGCTCGCTGATGGTCGCGACGCTGGCGGTGTGCGCCGCCGTCGCGCGTCCGACGCAAAACGTGCGCGACGTGTCCCTCGCGTTCGGTACCCGCACGACGGTGCGCGCGCGCGCCACCGGCGGTGTCTGCGCCGCACCGGCCGATTCATGAACGCGCATTCCGCAGCGTCGCTGCGCCGCCGCAATCCCGCCGGCTGCGGACGGCGTCGACGCGGGGTCACCCTGATCGAGGTGCTGGTCTCGGTACTTGTGATCACCGTCGGGCTGCTCGGCGCCGCGGCGATGCAGGCGGTCATGCTGCGCGACAACCAGGGCAGCTACGAGTACACGCAGACCTCGATCCTGACGCAGAGCATCCTCGACGCGATGCGCGCCAACCCGGCGGGCGTCACCGGCGGCGCCTACGACACCGCGGGCTACGTCTGCAACGCGCCCAACGGTGCCGCCCTGGCCGCGCGCGACCTCGCCCGCTGGATCACCACGCTGCAGTCGCAGCTGGGCTGTTCGGCTTGCGGCAGCGTCTCCTGCGCCGCCGCAGCGTGCACGGTGCGCGTGCGCTGGGACGACTCGCGCGCCACCGGCGGCAGCGCCGCCCATGTGGTCGAGATGGCGGCGCAACTGTGAGCATGGGTGCACGACGTGGCCGCCGAGCCGGGGTGCCGGCGTGTGGCTTCGGCCTGGTCGAGCTGATGGTCGCGCTCGCGCTCGGCCTCGTGGTGGTCGGCGCGGCGGCGATGCTGTTCAGCGGCACGATCGTGGCCGGCCACACCAGCGACAACCTCTCGCGCATGGCCGAGTCGGTGCGCACCAGCTACGACCTGATGGTGCGCGAGGTGCGCGAGGCCGGCGCCTCGCCCTGCGACGCCCAGGTGCTGACGGCCAACGTGCTGACCCAGGCGCAGGGCGCTGCCCCCGCCTGGTGGGCGACCTGGGGCGAGCCGCTGCGCGGCTTCGACGGCGCAGCCGACTTCGACGGCGCGGCCTTCGGCGGCGGCGTCGGCGAGCGTGTGGCCGGCACGCAGGCCGTCGTCGTGCGCTACGGACAGACGCTCGACGGCGTGCGCGTGAGTGCGCACAACCCGGCCGGCGCGGTCTTCACGGTCAACCCCGCCAACCACGGCGTCGCCGTCGGCGACCTCGTGATGGTGTGCAGCTACCGCCAGCAGGCGATCTTCACGGCGACGGCCGCCAACCCCGTGGCCGGGACCTTCACGCACGCCGCCGGGCTCGGAACGCCGTCGAACTGCACCAGCAAGCTCGGCTTGCCCGTCGACTGCGTCGGCGGCACGACGCTCCAGTTCACCCCGGGCTCGCTCGCCGCGCGCTTCGTCGCCGCCGGCTGGTACATCGGCAACAACGGCCGGCCCGAGACCGGAGGGCGCTCGCTGTACCGCGTCACGCGCGGCGGCGCCGAGGAGGTGGCCGAGGGCGTGCGCGACATGCAGCTCGCCTTCTTGCCGGCCGGCGGCGGCGACTACGTGACCGCGGCTGCGGTGACCGACTGGTCCGCGGTGCTCGCCGTGCGCGTCGACCTGACCTATGAGACGCACGACGCCAGCACCAGCACGGCCGCTGCCGGCCAGCGCCTGCAGCGCACGGTGACCTTCGTCGCGAATGTGCGCAACCTCATGCCTTGAGTCCGCCCGAATCATGGATGACTGCCCCCTTCGCCCTGCTCGCGGCCGCGGCCATGTCCTGCGCCGGCCGGCGCGCGGCATTTCGCTTGTCGCCAGTCTGCTGCTGCTCGCCTTGATTCTGGTCGTGGTGGCGAGCGGCCTGCGCGGGGCCGTGCTGCAGACGCGCATGGGCGGTGCGGCGCACGACCGCAGCCTCGCGTTCCAGGCTGCCGAGGCCGCCCTGCGCGAGGGCGAGCGGGCAGCAGCCGCGGCCAGCCCGGCGAGTTTCCCGGCGGCCAACTGCGTCGGCGGCAACTGCGCCACGCCCGCCGTCGGCGACACGCCGCGCTGGCTCGACAGCGCGTTTGCCGGCTGGCGCGCCGCAAGCGCAGCCGTGCCGTCGGACGCGCCGGCGCCCGAAGTGATTGCCGAGAACATGGGCACGGCTCCCAACTGGCCCGGTTGCGAGAACGAGATTCCGCGCCAGCCCAACTGCAGCACGCAGCGCTACCGCGTCACCGCGCGCAGCGCGGCCGACGGCCGTGCTTCCGTGACGGTGCAAAGCCAGGTGGCGGCGCCCTGAGTCCGGCGACCTCAGAGCAGAGGCATGACATGACGACGATTCGAGTCACCCGCGCGCTTCCAACGCGATCCTTTGCGCCCCCCCGCGGCAACGCAGGGCTGGCCGCTGTCGTTGCAGCGGCGCTCGCGCTGGCGGCTGCGCCGATCCACGCCCAGCTGGCGATCGGCAACAACCCCTTGTACCTTGTCGCAGCCAAGGCCAACATGCTGGTCGTCCTCGACAACTCCAACTCGATGGACGAAGACGCGCACGGCGCGGCGGTGGGCAGCAACGCCGCCGCCAGCAAGAGCGAGATCGCGCGCGGCGTCATCCGCGGCCTTACCGACCAGTACCGCAGCCGCGTCAACATGGGCCTGATGGCCTACCAGCAGGGCGCGCTCGCGGCGAACCACCTGCACAGCTCGCCCTATGACGCGAGCTTCGACCCGGCCACCTTCGACCCGGCCTGGGTCGGCGCACGTTCGAGTGCGCTGCACAAGCGCTTCCGCACGCCCAACACGTCGTCGCCGGGGAATTTCGTCTACTACAACGTCGCCCTGCCGATGTACTCGAACAACAACCTGGGCAGCGCCTTCTGCTACTCGGCCACCGCCAACGCGTCGAACGACTTCAACAACGGCGAGAACCCGAACGCCGGCCCCTGGGACAACTACCGCTGCTTCACGCGCAAGACCAACACCAGCAATGCGCTGCCCGTCTGGGGCGACGGCGCGAGCGAGACGGCCAACGGCTGGAGCGGCTACTGGTTCAACTCGGCGTTCTTCCCGACCGACAGCGACTTCGCGCAAGGCATCCTCGACTTCGGCCGCTTCCTCACATGGAACTGGGTCAGCACGACCTGGTTCAACAACAGCTCGCCGGGCCGCGGCTACCTGCATATCCCGATCGGCAATCTCGATGCCGCGCAGGCCGCCGCGATCAAGGCCAAGCTCGCCTGCAACATTCCGGGTGCGGGCGCCCCGTGCAGCGCCGCAGGCATCGCCAACGCCGGCCTGACGCCGATCGAGGGAACGCTGCTCACCGCCAAGGACTACTTCGCCGGCGGCTGGTCGACCGTCGCCGAGGGCTACAAGCCGGCCTGCTACCCGCTGCCGCAGTCGTGCGGCAAGAACTTCGTCATCCTGCTCACCGACGGCTTGCCCTCGACCGACGCCAACGGCAACACGCTTGCCGATCCGGCGACAGCCATCAACCGGGCCGCGGCCGCCGCGACGCAGCTGCGCAACGCCGGCGTCCTGACCTACGTGATCGGCTTCGCGCTGCCCTATGGCGTCGATCCGGCCACGCTCGACACGCTGGCCGCGGCCGGGGGCACCGCGACGGCCTATTCGGCGAGCGACACGGCCACGCTGCAGGCCGCCTTCGACCGGATCTTCGAAGACGTGTTCCGCCGGACTTCGTCGTTCGGTGCGGTGTCGCAGAACTCGACCTCGATCAATACCGGCTCGATGGTCTTCCAGGGCCGCTTCGACAGCACCGACTGGAGCGGCGAGCTGGTGGCGATGCGCCCGAACGCCGACGGCACATTGACCGCGTTGTGGTCCACCAGCGAGGCCGGGCGCATCGCGGCGCCGGCCGCGCGCAAGGTGTTCACGATGGTTCCGGGCGTGGGCGGAAGCGCGCTGCAGAACCTGGCCGATCTGTCGGCGGCGCAGCAGACCGCGCTCGCGACGCCCGACTGCAGTGCCGTGCTCACCGGTGCGCCGTGCGCGCAGGCGCGCATCGACTGGCTGCGCGGCGTGCGCGCGCAAGAGGATCCGGCAGGCCCCCTGCGCCGCCGCACGCGCCTGCTGGGCGACATCATCAGCAGCTCGCCGTACTACGTGAAGGCCACGAACACGGTCTATGTCGGCGCCAACGACGGCATGCTGCACGCCATCGATGCGGCCAGCGGCAACGAGCTGTTCGCCTTTGCGCCCAGTTCGGCGATCGCCCGGATTCCCAGCCTCGCGGCCAACAACTACGCGCACGCGTACCTGATGGATGGCGACATCGCGGTGTCCACCGATTTCGAGACCCCGGGCCGATCCGTGCTCGTCGCCGCCACGGGCCGAGGCGCGCGCGCGCTGTTCGCTCTGGACGTGACGAGCCCATCTACGTTCGGGGCCGGCAATGTCAAGTGGGAATTCACCGACCCCGATCTCGGCCTCGTGCTGGGCAAACCCGTCATCGTCAAACTCAACAACGGCGACGCCGCCGTCATCGTCGGCAACGGCATCAACAGCACCAACAACCGGGCGCTGCTGTTCGTCATCAACCTCGACACCGGTGCGCTGATCCGCAAGATCGACACCCTGACGGGCGGCCCCGGCGCTGCCGCCGCCAACGGGATGTCCACACCGCGCGGCTGGGACAGCGACGGCAACGGCACGGTCGACCTGGTCTATGCGGGCGACCTGCAAGGCAACCTCTGGCGCTTCGACCTCGGCTCCGTGACGCCCGCGGTCTGGGATTCGTCGTTCTACAGCGGCGGCGCGCCTGCGCCCTTCTTCGTCGCCCGCGACGCCGGCGGCGTGCGCCAGCCGATTACCGGCATGGTCGGCCTCGGCATCAACGGCCGCAAGGGCGACGCGAACTTCGGCAAGCGCTATGTCTTCATCGGCAGCGGGCGCTACCTCACCAGCGACGACGTTGCCAATACCGCCGTGCAGAGCTGGTACGGGCTGATCGACGAAGGCGTGCCGATCGCCGGCCGGGCCGCGCTGCGCGAGCGCACCGTCGCGCTCGAGCAGACGGTCAACGGCACGCTCACCCGAGCCTTCTCGAGCGCGGTCGCCGGCGACATGAACGGCAAGGCCGGCTGGTACCTCGACTTCACGAGCGCCGCCGGCGCCGCGCAAGGCGAGCGCATGCTGGGCGAGCAGAAGTTCCTCGGCACGGTTTTGATCGCCAGTTCGATGGTGCCCAGTTCCAACGTCTGCGTGCCCGGCGGCGACGGCTTTCTCAACGCGGTCGATCCGTTCACGGGCGCGCCGCCGGTCAATCTGTTCTTCGACCTCAACAACGACCTCGTCTTCAACGACCTCGACCGCATCGGCGCGCCCTTGCGCAACGTCTCGTCGGTGGCGCCGAAGATCAATCTGCCGAGCGACGCCATCGTCATCGGCAACCGCATGATTGCCAGCGGAACCTCCGGCGGAATGAGCAGCCAGTCGATCAACAACCCGATACGCAGCGGCCGCATCTCGTGGCGCGAAGTCGTCGGCCGCTGAACAACGTCACCTGCAAGCAACCCATCGCGCGACGACATGTCTGCACCCTCGTGTCCCCTGCGGCGCGGCTTCACGCTGATCGAGCTGATGATCGCGGTGGCCGTCGTCGCGATCCTGGTCATGGTGGCCGCGCCGCAATACACGGCCTACGTCGTGCGCACCAACCGCGCGGCGGCCGTGGGCTGCCTGCTGCAGCAGGCACAGTTCATGGAGCGCGTCTACGCGACCAACATGCGCTACGACCAAAACGGGGGCGCGGCGACGGCCCTGCCCGCGACGCCGTGCCGGACCGAGCTGAGCGGGGTCTACGCCTTCGCGTTCGGCGCGGGGCAGCCGGGCGAGCGCAGCTTCGTCGTGCAGGCCGTGCCGCAAGGGGTCCAGGCCGCGCGCGACACGGCCTGCGGCACGCTCGGAATCGACCAGGCGAACGCGCGCACCAAGAGCGGCGCGGCGACCGTGGCCGCGTGCTGGCGCTGATCCTCGTGCCTCGAACGCGGCGCCCGCGTTCAGCGCACGAACGGCGCCGGATCCGCCGTGCCAATGGGGTGAGCGCGCCGGGCTTCGGCCGCCGCCGGGCAATGGCGCGCCGGCGCCCGGTCATGCATCCTGCCGTCGGCGAGGGGCGGCATCGCGACCGCCCTCGGCCTCGCTCGTGCGCGTGCCGCCGCACACCGTGCAGCCCGGTCGGCGCGCCAGGCGCACTTCGTCCCAGCGCATCGTGCGCGCATCGAGCATCAGCAGGCGGCCGGCCAGCGGCGCGCCGATGCCGGCCAGCAGCTTGAGCGCCTCGGCCGCCTGCAGCGTGCCGACGATGCCCACCAGCGGCGCGAACACGCCCATCGTCGCGCAGGCCGCTTCCTGCACCTGCGCGTCGGGCGCGAAGACGCAGGCGTAGCACGGCCCCGCGGCGCTGCGCAGGTCGTAGACCGAGATCTGGCCGGCGAAGCCGAGCGCGGCACCGGCGACGAGGGCGCGGCGGCGACGCACGCAGGCCGCGTTGATCTGCTGGCGCGTGGCGTAGTTGTCGCTGCAGTCGAGCACGACGTCGGCCGCGGCCGCCAGTTCGTCGAGCAGCGCCGCGTCGGCGCGGCGCACGAAGCTGCGCAACTGCACATCGGGGTTGAGCGCGGCGATGCGCGTGCGCAGCGAATCGGCCTTGGGCAGCCCCAGGCGCGAGAGGTCGTGCGCGATCTGGCGCTGCAGGTTGGTGGCGTCGACCGTGTCGTCGTCGACCAGATCGATCCGGCCGACGCCGGCCGCTCCCAGATACATCGCGGCCGGCGAGCCCAGGCCGCCGGCGCCGACCACGAGCGCGCGCGCGCCGAGCAGCCGCTGCTGGCCCTCGATGCCGATCTCGCCCAGCAGCAGGTGGCGCGAGTAGCGCAGCAGCTGGGCGTCGTCCATGCCCCCGCCGTTCGCCGCGCCGGCTCAGCCCTTGGCGCGCGGCATGCGGCCGAGCAGGTAGAACTCGTCGTTGGGCAGGATGCCGATGCCGTTGGCCATGCGGTTGCTCATGCCGAAGAAGGCCGTGATGGCGACGATGTCCCACGCGTCCTCGGCGCTGAAGCCGTGCGCCGCGAGCGCCGCGTAGTCGGCCTCGCCGAGCTCGTCGGAGCGCAGGCAGACCTTCATCGCGAACTCGAGCATGGCGCGCTGGCGCGGCGTGATGTCGGCCTTGCGCCAGTTGATCGCCACCTGGTCGGCCACGAGCGGCTTCTTCTCGTAGATGCGCAGGATGGCGCCATGCGCCACTACGCAGTACAGGCAGCCGTTGGCGGCCGAGGTGGCGACGACGATCATCTCGCGCTCGCCCTTGGTCAGGCCGCCGCCTTGCCCGAGCATCAGGATGTCGTGGTAGGCGACGAAGGCGCGCCACTCGTCGGGCCGGTGCGCCAGCGCGAGAAAGACGTTGGGAACGAAGCCGGTCTTGGCCTGCACCTCGAGGATGCGGGCGCGGATGTCCTCGGGCAGGTCGGCCAGCGCCGGCACCGGATAGCGGGAAAACGGGGTCGTCATGGGCATCCTCTCGGGCTCGGACGGAGCCGCAGAGGGCATTTTGCCTGCCGTCGCAGGCGACGGGCCGTCAGCCCTACAGACGCGCGATCAGGGCCGGCGTGCCGGGGTAGTCGGCCGCGCCGAGGGCGAACTTGCGTGCCGAAGCGCCGCGCCGCGTACCCTGCACGAGGCTGGCCAGGAAGGCCGTCGGATCCTCGATCCAGGTGCCGCCGAGCGCGGTGACGCCGCGCGCGAACAGCGCGTCGGGCAGGATGCCGGCGCTGGGGCCCACGAGCACGAAGCGGCGCGCCGCGCGGCAGGCGGCGCGCATCGCCTCGAAGCTGCCGTTGGACACCAGCGTCGCGGTGGCGAGCACCTGGGTGCAGTCGGCCAGCTCGGCGCGTTCGCCGGTCACGAGCGCGCCGTCGCGCAGGCCGTGCAGCTCGGGCCGCAACTCGACGACGACGAGCCGCGCTCCGCCGGCCGCGAGCCGCGGCACGAGCGAGCCGAACAGTCCGATCATGCCGATCTTCTCGCCCGGCCGCGGCACGAGCCCGCCCATCGAATCGTGCGCCGCCGGCGGCGCCCAGCCGGCAGCGCGCCACAGCCAGTTGGAAAGCGCGTGCACGGCAGCGAAGCCGAGCGCACGCGTGGCGCCGTCGGCGGCCGCGGCGGGCGCGCGCAGGCCCTCGGCGAGCGCGAGCGGATCGGCGCCGGCCAGGCCGCCGGCGGACCGGCGCAGCGCCGCAGGTGAGCCGCCCGAACCGAGGTAGGCCAGGCCGAGCGATGCGTCGGCCAGCTCGAGCGCGCACCAGCTGCTGCCGGGCGCGTCCGCCCCCGGCGCCGGCGCCGGCGGCAAGTGCAGGGCGCGCACGCGCGGCGGCCGGCGGTGTGCCGCAGCGCGCGCGAGCAGAGCGAGCGTGTCCTGCTCGAGGGTCATCGGGACGGCATGCCTGGGATCGGGTCGGGGCCTGGTGCCGCCGCATTGTGCTGAGCGGCCCCGCCGTCTGCGCGCCGCGGTCTTTCGGGCGCCGCGGCGCCGCGACAATGCTTCGATGTCCGCCGCCGCCCTGTCACGCACCGCGTTCGCGACGCTGTTGTTGATCGCGCTGATGATGGGTGTCAACCATGTGGCGGCGCGCCTGGCCTTCGACCACGGCACCGACGTCGCCACCGCGGTGGCGTTGCGCAGCGGCGTGACGGCGCTCGCGGTCGGCCTCGTGCTGGCACTGCGGCGCGTGCCCTGCCGGCTCGAGCCGCGCGAGCGGCGCGCGCTGCCGCTCATCGGCGCGCTGGTGGCGGTGCAGAGCTGGTGCCTGTATTCGTCGGTGGCGCGGCTGCCGGTGGCGCTGGCTCTGCTGGCCTTCAACACCTATCCGCTGTGGACGGCGCTGTGGGCGCGCCTGCTGTACCGGCATCGTGCCGAGCGACGCGTGCTGCTCGCGATGCCGGTGCTGCTGGCGGGCCTGGCGCTCGCGCTCGACGTGTTCGGCGCCGCCTCCGGCCTGGGGGCGGGTGCGCAGTGGGGCCGCATCGGCGCCGGCGTGGCCTTCGCGCTCGGTGCGGCGGCCGTCTTCGGCCTGGCGCTCGTGCTGACGCAGCACGAGGCCGGCCGGCTCGACGGAAGGCTGCGCACCGCCGTGACGATGGCCATCGTCGGGCTGCTCGCGCTGCTGCTCGTCGCGCTGCAGGGCGGGCCGCAGCTGCCGCGCGCCGCCGCCGGCTGGTGGGGCCTGGCGCTGCTGACGGCGCTCTACGGCACCGCCTTCACCATCATGTTCACGGTGCTGCCGCGGCTGGGCGTGGTGGGCAGCTCGCCGATCCTGAACGTCGAGCCGGTGTTCGCGCTCGTTCTCGCCTGGGTGCTGCTGGATCAGAGGATCGCCGCGGTGCAGGTCCTGGGCGGCCTCGTCGTCGTCGCCGCGGTGATGACGCTCGGCCTGCGGCGGCGGCGCTGAGCGGCGGAGAGCAGGTTTCGCCCAGCGCCGCCTCGGCCGCGCAGCCGAGTGGTTGGGCGCTCAGGCGCTCAGGCGGCCTATGCCGCCGCCGGCGGCAGTTCGACCTCGACTTCGACCGTCGTGCCGCCCGCGTCGGGCGCCGCCACGCGCAGCGTGCCGCCGAGCGCGCGCACGCGCTCGCCCATGCCGAGCAGCCCGTAGCTGCCGGGCTTGCGCAGGTCGCCCGGCGCGTGTCCGCGGCCGTCGTCGGCCACCACCAGACGCAGCCGGCCGCGCCGCGCCGCGCCGCTGCCTGGCAGCGCTGCGAGGTGCACCAGCGCGATGCGCACCCGGCGCGCGCCGGCATGCTTGCCGAC
>WBZR01004876.1_pt1 | contig 10676 bp, 6 predicted proteins | sample 5204231 | NCBI WGS metagenome assembly WBZR01 (sample SAMN12412403, study PRJNA552823) | activated sludge metagenome | isolation source: activated sludge from anammox sidestream of wastewater treatment plant... | place: USA: Virginia | collected 2017-08
GCAACAACGGCTGTCGATTGCCCTGGGGCTGGTGAACGATCCGGTTGTGGTCTTTTTGGACGAACCGACCACTGGACTCGATCCGGGCGCCCGCCGCGAACTCTGGCAAACCGTACGCGATGTGCGCGATCAGGGCGCCACGGTGGTGATGACCACCCACTACATGGAAGAAGCCGAAATCCTCTGCGACCGGATCGCGGTGATGGACCACGGCCAGATCATCGCGCTCGATACTCCAGTGGGCTTGATCGAATCGATCGATATCGAGGCCACCATCTCGGCCAGGATGAAAGACGGTGTGCTCACCGATCGGCAGCTTCGGGAGATTCCGGGTTCGAAAGGAGTCGCCATCAACGGCGATCAGCTCGAAGTGCGCAGCGACAACCCGCAGCTCACACTGATCGGTCTGCTGGAGCTGGCGCGCGAGAACGGGGTCGAGCTGACCGAGCTGCGCAGCAACCAGGCATCCTTGGAAGACGTTTTCCTGACCCTGACCGGCCGGTCGTTCGAACCGGCAACCGAGGCGACCGCGGACGACGAAGGCGATACGGGCAAGCGCCGTTTCTGGCAACGACGAAAGGCGGCGTAAATGACGGGATTCCGCTCCATGACCATCGGGTTCCTGAAGATGACGGTGCGCAACCGCACCGCGCTCTTCTGGAATCTCATCTTTCCCATCATCTTCATCTTCGTCTTCGGCACTGTGTTCGATGCCAGCGATTTTTCCGCCAAAGTCGGCTTGGCCGGCGCGCCCTCGGACTTCCATACCGCGGTCGCACAAGCCATGCAGAACTCCGATATCTTCCACGTCTCGTCCGATGAAACCGTGGATCAGCAGCTGGCCCAGCTCAAAGACGGCGACCGCGATGTGGTGCTGGTGTTTGGCGACGAACCGGCGGGTGGTGGTTTTCCAACCGTTCAGCTTTATTACGACGAGGCAGCGGGACCGAACGCGCACGTGTCGGTCAGCGCTATCCAGCAGCTACTCAATAGCGTGGCCCAGGGACCGAGTCCAGTGACGATTGAAGCGCAACCGGTGCAAACCCTGAATATCTCCTATATGGACTTCCTGCTTCCGGGCATCATCGCCATGTCCATCATGAACTCCGGGGTGATCGGGCTCTCGACCACCTTCGTAACCTTCCGTGAGCGCGGTATCCTGCGGCGGATCAAGGTAACGCCGTTTCCCTTGCCCAGCTTTATCACCGCCCGGGTGATCTCCCAGCTCATCGTGGCAGTACCGCAGGCGCTGATCCTCTACCTGATCGCGCATCTCCTCTTTGGAGTCGATATCCAGGGCAACATCCTGCTGGTGCTGCTCTCGATCTTCATTGGATCGCTGGCATTTCTGGCGATGGGATTTGCGGTCTCGAGTATCGCGCCGAATGTGGAAACAGCGGCCAGCTATTCGAACCTGATCACCTTTCCCATGCTCTTTTTTGCCGGAGTGTTCTTCAGTGTCGATCAGGCCCCGGCCTGGTTGCAGCCAATCATGAAAGTGCTGCCCCTGCGCTATCTGGTCGATGCGCTGCGCGAAGTCATGATGCGGGGCAAGGGATTGAGCGCCATCTGGATGGACTGGGTCATTCTGGGATTGACCATGCTGATCTCGGTTCTGATCGCGGTGCGCTTCTTCCGCTGGGATTCCAAGACGGTATAGGGAGTCCGGGGTGGTTTCGGCCACCCCGGGCATTGGAGCGGTTCTCGGAAGACGAGCTGGCAACCAGCCTTGTCATTCTGACCGAAGGGAAGAGTCGCTTTCGCGGTCCCTGCCCGGATCGTTCACGAACGACTGATCCGGAGTCCGTCCGAACAATTCGCGATGGGAGATCGATCGCTTCGACCTCGCCACCGCGCATGATGTCCAGATCGGTCCCGTCCAGGCACGGGCGGCCGTGCGATTCGAGGAGTGTTAGGCCATGGATTCATCCTTGGCGTTCTTTCGGCACCGGCGGCAGACTTCGAGAGGTTGGTCGAAGCCCAGAGGAATCGACTTGCTCTGGACACTGGACTCTTGACTCTGGACCTGAGCGGCGCTCGAACGCCCCCTACATCGTCGGCGTAGCCGCCGATCGCGTTGGAGCGGCCGTCGGAGTGCTCGTCGCCGATTTGGTGGCCGTCCGGCTCGGGGAGGCCGTGGCGGTTGCCGCTGGTGTCGCGGTCCTGATGGGCGCCGCCGTTGGCGAGGAAACGAGCACCGGCAAGGGGGTGCCGCTCACTGGCGACGGCTCCATGGTCGGCGCCTGCGTCCGCACCGGGGTCGAGGTCACCAGCAAATTGGGTGGCACGGTTTCGCGCTGATATTCGACGCGAATATTGCCATCGCCCTGCTGGTTGTAGAGCTCGATCAGACCGAGCACCTGCAACAGCTTGGCGCGATTGTCGGCGCCTTCGGGAAGCTTGCGACATTCGCCGCCTTCCAGTTGGAGCTGGATAGCCGTTGGCCCCTGCATCGCGTGTTCGTCATCGACCAACACATCGACCCGGCGGACGGCTCCGTCCAAAATCGCGGTTTCGGCATCGGCGACATTCGTATCGAGGCAGAGCTTCACCTTGGAGCTGTCATTGCGGGTGGAGAGCCAGACGACCATCAGCAACAAAAACAACACCAGCGCACCGCCCACGAGCGTGCCATAGATCAGCACCGGTTTGCCCTGCAGGCGCTGTTGCATGGACGAGCGCGCTCGTACCGCGTTCGGATCCGCGGCGCCGGGTTCGCTAGTGGATGGATTGGGCTTTGGTGTATCTGGATCCATAGCGCTCATGCAGCAACGCAACATCAGGCCGAATAGGCGATCGTCTCAGGATGCCGGGTAAACGAAGACGCTCTCACGTGAGAGCGTCTTCGTTTACATGATATGGGATTGCAACCTCCAGCCAGGTGCAATCTCAGGCGCCATGCAGGCGCAACGGGGTTGTCATACCTGAAGTGCTTGCCGGAATGTGGCAGACACTGGGGCAGCAAGGCTGCCCCAGTGCAGTAGTGTAGCCGATTATCCTTCGACGGCGACGATCTCGAACTGCTGCACCATCCCATGGGCCGCGTGCGGAGCGCCATCCGGACTCGGGAAGAAGCAGATGAGCGTGTAGGTGCCCGGCGCCAGATCGATCATCGTCAGATCGACGCTCTCCTCCGGCATGATGTCGAAAACGCCGCCCAGGAAGGTGACATCTTCGAAGCCGACCGAGCCGTCGAGGAGTCCCATCGGATCGGCGCCTTCGGGCAACTGCACCAGTAGCGCTTCATGTGGCTCCACTCCGGTGTTGGTGAAGTTGAAGACCATTGCATCGGTTTCGGGGAATTCCCACGATCCGCTGCGCGATTCGAACGCATAGGTGATATTGCCCGCGTTATCCGTGGTTTCGGTGAGGTTGATACCGTTGACCGTCACGAAATCGACATCGGGCCGCGGCGGTAGATCGACGCGCTCGTCGAGCATCCAGACGCCGTCTTGCTCCACCATGAACCAGCGCCATTCGTTGTACCAGTGCGGGCCAATCAGCGCCTGCACATCCGCGCTCGCGCGGCCATCGGACCAGACCAGCGGTGTTCCGGCGCCGAGCAGCTCGACCGTCGGGAACGGGGAACCGATTTCGTTGGCGACTTCATCGTACCGGGTGGCATAGCCCTGCGACGCCACGAAAGCGTCCGATTCGAGCGCCACATAGAGTCCCGGATCGCCGGTGGCCTGCCCCTCGTTGTAGCAGGCGATATAGTTCTCGACCGCGCCGATAATCGCCGCGGCAGTGGCCTCATCCGCCTCGCTGCTGGTAGCTTCTTCGGCCCCTTCGGGGCTGGCTGCCTCCATATCGCTCATGTCGTCGGCCGCCTCGGGCGAGCTCATATCCATCGGCGTGGGCGTGCCCGGGGGGAGCCCTGGGGAGTCGCAGACGACGGCGGGCATCGCTTCCGGGCTGGCATCTTGCGCACCAACCCCGGCGACACCGGCGGTGGTGAAGATACCGAATGCGAGCGCCGCGGCGGCCAGGCGCACGCAGCGGAATGTCGACCTTCGATCGTTGGTCATGGAACGAAATCCTCCTCCTTCAAGTGATCGATCGTAGTGATTGCCGGCATGATTGCAGAACCGGCGGCGTCGTGCTCGAGATGCCGGTCCAGATGCGGCGAGCACACCTGGACCGGCCGGGGAGCCGCTACTTGTCGATCATTGTCCAGTTCGCGATATTCCAGAACGAGGTTTCCCACCCGTTGGCAGCGATGTTTTCCTGCACCAGCAGATTGGAAGCCGCGTCCTTGACATTGGCGCGCGAGACAGCCGGGATCAGAACGAACTCCTCGATCAGGATGTCGTTCATCTGGATGCAGAGCTCAGCCACTTCCTCGAAATTGGTCGAAGCGACGGCCTGCTCATAGAGCGCATCGTACTCCGGGTTGACGTAGCGGGCGGAGTTGCCGCCACTCCATTGGTTCGACGCCTGCGAGATATTCGAATTGTCCGGGCCGGCATAGAACGAGAGCATGTACCCCAGCGGAATCGGCGACGTCGGATTGTCGGTGAACATATCGATATCGCGGTAGTTGTGATAGAACGTCTGGTCGTTGCCGGGCGCGCTGGAGAAGAAGACGTCGGCGGTCACCTGCCCGAGCTGCACCTTGATACCGGCCTCTTCCCAGTTTTTCTTGTTGACCTGTTGGGTCTTTTGGCGCACCGAGTTGATGGTGGTGTAGTAGGAAACGGAGAGCTCCATCCCGTCTTTCTTGCGCACCTTGCCATCGAGCACCCAACCGGCTTCTTCGAGCACCGCCTTGGCTTTTTCGATATCGAATTCCCAGGTCGTATTCGGTGATTCCATCGCGCCGAGCCCGGTCAGATAGTTGCGGCCGGGCGGCTCCGCCTCGCCGCCAAGATAGAACTGGTTGGCAATCGAGTCGCGGTCGGTCGCCAGCGAAAACGCCTGGCGCACCTTGACATCGGTGAGGAACGGGTGCGGCGCCTTGAGACTGGAGCGCTCCCCGTCGACTTCTTTGTTCGGATCCGAGAAGTTGAAATTGATGCGCTCGACCGAGGCCGGCGGAGAGGTGATCAGTGTGCCTTTGCCGCCCGATTCTTCCAATTGCTTGAGGATCTGCGGTTCGACCTGCAAATTCCACGCGTAGTGCCAGTCACCGGTTTGCAGCACGGCCTGCGCCGCCGAGGAGGCATCGCCGCCGCCCTTGAGATTGACCGTTGCGAAATACGGCTTGTTCGCCTCGCGATAGTGCTCGTTGACCGTGTAGATGACCTGATCGTTTTCCTTGAAGGACTCGACCTTGTAGGGCCCGGTGCCGATCGGGTTCGTCAGGAAGGCTTCGGCTGCCCCGGCCGGATCGTCGCCGCCCAGAATGTGCTTCGGAATGATGGCGCCATAGGATGTGCCGGAAATCGGCACGAACCAGGCCAGCGAGGGTTCCTTGTAGGTGATGACAGCCTGCGTATCGGAAACCGCTTCGATCTTTTCGATCGGCTCCCACACCGATGCGCTGGTGGAGGCATTGGCCGGGTCGGTCACCCATTGCCACGTGAAGACGATATCTTCTGCCGTCACCGGCTCGCCGTCACTCCAGAGCAGACCTTCCTGCAGGTTGATGGTGACCGTCTTCAGGTCGTCGGAAAGACCGCCGTTTTCCTTGCTGGGCACTTCGGCGGCCAGATTCGGCAGGATGGTGCCATCGGGCGCAAACGAAAGCAGCGCCTCGAGTACGAGCGAAGCGGCATTCCAGTCTTTGGTGCCGGTGCCCTTATGAGAAAACGCAATCGATGCGGCCTGCCACTGCAGGATCTTGAGCTCGCCACCAGCGCCGCGGGTTTGCCCCTCGGTGCTGACCGATGGTCGAATCGATTGTGATGTATCGGCATCCTGGGCGGCCGCCCCGTCGATCTTCATCGAGTTCAGGACGAAAAGCGTTATGGGTAATCCAACACCGAGCGCGGTCGCCCGGGCGATGAACTCGCGGCGTGAAATCCGCCCCTGCTTCAGGTCCTGGTACGTCGACCAAAATGGCCCATCTTTCCTCGGCATACGTGATTGCTCCTTGCTCCGAAGTGGTTTCGACGCGCCGAGCCGATCGGCGCATCATCCAAACGGGATGTTGCCTCGTCCTGGGCGGCGCGCCAGGACAGACGCATATCAATGACTGCCAACGAACACGCCGAATTTCGATACACGCTTCTTGGCTCTGGCCATCTTCTGCTGGCAGCTTCTGAATACGATCATAATGGAGAATTGCGTTTGCGTCACTCCCCGGGGGCCCTTGTTTCGGCCGATCGACTCACTTTGCTGACCGTACACCCGGCCGGGCCGGGCTCACCGCCACTGAAATGAGTCCAGGGTCCAGTGTCGAGAGCGACTTCACTGGACCCTGGACCCTGGACTTCGTCGATCGATTCCGCGGATCAGGAAACCGTGAACGTTGCCGTTTCGCCGAGCGCCAGATGGGGAACGCCATCCTCATCGGGCAGCAGGCAGATCACCGTGTAGGTTCCCGGCGCCAGATCGACGAAAACGAGCGTCCGCGTTTCGCTGGCCGGAATGGTTTCCTGACCGATGACGTGCATCGTGGACGGGAATGCGTCGCTGGTCGGGCGAATGAGTTGATCGATCGAAGCGCCAGCATCGAGCTTCAGCGCCAGGAATTCGTGCGTTTCCTTGCCGGTATTCTGAACCGTCACCACCAGATCGCCCCCGGTTATCTTGGCCGGCGAGAGCTGGATGGAATAATCCCGCTGCGTGGCCTTCATCGCGGCGGCGCCCTGGGGCGGCGTCGACGGCAACACCGCGATCTGATGGACCAGCCAGCGCCCCTCGCCCGCGCCGGCGGTGGGTGTGGCCGCCGCCTGGCGGCTGCGGCGGAAGAGGAAGGTCCATTCCTCGGTGCGAAGCTGATTGCCCTGCACCGTCACCACCTGAGCTTCGGCGGTTTCATCGCTGACGAAATCGATCTGACCGATCGAAACGATCGTGACCGGCACGACCGGTGCATACGGCGCCAGCGCCAGATAATCTTCCCGGGTCATACGCTCCCCGGCGCCATAGGCGTCGGCAAGATAGCGATCGGTCACCAGGGTGGAGACGTTCTGGGCATCTCCGGCGGTCAAACAGGCCGCCAGCGAATCGACCAGATTCCGAATGGCCGCATCGGTGGCGGAGTCGACACCCAGCACAGCCGCCGGTGTGCCATTACTCGGACTGGCGAGCGCTTCCGGAATATCGGGTACGGGAACGAGCGCCGCCCCCTGGCAAGCGGGGTCCGCCGCAACCGGGGTGGCCGCCTGCGCCGATACCCCTGCTGGACGGCTGCCGATGATCGCGACCGTCCCCAGCAGGAGCGATGCGAGCAGCCCAAGATGGAGCAGAGACAGAGCGCGGGGACGTGTTCGTTCGGGGGCCGACATCGATTTCCTTTCCGGTTCTTCGCTTCGCGAACTGTACGGACAGGGTCCGCTGCATGATTGTAGTGACTCGCGGGCAACGTCGCCAGACAGTCATGCCTGCCGAGTATCATCCAGATTTCCGGAACTTGTGCAAATCGATCGTACCGGAAGCCTGGACGACGCATCGTTTCCTGCTTACCCCGCGTATCAGTTGGTCCAGAGTCCAGAGTCCAGTGCTCTGAATGCTGAGAGGCATGAGCCAACTTGTTCGCCGTCGGCTCAGGACACTGGACCCTGGACGCTCTGCCCCGCTACTCGCCACCCTCCAACATCCGCTCCATCACGATCGTATCGATCCAGCAGCCATCGAGCTGGCCCTGCTCGTGATAAATACCGACCTCGCGGAATCCGCGTGACCGGTAAAGCCGCATCCCTGCCGAGTTGAATGGAAAGGCTGCCAGCACCAGCTTGTGATAGCCCAGGCGAGTCGCTTCCCCGATAAGATGGTCGAGCAGCAGACCGCCGAGACCATGCCCGCGCCATGCGCTATCGACATAGATCGAAAAATCGGCCACCCAGCGATAGGCGTCACGCGGGCTGAACGGATTGAGCGAACCCCAGGCTACCACCGCCCCGTTCGACTCGGCGACATAGACGGGATGCCGCTCGGTGCGCGCCGCCAACCAGGCGGCCCGTTCCTCCGGCGTGCGTTCCTCGGTTTCGAGCGTTGCCACCCGGTCGCGGATTCCCTGGTTATAGATGGTGGCAATTGGAACCGCGTCTTCCGGCTGGGCGAGTCGAATCGTGATGCCGGTCGCGGGCATGGGCAGACTCCTCTCGATCACGGTGAGAACCAACCAATCGGCATCAGTATGCCGGTTGCGCCAAAAACCGCGCCCCGAATGCCCAACCAGACCGGCGCGAACCTTCTATAGTTAGTCGCGCTTTGGCGGACGGACCGAGCGTCGACGTCGCCGGCGGTATGCGAACACTATTGACGAAGGACTATCGATGAGCGATCGGGACAAGGATCTGGGCGGGGGCGAAGCAGCGGCTGATATCGCGCCCGCGTCCAAAAAGACCCCCAGCACAACGAAGCATTCGGAAAGCAAGCCGAAGCGAACCCGGCGAAGTTCGGACAAAGCGGCCAAGAGCAAGAATGAGACAGCGCAGGAGGCGACCGCGGAATTGGTCGCCGAGGATGGTCCGGTCGGAAACGAAGCCGAGCGCCAACTGGGCGTGGAAGATCTCCCGGCCGAAACGAGCGTGACCGAAACCGTCGTGCTCGGCGCGGCGGCCAGCACTCCGTCGCTGGACCGGCCGAATACTGAAACGCCAAAGGGAGAAGCAGCCGAGGAAATGGTCTCTGAGGGCGGACCGGTCGGCGATGAGATCGCCCGGCAGCTTGGAGTCACCGATTTGCCGGCCGAGGTCGTCGAAACCGAAACACCGGTCATCGCGGAAGCGCATCCGGAGCTGACCGGGAGCACTGCCGCGGCCGGCGCCGCGAAAACCGCGTCCCCGCGCAAGCGAACGCCGTCCACCAAAAAGACCGCCGCTGCCGAACCACCCAGCTCTTCCGACCCGCTCTTGCCCGGAACAGGAAATCCGTCGCCCGATGGCACGCAGCTCGCCTATCTGCTCACCGATGCCTCCGGTTCGACCCGGCTCTGGATTTCTGCGCTCGATGGCAGCAGCGCCTCGTCGATCGAACTCCCTTTCCGGCCGGTCTTCGACCTCGAAGGACCGCAATGGTCGCCCGATGGCGCTTTCATCGCCCTCACCGGTAGCGCGCCCTCCGATATCGGCACGGCCATTTGGCTGGCTCCGGTCGAAGGTGGCGATTGTGTGCTCCTGGCCGATCATGCCGCCTCGGACGAACAGCCGCGCTGGTCGCCCGACGGCTCGTTGCTGGCCTTTGCCTCGCACCGGCATGGCCGCGGCGCCATCTGCGTGGCCACGCCGGATGGCTATGGACCGATCGTGCAGCTAACGCATGGTCCACTGGGGCAGGACGACCGCAATCCCTGCTGGGAACCGAATAGCCAGCGGATCGCCTACACCCGCCATATGGTCGAAGGGGAAAACGAGGGCGAGCAAATCTGGACCGTTTCCATCCTGACCGGCGAACAGAAGCAGGCGACCAAGAAATTGGCGCACCGAAGCCAGCTGCAATGGTGTCCTGGCAAATCGCAGATTGCCTTCATTACCGACGAGGCCGAATGGCTCAATGTCGGGGTGGTCAATCCAGATAACAGCGCTGGATGGAATCTGGCCAGCGAAGCGGGCGACAAATCGTTTCCCCGCTATTCGCCGGATGGCCAGCGCATCATGTACACCCGTCGTGTTCGCGGCGAGGTCCGGTTGGTGGAACGCCCGACCAGCGGCGCAACCGCCGATCCGCTCGATCCCGGCGCCGGGGTAGCATCGGCGCCGAGCTGGTTGCCGGACAAGCAAATCGTCTATCAGTTCGCCTCGGCCACCGAAGCGCCCGCCTTCATCGTGCAGGAAGCCAAAAAGGACGTCGACCGCCTCTATATCCCGGTGGCCGGGGGTTGGACCGCACAGGAGTGGTTCGTCGCGCCCGAGCACACCGATTACGAGATCGCGGGCGGCTTGAAAGCGGGCACGCTGGTGTTTCGCAAGAGCAGCGAGCAACCCCAACCCGGTGTCATTCTGCTGGGCGCGAACCCGCAATTGGGCAATACCTATGCCTATGATTCGATGATCCAGGCATTGGTGCAACGCGGATTTGCCGTAATCGTCCCGACCTTGCCCGGAACTCCCGGTTATGGAAAGAAAATCGTCAACGCCCTCCAGGAACGGGCGGGCACCGAAGCCGAGATCAGCGATCTGGTCGATCTGGCCAATTGGGCGCGCGGACTCGACTATGTCGATAGCAGTCGCCTCTCGCTGGTCGGCCAGGGCTATGGTGGCGCGCTGGCCCTGTTGCTGCCCGGCGCCCGGCCGGGCGCGGTCGATGCCGTGGCGGTCATCGACCCGGTCACCGACTGGGATGACGAACTCGATCAGGCCGATGATCTCTTTGCCGAATGGTATCTCTCCTCGATGGGACTTCCCTCATCTAATCGCGGCAAAACCGCATTGCGCACGCCCACGACTTTTGCCGGGGTGCTCGACCTGCCGGTATTGTTGATTGGCACCAGCCGGGCCAGTCTCGGCCGGGCGGTGCAACTGGAGCGATTTGCGGTCGCGTTGGACGAGCTCGGTGTGCCCTACGTCCGGCAGACTGCCGAAAACGAATCGACCTGGCAAACCGCCGAGCAAGTCGCCGCCTTCCTC
>WBZR01004881.1_pt1 | contig 10660 bp, 12 predicted proteins | sample 5204231 | NCBI WGS metagenome assembly WBZR01 (sample SAMN12412403, study PRJNA552823) | activated sludge metagenome | isolation source: activated sludge from anammox sidestream of wastewater treatment plant... | place: USA: Virginia | collected 2017-08
CCTCTGGGGTGACGGGACCGCGGGATTTTGCGCCGTTGATGCGGGAGGCTTCGGCGCGGGAGAGTTTTTTGGGGGTGGGGTCGGTGGTTGGGGTTTCGGCGGCGGGTTCGCCGGCGGGGGGTTGATCGGTGGGGGGTTGATCGGTTAGGGGGGTGTCCGTTGCGGGGGTTTCGATGTTGGTGGTTTCGGTATCCATGGAGCGCATACAATCCTTTCTGGCCGGATTATTGCATGGGGGTGGGAGGGTGGCGGGGGTTGTGGTTGTGGAAGTGGTTGATGGGGTGGGGTTTAGGAAAATGAAATGGGTTGTGAACGACGGTGGAGGGCGGACGGATGCCCGGCGTCTCGCGCCAGTTCCTGATCAAAGTTCTGGAGCGGGGGGACACCCCGCACCACATGGTGGGGACGCACCGGCGCATCTACGTCCGCGACCTGCCGGTGTACAAGGCCAAATTGGCCAAGCCGAGCACGGCGCGCCGTTCCTTGTGATGGTGCATAATAAGGCCATGGACGAGATCATTTTATAGGTGGCCCCGAGCGAGGATTCGAGCCTACTTGTAGCTTCCTGGGATGATCCGCAGGGCGGCGGCATTACTACGCAAGGGCGCGATCTGCGTGAGTTGCAGGAGCAGATTTCCGATGCCGTTCAGTGCCATTTTGACTCGGTAGCGATGCCCAAACGGATTCGTGTCTCTGGGCGACGCAGGAATCCGCGCTTGTGAACAAGGAAGCGATCGAGGTGTATGCCGCTGCGCTGGAAGCGGATCGTCTGCCGGTTCCAGAGGATCACTGTGACGCGCGAGGCCCGTCACATAGCGAAGCGCCCCTCACTCCGCAATGTTTCAGTCCCCTTCTCACTGGGGGAGTAATTCAACAGAGAGGGTTGGCAGCATCCAATCCAATAGTCGCCGATGCGCGTGCGGTCGTAACCCTTCCAGGTATTGCTCCCCTGAAGCGCTTGATATTGCTCTACTGGGAATCGTCGCACTACTCAAATTCGTTGATGGCCCGCTCGATTCGCTTCCGGGCGACTGGAGGCAATGTCAGAAGCTATTTCCCGGCGTCGCGGGACAGGTCAACGCGCCAGCGCATGCTTCGCACCGCGCCATGGCTTCCCCGCTTCAGACTGCGCCTCGCCGGCGGCGCACTTCCTGATCTCCTCGAAGCCGGTATACCTCTCCTATGATTTTTGCCATCCCGGAGCAAGGCGGCTATGACTTCGCGAGCCGTGACGCGGCGGAGGTTGGCGTAATCGATGGCCATCGGCTCATACGGTTACCGCTACGCGCTCGTCGGAGAATACCTGGACTTCGTCCTTGGGGGCAGTAGGAATGGGAATACCGTCCTCCCGCAACTCGTCGATCACCAGGTGGACGACTTCCTGGATGTGCCGGAATGCCTCGTCGCGGGTGGTACCCCACGTGGCGGCGCCGTACTCCTGGAGCGCCGGGCAATAGGCATGCCAGCGGTCATCATCCGGCTCCACGATTACTTTAAAGGTATAGGTTTGCATTGTTGTTGAGGGACAGAGCGTCCCGATCTCTATCGCCTTCAGTGTAGGGCGGTTTCCGTGAGGCGTCAATGAAACTGGTTTCGCTGTCCCCTTAGCTTTTCAGGTAGTATCCTCCCAGTCCGGCTTCTTCTAGCGGCGGTCGAAGTGGAGCCGGGTGCGGATGGCTTCGCGCTGGGGCTGCATCGCGAACTCGAAAACCTGCAAAGTCCGCTCGTCGTCGCCCCGACGTTCAGCCGGATCATTGCAGTACGGCTCTGCCGATCTTATTTGATTGAAGTTCCGTAAACCATATTGCACCGTCCGGCCCCACCGTGATTCCCCATGGGTAGGCATTCCCAGTGGGCAAAGGATCATCCACGATCTGCCCCGCTGTGGTTATACGGCCAAGCGCACTACAACCCCCTTCCGTGAACCACAGCGCGCCATCGGGGCCGGGCGTGATTTCACGCCCGTCGCACCCGACAGGATATTCTGTAGGGGCACCCGGAGAGGGTGCGGTATTCGAGGAGGAGGGCGTCGTATTCCTCGTGAGATTCGCTGAAGAGGACGACGGCGCGCGAGGTGAGACCGTGCTTGAGGGCGTTCTGGGAGGAGCGGGCTTTGCCTTCGGGGGTGACGGGACCGCGCGGGATTTAGCGCCGTTGATGCGGGAGGCTTCGGCGCGGGAGAGTTTCTTGGGGGCGGGGCCGGTGGGGGGGTTTCGGCGGCGGGTTCGCCGGCGGGGGGTTGATCGGTGGGGGGTTGATGGGTTAAGGGGGTGTCCGTTGCGGGGGTTTCGATGTTGGTGGTTTCGGTATCCATGGTGTCGATACAATCCTTTCTGGCCGGATTATTGCATGGGGGTGGGAGGGTGGCGGGGTTTGGGATTGTGGAAGTGGTTGATGGGGTGGGGTTTAGGAAAATGAAACGGGTTGTGAACCAAGTTTTAACTCGATCTCTTTTATTGTGAGATGATTCTGGAGAGTCGAATCAAATTGCTGTAATTGGAAGGAGTAAGCCTCGATGTTTCTGGCGCATCGACGCAAAGAAGATGGTGCGGAGCAGAGTATTGCCGACCACCTCCGCGGAGTTTCCTGCTGGGCCGGGAGGCATGCATCCAAGATTGGACTCCGGCAGGCTGGGGAGTTGGTCGGTCTGCTTCACGACTTGGGTAAGTACAGTAACGCATTTCAGAGCTATCTAAAATCTGCGGCGGGACTACTCGACCCGGATGCCGACGGCTACACAGACTTCGTGTCGGTCAAGGGCAAGATAGACCACTCGACGGCGGGAGCTCAATACATCTGGAGGCGGTTGTCAAATGGGGCGGGGATGGCCCCCTATGTAGGCCAGATTCTCGCCCTTTGTATAGCCTCGCACCACTCAGGTCTGATCGATTGCATTTCGGCGGATAGCGAGAGCTTTGGCGAAGACAAGTTTACACGGCGGATGGAAAAGGAGAGGACGTACTTGGAAGAAGCGGTAGAGAGCGCGGAAGAGGAGATTCTTGGCAAGGCAATGGACTTGTTGGACGATCCAAACTTGGTTGAGGACGTGCGCACTCTCAGCCGCCGCATTGCCAAGTCGAACAACGGACTGCCGATAGCCGTGCAACAGCAGTTCGGGCTTGTTGTGCGATTCCTCTTCAGTTGTTTGCTCGATGGAGACCGGTCCGATACAGCGGATTTTGAAAGCAAAAGGGCTGAAGCGTCCCGTCAACGTGGCATCTACAGGGACTGGCGAACTCTGACCGATCGGCTGGAAACACACTTAAGTAAGCTGCTATCACGACAGCGGATAGATTTCCTACGGTGCGAAGTCTCAGAGCATTGCCGCGACGCAGCCGATCGGGGCGCCGGAGTATACACGCTGACCGTACCGACCGGAGGCGGCAAGACTCTGGCTAGTCTCCGATTCGCGCTTCACCACGCACAGAATCGGAAACTTGACAGGGTCATCTATGTGGTTCCGTTCACTTCAATCATCGACCAGAATGCGGACGTAGTGAGGAACATTCTTGAAGTAGGCGAGGATCGGGGAATGGTCGTATTAGAACACCACTCGAATCTCACGCCAGAAGTGCAGACGTTGCGAGAGAAGATACTCTGCGAGAATTGGGATTCTCCGGTGGTGTACACCACGATGGTGCAATTTCTCGAGGCACTGTTTGGATCAGGGACACGCGGCGCCCGGCGGATGCACCAACTGGCGAATTCAGTGCTGATCTTCGATGAAGTGCAAAGTCTACCGATCAAGTGTGTCCATCTGTTCAACAACGCCATTAATTTTCTTGTGGAACAATGCAACTGTACAGCGGTCCTTTGCACGGCTACACAACCACTGCTCCATCAAGTGAATGAAAGAGGCGCAGTGCGCATGTCGCCGCAAGCCGAGATCATGCCCGACAGGCAACGATTGTTCGACGAACTGAAACGGGTAGAGGTGATAGACCGCCGTAGACCCGGTGGATGGTCCTATGATGCGATCGCACAGTTGGCGGTGGAGGAAGAGAGGCGCGTGGGAAGTTGCCTTGTGGTAGTCAACACCAAAGAGGCAGCCCGAAGGGTCTATGAGAATTGTCATGAGGTGGATGGCAGCGAGCGAGTTCATCTCAGTACACATATGTGCCCGGCGCATCGAAGGGAGCGCCTGGCCTACATCCGCGCCCGACTGACCGCCGGACTACCGATCATTTGCGTGAGCACTCAGCTAATTGAAGCTGGCGTAGACGTGGATTTCGGCGCAGCAATCCGTTCTCTTGCGGGCCTCGATTCCATTGCCCAGACAGCCGGAAGATGCAACCGTAACGGGCGTCTCACGGTAGGGCGGCTACATGTAGTGGATGCGAGTGAGGAGAACCTGACCAACCTGCCCGAGATCCGAGTCGCGTGTAGGAGTGCACAACGAGTCCTCGACGATTTTCGTGAGAATTCCGAGCGCTACGGGCACAATATGTTTGGGCCTGGAGCGATGGAGGATTATTATCGATACTACTTCTTTGAGCGGCGGGAAGAAATGAGCTACCCGGTTGTCCTGGCCGACGGACGGAAGGATACCGTGCTAGGCATGCTTTCAGACAACGGAAACGCGATAAGCGATTACCGACGTGTGCACAAGCAAAACCCGAGGATCCACTTCACGCAGGCGTTCATGACAGCGGCCAAGGCCTTTCGGGCCATCGATGTTCCCACACGGGGCGTGATCGTGCCGTATGGAAAGGAAGGACAGGAAGTAATTGGAGAACTGTGCTCTGCTTATGCGATTGAGAAGCAGTACGAACTGCTCAGGAAGGCCCAGCAATTCACAGTGAACGTGTTCCCTCATGTTCTGCAAGAACTAGTGGAGAACCGAGCCGTCCGCCGGGTTCAGGAAAATGTAGAGATTCTATATCTGGATGAAAGATACTATAGTGAAGAGTTTGGCATGAGTACGGAGCAGGTAACGGAAATGAGGACATACATTGTCTGACAAGCCACGAAACACCATCGAATTCAAGGTGGGGGGCCGCTATGCATTGTTCACAGATCCACTGACCCGACTCGGCGGCGAGAAGTGCACATATCAAACGCCCACCTACGAAGCGTTGAAAGGGATCGCGAAGTCGATCTACTGGAAGCCAAGTCTCATCTGGGTAATTGACGAGGCGCGCGTGATGAAGAGGATTCGCACTCAAACCAAAGGGGCGAAGCCGTTGGAATTCGGCGGAGGCAACACTCTGGCCATCTATACATTTCTCGCGGACGTGGAGTATCAGGTACGCGCCCACTTCGAGTGGAACGAACATCGAGGAGCACTCAAGGGCGATCAAGTAGAGGGGAAACATTACGCGATCGCGCGGCGGATGTTGGAGAGGGGGGGCCGACAAGACATTTTTCTCGGAACGCGGGACTGCCAAGGCTACGTTGAGCCATGTGAATTCGGATCAGGCGCAGGCATGTGGGATGGGGCGGGCGAACTGGCATTCGGAATCATGTTTCACGGATTCGATTACCCGGATGAAACTGGCCTGGACGAGCTTTACGCGCGGTTCTGGCGGCAGAAGATGGTGGATGGCTTCATTCGGTTTGATCGCCCCGAGTCGTGCACGATGCGCAAGTTCATCCGGCGTATGACGGTGAAACCGTTCGGATTGGGGGAAAATTTCAACGACGTCATTAGCGAGTCAGTGCAATTGGAAGGCCAGCAATGAGTTGGATGGGGAAGCTAGTAGAGACGTATGAAAACTGTGTGGGACGTGAACCAGAGGGCTTCGAGCGACTCGCTCCTATTGCCCATACAACTCAACAGGCTCAGATCGAGATCGTGATTGATGGGACTGGAGCGTTCCGCCGCGCGGCAATCCTGCTGGAAAAAGATGAGAGCACGACACTGATACCGTGCACGGAGGAATCCGGCGGGCGATCTGGAAGCAAACCTGTAAGTCATCCACTTTGCGACAAGCTCCAATACATCGCACGGGATTATCTGGACTATGGCGGAACGGTTACCTCGGGGTTTGGGGCGGAACCTGGTGAACCCCACCGCGGGTATCTGGAATGTTTACGAGGATGGGTCACTTCGGGTCCACGTCACCCAAAGCTGGACGCAATCCTTCGATATGTCGAGCGCGGCCACGTCATCGCCGATCTGGTTCGGGAGAGAGTTTTGCCCTTAGCTGAGGATGGAACTCTGTTGAAGAGTTGGACGGGAGACAAGGGATCAGCACCTTTGATTTTCAGAACAATACAGAAAACGCAATCACCTGAGGACGCATTCGTTCGCTGGAGGGTGGAGGAGCCTGGCCAGCTTATATCGGCTACCTGGGAAGATCCCGACCTGACTGCGTCCTGGATCTCCTACTATCAGGGGCGACAACGCAAGCGCGGTTATTGCATGGTGACAGGAAGAGAGACGGCGTTGAGTGTGCAACATCCAGCAAAGTTGCGGCACGCCGGGGACAAAGCCAAGCTAATCTCGGCGAACGATACAAGCGGCTACACATTCAGGGGAAGATTCCTGGAGCCGGAGGAGGCGGCAACGGTTGGTTTTGAGGTGACACAGAAAGCTCACATTGCGCTGCGCTGGCTCATTCAACATCAGGCGTTTCGGGGGGGAGATCCGGTCATCGTAAGCTGGGCCCCATCCGGCAAGCCTCTTCCGAGTCTTCTCGACAACACACTGGCTTTGATCGGCCTGGAGCCGGCCGAGGCCATGAACGACACACGCGAGGACACGGCACAAGCATATGCTCTGCGGCTTGCCCGTGCGATTGCGGGATATAGGGCAAAGCTTGACGCCTGCGATGACATAGTGGTGATGGGGCTGGATTCAGCCACGCCGGGGCGAATGGCGATCACGCTGTACAGGGAGTTGAAGGGATCCGAATTTCTGGAGCGGGTAGAGCGGTGGCACAACATACATGCTTGGCCGCAGAATTTCGGAAGAGAATTGAAATTTACCGGGGCCCCCGCGCCGCGGGACATCGCGGAGGCCGTCTATGGGAGGCGCTTGGACGAGCGGTTACGGAAGGCGACTGTCGAACGGCTATTGCCCTGCATTATTGACGGGGTACCGATTCCGCGCGATTTGGTGATGTCCACATCGCGGCGGGCGGCAAACCGCATGGGAATGGAGATCTGGGAGTGGGAGAAATGCCTTGGGATAGCCTGTGCTTTGTTTAGGGGACACCACATTGCGGAAGGATATGAGATGGGATTGGAAGAGAAACGGACGTCACGCGACTATCTGTATGGCCGGCTTCTGGCCATTGCCGACAACATAGAAGGCTACGCTCTATCGCTGGCCGGCGAGAACAGGGACACCACGGCGGCGCGGCTGATGCAGCGATTTGCAGACCACCCCGCATCGACATGGCGAACCATCGAATTGTCGCTTCGACCTTATATGGCGCGTTTGCGATCCGGGGAGAGATCCACGGGCTTCCTAGTGAAGAGGGCACGGCTGCTGGACGAGGTGATGGCTTCTTTTCGGGACTGCGATTTCACAAATGACGTGAAGCTATCAGGAGAATTTCTACTTGGGTACCATTGCCAGCGACAACACTGGAGAGTTGCGTCTAAGGACAATGTGGCGGAGGATGGGCCGCAGGCCCGAGAGGAGAATTGAGGAGATTGACAATGAGCACTCTACAACACAAGATCGATTTCGCGCTCGTGCTACGAGTGAAGAATGCTAACCCGAACGGTGATCCGCTGAATGGAAACCGCCCACGAACAGACTACGAAGGCTACGGTGAAATCACGGACGTTTGCATCAAGCGAAAGCTGCGGGACCGCTTGCAGGAGTCTGGACAAGGCATTTTCGTGCAATCTGACGACCGTAACCGGGATGGCGAGCCGAGCCTTCGCGCCCGTGCGGAATCGGAGGCGAACGGTCTCGGGAGAAAGGCGTTCAGCAAGGGGGCGAGGAGGGAGGATACGGTCAAGGAAGCATGTAAGAAATGGTTCGATGTGCGGGCGTTTGGCCAGGTGTTTGCTTTTGGCAAAGATGGAGGTGGTGATGGGGTTTCGATACCTATCCGGGGACCTGTGACCATTCAATCGGCATTCAGCAAGCAGCCGGTTAGTATCACAAGCACGCAGATCACGAAGAGTGTCAGCGGCGAGGGAGATGGCTCTAAGAGGAGTTCGGACACGATGGGCATGAAGCATCGCGTTGATTCCGGAATCTATGAATGCTACGGGAGCATTAACCCACAACTAGCTGAGCGGACCGGCTTTAGCGACGAGGATGCCGAGGTCATTAAAGCAATTCTTCCAAAACTTTTTGAGAACGACGCATCTTCGGCCCGTCCCGATGGCAGCATGGAAGTACTAAAGGTGATCTGGTGGAAACACAATTGCAAGTCAGGCCAGTATTCATCCGCCAAAGTTCATCGTTCTTTGAATGTAGCCGCAGGTGGAACCCTTGAGATCGAGAAACTAGACGGATTAGAGCCAGAGGTATTAGACGGTTTTTGAACGTCCTATTTCCCCATGTACGCAGAAGGCGATCTACTCCCTCTATCGGGGCTGCAGCATTTGGCATTCTGCGAGCGGCAGTGGGGCCTCATCCACATAGAGCAGGCGTGGGAGGAGAACCGACTGACGGCCGAAGGGAGATTGTTGCATGAGCGGGCGGACGAGCCTGAGGTTGAGACGCGTCCTGGGGTGCGAATTGTACGTGCATTGTCTCTGCGTTCGTTGCGGCTCGGGCTGAGCGGGCGAGCCGACGTGGTGGAATTTCCGCGCGCGGGTTGTACAGGGGCGCCGGCGCCCGTGGAATACAAACGCGGCAAGCCCAAGGATTTCGACTGGGACGAGGTTCAGTTATGCGCACAGGGGCTTTGCCTGGAGGAGATGCTTGGCGCCAGCATTCCATCCGGCGCCTTGTACTATGGACTCCCGCGGAGGCGAACGGAGGTCGAGTTCACGGCAGAATTGAGGCTGCGGGTGGAGACACTTTCGCGACGAATGCACGAACTGTTCGCACTCGGCGTCACGCCGCCTCCGCGATTCGAGCCGAAGTGCCGCCAGTGCTCGCTGGAAGACGTGTGCCAACCGAAATTGCTGTCGCGCGCCGATCCATGGCAGCAATGGAGAAGGCTGCTGCTACGGGGGACGGAATGAAGAAACTGTTGAACACGTTGTACGTCACGAGGCAAGGCGTATACCTCTCGAAAGACTTGGAATGCGTTCTGGTTCAGGAGAAAAAGGAAACGTTGCTGCGGGTTCCCATACACACGCTGGAGAGCATCGTATGCTTCGGCCGGGTGTCAGCGAGCCCGCCCCTGATGGGGTTTTGCGGGGACCGCAAGGTGCTATTGAGTTTCTTCACGGAGCAAGGTGAGTTTTTGGCGCGGGCGCAAGGGCCCGTTTCCGGAAACGTATTGTTAAGACGTGAGCAGTACCGAATTGCGGACGAGGCAAGACGTTCGGCGCATATTGTTCGATCCATTGTTGCCGCGAAGGTAGCCAATTGCCGGATAGTACTTCTGCGGGCGCAGCGTGAGCAAGGGACGGGGGAGTGCGACCTGAGCGATGCCGTCGCCGTGCTGGGGAGGATACTGGAGGGGATCACACGCCGCGATTTGACGGTTGAGGAGTTGCGAGGCTGCGAAGGCGAGGCTGCAAAGACGTACTTTGGAGTGTTTGATCATCTGATTGTGGCGCAAAAGGAGGATTTCCGGTTTCAGGGCCGAAACAGAAGACCGCCGTTGGATCGGGTGAATGCGCTGCTTTCCTTTCTCTACACGTTGCTGGTGCACGATTGCATGGCAGCCCTGGAAGGGATTGGGCTCGACCCTTATGTGGGAATGTTGCACGCGGATAGACCCGGCCGGCCAGGTCTGGCCTTAGATCTGATGGAAGAGATGCGGCCACCGCTGGCAGACCGGTTGGCGCTGAGTCTAATCAACCGGCGACAAGTGGACGCCGGCGGTTTCGAAATCCGCGACAACGGAGCCGTAGTTATGACTCCCGGCTGCCGCAAAGAGGTGCTGACTGCCTGGCAAAAGCGGAAGCAGGAGGAGGTCATGCACGCGATTGTAGGGGAGAGAGCACCACTGGGATTATTTCCACACTTGCAGGCAATGCTCCTGGCGAGACACGTTCGTGGGGACTTAGAGGGCTATCCCGCTCTATTGTGGAAATGAAGCGTCCGAATGATGGTCCTGGTAACATACGACGTTTCCACGGAGAATGAGTTGGGAAAGCGGCGCCTACGGCGGGTGGCGAAGGTATGTCAGAATTTTGGACAACGAGTGCAGAACTCGGTCTTCGAGTGCAGCATCGAACCTGCTCAATTCGTTAAGCTCAAAGGGGCACTGTTGCAGGAGATAGACACCAAGTATGACAGTCTGCGATTCTACCTGCTCGGGAGTGATTGGAAACGCCGCGTTGAGCACGTGGGAGCCAAGCCCACATATGATCCGGAAGGGCCGATGATCATCTGAGGTGCGACGCGCGGACCGGAAGCGCACATGGAAACGGCGTGGATCCGCGATTCTGATTTTTCTTACTCCATGTGTACTTTATAGCCGGCCGCCGTTACTCTGATCGAAGCGCCATCGTCTCCCCGTTGCACGTTCGCGGAAAAAGACTTGTATTCTATTTAGGTATCGGCACTTAGTTGTCGGGCGGTCGCGCCCCGCGCGGGGCGCGTGGATTGAAACATCCACGCCGCTATATT
>WBZR01004882.1_pt1 | contig 10657 bp, 12 predicted proteins | sample 5204231 | NCBI WGS metagenome assembly WBZR01 (sample SAMN12412403, study PRJNA552823) | activated sludge metagenome | isolation source: activated sludge from anammox sidestream of wastewater treatment plant... | place: USA: Virginia | collected 2017-08
AGGAGCGCTCGTCGTCCCGCCGCGCGGGCAGGTCGCAGAACACGCAGGAGGGGCCGTCGTGGCCGCCCGTCTGCTCGGCGGAGATGTAGGCCATCCGCCACGGCGACCACATGATGTCCGGGCCCTTCGGCGGGGGGCCCTGCGCGGACGTCATGCGGTCACAGCCATCGCTTGTGGCGGAACCAGGCGAACAGGGCGACGGCGATGACCGCCATGATGATCAGCGGGAACACGAACGAGAACACGCCGCTGCGGGCGAACGGCAGCGTGTCGGTGTTCATGCCGTAGATGCCGGTGATCAGCGTGAGCGGCAGCATCACGGCCGACAGGATCGTGAGCACGCGGATGATGTCGTTGAGCTTGTGGGTGATCACCGACTCGTTGGTGGCCTCGAGCGCCTCGGCGACCTCCTTGTAGTTCTCGAGGAGGTCCCAGATGCGCTCGCTCTTGTCCACGATGTCGTCGAAGTAGAGCTCGAGCTCCTCGGGCGCGTAGCGCTGCACGTTGCGCTCGAGCAGCCGCAGCGTGGAGCGCTCCGGCTTGATGATCTTTCGATACGAGATGATCTCCTGCTTCGCGTTCGAGATGTCGCGGACGACCTCGTCGCTCGCGCCCTCGAACATCTCGTCCTCGATCGAGTCGAGCTTGTGTCCGATCTTGTCGAGGATCGGGAAGCAGTAGTCGAAGAGGTCGTCGAGGACGTGGTAGAGCAGGTAGCCGGAGCCCTTCGAGAACAGATCGGCGGAGAGGTCGGGGTCGCTCTGGCAGCGGTCGAACAGGCGCGAGACCGGCAGCAGCTCGACGTTCGGGAGCGTGATCAGGAAGTCCTGGCCGAGGAAGACGTCGAGCTCGGCCGCGTTCAGGCGCTGGATCGCCTTGTCGTAGACGGGGAAGTGCAGCACGCAGAACAGGTAGCCGGGGTACTCCTCGATCTTCGGCCGCTGCCGCTTGGAGAGGACGTCCTCGACGTCGAGCTCGTGGAAGCCGAACCGGTCGGCGAGCAGGCCCGCCTCGAGCGGCCCCGGCCCGTCGACGTGAACCCAGGTGAGGCTGCTAGCGGAGAGTTCCTGGACGCGCGGCGCCCGCGCCTCGACCGCCTCGGCCGGGAAGCGAGGTCGTCCGCGCCTGATGCGAGCGAGAGTCGGCCGTGCCATGGGTACTGAGCGGGTCGTCGACGTGCATCCGGGGCCGCATTCTACCCGGCCCGAGGCGAGCCGAACAGGCCCGGATCGGGGGCAATCCGGCTCGACGAGCGACCGAGGGGGCGCCATGCGGGCGATCGACCTCAGCCTGCCCGTCACGGACGGGATCCCGCTCCCTCCCGCGGCCGAGCAGCGCGTCGTCCCGCCAGCGCGCGTCGAGGGCTGCCGGGGCGAGACCCGGGCTCGATGCGCCTGGCAGGATTCGAACCTGCGACCTTGCGCTCCGGAGGCGCACGCTCTATCCCCTGAGCTACAGGCGCGGTGGAGGCTCTAGTCTACCCGCCGTGCAGCTCTCCCACCGCGCGGTCACGCTCGCGCTCGCGGCGCCGTTTCGGATCTCCCGCTCGACCGACGTCGAGGTCGAGCTCCTCTGGGTCGAGCTCGCGCACGACGGGGTCAGCGGCTTCGGCGAGGCGACGCCGCAGGACCACTACGGCGAGAGCGTCGCCTCCGCGACCGCGTTTCTCGAGCGGGCCGCGCCGCTGCTCGGCGACGACCCGTTCGCGCACGAGGAGATCGGCGCGCGGCTCGCCGAGCTCCCGGGCGAGCGGGCCGCGAAGTGCGCGCTCGACGCCGCCCTCCACGATCTCTGCGGCAAGCTCTGCGGGCAGCCCGTCTGGCGGCTCCTCGGCGTCCCGCGCGCCGCGCCACCGACGTCGTTCACGGTCTGGCTCGGCGACCCCGACGACATGGCCGCCCGGGCAGCCCGCGTCGCCGCCGAGGGGCGCTTCCGGCGACTGAAGCTGAAGCTCGGCGCCCGCGACGGCCTCGACGTCGAGCGCGTCCGCGCCGTCCGCGCCGTGACCGGCCTGCCGCTCCAGGTGGACGTGAACGAGTACTGGACGGTCGACGAGGCGCTCGACGCGATCCCGGAGCTCGCCGCGCTCGGGGTCGAGTACGTCGAGCAGCCGCTACCCGCCGGCGACCGGGGCGGGGCGCTCCTGCGCGAGCGCTCGCCGCTGCCCGTCTACCTCGATGAGGACTGCCACACGCTCGCCGACGTCGCCGGGTGCGCCGAGCGCGGGCACGGGGTGAACATCAAGCTCGCGAAGTCGGGCGGGATCCGCGAAGCGATCCGGATGGTGCACGCTGCGCGGGCGCTCGGCCTCGGCGTGATGATCGGCTGCATGATCGAGACCGGCCTCGGCATCGCCCCGGCCTGCCCCGTCGCGAGCCTCTGCGACCACGTCGACCTCGACGGCAACCTGCTGCTCGCGCACGATCCCTGGCCGGGCGTCGAGCTCGAGGACGGGGTCCAGCTTCCGTCCGACCGGCCCGGGCTGGGGGTGGTGGCCGCGTGAAGCGCTACCTGATCCTCGCGGAGGGCCACTCGGACGACCCGCACCACGGCAAGACGATGCGGGGCGTCGTCCGCTACGCGCCCGATCCGACGGTAGCGATTCTCGACTCGGAGCGCGCGGGCGCGACCTACGAGGGCATCACGATCGTCGGCCGCGTCGCCGACGCGCTGCCCCACGAGCCCACGACCGCTCTCGTCGGCGTCGCGCCCACCGGCGGCGTTCTGCCGCCGGTCTGGCGGGAGCTCCTGCGCGACTGCATCGCGAGCGGTCTCGACCTCGAGGCCGGCATGCACACGTTCCTCTCGGACGATCCCGAGCTCGCCGAGCTCGCGGGCCGTCACGGCGTCGAGCTGCGCGACCTGCGCCGCCCGCCGGCGGCGCTCGGCGTGCCGACGGGGGCGAACCTCCGCCACGGCGCGAAGGTCGTCCACGCGGTCGGCTCCGACTGCGCGATCGGCAAGAAGACGGTCTGCCTCGAGCTCGACCTCGAGGCCCGCCGCCGCGGCCTTCGTTCCGTGTTCGTTCCGACCGGCCAGACCGGGATCGTGATCGCCGGCTGGGGTATCGCGGTCGACGCGGTCGTCTCCGACTACGTCGCCGGCGCGGCCGAGCGGCTCGTCGTCGAGGGCGCCTCGCGCGGCGACCTGCTCTGGGTCGAGGGGCAGGGCTCGCTCGTCCACCCGTACTACTCGGGCGTCACGCTCGGCCTCTACCACGGCTCGCTGCCGCACTCGCTCGTGCTCTGCCACAAGGCCGGCGACACCCACATCGAGGAGCTGCCGGGGCACCCGATCCCGCCGCTCCGCGAGCTCGTCGACCTCTACGAGCGGGTCGCGCTACCGGCCCGGCCGGCGACCGTCGCCGCGATCGCCCTCAACACCGCGAGTCTCGACGAGGGCGCGGCCCGGCGGGCGGTCGCCACGGTCGAGGCGGAGACCGGTCTACCCGCCGACGACCCCGTGCGCTTCGCAGCGGGGAAGCTACTCGACGCGGTGCTGGCCCGCCTGCCCGCGTAGCCGCGAGCGCAGCCGGTATAACGCCGGGGTGAGAGACCCGAGGGTCGATCGGCTCGCCGAGCTCGTCGCGGGCTACGCGCTCGAGCTGCGCGAGGGCCAGGTCATCCGTATCGACGGGGGCGCGTGCGCGCAGCCGCTCCTGCTCGCGCTCCTGCGCTCCGCGCTCCTGCTGGGGGCGAACCCGTACCTGAACGTGCCGCTGCCGGGGTTCGAGGAGATCATGCTCGAGGCGGCGTCGGACGAGCAGCTCGCGTACCTCTCCCGCCCGGAATGGCAGGAGGTCGAGGCGCTCGACGCCGTCGTCACGATCTGGTCGGACGAGAACACGAAGGCGCTCTCGGGCTCCGACCCGGTCAGGCAGAGCCGGCTGCTCGCGACCCGCCGCCAGCTTCTCAACCGCCGCTGGGAGCGGATCAGCGCCGGCGAGCTGCGCTGGTGCGGCACGCTCTTTCCGACCCAGGCCCACGCCCAGGACGCCGAGATGTCGCTCGAGGACTACGAGCGGTTCGTCTTCCGGGCCTGCCACGTCGAGGACCCCGCCGAGAGCGCGTCCGCCCACTGGCTCTCGACCGCTGCCGCCCTGCGCGCCCGTGCGCACCGGCTCGAGTCGGTCCGCGAGCTTCGCATCGTCGGCCCCGACACCGACCTCACGGTTGGCGTTGCGGGGCGCACCTGGGTCGCGGCCGACGGCCACTTCAACCTCCCCGACGGGGAGGTGTTCACGAGCCCGGTCGAGACCGAGACCGAGGGCACGATCCGCTACCGCTTCCCGGCGATCTACGACGGGCGCGAGGTCGAGGACGTGCGGCTGCGGTTCGAAGGCGGCCGGGTCGTGGCAGCCGAGGCCGCGAGCGGGGAGGAGTACCTGCGCTCCCTGCTCGACGTCGACGCGGGCGCCCGCGTGCTCGGCGAGGTCGCGTTCGGGCTCAACTACGAGATCGACCGCTTCACCCGCAACATCCTCTTCGACGAGAAGATCGGCGGCACGATGCACCTCGCGCTCGGCTCCGGCTTCGCGGACACGGGCGGGCGGAACCGCTCGGCCCTCCACTGGGACCTGATCTGCGATCTGCGGGCCGAGGGCGCGGTGTACGCGGACGGAGAGCTCGTCTGGCGGGCCGGCCGCTTCCTCGACGAGCCGGCGGCCGTCGATGACTGACGCGCGCGCCGCCCGCCTCGCCGAGGTGATCGTCGGGTACTCGCTCGCGGTCTCGCCGGGGCAGCTCGTCGCGATCGAGGGTCCGACCCTGGCGGCGCCGCTCGTGCGCGAGCTCTGCCGGCTCGTCCTGCGCGCCGGCGCCCACCCGCGTGTCCGGCTCGCCGTCGAGGGCGCCGAGGAGCTGCGCCTCTCGCTCGCCGGCGACGCCCAGCTCGACTGGGTCGACCCGCTCTTTCGCGAGCAGGTCGAGCATGCGGACGCCCGCGTCGTCATCCTGGCCGACTTCAACACGCGGGCGCTCTCCGGTATCGACCCGCGCCGGCTCGCCCGCGTCAAGCGGGCGCGCGGCCCGTTTCTCACCCGCCTGATCGAGCGGGCGGCCGCCGGCGAGCTCGCCTGGATCGTGACCGCGTACCCGACGAACGCGGCCGCCCAGGAGGCCGGGATGTCGCTGCGCGACTACTCCGAGCTCGTCTTCGGGGCCGCCCTGCTCGACCGCGACGACCCGGTCGCCGCCTGGCGGGAGCTGGGCGAGCGCCTGCACCGGCTCGGCGCGCGGCTTGGCGGCGTCCGCGAGCTGCGCGTGGTCGGGCCCGGCACCGACCTCTCTTTCTCGGTCGAGGGCCGCACCTGGATCCCTTGCGACGGCCTCCAGAACCTCCCGGACGGCGAAGTGTTCACGGCCCCCGTCGAGGGTTCCGTCAACGGCGAGATCCGCTTCACCTACCCGGCCGTCTACGACCATCGCGCCGTCGAGGACGTGCGCCTGCGCTTTCGCGGCGGCGAGGTGGTGGAGGCGAGCGCCGCCCGGGGCCAGGGGTTCCTCGACGAGATGCTCGCCCTCGATGAGGGAGCCCGCCGGGTCGGCGAGTTCGCGTTCGGCCTCAACGACGCCGTCACCCGCTTCACCGGCGAGGCTCTCTTCGACGAGAAGATCGGCGGCACCGTCCACCTCGCGCTCGGCGAGGCCTACCCGGAGAGCGGCGGCGTCAACCGCTCCGCGCTGCACTGGGACATGGTCTGCGACCTGCGCGAGGGCGGCGAGGTCTACGCGGACGGCGAGCTCGTCTACCGCGACGGTCGGTTTCTGGAACGGAAAGGCACGCCGTAGCCCGCGTCCCGACGCCAACGGTAATATCGTTGGCATGAAAGCTTCCATAGATCGTCTCGGCCGGGTGGTCGTTCCCAAGCCGATCCGGGAGAAGCTGCGGCTGACGGGCGGCGAGATCCTGGAGGTCCAGGAACGCGATGGCGTGATCGAGCTCCGCCCGGCGGCGACGGAGGTGGCGGTGATCGACACGCCCGAGGGTCCGGTGGCCGTTCCGGTCGAAGAGGTTCCGCCGCTGACCGACGAGCTCGTTCGCGACGTGCTCGAGCAGGTTCGCCGCTGATCGCGATCGACACGAGCGTGGCCGTGGCAGCGCTGGCCGGCTGGCACGCCGGCCATGAGTCCGCGCGCCGGGCCGCCCGTGGCGCCGCGATCCCTGCGCACGCGCGGCTCGAAACCTACTCCGTGCTCACGCGGCTGCCGCCTCCTCACCGGCTCGACCCGGAGGTGGTGGCTGGCCTGCTCGAGAGTCGGTTCCCCGCCGAGCGGACGCTCGTCCCGTCCCCACTGCTGAGCCTCGATATCGTCGAGCGCTGCTGCAGCGCGGGGGTTGACGGCGGGTCCGTGTACGACGCCCTGGTCGCGCTGACGGCCGCCGAGGCGGGGGCCAGGCTCATGACGCGGGACGCTCGTGCGGCGCGTATCTACAGGCGGCTCGGGGTCGCCTTCGAGCTTGCCGGCTGAGCTTCGGCCTCGGTGCCGCCGCCGGCGGTGTCGTGGGTGGAGCGGTCGACGCGCTCGGGCAGCGGCGAGTGGTCGCCGCGGGCTCGTCTACACTGGCCTCCCGCCACGCCCGATGGGAGGTCAGTCCTGAACGTCGAGCACGTTCGGCCCCCGCAGCTCTGGGAGGCTGTCCTCGAGCGCATCCGGGCCGCGGTCCTCGGCGGCGAGCTCCCGGCCGGCGCGAAGCTCGTCGAGGCGGAGCTCGCCGAACGCTTCGGCACGAGCCGCGGCCCCGTGCGGGAGGCGATCAGGGAGCTCGCTCGCGAGGGCCTCGTGGTCGAGCTGCCCCGCCGCGGTACCGTCGTCTCGACGCTCACGGCCCGCGACCTGGCCGAGGTCTACGCCGTGCGGGAGGCGCTCGAGCTCGGGGCGGCGAAATCCGCGGTCGCGCGAGCGAGCGACGCCCGGCTCTCGGCGCTTGGCACGCACCTCGACGCGATGGAGCGGGCCCGCGAGTCCCGCGCGGACCACCTCGAGGTGGCGGCGCACGACCTCGCCTTCCACCGCGCGCTCGTCGAGCTCGCCGGGAACGCGCGCATGAGCGCGATCGAGGAGCAGATGCTGGCCCAGACGGCGCTGCTTCTGCGCACGGCCGCCGAGGCCAACCCGACGCTGCGCAGCGAGCTTCGCCCCGCTGCCCACCGCGACATCCACGCGGCCCTCCTCGAGCGCGACCTCGGGCGCGCCCGGGTGGCGATCGAGGCGCACTACCGCTACGCGGAGGAGCGTCTCTTCGCCGGCCTCGACCGCGCGGGCGGTTGACCGCGGGTCGCGCGGAGAGTATGGTTAACAGTTAACTATGGGCGGGGTGCCAGACATCGGCGCGCGCGCCGAGCTCGTCCCGATGGACGCCCAGTTCGAGGAGATCTCGATCGGGCTCTACGTGCGCGACGGGGCGGCGCTCGTCCACACCTACAGCCCGAAGCCGGGCGCCCGCGAGCGGATCTCTTTCGTCACCCGCGCGCTCTCGGTGCTCGGCGGCCTCGAGCCCGACGGGGAGCGCGTCCGTTTCGCGTGCGGCGCCTGGCACGCCGCCGCGGCCAGGCGGGCCTTCCTCGAGGCCTGCAAGGTCGACCCGGCCGCGCCGCTCGCGGCGTGGCCGCTCGAGCTCGCCGATCGCAAGACCGGCCAGACGATCCGGGCGCGGTCGCTCGGGTCGGGTCTCTACCGGCTCGAGGCGGAGGGGGCGACCGCGCAGACGGCGAGCCGGGCGCCGGCCGTCGCCCGCGGGCTCGCCAAGCTCGCCGAGCTCGAGACCGGTGACGACCCCGAGACGGTCCGGTTCGCGTGCGGCCGGCCCCACGACGCCCTCGTCGGTCTGCTCCTGCCCCGCGCTCTGAACGTGCGGGCGGCGCTTCGCGAGGAGGAGGCGAAGGCGACGCGCGGCGTGCTCGTCGCGCCCGGCGCCCCCGAGGAGCCGGCCGGATGACGAGCCGCGAGCGCGTCCTCGCCGCTCTCGCGCGCGAGCCGGTCGATCGGACACCGGTCGTGAACCCGACCTCGGTCGCGACGGTCGAGCTGATGGACCTCGTCGAGGCGCCGTTCCCGGAGGCAAACCGCGAGCCCGAGCTGATGGCGCGGCTCGCCGCGACCGGCCACACGGAGCTCGGCTTCGACTCGATCATGCCCGTGTTCTCGATCATCCAGGACTCCTCGGCGCTCGGCTGCAAGATCCAGTGGGAGCAGAAGGACAACTGGCCGACCGTCCGCATGACCGAGCCGATCTACGCGACGCCGGCCGACATCCGTATCCCCGACGACCTGCTCGAGCATCCGGACACCCGCTGCGTGCTCGAGGCGATCCGGATCCTCAGGCGGCGCTTCGGCGGCGAGGTCGCGATCATCGGCAAGACGATGGGACCCTGGTCGCTCGCCTACCACGGCTTCGGCGTCGAGCGCTTCCTGCTCATGTCGCTCGACGACGAGGCGATGACCAGGGAGTGCCTCGAGCGCCTGAAAGAGGTCACCGTCGCGTTCGGGCTCGCCCAGATCGAGGCCGGTGCCGACGCGCTCACCCTGCCCGACCACGCGACCGGCGACCTCGTCTCCGGCGAGTACTACCGCCGCTACCTGCTCGACCTCCACGTCGAGCTGGCCGAGCGCCTGCCCGCGCCGCTCATCCTCCACATCTGCGGGCGCACCGTCGACCGGATGGGCGACATCGCGAGAACGGGCATGGCCGCGTTCCACTTCGACTCGAAGAACCGCCCGGCCGAGTCGATGGCCGCGGTCGGGGGCGGGATCGCTCTCGTCGGCAACGTCAACAACCCGGAGACCCTGTTCTCGCGCGGCCCCGCCGAGGTCGGGGCCGAGGTGGCCGCGTGTCTCGAGGCCGGGGTCCAGATGGTCGGGCCGGAGTGCGCGATCCCGCTCCAGACCTCGATCGAGAACCTGCGCGCGATCCGCGCGACCGTCGACGACTGGCACGCCGCCCGGGCGGCCTGAAAGGGGGACGAGCCGGATGGCAGAGATCGCCGAGATCGCGAACGGGCTCCTGCGCGCCGAGGTCGAGGAGTTCGTCGAGCGCCCGGACGAGCGGGAGCGCCTGATCGCCCTCTTCAGCGGGGCGCGCCCGGAGCTGCAGGAGGTCGCGGCCGCCGTCGTCGAGGGCGAGCACCACGAGGCCGACCGGCTGACCCGGGCGGCGCTCGACGCGGGGGCGGAAGCGCTCGAGGTGATGGACGACGGTCTGATCGCCGGGATGGCGCTCGTCGGGATCAAGTTCAGGGACAACGCGATCTTCGTTCCCGAGGTGCTCGCCTGCGCACGCGCGATGAAGGCCGGTATGTCCCACATCGAGCCGATCCTGTCCGCCTCCGGGATCGAGCCGCTCGCGACCGTCGTCATGGGCACGGTCAAGGGCGACCTGCACGACATCGGCAAGAACCTCTGCATCATGATGCTGCGCGGCTCCGGCTTCGAGGTCGTCGACCTCGGCGTCGACACGTCGCCCGACGACTTCATCGACGCGGTCGAGGAGCACGGGGCGCCGCTGCTCGGGATGTCCGCGCTGCTCACGACCACGATGCCGAACATGGGCAGGACGATCGAGGCCTTCATCGACGCCGACCTGCGCGACCGCGTCAAGATCATGGTCGGCGGAGCGCCCGTGACCCAGGAGTTCGCAGACGACATGGGCGCCGACGGCTACGGGAAGGACGCCGTCGCCTGCGTCACGCTCGCCAAGCAGCTCGTCGCGGAGGGGGCCGGTGTCGGCTGAGCCCACCCGCCGCCTCGATCCCGCCGACTACCAGGCACGGCTCGACCGGATCTCGGAGCTGTTCTCGTCGATGATCGAGCACGCGAGCGAGCTCTCGACGCGGCGCTGTCCCTACCGTGACCGGCTCGACCGCTGCACCGCCGCCTTCGGCTGTCGCAACCAGCGCTTCCCCGAGGGCAGGAACGGTACGAAGCTCTGCGGTGGGGACGATAAGCTCGACTACAGAAGCGCGTGGGAGACGAGCTGAGCGCGCCCGCGCGCACGCTCTTCGACGACGCCGACGAGCTGGCCCTCCAGGTGCCGACCTCGTGCCGGCGCAGCGGCCGTTGCCGCGAGTGCGTCGTCGAGGTCACGGCCGGTGCCGACGGACTCGGCCCGCGCACGGAGGCCGAGTCGTTCCTGCGCGACCCCTACCGGCTCGCCTGCCAGGCGACCGTGCCGCCCGGGTGCGGCCGCGTCGAGTTCTCGGTGCTGCGCCGGCGGCTACGCATCCTGACGCCCGAGCCCGAGCCCGAGCCGCGCACCGCACCGATCGATCCCGTCGTCCGGGTCGTGGACGGAGTCGTCCACCACGGCGCGGAGGCGATCGAGCCGCGGCGCGCGGGCGTCTACGGGCTCGCGATCGACCTCGGCACGACGACGATCGTGCTCGAGCTCGTCGACCTCGAGAGCGGCCGCACGCTCGAGGTGGTCGCGCTCGAGAACCCACAGCGCTTCGGCGGCTCCGACGTGATGAGCCGGATCAGCTACGACGAGGGCCCGGCCCGCGGCGAGCTGCGCCAGGCGTTGCGCAAGGCGCTCAACCGGGAGCTGCGCGACCTCTACGACCGCCGCGGCATCGACCGCCGCGAGGTCTACGAGGTGGTGGTGGTGGGCAACTCGACCATGCGCGACCTCTTCTTCGGGCTCGACGTCTCGTCGATCGGGC
>WBZR01004883.1_pt1 | contig 10657 bp, 8 predicted proteins | sample 5204231 | NCBI WGS metagenome assembly WBZR01 (sample SAMN12412403, study PRJNA552823) | activated sludge metagenome | isolation source: activated sludge from anammox sidestream of wastewater treatment plant... | place: USA: Virginia | collected 2017-08
GGCTGCGCGCCTCGCGCACGATGCGCCGGATGCAATCGAGGCCGTCGGGGCCGCCGACGAGCGCCGCGCGCGGCTCGAAGCGCACGTCGCCCTCGGCGAGGTGGGGGTCGTCTTCTTCCACGTACGGCGGGTTCGCCACGATCAGGTCGAAGCGCTCTCCGGCGAGCGACGCGAACCAGTCTGATTGCTCGAGGCGCACGTGCGGCGCGTGGCGCTTCGCGTTCGCGCACGCGAGCGCCAGTGCGGCCGCCGAGGCATCGGTCGCCCAGACCTCCGCCTGCGGTGCCGCGCGCGCGACTGCGACGGCGATCGCTCCGCTGCCCGTGCCGAGGTCCAGCACGCGGCGCGCGCCCTCGTCGATCAGGCGAAGCGCAAGCTCCACCAGCAGTTCGGTCTCCGGCCGCGGAATGAGGACGTCCGGGGTCACGGCGAGTTCGAGTCCGTAGAACTCCCGGACGCCGAGGAGGTACGCGACCGGCTCACCGCGGCGGCGGCGGCCGAAGCGCTCGCCTGCCGCGGCGCACCGCGCGTCGTCCAACGGTTCCTCGGCGTGGGCAATGAGCCACGCCCGGTCCACGCCGAGCTGCGCAGCGAGGAGCAGCCGCGCCTCGCTCGCGGGAAGGCCGCTCCCCTGGATCAGGGCACGGATGGCAAGAGGCATCGGCCTTGCGCGGTGCGGCGCGCCGGCGCTCAGGAGGCCGCCTGCGCGCTCGCCTCGTCGGCGAGCGCCGCGAGCTGCTCCGCCTGGTGCTCGGCAGCGAGCGCGCCGGTGAGCTCGTCGAGGTCGCCGTCCATGATCGCCTGGATCCGGTAGAGCGTCAGGTTGATGCGGTGATCGGTGACGCGCCCCTGCGGAAAGTTGTAGGTGCGAATGCGCTCGGAGCGGTCGCCACTCCCGATCAGGCTCTTGCGCGTCGCCGCGGTCTTGGCCGCCTGCTCGCGCATCTGCTTGTCTCTGATGCGCGCGGCGAGCACCGACATCGCCCGCTCCTTGTTCTTGTGCTGGGAGCGCGCGTCCTGGCACTCGACGACGATCCCGGTCGGCAGGTGGGTGATGCGGATCGCCGACTCGGTCTTGTTCACGTGCTGGCCGCCCGCCCCGGATGCGCGGAACGTGTCGATCTTCAGATCGGACGGGTCGAGGTCGACGTCGCTCACCTCGTCCACCTCGGGCATCACGGCGACCGTCGCCGCCGACGTGTGGATGCGCCCTTGCGTCTCGGTCTCCGGCACCCGCTGCACCCGGTGCCCGCCGGACTCGAACTTGAGCTTCGAGTACGCGCCGCGACCGATGATGCGCGCGATCACTTCCTTGTAGCCGCCGAGGTCCGACGGGCTCTCGGAGATGATCTCCACCTGCCAGCGATTCCGCTCGGCATAGCGCGAGTACATGCGGAAGAGGCCGCCCGCGAAGAGCGCCGACTCCTCGCCGCCGGTGCCGGCGCGGATCTCGAGGAAGATGTTCCGCTCGTCGTTCGGGTCCTTCGGCAGGAGCAGCTTCTGGAGTTCGCCTTCGAGCGCCTCGAGCCGCGCTTCGCCCTCCTCGATCTCGGTTTCGGCGAGCGCGCGCATCTCCGGGTCCGCGAGCATCTCGCGCGCCGTCGCGATGTCGCGCTCGGCCTGGCCGTAGCGGTTGTAGAGCTCGACGAGCGGCCCGAGCTCGGCGTGCTCGCGCGAGAGCCGGCGGAACTGGTCCATGTCGCGCGTCGCGCTCTCGGCGGCGAGCAGGCCGTCCAGCTCGTCCAGACGGCGGCGCAGATGCTCCAGCTTGGCGGCGATGCTCGGCTTCACGAGGCGGCGATGCGGAAAGTGTGAGGCGGGTGGTTGACCACGGGCGAGAGCGCTGGTGTTCCCGCTTGCGCGGGAACGACGGCAGTGCCGGTTGTCGCGGCTAGGAGCCCGAGCGCAGGCGGTAGATGCGCGCGAGCACCTCGCGCACGCGCTGGCGCTCCTCGGCGTCGGCCTCGTGCAGGGCCTGCGTGGGCGCGTGCAGGAGCTTGTTCGTGAGGCCGTGCGAGAGCGCCTCGAGCACCTCGTGCGGATCCTCGCCACGCGCGAGCATGCGCAGCGCCCGGCCGATCTCCTGCCGGCGCGCCGCCTCGCCCTGTTCGCGCAGGCTCCGGATGAGCGGCACCTGCTCGCGCCCTTCCATCCAGTGCAGGAAGTTGCCGACCTGCGTGGCGATGATCGCCTCGGCCTGCGCGACGTGCGACTGCCGCTCGTCGATGCCGGCGCGCACCGCGTGCGCGAGGTCGTCCACCGTGTACAGGTAGACATCGTCCAGCTCGCCCACTTCCGGCTCGATGTCGCGCGGCACCGCGAGGTCCATCATGAACACGGGCTGATGCCGGCGCGCCTTGATGACGCGCTCCATCGTGCCCTTGCCGAGGATCGGCAGCGAGCTCGCCGTGCAGGAGATCACGATATCGTGCTCCGGCAAGTGCTCCGGCAGGTCGCGCAGCAGCACGGCGCGCCCGCTGAACCGGCGCCCGATCACCTCGGCGCGCTCGAGCGTGCGATTCGCGACCGTGATCGCGCGCGGCATCTGCGCGGCGAAATGCGTGGCGCAGAGCTCGATCATCTCCCCGGCGCCGATCAGCAGCACCCGGCACTCGCGGATCGATGGAAAGATCCGCCCGGCCAGGCGCACCGCGGCCGCGGCCATCGAGACCACGTTCGTCCCGATCCGGGTGTTGGTCCGCACCTCCTTCGCCACCGCGAAGGAGCGCTGGAAGAGGCGCGAGAGGGTCGCCCCGAGCGCACCCGCCTCGGCCGCCATCCGCGCCGCGTCCTTCATCTGCCCGAGGATCTGCGGCTCGCCGAGCACCATCGAGTCGAGCCCCGACGCGACGCGGAATGCGTGCCTGATCGCCTGCTCTTGCGGCAGCGTGTACAGGAACGGACGGAGCTCGGTCTGCTCCACCCCATGATGCCCTGCGAGCCACGCGAGCGCCTCGCGCGGCTCGCCCGCGGCGCAGTAGAGCTCGGTCCGGTTGCACGTCGAGAGGATCGCCGCCTCCTCGGCGGGGCGCGAGCGCGCGATCTCGCGCAGCGCCCCGCGCAGTCCTTCGGGCGTGAACGCGATCCGCTCGCGGATGGCGAGCGGGGCGCTCTGATGGTTGAGGCCGAGGGCGAAGAGCTGCATGGATCCGGTTCCGGTCGGAAATTATAGCCAAACCAGAGCCTTGCAACTCTTGTCCTGGATCAAATCGGGGGCTTCGCACCCGGGCGTGCCGCTATTCGCGGCCGGCGGACTCCCCCTCCGGGATGTGCTTGCGCAGGCGCACCGGCGCCGCCCGCCGGGCGAGGCGGGCGCGCACGCGGATGTTCAGGAGCTCCACCCCCACCGAGAAGGCCATGGCGAAATAGATGTAGCCCCTCGGCACGTGGAAGTCCCAGCCCTCCGCGACCAGCGCGAAGCCGACGAGGATGAGGAACGCGAGCGCGAGCATCTTGATGGTCGGATGCCGCTCGACGAACTCGCCGATCGGCCGCGCGGCGACCATCATCACGCCCACCGCGACCACGATCGCGATCACCATGATCGCGAACTCGTCCACCAGCCCGACCGCGGTGATCACGGAGTCGAGCGAGAACACGATGTCGATCATTGCGATCTGCGCGAGCACACCCGCGAAGGTCGCCCGCACGGCCGCGCCGGCGTCGCTTTCCTCCTTGCCCTCGAGCGAATTGTGGATCTCGTGGACGCTCTTCCACAGCAGAAACAGCCCGCCGCCGATCAGGATGAGGTCCCGCCCCGAGAGCTCGCGGCCGAAGAGCCCGAAGAGCGGCGCGGTGAGCGTCATCATCCACGAGAGGGAGAACAGCAGCAGGATCCGGGTCCCCATCGCGAGCGCGAGTCCCAGGATGCGCGCCTTGTTCCGCAGGGCCTCGGGCAGCCGCCCGACGAGGATAGAGATGAAGATGATGTTGTCGACGCCGAGGACGATCTCGAGCGCGGTCAGGGTCGCGAGCGCGACCCACGCCTTCGGATCGGCGAGCCATTCCATCACCGCTTGGCGCGCACGAGGTCCAGGAACTCGTTCGGCTGCCCGAGGAGATAGTTCGCGAACTGCTCGAAAACGCTCTCGCCGGCCGCCTCGGCGTCGAGGACGAAGCTCTGGTTGCCGAACTGGCTGACGTTCTTGCAGAGGAAGGCGAGCCGGCCGCGTTCGCGGTCGGCCATGACGCGGGCGTGAATCGTGATATCTCCGGCGACTTCGCCGGTGATGCGGCCGCCACTGCCCGGGCCGTTCCCGGCGTCGTCCGACGAGTAACGCAGGTTCGCCGCGGTGAGCTGGTCGACGAGCGCCTGCAGCTCGCCGCCGGTCCGCTCGAACCCGAGCGTCGTGGGCGACACGCACACCACCGTCAGCGTGATCATGTCCATCCACGGCCGCCCCTCGGCGCGGCGCAGCTTGCTGTCGACGAACGCGTCGGCGAGCTTCGGGGCTGCGAACGTGCCGAGGCCCTCGAGCGCGTATCTGTGACCGATCTCGGGCTTCACGATGCCGAGGTAGCGCACGAGCTCCTCGAAGAACGCGAAGCCGCCGCGCATCTTGCGCTCGATGTCGAGCGCGAGCATGAGCGTCTGCGCCGCGCGCTCGTCGGTCGAGGCCCGCGAGTCGAGCGCCTCGGCCTCGCTCTTCAGCCGCGCGAGGAGGCCCTGCCCGCCGCCCGCTGCAGCCCCGGCGGACGCGTGCGGCACGCCGGCGCCCGCCTCCTTGCCCGCCTCCTTGCCCGCCTCCTTGCGCGCTTCCGGCTTCGCGCGGGTCGCCGGGCCGCCGGTGGCGAACAGATCGAACTCCGGCAGCACGAACTCGTCGGTCCTGGCGAGCGCGGCGATGTCCGGCTCGCCCGGCTGCGGTCGCAGGCCGCCCTCCAGCGCGGCGCGCAGCGCCTGGGCGAGCTCGTCCGCGGTCGCGTAGCGCTCGTCCGGGTTCTTGCGGAGCGCGCGCTCGACGATCGCGTCGAGCGCGGCCGGCACGGCGGGATTGATGCGGCTCGGCGGCGCGGCCGTCTTGACGACGATGTTCTGCATCAGCGTGAGGAAATCCTCGGAGCGCGCCGCGTCGAACGGCGCGACGCCGGTGAGGAGCTCGTAGAGCACGATGCCGAGCGAGAACACGTCGCTCCGGCCGTCGGCCTTCCTGCCCGAGACCTGCTCGGGCGACATGTAGCGGGGCGAGCCGATCACCACGCCCGTGCGCGTGCGCGACATCTGGTCGATGCGCGCGATCCCGAAGTCGGTGATCTTGACCAGACCCTGCTTCGTCAGCATCAGGTTGCCGGGCTTGATGTCCCGGTGCACGACGCCCTGCCGGTGCGCGAACCCGAGCGCGTCGGCGGTCTGCAGAACGATCTGCGCCGCGGTGGCGAGCGGAATCTGCTCGCCGCGATCCAGGACGTCCTTGAGCGATCGGCCCTCGAGCAGCTCCATCACGATGTAGGCGGTGTCCTCGAATTCGCCCACGTCGTAGATCGTGACGATGCACGGGTGGCTCAGCCGCCCGGCGGCCTTGGCTTCCCGGAGGAAGCGGCGGCGCGGCTCGGCGCTGCCGTCCTGGATCTGGAGCGCGTTGATGGTCTTCACCGCGACCGTCCGCTCGATCATCGGATCGGACGCCTTGAACACCGTGCCCATCGAGCCGCGCCCGATCTCCTCCTGCAGCACGTACCGTCCCAGCGTTCTCATTCCCGTTCGTCCGTTTGGCGAGCGCCCGACCGCGCGCGGTGAATCCCGGGGCTCGATTTTGCCGTGGTTCCCGCCGCAGCGAAATCTTTGGTCGCCCAGGGGCGGAGTGGAACTCCCGGCATGAGGATGATCAGCTTGCCCCGAGCAATTTCTACGCCCCGAGAAATCAACTGCTTACGGACGCTTGCCCGAGAGCGTCGCCTGAACCGCGCCAGCGGAGAACGCGGGCACTATTTCCGGATGGGGCGCGTTCTTGACTTGAATCAGGGGGAGCGGAGCGTGGGATCATGAGACAGGTCCTAGCTAGGACATCGGCTGCGGTGGCTTCGCCATCCGGCGGGATGAGCGGCGGAATGGGCGGAGGAGGCGTGCGGTGCAGAGAAGCAGGGCGAGGCTCGTGCATGTGCCAGCAGACGGGGAGAATTCCGGCATGCCCCCGCCATTGCGGGATGCTACGAACTCATGACGGCTTTCGTCATCGGGCTGGTGCAGGCCAAGGGAGGCGTTGGTCGCAGCACGGTCTCCACGACCCTGGCCGCGGAATTGGCGCGCGCACATCGCGTGGTGCTCGTGGACTGCGACATGCCGCAGGGGACGGCACTGGCATGGGCGAATCTCCGGCGTAGACTAGGCCGCACCGAACGGCTTACGGTCGAAACCGCCTCGGGACAGCGTGAGCTGACCGAGAAGATCCATCAGCACCTGCACGTTGCGGACTACATCATCCTGGACGGCCCACCCCGGGTCGGGGACTTGACCAAGGCGATCCTCGTGCTGTCCGACCTTGCTCTGATCCCCATGGGCGCTTCGGCGGCAGAGCTCTGGGCGACCGCCAACCTGCTGCTGTTGATCGAGGAGGCGCGGGAATACCGCGACGTGGTGGGCCGCATCGTCTGGACGCGCTTTCGCAGCCAGACCCGGATTGCGCAGGAGCTGAGCGAAATTGCGGTCTCCGCGATCGAGTTTCCGGCGCTCGCAACGACGCTGGGGCATCGCGTTGCGTACGCGGAGGCGCTCGGGCAAGGACGAACGGCCGCGGAGCTGGCAGACGAACAAGCCCGGAACGAAGTCGCCGCTCTGGTCGCGGAGATCGAGCAGCTGCGCCGGTGACCCGCTACGCTGCGCCGCCAGCGGCGGCGCCCCAGCGCTCGTTGATCAGCCGGTTCGTCTGCCTGATGTTCGCGATGCTCGACGCGCCGAAGACGATCGCCTGGACGCCCTCGAGCCCGCATACGTAGTCCACCGCTTCGCGCGGCGAGATCGCACCCGACGCGAAGACGGACATCGCGATCGCCCGGAATCTGCGCGCCGCGAGCAGCTCCTCGTACTTCGCGATTCCGCCGCTCATCCGGAATCCGATCTTGTTGATATTGGCGCAGACGATCGGATTGTCGATGCCGAGCGCTTCCAGCGTGTCCAGCAACAGCGGCAGGTTCATCGTGATGAATCCCGGTTCCGCGCCGTATCTCGCGCGGACATGGTCGGCGAAGATCCCGAAGGCGTCCTTGAAACCCAGTCCGAGCAGGAGATCGGTGACGATGTTCTGCAGGAATATCACGGGCGTCCTGAGGCCCGCGAACATCTTCATCTCCGCGTCGATCAGGAGCTTGGCAATGCCCTCGACATCCTTCCTCGCGACCGAGACACCGCCGCGAACGAGGGCGCCCAGCGCCCCCTCTTCGGGCAGAAATCGCCGGAGCGCCTCCAGCATGCCATGCTCCGTGACGGCGTTGGCGTACTTGTGGGCGTACGGCATGCACGGATAGAAGACGTAGTCCGGAAATCTGTCGGCGTGGTCGCGGAAGTAGTCGCAGACTCCGGCCACCCGCTCGTGAGTCGTGCACATGAACGCCTTGATGCCTTCGTCGTACGCCGCCTCCAGCACATCCAGGATCGCGCGCAGGCTCTGGAACCGCATCGCCTGCGCACGCGCCTTTTCGTCGGACATGTGATTGATGCCGAAGAACTGGTTGTCGCCAAATAGGACTCGCTGCATTTCTCCCCTGCCTCTGGCCTCAGCCTGCGAATTTGCGCTTCAGCGAACCCAGGAAGCCACCTCGGCCGCGCGGGGGTCGCGCCACGTGGAGCTCGCTCGATCCGGTGCGCGGGGCCTCGGCGTCCCGGAGCAACAGCTGGACGACCTGATCGGTCGCGAGCGCCGATTCGAACGAGTTGACGTTCTCGGCCCGGCCGCGCTTGACGCCGTCGATGAAGTAATCGATCTGCGCCGAGTATTCCTCGCCCCGGAGGTAGAACCACACCGGCGGCGTGAGGTCGGTGGTGTAGCGGACAGTCCATCCCGCGTCCACGTCCGGAAGCGCGGCCACCCTCTCCCTCAGGTAGGTCTGGCACTCCTGTCGATCCGCGCTGATCCTGCCGTTCGAGCCCCAGACCGATACCTTGGTCGTCATCCGCCGGTAACTCTCATCGCTCCAGTTCACCGCAAGCTGCCCACTTGCTCCGCCTGCAAAGTGGAGCGTCGCATAGACCTCGTCTTCGACGTCTCGCGAGAAGATCTTGTTGAGCACCGTCCCGCCCACCGCGATGGGTGGGGCAACGAGGTAGTTGACGAGGTCGATCGCGTGGCTGGCGTAGTCATAGAGGCATCCTCCGCCCTCCGACCTGGCAGTGCGCCACGTCGAGCCCTTGGGCCGCAAGGCGACCGGGCCGTATGCCTCGGCGCGGACGTGATGGATCGATCCCAGAGCGCCCGCCGCCAGCAGGCGCTTCGCTTCGCGAAAGGCGCCAACGAAGCGGTAGTGATACCCCACCTGCGTGACGCGGTTCCGCTCTCGCGCGAGCCGGACCAGGCGCTCGCCCTCCTGAGGGTCGAGCACGAAGGGCTTCTCGCAGAAGACGTGGAGATCGTGCTCCAGTGCGTAGCCCACGATCTCCCCGTGCGTCCTGGACGGCGTCGAGACGACCACACAGTCGAGCTCCTCGGCGTCGATCATGCGGCGGTAGTCGCCGTAGCACTTCACGCCGGTGTACTTGTTCAGCACATCGAGAACATACTGGGTCGAATCGCACACCGCGGCGAGGCGCACATCCGGATGCGCGTTGACGATCGCATGATGGGAGATCCCCATCTTTCCCAATCCGATAAGGCCTACTCGAACCATCGCTCTCTTCTGATAAGGGTTGACTGATCCGGTGAATCGAGCTGCCCGGGTCGGGCCTCGCCTCAACCGGTGTACGGAGCATCCCGCTGCGCCCTGTGGCCAGGCGCAAGCGGTCGCGCACATTCGGCCGCACGCGGTCTAGCCGGGCGAAGGTCGTCTCAAGAATCGACCCTTGAACACCCCTTCCGCGGACGCCTCCAGCACATACAACAATGACCACCAGTAGCGCCGCGCCCGCAGCCTGGGCTGAATCGCCAGACGAAAGACCCACTCGAGTCCCAGCCTGCGCAGAATGGCCGGTGCCCACGGGACGGCGCCCGAATGGTAGTCGAAGGCCGCGCCGACACCCACCATCCACGGGGCATCGATCCGGCCGAGATGGCTGGCGATCCACCGCTCCTGCTTCAGCAGCCCCAGGCCCACCCAGACGATGTCGGGCCGCGATGCGTTGATTCTCCGCACGATCTCATCGTCCTCCTCCGCGGACAGCTCGCGAAACGGCGGGCAATACGTTCCGCACACCACCAGGCCCGGAAGAGCGGTCTTCAGGCGCGTCGCCATTTCTTCTGCGACGCCCTCCTTGCCGCCGTAGAAGAAATGACGCCAGCCACGCGGGATTCCGAAACGCGAGGACTCGAGCTGCAGGATCGGCCCGTTGAGGCGATGGATGCGGTATCCCCAGGCAAGGCCTGCGGCAATCACGCCAACCCCGTCGCACAGGGAGAAGTCCGCCTCGCGGATGTATGTGCCATGCTCCGGAATCCGCAGCCCGTGATACATCGACTCCGTGTTCGTGATCGAGATGTAACGCCCGCTCTCGCGCTCGCGGATCACCCGCTCCATCTCGCCGAGAACTTCGTCCAAAGGCGCCAGACTGATCGGCAGACCCTTGATGTACGCAGCGGGAAAAGGACTGGGATTCCGGATCATCATGCAACTTGCAGAGGTCGTCGTGCTGCCAAGCGGTCGAGCGATACCCGCGCCGGCGGTTACGCGGGCCGCCCAGGACCGCCCGCAATGCTAATCGTGCCACCGATCATGGCGCAGACGAACGTCGGGCCTCAACGTGTCGTACGTCACGCGTTTAACAATCTGCAACAATCGGGCGTCGAGGCGCCGATTTACCGCAGAGCGCGCGTTGGCTAGACTTCCTGCCGGTCGCTGCACGCGCTGCAATCCTCGAACGGCGCAGGCGCAAACTGAGACAATCCCGTTCGCACGTTTTTCGAGGTTCCTTCAAGCGTCCCCCGGAAAGCCATGACATCGCCGATCTCCATCCTTCTCTATCACCGGTTCGGTCGCAGCCAGGACCCGCTCTCCACGCCGCCCGCGGATTTCGAGCGAGAGCTGTGCTGGCTCGCCGATCGAGGGTATCGCTCGCTCACTCTGGACGAGTTCGAGCACGGGATCGATCATGCCGGGAGCGCGGACGGCAGCAAGAGGGTCCTCATCACGTTCGACGACGGATATGCCGAGCTGGCGAGCGTCGCGGCGCCCGCGCTGCGCCGATACGGGCTGAATGGCGTGGCGTTCCTCATCACCGGCGAATGCCCCACCGGGCGCGACCGGGGCGATTCCGCAAATCCAAACCTCAACCACATCTCCTGGGACGATGCCCGCAAGCTCGCCTCCGAGGGCATCATCGAGTTCCAGTCGCACACCCATTCCCACGCACGATGGGACCCCGATTCGGACGGCACCCGGAAGCTCGAACGCGATCTGGCCACCTCCCTCGATGTCCTTTCGGACGAGCTCCGGCTGCCGCGCCGGACGTTCCGGCACCTTGCGTGGCCCTGGGGCCTTTGCAACGAGCGCTGGGAGCGTCTGGGACGAAGCCTGG
>WBZR01004468.1_pt2 | contig 10649 bp, 11 predicted proteins | sample 5204231 | NCBI WGS metagenome assembly WBZR01 (sample SAMN12412403, study PRJNA552823) | activated sludge metagenome | isolation source: activated sludge from anammox sidestream of wastewater treatment plant... | place: USA: Virginia | collected 2017-08
CGAGCTGGCCAAGCAGGTCGTTCATCATCGCCGCATAGGGCTTGTCCTTGGCGTCCCGCAGCCGCTTCAACCCGGTGACGAAGCTAGGCCACGGTCCGGACTCCAGCTGGTCCAGACGAGGCGTGGGATGCTGCGGGCTGGCGCCGCCGCTCGCCCCGCCGCCGGTCTTTTCTTGCTGGTACGCCATGAGCAACCTCCGTGTTGAGACCCGGGGCATGGCCGGGCGAGTTCGTTTCCTCCAGCGCCTCTCTTCGGAAGCGCAACCACCTCATGCGGATGAAGCGAGAACGCCCCTCCTCCGCCTTCAGAATACCGCCATAGAATACCGCCATTCAAAATGATAGCAAACATTCGAATGTGTGAATAGTATATTCTTTGGGCGAACTCATGCGGACTGATACTGAGTGGAACCCAAGGACAAGGCTTCCCGGGCCCCTGTTCTGTTATGATGACGCGAACAGCGGTTTAAGCGAGAGAGCGTTTGGTCCGTGACATGGCGAACATCAGCGATCTCATTATCCAGCACCCGGAGATTACGTCCTTCGAAGACTTGGAGAAGGCGGTGGTCGCCGCCGCGCAAGCAGGTGAAATTCATCTCTTTTTTGACATCAAGCCGGAATACCCGGACACGCCGCGCGGCTGGGAGAAGCGGCTTGAAAGGGCATTCTGTTATGCCGAGAGGCCGAAAGAGTGAACGAAGAAAGTAAAAGAAGACTGGAGACGGTTGCCGCCCCTTATGGCCGCGAGGTTCGGCTGGACGAGGTCGTGTTCGAGAGCGGCATGCGGCTGATGCGGATCACCATTCGGGAAGGACGGCGGTTCACCATCATGGACATCGATGCGCCGACCGCGGCTTTGTGGGGCAAGGCCATGGCCGAATGGGCGCGACAGAATTCGCAAATTTCGGCGCTGGGCGGGCAATAGGTCGCCGCCTGCATCGGGGCGCAGAGCGTCCCGCCGGCTTGTTTGCCGGCCCGGTGAAGTGGGAGGAGTTGGTTGGACTATCTGCCGATCTTTTTCGACGCGAGGCGAAAGCGCATTGCGGTCGTGGGGGGCGGCGCCGCGGGCGCGCGCAAAGCCGAGATGGCGTTGCGCGCGGGAGCGGATGTGTGCGTCTTTGCGAAGACCCTGGGCGACGATTTCCGCCAGCTTGCCGGGCATGAGCGCCTCACGCACATCGCCGCATGGCCGTCCACGCACGATCTCGCCGGATGCGTGATCGTGTACAGCACGCTCGACGATGCGGCGGAAAACAACGCCGTGTTCGACATGGCGAAACAGGCGGGCGCGCTGGTGAATGTCGCCGATGCGCCCGATCTTTGCGATTTCATCATGCCTTCGGTGGTCGATCGCTCGCCCCTCGTCGTCGCAGTATCGACCAGCGGCGCGTCGCCCGTGTTCGGGCGGATGATTCGCTCCCGGCTGGAAAGCATGATTCCGGCGGCATACGGCCGGGTGGTCGCGTTCATGGGGCGTTATCGCGAGCGGATCGGGATTCGCCTCAACAGTCCCGTCGCGCGGCGCCGCTTCTGGGAAGGGATTCTGGAGGGATCGCTCGCCGACCGCGTCATCCAGGGCCGGGACGAGGAGGCCGACCGGGAGATCGCCCGCGCGCTCGATGAGGCCGAGAGCGGGGAGAGGCAAGCGTCGCCATCGGCGGGCGGCGAGGTCTATCTCGTCGGCGCCGGGCCGGGCGACCCCGATCTCCTCACTTTCCGCGCCCTGCGATTGATGCAGCGCGCGGACGTGGTTCTGCATGACCGTCTGATCGGCGAGGGCATTCTCAATCTCGTGCGCCGTGACGCCGAACGCATCTATGTCGGCAAACTGCCGCAGGATCACGCGTTGCCGCAACAGGACCTCAGCGAGTTGATGGTGCGCTTGGCGCGCGAGGGCAAGCGCGTCCTGCGCCTGAAAGGCGGCGACCCATTCATGTTCGGGCGCGGGGGCGAAGAAGTGGAAAAGCTGGCCGCTGAGGGCATTCCGTTCCAAGTCGTGCCCGGCGTCACCGCCGCCAATGGTTGCGCCGCCTATGCCGGCATCCCGCTCACGCATCGCGATCATGCGCAGGCCTGCGTGTTCGTCACCGCGCATCGCAAGGACGGCGGAATGGACCTCGATTGGACCGTTCTTCTCCAGCCGCGCCAGACCATCGTCATCTTCATGGGGCTGGCGCAGATCGAGGAGCTGATGAACGAATTCATCGCGCGCGGCGCCGATCCAAGCCTGCCCGCCGCCGTGATCGACAACGGAACGCGTCCAAACCAGACGGTCATTTCCGGAACATTGAGCACGCTGGCCGGGTTTGCGCGGGCCCGCGATCATCATCATCGGCTCCGTCGTGAGTCTGCGCGAGAAGATGGCGGCGACAGCGGTCACGAACTCGAGCGATCGGAGCGAGGCTCCGTTCGAACCCGTGCTGCGCACAGCCGCGCGAGGCTGACGCTTCGCCAGAACGTGATCCGTTCGGATGCGGTCAACCTGGTCGATGCTTGAAAAGCGGCGTCCGCCTTTCGGGACCATGCGCTACCCTGTGCTCCATGCGCGCGGCCGGCGCATGCCGGCGATCTTGCACGCCTGCTTTACGTAACCGTACGGAAACAGCTCGAACAACCGGTTTCGTCCGGCGCCGACGGTCGTGCTGAGATGCCGCATGACAAAGCGCGCGTCGGGCGCCACCTGATGTTCGTCAAGAAAGCGGCGCATGAAGCGCAGCGCCACCCAGTGCTCTTCGGTCAGGACGATGTTTTCGCTGCGGGCGAGTTCGATCGCAATTTTTTCGGTCCAATCGGCGGGGTCGATCAGATACCCTTCGTCGTCGAAAGTCGGGTCAGGCATGCGTCTGCAAGTCTCCAGCTTGGGGGAAATCGAATAATGCGCGGCGACCGGATTATGCTTCATGATTTTGGACAAGCGATCCGATAAACATCGCGGGCATTTACGCGCTTCGAGCGCGAAACCAAGCAGCCCTAGCGTTCCGATTCCGAAGTTCGCATGATTTCGCCGCACGCGCGTTTGCGAACTTCGGAATCGAAGGACGCCAGCAACTTATCGGTCTAATGCGGTTTTGGTTCGGAAGTCCGCACGGCGAATCGCAGGCCAAGAATGATGCGGACCTCCGAACCGCCACACGAGCAAAAAAATCCGGCTTGCAGCCCAGCTCCTGTTGGATAATGATGTTTCAATTCCATCAAATAAGGAGTTCCGCGTAACGAGCCGATGAATCATGCGCTTGACGCGGGATCAGGGAGGCGGGCTGCTCACGCGGCCAAAAGGGAGGCGTTCATGGCCCATGTGGTTGTCTTGGGGGCTGGTCTCGGCGGAGTCATCGCGGCCTATGAAGTGAAGGAGCAATTGCGGCCAGGCGACACGCTAAGCGTCGTGACCAAGGATCCAGTCTATCATTTCGTGCCTTCAAATCCGTGGGTCGCGGTTGGCTGGCGCTCGCGGGACGCGATTTCGGTCGACCTTGCTCCCACGTTCAAAAAACGCGGAATTGATTTCAAGGCGATCGCCGCCAAGCGGCTGCATCCGCAAAGCAACCGGATCGAACTCGATGATGGTTCTTCGCTCGCCTATGATTATCTCGTCATAGCAACTGGACCCGACCTCGCCTTCGATGAGATCGAGGGTTTGGGACCGAATGGATTTACAACGTCGATCTGTCACGTCGATCACGCGCAAGCAGCCGCTGCGAAATTCGAGGAGTTCTGCAAGAATCCGGGACCGATTGTGGTGGGCGCAGTTCAGGGAGCGTCTTGTTTCGGACCGGCCTACGAATTTGCTTTCATTCTCGACGCCGAATTGCGCCGTCGCAAAATTCGCGACCGGGTGCCGATGACCTTCGTGACCCCCGAACCGTATATTGGCCATCTCGGGCTCGACGGAGTCGGGGATACGAAGGGGCTGCTCGAAAGCGAAATGCGCGAGCATCACATCAAGTGGTTCACCAGTTCGCGGGTCAAGACGGCCGAAGCGGGCAAGATGATCATAGAGGAGGTGAACGAAGACGGTTCGCTCAAAGCGACTCGCGAGTTGCCGTTCGGTTTCGCCATGATGATACCTGCTTTCCGCGGCATCTCGGCCGTTCGCGACATAGAGGGGTTGGTTAACCCTCGCGGTTTCGTCATTGTCGATAAGCATCAGCGCAACCCGAAATTCCAAAATATTTTCTCCATTGGCGTGTGCGTCGCCATTCCGCCCATCGGCCCAACTCCGGTTCCGTGCGGCGTGCCGAAAACGGGCTTTATGATCGAATCGATGGTGACTGCGACGGCGCAAAATATCGGCGCATTGTTGCGCGGCCAGGAGCCGGAGCGTCAGGCTACCTGGAACGCCGTGTGCTTGGCGGATTTCGGCGATTCCGGCGTTGCATTCGTCGCGCAGCCGCAAATCCCGCCGCGCAACGTGAACTGGGCCTCCTCGGGGAAATGGGTGCATATGGCCAAGATCGCATTTGAGAAATACTTCCTCCGCAAAATGCGGCGCGGCGAAACCGAGCCGTTCTATGAGACGGCGGTTCTCAACATGCTCGGGATCGGCAAGCTGAAGAAGACATTGTGATTTTAACGCAAATATTCGATAGGCGGCGTATGACAGGCGGCGTTTGGCGCGTATAAGGAACGCATGATCCCGGTTCCGCGCACCAGCTCGCGCCGAATGCGCAGCGTCTTTCCGTTTCTGCTTTGGCTGCCGAAGGTGAATGGCGGCAGTCTTCGCGCCGATGCGCTCGCCGGCGTCACCGGCGCCCTCGTCGTTCTGCCGCAGGGCGTGGCTTTTGCGACCATCGCCGGAATGCCGCCGGAATACGGGCTTTATGCGGGCATGGTTCCGGCCGTTATCGCGGCGCTCTTCGGATCGTCATGGCACCTGGTCTCAGGTCCGACGACCGCGGCCTCGCTTGTGTTGTTTTCATCGCTCAGCGTGTTCGCGGAGCCGGGCTCGGCCAAATACGTCGAACTGGCCCTCACGCTGACCTTGATGGTGGGGCTTCTCGAGTTGGCGCTCGCCTTGTTCAAACTCGGGACGCTCGTCAACTTCGTTTCGCATTCCGTTGTGATCGGGTTCACGGCCGGCGCGGGCGTTTTGATCGCGTCCAATCAGGTCAAGAATTTCTTCGGGCTGGATGTTCCGCAAGGCGCGCATTTCTACGAAGTCATTATGCACCTGCTGACGCATTTCAAAGAAATCGAAATCCCCGTCGCCATGATCGGCGCGCTCACGGTTGCAAGCGGCCTCGCCGCCCGCAAACTGGCGCCTCGGGCGCCTTATATGATCGTCGCGATTGTCGTCGGAAGCCTCGGCGCCGCGAGCCTGAATTGGGGAGGAACAGGCGTTCCCACCATCGGCGCCCTGCCCGCGCAGCTGCCGCCGCTTTCGCTGCCGAGCTTTGACCTCGATGTTTGGCGCGCGCTGGCGCCGACCGCATCCGCGGTCACGCTGTTCGCGCTCACGGAAGCGCTGTCCATCTCGCGCGCGCTGGCCGTACGAAGCGGCCAGCATATCGACGCCAACCAAGAATTCCTCGGCCAAGGCCTGTCCAATGTCATCGGCGGCTTCTTCTCCAGTTACGTCGCCACCGGCTCGTTCAACCGGAGCGGCCTTAACTTTGAAGCCGGCGCGAGGACCCCTCTCGCAGCGATCCTTTCGGGGCTGTTGTTGATGGGAATTGTGTTGCTGGTCGCCCCATTCGCTCGCTACATGCCGAACGCGGCAATGGCGGGCGTTCTGTTCATCGTCGCCTGGGGACTTATCGACCGCCATCACATCGGGCAGATTATTCGGACCAGCCGGTCAGAGACGGCGGTTCTGGTCGTTACGTTCGTCTCCACTCTGTTCCTGGAGCTCGAATATGCGATTTTCGTCGGCGTCCTGCTTTCATTGCTTGTGTATTTGAATCACACCTCGCATCCTCGGATCGTCGCCCGAGTCCCGGACCCCTTCAGCCCCGGCCGAAAATTCACCTCTCTTGGCGCAGACCTGCCGGAATGCCATCAACTGCGCTTCATTCGCATTGACGGGTCGCTCTTTTTCGGAGCCGTGAGCACGTTTAAAGAGACGTTGCGCGACTACGAAGAAGCAGAGCCCGACCGCAAACATCTGGCCATCGTCATGTCGGGCGTCAATTTTGTCGATATTGCCGGCGCTGAAGCATTGGCTGAGGCGGCGCGCCATTTCCGTGAAAAGGGCGGAGCGCTTCATCTGATCCACGCCAAGGCGCGCGTGCTGGATCTGCTCGGTCGCGGCGGCTATCTCGACGAGATCGGGCGGCAGAACCTGTTCCAGTCCAAGACTGAGGCGATCCGATCAATCTACCGGAAGCTCGATTACGCACGCTGCAAATCGTGCGACCGGCGCGTGTTTGTCGAATGCCTGCGAATGGGAAAGCAGGAGCCGCAAATCGAAGAAGAGAGCGAGCCGCTCGGGGCGAGCGCGGGCGCTCTGTCGCCCTCATCCGGCCCGATCGCGATTAGAGCATTTCCCGGCGAGGCGGAATCGTCTCGCCAAAACGAAATGCTCCAATTCAAAGGATTGAGCAAATCCTGATCGCAAGAGTGGTTTCCACTTTTGCGGGATTTGCTCCTGGCCGAAGCGAGTGCGATAGGCCGCATGATCAACGGAGCTCACGGGCAAAGGCGCGTGCCCGCTCAGCCGACCGCTTCGGGCGCGCTCCGATCGCCTATGCTGATCCGGCGCCGACCACGAGGACCGGACAGTTCGCCTGATTGATGACCCGCTCAGTCTTGCTGCCGAACAGCACGCGGCCGAATCCCGTGCGGCCGTGGCTGCCGAGCACAATGAGCGCGTCGGGCGCCTGATTGGCGTGCTTGATAATGACTTCGTCAGCCAAGCCATCGTCGATCACGCCCTGTGCGGCCACGCCCTCTTGCGCCAAATATTTCAGCGCACGATCGACGATGCTCTGCGCCTCGGCCTGCCGCCGCTCGCTATGACTGGGAACGCGAACCGACAATACGGCGATCGGCGTGGCGCAGCATTTCGCCACCGCCGCCGCCGTCACCGTAGCGGCATCGGAGGAGCGTGAGCCGTCAGTGGCGAGCACCACGTGCCGCCACATGGACGAACTCTTTGGAACAACCATGACGCTGCAGGGGGCGTAGCCGATGACCTTGGCCGTCGCATCGCCGAGCATCAGGCGGGCCAATCCCCGACGGCCGCGCCGACCCATGACGATGATGTCCCCTTGATTGTCTTTGGCGGCTTCAACGATGCCTTTGTAAGGATCGTCCGCATAGATGACCGAGGTGACGCAGCGCACGCCGGCGGCCTCGGCCTCGCGCTTGAGGCCGGAGAGGTGCTGAGCCGACTCCTCCTCCAGCCGCGCATCGGTTTCGGGGGCCAGGTAGCCGAATGATGAGCCTTTGAGCAGGACGCTGATGGCGAGAAGTTGAGCGCCGCTATGGCGCGACATTTCGATGGCGATCCGCTCGGCCCCGCGGCTGAATTCGGATCCGTCGGTCGGCAAGAGAACCTTTTCAAAACGTCCGAGCGGGGACATTTGGATTTGACTCATGACGCCCCTCCTTCAACGCGCCGCCTGACCGGCCGACTATAGCCTCGCGAAAAGAGGCAGGTCATCGGCGCAAGCGAGAATCCCAAATCCTGCCCGCCCGCAACCCCGCGACGACAGGTTTGAGCGGATGTTCATTCGGCCGGCCGGGTGTTTATCTGCAAACCCCTCTTTTCGTCTGTTCTTGCTTCGCAAATGCCGCGATAGAGCGCGCGCAAGATCATTGCGGCGCCCACCACCAGGGCCGCCAGCATGATCCAGAAGCTTACGCCCTTGAGCGCCCATTCGGCGAACGCGGACATCGGGGCGATGAGATCGAGCTGCGCCAAATAAACCGGGACAATGAAGAGGCGGCTGACCATGACCATCATCATGATGACGCCCATCACCACCTTCACCATGAAGGGCCGGACATAGGTCGTCCCGATCGCGCCGATTTGGATGCCGAACAGCGATCCGGCAAGGATGATCATGGCGAGGCGGATATCGACGAAGCCGTCGAGCGCGAACTTGATCGTTCCGCCGAGCCCCATCAAGAACGCAATCACGAGTTCGGTCGCGGACGCCATCATGCTCGGCACGCCAAGCACATAGATCATGGACGGAACGCCGATGAATCCGCCCACCGCGATCGTCCCCGCAAGCATCCCGGTCATGAATCCGAGGGGCGCGGTGACGAGGAATGAGACTTCGGCTTTGATGCTTGGCAGATAAACCATTGTATAGGGAATTCGGATCGAACGAATCCAAATGGCGAACGGGCCGGGCTTTTCCTCCATCGCGCCGCCGCGCTCGTAGCTCTTCCATGCATCCCAGAGCACGTACGCGCCGACGATCCCAAGCGCCAGGACGAAGGCGACGCTCACATAGAGATTTGATCCGGCGTCGCCGAACGCCGTCTTGACGCTCTTCTGAACATGCGCTCCCAACAGCACGCCCACTTCGGCGGAGACGCCCATCATCAATCCGAGCTTGACGTCCACTTGACCGAACTTGGCGCGTTTATAGGCGCCCACGAGCGCTTTCGGGAACTTGTGGCACATGTTGCTCGCGACCGCGACGATGCCGGGCACGCCCATGCTCATCATCGCGGGCGTCAGCACGAAAGCGCCGCCCGAACCGATGAAGCCCGACACCATGCCCCCGACAACGCCGATCAGGAACAGGCCGGCGAAATTCCAGACATCAAGCGCTATGAATTGCGACAATTCCATTCACGTCTCACGTCTTCTTTGCGGATTTCGGTTTGAGGCCAATGGCGTCCCAGAAGGCGCCCGTGAAGGCCCCATGGACGAAGGAAAACACGAAGGCGATCGCCAAAGGAACGAGGAAGGATAACGGATGTCCGATGCTCCAGGACAGAACCGCCTGTTCATTGGCGAACAGGGCCACATACAACCCGCCGCTCAGAATCCCCAAACCAAGCGCTTTCGAGAATCGCGGGCGGCGTCGAAGATAGCTGATCGGATTGCGTTTAGGTGCGGTCGCGGCGGCGCCGGCGTTCTCGTCGACCGCGTGCGCCTCAAGCGGCTTTGTAATCTTTGGCGGCGCAATGCCGGCCATGACAGCTGCCCCTCGCTTCGTCCGACTCGGCGTGCGAACGGCCGATCCAAGCGCGACGTTAAAACACGATCATGAGCCAAGGCCCATGCAGCAAATCCTAATGTGGAACATACTTAGAAGCGTGAGCCGCTCGGAGCTGATCAAGCCGCATGCGCAGCCTTCGTTCATGAACGCGCTGACGCACTCAGCCGCTTGCGCCGAGGACCGGCCGTCGCCGCCCGCTCATGTCACCGGGCCCGGCCATGAGGTCGCCCGGGCGAGCCCGCGTCGAGCGCCGCGGCCGCTTGCCCCTGCATTTCGCGGCGGACTTTGTCGGGGGAAGCCCTGATTGAACTATTCGCAACAATATATTCAAATATCAAAAAGTGATAATATCGCCTTGCCGGATCACCTTGCCGGATTAGAAGAGGGGGCGTCATCAAATGACTGAGATCGGAAAAGAGCCCGCAACGTCCGCACCGTCCAAGCCAAACGCCAAGTCGATGAGCATCATCGTCACCAAGGGGACGCTCGACTGGGCCTATCCTCCTTTCATTTTAGGAACGACCGCGGCGGCGATGGGCGTCAACGTGACGATGTTCTTTACCTTTTACGGGCTGTCGCTGCTGCTGAAGAAACTTGATCTGCAAGTCTCCACCCTCGGCAATCCCGCCATGAAGATGCCGATGCTGGGCATGCACATGGCCATGCCGAACGTGATCGCCGCGTTGCCCGGGGCCGATGCCGGCGTGACCGCCATGATGAAGAACCTGATCAAGAAGAAAGGCGTTGCGTCGATCCCGGAATTGCGGGAGGCGGCGCTCGAATCGGGTGTGAATATGATCGCCTGCCAGATGACGATGGACCTGTTCGAGTACACGCTCAATGATATGATCGACGGCCCGATTCTTGGCGGCGCCGCGACCTATATGGAAAACGCGCTCAAATCGGACATCAATCTGTATATTTGAGACAGGCACACGACGTAGATTTCTCTCAACAGGAAACGGACCCATGGCCGACAAGGTTCTGGATGCCAAAGGACTGAATTGCCCATTGCCCATTCTGCGCGCGAAAAAGACGCTTAAGGAGGTCCCGGCTGGAGGGACGCTGGAAATTCTCGCGACCGATCCCGGCTCGGTGGCCGACTTCGAGGCGTTTTGCCGCACGACAGGCAATCAATTGTTGGAATCGACGCAGAACGGCGGCGTCTATCGTTTCGTCATCAAGAACACCGGGTGACGGCGCTGCGGCGCCGCCGCTTGGGTGCGAACGCGTTCCAGACCTGCGGAGCAGCCGCTCAAGCGGGTCTATGCGCGTTCGGGCATAGATCGATGCCTGCGCGATGCGCTCGAGCTTGCAGGAAAGCGCTGAATTGCGTCGATGAAGTCGTGCGGCCCTGAGTTCTGAACGGTTTCACAGATCAAGGCGACGAGCGTTCGGGGAGATGCGGTCATGATCACCGAGAGTTTTACGCAGGCGCAGTGGATTTTCCTCGGCTCGGGCTTCCTCATCGCGCTGATCCTCGGCGCGGCTTCAAACGCCACCAATTTCTGCACCATGGGCGCGGTGTCCG
>WBZR01004885.1_pt1 | contig 10649 bp, 10 predicted proteins | sample 5204231 | NCBI WGS metagenome assembly WBZR01 (sample SAMN12412403, study PRJNA552823) | activated sludge metagenome | isolation source: activated sludge from anammox sidestream of wastewater treatment plant... | place: USA: Virginia | collected 2017-08
CCAGGACCCCGCGCACCCGGCGTCAATAGCCACCCAGCCTCGTCTCTGCCGTCCTCGGCGTCTATGAACGCCAATGATCAGCGAATCCTTAGCGGGCGGTTCTATAGCCCAGAAAGAATGAAAGACACTCCCCAATGGCCGCACTCATCGTCCTTGCCGTCATCCTGGCAGTATTCCTCATCCTGGTCAGTGCTGGCCGCATGCTCGTCAATATTGGCGGCCAACAGGTCGGCATTCTCGAACGCCGCTACGTCGGCAAAGGGCTGCCCGAGGGCCGTGTCATCGCCATGCAAGGCGAGATCGGTATCCAGGCTCGTGTCCTCCCTCCCGGCCTCCACTTCCTGCCTCCGTTTCTCTACAAGGTCTCGAAGGACGCCATGATCCTGGTCGACGATGAGTCTGTCGGCATCGTCGAATCTATCGATGGCCGGGCACTCGATCCCGGCCGCATCTTCGGCCGCCACGTCGATAGCCACGACACCTTCCAGGACGGCGAGGCATTTCTCCGCAACGGCGGTCAGAAGGGACCGCAGGTCGATATCCTTGCCCCCGGCAAGTACCGCATCAACACCTACCTGTTCCGCATCCGGCTCGAACCCGCCATCACCATCCCACCCGGCCAGGTCGGCGTCGTCAGTGCGCGCGATGGCGACCCCATGTCGCCCGGCCGCCTTCTCGCAAGCAGGGTCGAAGGCCACACCGCCTTCCAGGACGGGCAGGCGTTCCTCGAACTTGGCGGCCAGCGCGGGCCCCAGATTGAAGTCCTCCTCCCCGGCCGCTATCGCATCAACACCGACATGTTCGCCGTCGAGACTCGTGGCGCTACGGTCGTGTCCGCCAACCAGATCGGCCTGGTTACGGCAAAGGATGGCGAACCCCTCCCCGAAGGTGAACTCGTCGCCATCCACGTCGAAGGCCACAGCGATTTCCAGGATAGCGAGGCGTTTCTCCGCAACGGTGGCCAGCGTGGCCCACAGTACGACCTCCTCCGCCCCGGTACGTACTACATCAACCCGCTCCTCTTCGATGTGAAGCTCGACGAGGTCGCCGTCATCCAGAGAGGGGAGGTTGCCGTCCTCGTCTCAAACGTTGGCAAGGAACCGCCACCGATGTCCGACGAATACCGCCTCAAGGAAGGCCTCGAGCGGTATGTCGTCCCCGACGGCTATCGGGGCATCCTCGCCGAGGTCGCTGGCCCGGGTGTCTACTACCTCAACCGCTGGGCCTACATCGCCTACATCGTCCCTACCACCAACCTCACCATCGACTGGGCCAACGAGGGCGTTATCAACGTCCCCGATGATGGCCCCGATGTCGCATCCCAGCCACGGAGCATGCAACTTTTCAACCCGCTTGCCGTCACCAGCCGCGATGGCTTCGAGATGCGCGTCAGCGTCAAGGTCGTTATCCGCGTCCGCCCCGACCAGGCGCCGCTCATGGTCGCCAAGATCGGCTCCGTCGAGAACCTCATCGATCATGTCATCCACCCGATGATCGACTCCTCCTTCCGCAACCAGGCATCGTCATCCGAGGCGATGGCGTTCATGCAGGACCGCGCCGAGGAACAGCTCAAAGCGCAGGCCCGCGCCCGCGAAGAACTCGAGAAGTACCACTGCGAGTGCGTCTCCGTCCTCATCAGCCAGATCATCCTCCCGCCCGAACTCATGGAGATTCAGCAGGGCCGCGTCATCGCCGCCCAGCAGCAGGCGATGTTCGTCGAACAGCAGAAGGCCGAAAAGGAGCGCATCGCCACCGAGAACACCCGCGCCCAGGCGAACCAGCAGATCAACCTCGTAACCGCCCAGATCGGTGTCCAGGTGGCCGAGCAAACCAGGCAGAAGACCATCATCGAAGCCGAGGGCCGCGCCCGCGCTGTCGAAGTCGAGGGCACAGCCGAGGGTGCGCGCATCCTTGCCGTGGGCAACGCCACCGCCGAAGCCTACGAGAAGCAGGTCGCGGCCGTCGGACAGGGCAACCTCGCCGCAATCGAGGTCATGAAGTCCGTCTCCGGCGCCTCGCTCAAGATCACCCCCGACATACTCGTCAGCGGGGATGGCGACGGCGGCGGCAACGTCTTCACCGCATTCGTCGCCCAACTCCTCCAGCAGAACCGTAACGGCTCGACACCTGCATCACCGAACGGCAACGGCAACGCCCCGAACCCGCCGTAGTCACTCAATCGCGAAGCGGCGCCGGCATCAACCGGGCGCCGCACTCGCACCTTCCTTCAGGGCTTCCAGACCATCAGGAGCAGTACCCCGATGGTCGAGACGCTCAGCATCTGCCCGGTGATCCGCATCCGGCTGGCCAGTGGGCCGAGTTCCCGTGGCATTGGGCCTTCGTCCGGTACCGCATCGAGCAGCATGATCGCCTTCTTCAGGTTTGGCGCCTGGAACACGTTCGCCACCACCGCGGCGACCAGGAACCACGCGACCGCGACGGTCAGCCAGAGCGGCATGTCATCACTGTACCCCGTGCGGTCGTTGAAGATGAGCGCCAGCCCCGATAGGAAGGCGATTCCTGACCCCGGCCCGACGATCCGCGTTTCCAGCCTGTGCGTGAACTCGAGGACGAACCGCAGCGTGCGCACGCCCCCGCGCGCACCCATCGGCTGTAACAGCGGCAGCGCGAATGTCGCGCCCAGTGCGACAACGACCGACGCCACGTGCACGAACAGCAGCGCCCGATACCAGTCCCAGGTGAACTCCATGGTTTCTCTCCCAGCAATTTCGCTGGGAACGAGTGTCTCGCTCGGGGCTAAGAAAATTCTGTCATTCGCTTCACACTGGTGGGATGGGCGCGGCCGGGACCGTGAAGTCCGTCACTCAGTCGTTGCCTCACAGCGCGATGTCATCCGGCCCTGGCACGTCCCACCGCAGGTACGCCGACGACACCCAGCCCGACAACCTCCCGGTCGTCACGTACGCCCACGCGCCCTCTTCGTTGCGGATGAACGAGATGTTGCTGGACGGACCCGGCGGCGTGGTGACCTCAGTATACGTGCCATCTGCCAGGCAGGTGATCGCCTTCGCCTGCAACGACGGAGACTCGCGCATGTTTACGCAGTCGCCCGTCCCTTCGACACGGAAGCCGGGGACACCGACCGGCCACGCCCTTGGCGGCAGCAGCGCCGGAATTCCTCCCCCGCCGTGCCCGAGATGTGGTACGGAGAGCACAATCTCGTTCGCCCTCCCCGACCAGGGATTGAGGTGTGCTGGCCCCGCGGGATCATCGAAGTCCACATGCATCCACTGCTTCGTCGCCCGGTTATGGACCGCCGTCCGCCCGAATGCCAGCAGGTTCGGGTCCGTCGGGTGCGGCGTCGCCCCCATGTAGAACAGTGACCGCCACCACGTCTGGTGCGACTTATCGTACTCGGGCAGCGGCAACCGTTCCTGGAGGATGCCATTGGGACTGAATATCGCGTACCCGATGCGATCCCACCCGGGCCCCTCGGTCCGCCCATTGTCGACTAGCGCCACGAACCCCGACCCATCAGCAAGCCAGCGGCCCGTAACGCCATCACCGTAATACAGCGCCGCAGAAAGCACGCGGGCCGTCATCTGGCCTTCGCTGTTTCGGACGATGATCGCCGGCCAGTTTTCACCCCCGCCTTCGCCGCCACCGCCGGTGAAACCACGCAGCGCAACCTCGGCCAGGCTCATCCTCCCGCCAGGCGACCACGAGTGGATGCGCTCGCCCGGCAACGCGTACAACTCGCTCCAGTCGCCATCCCACCTCGCCCGGACCTGCCGCGGCGGCTGTGCATTGGGGCCCCCGTACAGGTTGATCTCGAACATCAGGTCATTCGTCCCCGGGATCTGCACGGGTGTTGTCGAGGACACTTGCAGCGGGGGCTGGAGCTCGAGATCGAACCGTGTCTCGATGGCCCCGCTCTCGAGGTTCACCCGAAGCAGGCTCGCCTCTGTGCTCGTCCGGCTCCAGATCGCGGCCCGCGTCCCATCCGGCGAAACGAGCACCCGCTGCTGGAATTGCGTCCCTCCCGGCGTCTCGAATCGCAGCAACTCCTGCAGGTCGTAGCCGACCATCCGGAACTTCCCGGTTGGCTCGCCCGGGCCTCCGCCCCGTGGCCCGAGCTCTTCAAACAGCATCCAGTCCACGGTTGCCGCCACCAGGCTACGCGACTGTCCCGCCCAGCGATATCCCTGCGCCAGCGTTCGATGGTAGGCCTTGCACACCGCTGCCCCGGGGATACCTGCGACCAGCACCTCTCCATTGGCGAACACCGCGGGCGCGTCGGCCAGGGTGGTTTGGTATCCCTCGACTGACCCGTCGGTCACCTTCACGAAGTACACTGCGGCCGGCCACCGCAGCGGTGATAGCCCCGGGAAGTCCCGCCGCTCCCAACTGTCGTCCCGCTCGATTCGCCCCTCATCTACGGCGGTTGGAAGGGCCGTTGGCGTTACGTCTGCCACCGTTGGCCGCTTCGATGTGCCCCGCCACGATGCGGCCCAGGTTCCACCGGCTGCCACGGCTGCCAGGCCGGCGCCAGCGGCAACCAGCACCGCCCGCCGCGAGAACGTCCGCGCCACTCGCTCAGGAACGTCCGCTCCGCCATCGCTCTCCGCTTCCGGGGGTGCCGCCACGGCGCCCAACTGCAACGCCGCCCTGTCCGCGAACCCGAGCGTCGCGCACAGCAGGCCAACCCTCCGGTCAGCCTCGGCGATACTCACGCCCAGTCGCACGGCGACCTCCGCCAGCGGGATCGGCTGCTTCGCGAGCGCATACAATCGCTGCTCAGGCTCGCTCAGCCGTCCGGCAGCGTTCTGCAGCGTCATGCCTGCATCGATATCGCCCATCTCGTCATCCGTGCGGGAATCGCCCCGTCTACATCCCCAGACGCCAGGCAACCTCCAGGAGTTCCCGGTGTCCTACCCTACGATTCGGAACACCGGGTGGCGGCTCACAATCGCCGCGATCTGCTCGTCCGATGGCTTCTTCGACAGGCCGAACATGCCCGCGGTCTCTGCAGACCAGCGCCTCAGGTACTCGCGCAGGACCGGCAGCTTCTGGTCGTCGGCCACCTCCTCGACCGCGATGGGCTCGCTCTTCCGTCCCAGCCGAACGATGCCTGTCTTGCTCGAGCGGATGTTCTTCACCCAGCCGGTCTCGCCCCGCGGCGCCACCAGGTAACGCCCGCCTTCGAACTCCAGCAGGTTCACGGGTGTGGTGTACCACTTTCCGCTCTTGCGGCCCTGCACCGCCAGCACGCGTGAGCCGCGGAGGCTCAATCCCGACTTCGTCACCAGCTCGATTGCGGGGTTCAATACGTGCTTCATCGCCCAGTTGGGCTTGCTGTAATAGGTCACGGTCATGGCTGCCGGTCCTCCAGAGCTCTGCCTCGAGAGTACGCCGTTGTCGAGTCGAACGACGTTAGGCTTGATGCCCAACACTATATGAAATGGCCCCGGTACCGGTCAAGCCTTATATTGTTAGGTATGCCCCACCCCCGACGTATCACCACCGGCAATATCCTCACCGCCGCCCGCCGCCTCCTCGAATCCGGCGGACCCGATGCGATCGGTATGCGCACCCTCGCCCGCGAACTCCATGTCGCCGCACCCTCCCTCTATTTCCACGTCGAGAGCCGCGAGGCGATCATCGAACACCTCATCGCAGCCGGTTTCGCCGATTTCGGCGCCGCCATGCAGCGCTCCTTCTCTTGTCCCGCCACTGTGCGCGACCGTGTCCACGCTATGGCCCGGGCCTATATCTCCTTCGCCGAGGCCAATCCGCAGCTCTTTGCCCTCATGTTCGGGCCCTGCGCGACCGATTCGGCGAACCTCCACGTCAACCTTGCCTCGGCGGATCCCGTCATTGCCCTGGCCTCCGAGATGGCCGGCCCCGAACGCGGCCCATGGCTTGCCGAAGCACTCTGGGCGATGGTCCACGGCTACACCGTCCTTCGCCTCGCCGGGCAGTTCCACAGCAATCCCAACCACCGGGCCGGGTTTGAATTTGGGCTCGATCTTCTTGTCGAGGCAGCACTTGCCGCGCGTGAGCCAGCCCGCTAACGTCCCCGCTATGCCGTTCGCACCGTCCCGAGGCCTTTCGCTCTACTACGAAGAAACCGGCGCCGGTGAGCCGCTCCTCCTCATCGCCGGCCAGGGTAGCGACCACCACATGTGGGATGCTATCCGTAACGATTTCGCCGGTCACCACCGCGTCGTCACCTTCGATCACATCGGGACTGGCCAGAGTGACAAACCCCGCGAAGCCAGCCGCTATACCACCCGCGAGTTTGCACACGACGCCGTCGCGTTGCTCGACCACCTCGGTATCAGCCGTGCGCACGCTTACGGCATCTCCATGGGTGGCCGGATCTGCCAGTGGTTGGGTATCGACCACCCTGGCCGTGTTGGCGCGCTCGTCCTCGGTTGCACCACGCCCGGCAACGCCCACGGCGTCCGCCGCCCGCCTGAAGTCGACGCACGGATGGCAAACCGGCCCACCGACCCCGAGGAGGCGTTCCGCTTCCTCGCCGGGCAGATGGTTTCGCCCGAGTACCTCGATGCACACCCCGAGTACGTGGAGTTCATGCGTGAGCGCGCCCGCAATCCAATCCCCGCGTACTGTCAGAAGCTTCACTACCAGGCGAGCGAGGGCCATGACGCCTGGGAGCGCCTTCCCGAGATCACCGCGCCCGTCCTCGTCATCCACGGGACAAACGACCAGATCAACGTGACGGCGAACGCGCCGCTCCTCGCCGGCCGCATTCCGAACGCCGAGCTGCGGTACATCGAGCGCGGCCGCCACGGCTTCTTCATCGAGTTCCGTGAGGAGGCCTCCGCCGCTGTCGTCGAATTCCTCGGCCGCCATCCGCTCCCGGTGTGAACATCCGGTTCGCTACCCCCGCCGATGCAATGGCTCTCGCCCGGCTTCGCTACGACTTTCGTGCAGCCGAGCGGCCGCCGGCCGAACGGGAAGAGGAGTTCATCGCCCGCTGCGCCGCATGGATGGCCGTTCGCCTCGAACCTGGCTCGAACTGGCGTTGCTGGCTCCTGCAAGACGATGCCGGGAGCATCGCCGGCAATCTCTGGCTCCAGCTCATTGAAAAGCTCCCGAATCCCGGCCCCGAACTCGAATGTCACGCCTACATAACGAACGTCTTCGTCATTCCCGCCGCCCGCGGACAGGGGGCCGGCGAACTGCTCGTTTCGACCGCGATGGCATTCTGCCGCGAAAACGGCACCGACTCCGCTATCCTCTGGCCCACTGCCCGTAGTCGCACCCTCTACGCTCGTCACGGCTTCGCTGCCAGGGACGACCTCCTCGAAGCCATCGTCAACGAAGGCCGCCTGTGACGACACGCAACAGCTGAGTTCGAACGTGGCGGTCATAGCCTGCCACTTGTCATTTGCCGTTGGTTCGTGCACCCTTCGCACAAATGTTCGGCGACCAGCCCGCACCGACGCCTCTCCGCGATAAGCTCCGCGCGGCGCTCCACCAGCCAGCACGTGCACCGGCAGCCCGCATCGAAAGCGTCACCGAACTCACCGACCTCTCGGGCCTCGGCGGCCGCTGGTTCCAGTCGCCCAACGGCCCCGGCTACGTCATCGAGAGTGTCTACGAAACGGGTCACGAGCACGGCCGCATCCCCCTCCACCGTGCGATCTCCGTCGACCCTGCTCGTCTTGCCGGGCAGACGCGTGATCCGCGCCTCGCCTCATGCCACCCCCGCGATTTCCTCTATGTCGACACCGAGACGACGGGCCTCGGCGGCGCGGGCTCCATGGTTTTCCTCGCCGGGGTCGCCCGTTTCGATGGATCGCTCCTCAAGCTCCGCCAGTACCTCCTCCCGTCGCCCGCCTACGAAGGTGGTCTCCTTGGCGGCCTGGCGGAAGATCTCGATCACGCGGCTGCCCTCGTCAGCTACAACGGCAAGTCATTCGACCTTCCCCTCCTCGAAGCGCGCTACATCCTCTCGCGGCAGCGCCCGCTCTTCCGCCAGCTCCCTCACCTCGACCTGCTGCACCCAAACCGCCGCCTCTTCAAGGGCGCATTCGATTCCCACCGCCTCGTCCACATGGAAGTTGAGCTGCTTGGCTTTGAACGTGAAGACGACTGCCCGTCGGCCGAAGTCCCCGAGCGGTACTTCCGTTTCCAGCGAACGAGCGACCCCACGCACATCCTCCCGGTCCTTCGCCACAACGCCTGGGATGTCCTCAGCCTCGTTGCCCTCGCTGCCCATCTCGGTGCTGTCTGTGAGGGTGACGCCTCGCCGCTCCAGGCCGCCCGGGCAGCGGGGTATGCAGGTGACTACCAGAGTTCCGCACGCTATTACGAATCAGCCATCGACGACGGCATCGCCCGCGCCGAACGCCTTGAAGCCTGGGAGAAGGCAGCGCGCTGCTACACCAAACTCCACCAGTATGCCGACGCCGCCCGCTGCTGGCGCGCCCTCATCGATGAGCCACGCTCCCGCCGCGTGCTCCCTTACGTCGAACTCGCCAAGATCGCCGAGCACCGCACGCACGACCGCTCAGAAGCGTACATGCTCGTCGAGACCGCGATCGGCCTCATCGAGCGTGGTCTCCTTCGTCCCGGCGCCCCCGGCAGCGAGACCAGCACCGGCGCGCTCGAACATCGCCGCCAGCGTCTCCGCCGCTCCCTGGAGTCCGCATCTGGCAGCGATTAGCGCCGTGCTCCCATCCGGCCCCGCATGAAGTCGCGTATCCCCGCAAGCGTTGCCGCCACCAGGTCGCGCCGCCCCTGCCGCACCCAGAGCACCATCCGTGCCGCGCGCGTCGCCACGAAATACGCGAAGAACACCCCGAACTGGAGCCGGTTCCGGTGTTTGCGAATGAGGTACGGCCGGTTGCGTGCCAGGTAATAGCACCCGAACGCCGAGAGTTGCCCGCCCAGCGTCGCCCCCTTCCGATGGAAAACCACCGATGCTGGCTCGAAGAGGATCCGGAACCCCCGCTCTCGGACGCGCCTGCAGAAATCCGTGTCGTCGTAATACACGAAGAACGCGTCGTCGAGCATCCCGGCCTCGCGAAACGCCCCGGCTGGCACGAGCAGACACGACAGGTTCGCCGTCTCTACGGGGTGTGCGTAGGTATCGCCGTGCCCCTCCTGCCTTCCCAGCACGCGCCGTTTCCACGTCCCGCGCCACCAGTCGAACGTCCCAACGGCGTCGTCGAGGATCCCTGGCCGCCCCGCGAGGTATGTCTTCGGGGCAACCAGGGTCCGCCTCCCCGCGAGCGCGACCAGCGGCTCGAGGAACCCCGGTGTCACTTCTGTGTCGTCGTTCAGGAAGAGCACGTACTCGGCCTGCCCCTCCGCCAGGATGACCTCGATCGCCCGGTTGCAGGCCCCGGTGAATCCCAGGTTCCGGTCGTTGCGCAGCACCCGTGCGGCGGGCCATCGCGCCTCCACCATCTCCGCCGAATCGTCGCCCGATGCGTTGTCCACCACCCAGAGTTCGATCGCCGGGTAGGTCACTGCTGCCAGCGCGTCGAGGTAGGCCGGCAGGTGTTCGGCGGCGTTCGTCGTCACCGTCAGCACCGCCACCCGTGGTGCGCACTCCCTCATTCGCCCCGCTCGCGCACTGCCTTCTCGGCCATCGCCCGCTGAAACTCCGGATTCGTCTCCAGTGCCTTCGAAAACGCCGCGTTGTAGGCCGGGTCATTCGCGATCCGCTCTTCGACCATCTCCGGGTTCGCCTCCATCGTCTCGCCGATCGCCCGCTTGATCTCCGGCGAACTCTCCGCCAGCCGCTCGAGGTGCATCGCAACGATCCGTTCCGGCTCGCCGATCGCGATCATCCTCCCCCGTTCCATCAGTGCCGCACGCGATGAGAAGCGCTCCACCGCCCCGAGATCGTGCGAGACCATCACGATGGTCACACCCTGCGCCTGTAACCCCGAGATATGGTCGTAGCACTTCTCCTGGAACTTCGCATCGCCCACCGCCAGCACTTCGTCCACCAGCAGGATCTCCGGGTCCATGTGCGCCGCGATGGCGAACCCCAGCCGCACGTACATCCCCGATGAGTACGTCCGCATCGGCTGGTCGATGAACTCCTGCAGCCCCGAAAACGCCACGATACGCGGCAACAGCACCTCGATCTCCGCCCGTGTCATGCCGATGAGCAGCCCGTTGATGATCGCGTTCTCGCGCCCGCTCACGTTCGGGTGGAACCCCGAGCCCAGTTCGAGCAGTGCCGACAGCCGCCCCGAAAGCTCGACCGAGCCTGTCGTCGGCTTCGAAAGCCCGGCCACCAGCCGCAGGAGTGTGCTTTTCCCGCTCCCGTTCGCTCCGATGATGCTGAAGAACTCGCCTCGCCCCACCTCGAAGCTCACGTCGTTCACGGCCCATGTCGGTGTCCGTTTCCCGTGCTCGCGCCAGGCGCGGGCCGGGTGCAGCAGCATCGTCTTCAGTTCGCCTCCCTGCACCGGTGCGAACCGCTTCGAAACATGGCTCACCCGGACCGATGGCGTGCTCATATCGCGTCCGCGAGGGCGTCTTCCGTCTGCCTGAAGACGAACCAGCCAAGTGCAATTGCAGCAACGCTCAATGCGAGCGTCCCAAGCAGGTCGGCGCCGGGGTATTCACCATCGAGCAGCACCGTCCGCCAGCCTTCGGCCAACGGCGCCAGCGGGTTCACCCAGAGGATCCAGCGG
>WBZR01000737.1_pt2 | contig 10648 bp, 9 predicted proteins | sample 5204231 | NCBI WGS metagenome assembly WBZR01 (sample SAMN12412403, study PRJNA552823) | activated sludge metagenome | isolation source: activated sludge from anammox sidestream of wastewater treatment plant... | place: USA: Virginia | collected 2017-08
CCTCGGCGTCATTCGGATTGGCTTTGGCTTTTTCGATGATTGCGCTGACATTGCCCTGCGGGCCTTGTGGATTGGACATTCCGCTGGTCGCCTGGGCGATGTCTCGATTGAGCGCCGCGTTCTTCTGGCTGCGATACTGGCTGTTGGCGATCTTGAACCCGCCAATCAATCCAATCAGCAAACCGACGATGACCAGCGATGCGTTGCTTCTAAGGAATGCGTATTTGCTCATTTTCAGTGTTTGGTTTTGCGCCTTGCGGAAATTTCAGTTGCGGAGCTGGCCTGTAAGCCGAATTCTGTACTCGCCTGCAGCCGGAACCGCAAACGAGTGGCGACCATTCATCTGGGCGGCGCATTACTGCGCCGCTCGTGCGGCCTACCCGGAAGCGAGCATCTCAAATCTCGAATCTGAGATTCGAGATTCAAAAGGACTGAAGCGGACAGCCTTCAATACCGCTTCCCTATTTGGCCTTGCACCGCAGGGGGTTTGCCTAGCCGAGCCTGTCGCCAGACTCGCTGGTGAAGCCTTTACCTCACCGTTTCACCATCGCCCGGCGCCTTCGGCGCAATTTCAAATCTCAAATCTCAAATTGAAATTGCGCCGAAGGCGCTTAGGGCTGTCTGTTCTCTGTTGCACTATTCCGTCGGGTCACCCCGCCTGGCCGTTAGCCAGCCTGCTGTCCTATGGTGTTCGGACTTTCCTCCCGCGCTAAAGCGACGTCACAAATTTCAGATTTGAGATTTGAGATTGCGCCAGACGCGGGCGGCCACCCAGCCTGCTCCGCAACGTTCGCGCGAAAGTATAACAGAAGAGACGGAGATTTGGTTGATCGCGGGAAGAGGCTTGAGGAGATTCTCCACGCCAATAAACGAGAGAATTGGGGCACAAAAATCGGGCGGGGCTCTTCCCCACTGATGAGCCCCGCCCCTCTGTTGAATGGAGATAAACCCCTCATCCCCATTACAGACAGAGCTTACCAGCGCCGGGCATCAACGTCAGGAATCGTTACTATTCCAGCCTGTTAGAACACCACCATAATGCAGAAACGAGAGCCTTACGCGAACTGGCCCTGGCGCAGGGCGGATAAACTACCAATGCGATAAGACATAATCCATACGTAGAACTACTTATTTTAGGTAAAAAAAGAGGCGGGTGAAGGATCGCCAGCGGAAGGCTATTGATCCAGTGAGAGTATCCCTCTCTTCAACGCGAAGAGGACCAAATCGGTGTGATTTTGCAAACTGAGTTTTCGCATCAGGTTGGCTCGGTGACCTTCTGCGGTTCGAGGACTGATGAAAAGGCGGTTGGCTATTTCAATGCTGGTGCGTCCCTCGGCGACCATCTGCAACACCTCGCGCTCGCGCGTGGTCAGCAAATCATAGGGGTCATCAAGAGCTGATTTCATCTTTCGCGCATAAAGTTCAAGTGATGTCTCGGAAAGCGGCGGACTGAGGTAACTTCTGCCGGCGGCCACCTCCCGGACAGCTTTTACCAGGTCTGAAGCCTGAGAGTCTTTCAGGACGTAGGCCGAAGCGCCGTTTTTAAGCGCTTCAAACACGTAAGCGTCATTGGTGTACATCGAGAGTATGACGACCCGCGTCTTCGGGATGTTTTTCGTCACCTGCCGCGCGACTTCAAGCCCGCTCAATCCCGGCATCATCACATCGGTAATCAAAACATCCGGCTTCAACCGCTCAGCCAGCCTCACGGCCTCGATGCCGTCGCCGGCTTCACCGACCAACCGGAAGTGCGGCTCGTTTTCAAGCAAAGACTTCAATCCCTGCCGCACTATGTGATGATCGTCCGCGAGCAGAATATCAGTCATTTTTCGATGTCTCCTGGCGCACTGCTACAAGTTTGCGGTCACTCACCGATGGGCAGCAACGCCGTCAGCTTCGCTCCGGAATTTGGCGCAGCCTCTATCATCAATGTCCCGCCGAGGAGTTGCGCGCGCTCACGCATACCAGTCAATCCGCTGGAAGAGCCTGACGCCAATGCGGCCTCCGGCAGGAATCCTTTTCCCTGATCAACTACCTGAACAGACAAATTCTCGGCGTCCGCCGTCACATTCACTTTCACTTCGACGACACTGGCGTAACGCGCCACATTGGTCAGCGCCTCCTGGATGATGCGATAAGCCGCTGTCTCTATCTCGGTCCCCAGCCGTTGAGCCTCTATGCCAGTGTGATTGAATATCACGCTAATAGCTGTTTGCGACTTATACCGCTCAAAATGCCAGAGCAGGGCGTGCAAAAGACCCAGGTCATCGAGCATCGCCGGGCGCAGATCGAGCGATAAGTCACGCACGCGCCCCATCAATTCATTCACAATCGTTCTGATCTGTACCAGTTTTCTTTGTGTTCTTTCGTCCTGTGAAAGCGGCGAGGTTTCGAGCGTCAGTTTCAAACCAGTCAGAAGCTGGCCGATCTCGTCGTGCAATTCGCGGGCGACGTTGCGGCGCTCGTTCTCCTGAACCTCTACCAATCTGTGCGACAGCTTGCGAAGCTCTTCTTCGGCCTTGCGCCGTTCCGCAATCTGCTCGAGCAGCGAAGCGTTTGCGTTTGAAAGCTCGGCGGTTCGTTCCCTGACACGCTGCTCCAATTCGTCGTGAGCGCGCCGCAGAGCCTCTTCGCCGCGTTTGCGTTCGACCGCGTACCGGATCGAGCGGATCAGCAACTGCCGGCTGATCGAGCTTTTGAACAGGTAATCCTGCGCGCCGAGTTGGATGGCTTTCAGCGCCAGGGATTCATCCCCTGTCGCCGTCAGTGGGATGATCGTCACATTCGGCGAATGTTCGTGCGTACGAAGAAACGTATCAAGTCCATCGCTATCAGGCAGCCTGAAATCAAGCAGGACAACATCAATGCCGCCGTTTGAGAGCCGGTCAAGCCCTGCTTTCAGGCTGGTGACCAGCTCCAGCCGTAACGAATCCTCCTCGCCCTCGATGAACGCTTTTATTATTTCGGCGGAGGCCGGGTCGTCTTCGATCAACAACACATTCATGCTTGTCCGCTCATATGAAAAACAGCCAGCGCGGGCGTCTACCAGCGCTGGCTGCAATAGTTTAAATCCTGACTTGAAGCTTAAATCTTCGCGAAATCGCCTGGCCGGATTACCCTTTCGGAGCCGCTTGTTCCTGCTCCTGTTTCTGAGCGGCGGCGGCCTCTTTCTGCTTCTGCAAGGCAGACGCGTCTTTGGCGATCTTTTCCGCCATCTGACCCAGTTCTTTGCGCTTAGCCTCTTCCTTGGTCAGCTTTTGTTGTTCGCGGTAGAGCAGGCCCTTGTAGAACATCGCCTCGACGTATTCAGGGTCTATCCGCATAGCCTTCTCGAGGTTTTCAAATCCCTTGGCTACGCAAGCTTCCGCCTTCTGCTTATCGGGCAGAGCCGCCGCATAGTCCATGTTGCGATAGTGGAATGGATCCTTGGCAAGCTTGTCCTGATAACGAGTGGTTTCATCGTATGAACACTGCCAGTATTTAACGCCGATCGAATAATAAGACTGCGCCTGAGCCTCTTTCTTCGTGCAACTGTTTGTCGCGCGCTCTTCCATCGTCTGCCGCCAATGCTCGACGTCATTCAGATCATCATAAATTGTCGCCATGTAGCTGAGAGCGTTATCTACGGCGACGCAATTGTTCTTGGCAAGCGTTAAGGCCTTGTTATAAACCTCAAGGGCGTGGGTGGCGATCTCTTTTTTCTTGGCCTCGTCTATCTCCTTCTTATAGTCCTTGACCAGCGTGGCGCCATAATAAAGCCAAGCTACGGTATAAGCCGGATCGGTTTCAGTCGCGTCCTTGAAAAAGTCTTGCGCCTCTTTGTTATGCCCCTGGTTGTATTTGATTGCGCCCTGATTGACCTTATCTTTGGCCAGCACTGTTTTGGCGTATTGACAACCTGAGCCTAACATCGTCAGCGCCACGATCACAGCCAACATCAGCGCAGTAGTCGAATTTCGGAAGACTTTCATAGCAGCTTCAGGAACTCTCCCAATGGAAAATTTTGGTTTTGTTATGACAGGCGCGCAACTTCTTTTCTTTAATGTTACGGCCCAGGAATCGCAGCCTGGAGCGAAATAGCGCCAAGTCACGATCCGCTCGACAATCAGTTTAGACCATTACCGTTCATCAAGGCCTTCGATCTGAAGCCCGATGGGTTGTCCACCTTTTTCTTTGACGACGTCAATGACTTTTACGACCTCGCCATAATTAAGCGCCCGGGGAGCCTTGATGAAGACAGCCTTGCGATCCTGCGGGCGCCCGTCGAGCGCCTGAAACAGACGATCGCCCAAGGCTTTCAAACCCTTATATTCGTCGGTGTTCAACTTGTACGCGTCGCCGTTCATTGGAATCGTGATCAGCAGGGCCAATGGATCCGGCGGTTGCTCCTGCATGTTCTCCGGTGGCTTCTCAGGAATTTTCGCTTCAAAGCGATGCGGTTTTTGTGGGCTGATGACCATAAAGATGATCAAAAGCACCAGCAAAATATCAATCATAGGCGTCATGTTGATATAAGGCACTGCTTCCTTATTGCTGCCTCCGCCCATTGCCATATCTATCTATCTCCTTTTCGACGAACTTGTCATCTGCGGCTCTACTTCTCATTCGGCTTCAGTTTATCCGCCACCAATCCGATCTGGTCGAACCCGGCTTCACGGATGAAATTGATGATGTCCACAATTTCACCATAAGGCACGCCAACCCCGCCTCTGATGTAGACGACTTGCGGGTCGCTGGGTTTACGCAGTTTCATTCGGGTTTCAATCGTCTTGATCAGATTGTCTTTCACCACCTGATCGCGTCCGACGTGGTAGGAGCCTGCAGCCGGAATTGAGACAACCACCGCAGTATCTGTTGTGATGTCCCCTTCCTCATCGGGGTTATTCCCCTTCGGAAGGTTGACCGTGACACCGGATTGGAGCAGAGGCGTAACCACCATAAAGATGATCAACAACACCAGCATGATATCCACCATTGGTGTAACGTTGATTTCTGAATTTAAACCGCTTCCGCCCCCGGCGCTCATGCCCATGGCTTTTTCCTCCAAATTATTCTCTGAATACCTAATGGCATCCAGCAATGCTAGAACGCTCCCCTCGCGCTGGACTCACCCGCTTGTCTCGGGCTTGAAGAGCTGCGCTTGCGCTTCAAGCCCAAGACGGCGAACCAACTATCGTCCAACTACTGGAGGGATGCTTCTTACAAAAGTTCTACTTTTTGCCGCGCTGCTTCAGGAAGAAGTCAATCAATTCGGCCGAAGAGTTGTCCATTTCGACCACAAAATTATCCACTTTGCTGACGAAATAGTTGAACAGCCACACCGCAGGCACCGCCACCGCAAGTCCGACGGCTGTGGTGACGAGCGCTTCCGCGATACCGCCGGCCACTGCCGAGATACCAGCCGAGGCCGACTCGCCCATTCCCACGAACGCGTTGATAATTCCGAACACCGTGCCGAACAGTCCCACGAACGGAGCGGTCGAGCCAATCGTCGCCAGACCGGAAAGCCCGCGCCTGAACTCGGCGATCTTGATTGCGGTCGCCCGCTGCAACGCGCGCTTCGACGCGTCTACAACTTCACCGGAAAGCTCACTCGAAAGCTGATGGGCGCGGAATTCCTGCAATCCGGCGTTCACCACCATCGCCAGATGGCTCTTCTTGTATTTGTCGGAAAGGCTGATCGCTTCGTCAATCTTCTGGCTCTTGAGCGATGACGCGACTTTCGGAGCGAACTCGCGCGACTGGTTCCTGGCCGCGCTGAAAGTCAGATAGCGCTCAACCATGATAGCGATTGACCAGATTGACATGACCAGCAGAATGACCAGCACGACGCGCGCGACCCAGCCCATGCTGCGCCACACACCCATCGGCGTAAAGTCGAACGCTTGCGCCTGCCCCGGTTCAGCCAGGGCAAAAGCTAACGGCATTACTGTTAACCAGATTTGGCTAAGCAAGATCATCATGATATCGAAACCCTCCAATAGTGGTTGCTGAATTTGAATTGCCAGCCACCCATTAATTACAGGCGGCCCAAACTGTTAAAAACCGATTGTGATAACTTCCAGACCCCACAGGCTGAAAACATCAGCCAGCTACGTTCATTGCTTGCTGTAGACACCGGTCGGGGCCATAAGTTCCCGAACAAATCTGACCTTATTGCAGCGTGAAATTGAACGTCAGCACTCCTTGAACCTTAACGGGAACGCCTGACAGTTCTGTTGGCTTGAACGCCCATTGCCTGGCGGCTTGCAGCGCAGCGTCTCTCAGCAATGGATGACCGCTGATGACCGCTGCGTCAATAACTCGGCCTTCTTCGGAAATGGTAACCTGTACCTGAACAGCCCCCGAGGCGCGCGCCGCTTTTGCGATGGGCGGATAAGGTGGTTGAACTTTTCTGATGGCCGACCCCTGCAACACACCACCGGACACGGTGATCTTCTTGGGCGGCGCCGCTGTGGGCGCTGGCGTCGGCGGCGGTGGTGGTGGTGGTGGCGGCGGCGGCGCGTCATCGCCCTTCGCAGTTCCGCCAGGCACCCCTCCGGTCACACCACCAGGCACACCGCCGGGAACACCGGCGGATGCAGTCACAACCGGTTGTGACTGAACGCTTCTTGCATCCGGGATTTTCTCAGGTGGTTTGATGGGAGCTGTGAAGGTAGTTGGGGCCGGGACATTCTTGACGACCACTGCCGCTGCGGGCGGCGGCGGCGCTGCGGGCGGCGGCGGTGGCGCAATCATCGCCGCAACGTCAAAAGCATCCACAAGGTCAGGGTTCATGTAAATAATCGTCCCCACACCTATGGCCAACAACCCCACAGCATAAATAGCGCTCGTAACGAAGAGGAACATCCCCGTTCGGGTGTTGTCTTTCCCGTGTTTGGACGACTCAACTAAGGTATCGAACATGGCTTATCGCCTCCCTTGAGTTCAACGCCGATGGATCAATGGCGAGTGAAAGCCTGCCTTATCTCTTCCCATTCATCATAGACTCTAGTGATCTGACTCTATCGAATGTGTGCGAAGAGACAATGCAGGGTCTTCGTACGACTCTGCCTACAACTCTGCTTAAAAGTTATGATTCCGAATTATGATCTTGATTGAGGCGAACCGCCTCTGTTTTGAAATTGTCAAATCCTATAGCTTCTAGCTTCACGCTCCCACCGCCACTCTTGGACAGACCTGGATTCACCCCAAGCTTACTTTGGACGAGATGAACAGGAGTCATTTGGGAACAAACAACGTCTTGTTCAGGGAACCTCGCCACACGAGCGCGAGCTCTAACGCTAAACTTTATTATTCTTTTGTGCCTACTATTGAATACAACGTTAATTGACAGGTCAGCAACGCTGCGGAGTCTACTATCCGGCTTGTACTCTAGTCAAGACGTTTTACAATTTTTGTATTACCAAGTCGCCACTTTAACGAGCTATTTTCACTAACTTATCCGATCAAAGCCCTGACCAATGCCTGAATTATCACTTGCCTTTGGCCATTGGCCGATTGACCGTAGAACTGAGGAAAAGACAAATACAGCTACGGCCAGCGCTTGACAATCCATCTCGCGCTTATCCTGAGCGATACAGATACCGGATAAGGCGAATGGCAATTTCGATGATCCTTTGATCTACTTCCCTTTTTTGCGCGGTTTGGTGGAGACGCCTGCAGCGGCCAGCATCTGCGGCGTAACGCCTGCCGCTCCAACACCAGCCGCCCCGGACGGAGCGGCGGAATCAGATCTGATCGGCGCGCCAACCGTCGCCGCGCGCTTCCTGGCTCTCCAACCTTCCCACCAGAGCATGAACGGGCTGGCGATATAGATTGATGAATACGTGCCGATGATAATCCCGATAAAAAGCGTCCATGAGAAGCTCCTCAACACCTCTCCGCCGAACACGAGCATGGCTATGACCGTCATAAATGTCAGACCCGAGGTGATGATCGTTCTGGACAGCGTATGGTTGATTGCGTCGTTTGAGATTTCCCCCAGGCTTTCGCGCCGCCGCGTACGCAGCATTTCGCGGATGCGGTCGAAAATCACGATGGTGTCGTTCATCGAGTAACCGACCAGAGTCAGCAGCGCGGCGACCACCGTCAGATTAATCTCCCACTGCATGATCGAAAAGACTCCGAGCGTCACGAGCACATCGTGGAAGACCGCCACTACGGCGCCGATGCCGAATCCGAGGGATTTGAAACGGAACCAGATGAAGACCAGCATGCCGAGACAGGCGACAATCGTCACATATATCGCGCGATTGCGAAGGTCCGCTCCGACTTGCGGGCTGACGGCCTCGGTGCTCTTCGCGGCGGCGTAGCCTGTGAAGAAGTTCTTCTCAAGCGCATCGCCGATCTGCGGGTCAACGCCGCTGAGGTTCTTCACTTCGCTGAGATTTCGGATCAACCCGTTGCTGGATTTCTCGCGGTAATCAATGATCCGCTTTGCGACTTCATCGGCTCTTTGCGAATCCAACCCGGCGCGGGCGATCAGGTCAGATCTGAGTTGATCGCTGCCGATCGTGTTCAGATTCACTTTCCCCCTGGTCGAAGGGTCATCGAATTCGCTCAAAGCGGCCAGTATCTTCTGCTTACCGATGTCCGCGTCTTCTTTCGATTGCGCCGCAGTCGCGGATTGGCCGGCTTGCGCTTCAGCGTGAACGAGGTTGGGCAGACGCACCAGAACTTCGTTGGCGGGAGCTTCTCCGATGCGATCCCCGACCGGCTGAAGAGAAATCTGCGGGCCTTCGATGCCCTGTCTTTCCAGCGCCGCGCGTAATTTGTTCAGGTCCGGTTTCTCGCGCATTTTGACTGTGGACAGGGTGCCGCCGACGAAGTCAACGCCCATGTTAAACGGGTGCGTGTGGCTCTTGCCGTCGAATGCGCGATAAACGACCGAGGCCACGCCGGCCAGGATCAAAACCCAGGAAAGGCCGATGAAGAACCACTTCTTTCCCAGGAAATCGTAATTCGTGTTCTTAAAAATCTCGATCATAACAATTGGTGGTTGGTGGTTGGTGACTGGTGGCCGGTTGATTCATTACTCAAGCCGCAGCCACCAACCACTTTGACTAAATACTGATTGTCTCAGCGCGCCGCCCGCCGCGATTCAGTTCCCACATAAACATCGAACGCGACACGTAAACGGCGGTAAAGAGGTTCGCCAGCAAACCGATGGTCAGTGTGACGGCAAAACCACGGATCGGGCCTGTGCCGAAGAAGTACAAAAACGCCGCCGAGACAATCGTCGTCACGTGCGTGTCAATGATCGTCACGAGCGCCTTGTCGAATCCCGTATCCACAGCCGATTTGACGATCTTGCCCGCGCGCAACTCCTCGCGTATTCGCTCGAAGATCAGCACGTTCGAGTCCACCGCCATACCGATGGTCAGAATCACACCGGCGATGCCGGGCAGCGTCAGCGTCGCGCCGAACATCGCCAACCCAGCCAACAGGATGATCAGGTTGAGCACCAGCGCGATCACCGCGTTCACCCCGGACAACCGGTAGTAAAAGAGCATGAAAAGCACAACGAACGCCAAGCCGACTACTGAAGCCAGTATGCCCTGACGAATCGAATCGGCGCCGAGCGACGGCCCTACGGTGCGTTCTTCAAGGTAGATCACCTTTGCGGGCAGCGCGCCCGAACGAAGCGTCAGCCCGAGGTCTTCGGCCTGTTGCTGGGTGAAGTTGCCTTCAATTCGCCCGCTGTCGTCAATCCTCGATTTAACGACCGCCACGCTCTTGATCTCATTGTCGAGCACCACCGCCAGATAGTTGCCGACGTTGTTTCCCGTCCAGGTTCCGAATTTCTCGGCGCCGGTGGGTTTGAGCGAAAAAGCCACCTCGTAGCCGAATCCCTGTTGCGACTGAACACCTCGCGCCTCGCGCAAGTCAGATCCTGTCACGACCGGGCTTTTTTCGAGAATGTAGAAGCCAGTGTCCGCTCCGCCGTCGCCGCGCTTCTCGTTATACGGCAGAACTTCCTTGTTTTCGGCCCCGGCGAGCGCGGCCACCGCTTCTTCCCGTGTTGCGAATCTTTGCGGATTCGCAGTGTCAACAGCCCTGATTTCGAGTTTGGCGTCGCCCTTGATCAATTGTTTAACGCGTTCCGGATTGTCAACGCCCGGCATCTGAACGAGGATTTGATGGTTCTCCTCGCGTCCGTGCAATTGAACCGTAGGTTCCGCGACGCCAAACTGATTGATGCGGCGCTCGATGATCGTCTTGGCCTGCTCTGTGGCTTCGCGGCGAAACCGGTTCGCCGCCGTATTGGTAAGCTTGAACGTGACCGTCGGAGGATTCGCGGATGTCGTGACAGCCCAGGCGTCGCTGCCGAAGTAAGGCAAAATCTTTTCGCTGATTTCAGACTGCTTGCTGGTGTCGGCGGTTTCGACGACGACCAGGCCGTTGGCCGGAGCCTTCACAGCCGTGAATTGGATGCCAGCCTTCTTCAACTCCTCTTCGGCTTTCATGCGATTGCCAGCCGTGATGGCCTGAATCGCCTCGTCGGCCTGCACCTGCATCACCAGGTGTGTTCCGCCCTTGAGGTCGAGGCCAAGTTTGATATTCTCCGAGAGATTCTGTTTGAGGTTTGACGGCTTGAAGAAATCGGCTGCGCTGCGACTGTATCCTTGGGGCTTGTTCCAGGGCC
>WBZR01003925.1_pt1 | contig 10647 bp, 12 predicted proteins | sample 5204231 | NCBI WGS metagenome assembly WBZR01 (sample SAMN12412403, study PRJNA552823) | activated sludge metagenome | isolation source: activated sludge from anammox sidestream of wastewater treatment plant... | place: USA: Virginia | collected 2017-08
AATCGCAGAACCAGTCACTGCACCGAACTGCCGCCCCGCGTTGCGGTTTCGATGCGCTGGCTTGTTCGGACGCTGCATCCGCTGGCAGCGCCCGTTTCCGGCGGCAGTCGGTGAGTTCAATCGTTAGGCCACTCGACTATGCCATGAATATTCCACCGAAATTCCTATCATGGGCATTGATTCCGGTCGGTTTGCTCTGGCTCGTCTCTGCCGCCGTTCATGGGGTCCATTACCGCTCTGGTGCGCTTGAGTCCATTCCGAGTTTTTGGTTGGCGATGTTCTACGTTGGCGGGCCTATCGTTTTGTTCGTTGCCGTGACGCTCGTCACGATTCGCCGACGTGAGCGCAGTCCTTTTGAGCGCATTGACCGTATCGCGCTTAGTGTGGCGGGTTTGGGCGCACTGGCGTTTGTCGGCACACTTGCAGTCATGCTTTTGGAGTTACAGCGATTAAAGCGGGAGTCGCCTAACACGGCGCTGGAGCCAACGCGGTTCACGCGCTATGATTTGCCGATGAGCCGTAGATTGTTTGACATTGTTGGGCCGCGTGGCTCAGCTTAAGCGTTAGCCGACGAGGGAGAAACAGCCATGGCTAGAGGCATCTCGATCTTCTGTCCGCACTGCCACCGACACACCTCCGTCCAGCCCGCACCCGTTGAAGTCGAGCGTGAGTACGGCCAGAAGTACTACGTGGGTGCGGTGTGGGAGCAGTCGTACAACAGCAAGTGGTGGATAGGGGTCTGCAACTACTGCACTGCGCCCGTCCTCGTCCAGAACGACGCGGCCACCGTCTACCCGCATCCGCTACCTCAGCCCACCGATGGCAATGTCCCTGAGGACATCCGCGCCGATCTGGATGAGGCCAAGATGTGCTTTTCGGTTTCCGCGTGGCGCGGAGCGGCGGTCATGGCACGACGCGCCATGCAATCGGCCGCCATCGAGAAGGGCTCTACGAAAAGGCAGCTAGTGGAGCAGATCGCCGAGCTTGCTGCCGGAGGCAAGATCACTGTTGACCTGAAAGAATGGGCAGACGTGGTCCGGTGGATCGGCAATGACGCGGCGCATCCCGGCGGTGAGCCTGTCAGCCGAGAGGACGCAGAGCAGGTTTTGAAGCTCGCCGAGCAATTCCTCCACGTGCTCTATGTGGCTCCGGCCATGGCCAAGCAACTCCGAACCAAGAAGGGCAAGTGACACCGTCGGCTAACAACAGCATGCAGCGGACGGCGCTCCGCGCCGCCGCTGATGCTGAGCGTTCGGCAACACAATGATCATCGTGAGTCACCATGTCATCCCGAAGCCAAGTCACCCAGACTACTTCACGATTGGAGGTGCATATGCGGTGACATTCGTCAATCACACTGACTCAGCAATCGCAATAGAGATGGCGAAATCAGATATTGATGACAATTGGGAGATCGAGTCGTTCTGCGAAGCATCGGAAGTCACGCAGGAAACATATGAGGACGGGGACGAGAACCTGCGGTATTTCGAGCAGGCTCTCGTCGACGATATTGTGACGGTACTTCACACCTACCCCGTTGGAAGCGATGAAGAGGACGAACCGGATGCCGAACCCGGCGCTGCACCGAATGGCGGCCCCGCGACGCCGCTTGGCAATTCGGACATAACGGAGGGACCGCCATCGGTGAGCTGATCGGTTCGGCGGAGTATGCCAAAGTGCCAAACATGTGGTGAGGAGTTGGCTGACAAGACAATGACTTGCCCGCGTTGTGGAGCGGCTGCCCCTGTTGTCCACAGAGAGTTTTATTTGTTTCAGCATCCGGCGGTGATCATCATGTTTTTGATTTGTTGCGCCATCTGCTTTGGTTTTTTGCATCTGCTGGCGGAGCTTTCTGTGTGGCTCTCGGTGGTGCTCGCGATTCCGATTATTCTCGTTTTCTTCGCCGCCATGGTCAGGATAGCATCATGGTCAGATTGCAGGGACGAGCGACGATAGCTTTTCAGTTATGACGATTTTAGCGCCGAACCAGATCACTGCACACAACGCCGGATGGCGCTCTCGGTTCCGCTTCGCGGGCAGCGTCTTTGGATCCGGCGTGTGTGAGTTCCATCGTTAGCCCACTCGACACGCTCGCACATGCTCAAGCTCTACAAGTTCGCGGATGGTTCAAAGTCTTATTGGGAGACTTGGGAGCACGATGGTGTGCATACCGTTCATTGGGGCACACTCGGCACGCGGGGCGATTCGAAGGAGTTGCGTTCGACCTTTTTCAAGAAAGCGACCGACACCATTCAGAAGGAGATAGACCAGAGGACAGCCGAGGGATTCGAGCCGATAGATCCCGATGACCATGCGATACTGTTGATTGAGTTTGCAGTGGATGGCATGGGAAGCGGCACGGACCTAGACAAGCGGCATCGCCTCCAAGAGCGGATGGATGAGACGCTGGGATGGACAGGTCTCGGCAACTGTGACGGAGGCAGCATTGGCAGCGGGACAATGGAGGTTTGTTGCTACGTCGTGGATTTTGACATTGCTAAGAGTGTTATCGAGGCCGACCTTCGAGACACAGAGTTCGGCGACTACACGAGGATTTATCGTGAGGACGAAGTGGGCTAACCCTGCGCTGCAGCGAACCCGGCGGGGGCGTCGTGGTTGCAACTGTTGCGTCCGGTGCGCCGGGTCGCTGAGTTTGGGTCGTTCGACATTAATCCACCACTGATGAATGCTACAACTCGGATCACATGCGGCGGACTCTTATTGCTTGGCGTGGCGTTGTCCGGCTGCAATCAGCGCGGCGCGGGACACTATACGGAAGAGGAGCTTGTCCGCTATCAAGAAGCCTACGAGGCGCAACAGGCCAAGATCGCCGCGCAGGATGCGCGGGCCGATGCACAGCTTGACAGGTATGACACCCAGCTTGCGAGCATGGAGAAACAGGAGAAGCGATACGACGCGCTTCTTAAGCGATGGGAGGAGCAAGCGGACCGCCAGGATGCGATACTGGATCGGCAGGAGAAAGTGCTCGACAAGATAGAGAGTTTGCGGTAGAAGCAGTGAGAGTCGAACAAACCAGATGCAGTGAACCCGGCGATAGCGTTCTGGTTTGCAATCGAGGATCAGTGGCGCCGGGTCACTGATCTGGATCGTTAGGCGGCATCGCGCATCACACGATTATGAACACACAAAGCACATCCACCGGGACACAGCTTCGTGCTGGCGTCATCAGCTTGCTGGTTTTCACCCTCTGTTTTCTCTGGATTACGGGCATCTCCGACTTGTTTCGGATGTGGGTGTTCATCGTTTCATTCGCCGTGTGCTTCGTTCTCATGATACAGTCACTCGTTGACTTGTTCGTTTGGGCCTTCAACCAGACCGCGAGATTTTCCGGCGCGAGCATCGGGCATTCAGTTAGACTTTTTCGTCGAGCTTTTAGTTTATGACGGTCTTGCCGCAACGAAACAAGATAGCTTTGGCCGGAGAGAGCGCGGGAGGAGGCGGGAACTGGAAGAGGGAGGTTGGTCCGCGCGAACGGAGCGCCGAAGCTATCCTGGGTTGAACGAGCCCGTCGCAGGACCCGCTCTTGTCTTTTCCTTTTGAAGCCTGCCCGCTCCAAAAGCACCCGTTACTTCACGTTGCCGGCGCCGCTGCTTTGGCGCTGCCGCGGTTGCGCCGGCGGACCGGTCATTGGCGCGGTGGTTTTTCGGCAAGCCGGGCTTGCACGGCTTCAAACCGGCGACCCTTTTCCCCCGCAGACAACACCGCCCCGTCCGCGCGGGGTCGCTTGACGCGCGCGGCGCTGCGTTCCGATCCTCGTGGTCTTCCTGGCTTTCACGGTGGCGGGCGGGGCAGGCGGCCCAGCAGCAGCATGGGCTTTTGACAACACGGACACTGCGGCACATACCCGGGCCGCGGCGGCACGGGCGCGGGGGGCTGCCCGTCCAGCAGCGCCCGCACGCGTTCAAAGCGTGCCTTGGCCGCCGCGCTCAACCACCCGAAGTGCCGCACCCGTTGCAGGCCCCGGGGCAGCACGTGTTGCAGGAAACGGTGCAGGAACTTTTCGGCGGTGAGCTTGCACTGGCAGTGCTTTCTCGTGTTATCGCGATACGTGAACGTGACCTGGGCGCCGTCGTCAGCCACGATCTTTTCCGCACTGAAGGCGGTGCGATAGACGTAGGCGGCCAGATACTTCAACGCCGGTTCGCCCGAGCCGACGGGTTGCACGTCGGCCACCCAGTCCAGCTTCCAGGCCTGGCGCGGGGTGCGCAGGAACAGTTTCGCGTCGGCTTGTGGCCACGCCCGTTTCAAGCGCGTGCGAAAGCGTCTGGCCAGCACGTCCTGGGGCAGGAAGTAATCAGAACGTTTCGGCCGCACCCAGCGCAAGTGATCGGCGGCGAGTCCGCCACCGGGCACGACGCAATGGACGTGCGGATGAAAGCGCAGGTCGCGCGTCCAGGTTTGCAGCACCGCCAGCAGGCCCGGCTCGGCGCCGAGGTCTTGGTGGTCGCGGCCCACGTCGAGCAACGCATACGCCGCCTCGCGAATCAGCAGCGGGTAGAGCAACTGCTGGTGGGAGCGAAGGAGGGGGCGCAGTGGCTCCGGCACGGTGAACGTCACCAGGTAATACGGCACGGGCAGCAGTTTGCGCCGCTGCTGCTGCAGCCACGCCGTGGCGTCGGTATGGCCGCACTGCGGGCAGGCGCGATGATTGCACGAGTGATAAACCAGTTCGCGCCGGCCACAGTCGCAGCCAAACAACTGCGCGCCCAACGCGGGCGTGCGGCAGGCCAGAATGGCGCGCACCGCCTGCCGATGGGAGGGCAACAGGCGCGGACCAAACTTCCGTTCATACGCCGGCCAATGCCGGCGCAAGACTTCCGCCAGTGCGATCACGCGCGTGACTCAGCCCTGGGTCTGTTGATGCAGGGCGGCCAGTGCGGCCTGCGTCCTGGCCTCACTGATCGCCGTCAGGTGCGTGTAAATCACCGTCGTCTCGATGGACTCATGCCCGAGATATTTGCTGATCTGCAACAGTGAGACGCCTTCCTCCAGCAGATGCGTGGCATAGCTGTGCCGCAGGCTGTGCGTGGTCGAAGCGGAGTTGACGCCACTGGCCGCGCGCGCCAGCCGATAGGCCAACTGCACCGCACTGACACTCATCGGCGCGGTGGAGCGCGCCATTGACTGGGAGAGCGACTCGCTCCGATCGGCCCAACCGCGACCCGGCGAAGGAAACAGCAACGTGCGATGACGATGCGTGCGCCACCACTGGCGCAGTTGCTCCACCATGGCCGGCGCCAGTGGTACGAAGCGTTCCTTGCCGCCCTTGCCGTTACGCACATGCAACCGGGGCGGTTGTTCGCGCCCGTGCAGGTCGCGCACTTCGACCCGCACCGCTTCGCCCACCCGCAGGCCGCTGTGATACATCAACGCCAGCACCGTGCGAAAGCGCGGTTCGGTCACCGCCTGCAGCAGCGCCTGCACTTCGCCCCGTGCGAGCACCACCGGCAGCACCTGCGGCTCGGCGATGCGGATCTCCTGGAAGACCGTCCAGCCCGGGACTTTGACGCAATCCACGAAGAAGCACCGCAGGGAGAACTTGGCGGCCTTCATCGCGGCGCGTTTGTAGTGCTTGTGCTGGCGCAGAAAGAGGAAGTATTCGCGGACCTGGTTCTCGGAGAGCGTGGCGGGATCACACTGGAAATGTTCGGCGAGCTTGCGGACGTAGCGGACGTATTCCTTTTTGGTGGCGGGCCGATAATCTTTAAGCTCGACGAGTTGTTGGAACTGGGAGATAGAGGAGTAGTTGATAATCATACGCCGGAAGGATGACCGCCACGGGCGGTACCTTCCGGCCAAAAAGCTCAAAGTGAAATCATCACCGCCACCCGCCTGCCGCGCAGCGGCTCAGTTCAACCATGCGCTGCAGCGAACCGCCGCCCCGCTGGGCAGTTGGACGGTTCGGATAATTTGTCAGCGATTGTTGCAGCCGACCGGGCGTTTCCGGCGGCGGTCGCTGAGCTTGGGTCGTTAGACGACGCGGTGTCGTCCGTCGGTTCAGCAACCAAAATAGAAAGGCCCAAATATGAAAATGACAAAAATCATCAGTCTCGCGCTTCTCGCACTGCTCTTGGTGTCCACTCACCACGCATTCGGCGTCACGGGCACTCAACTGACCGTCCAAGGCAACGATGCTACACTACGTTGGCCAAGCAGTCCGGGAGAGGTGTTCATCATCGCGTATCGCCCGACGCTCGACCCAAGCACGCCGTGGACATTGCTCGAAACTTTTTACGACGCTGATGCGACAGGCACGGAAACCACATTCATTCACGAGGGCGTGGTTGTTTATCCGCCTCCACCAGAAGGCGGCGGCGATTCGATTTCTTCATCGGAAGACAAGAAGATAAATTCGTGGAACGAGATGACCGAGGAAGAACGGGACGCACGGCGTGAGGAGCTTTACCAGCGGGCGCAAGAGTCCGCCGAATACTTGATGAGGTTGTTGAAGGAGGCCGTCGCCAAAGCCGAAGCCGACCGCGAGCGGTGGAAAAAAGAAGGCTTTCCTACACACAGCCCAAGCGAGACTGATACTCAGCCGATGGAGGAGGGTGCGGATGACCCAGACCCGCAGCCTCTGGGCAGCATGGGATTCTATACGGTAGTAGAGTTGGGCGAGGACATTGCAGGCGATTTGCTTTCCAGCGATTGGGATGTCACACACACTTATCTGACATCAGGCGCGGCCATTCGCGAAGAGTTCGATGTTGAGCTTCCCTCATCCCAGTCTGGCTTCGCCAGCCTGACAGGCGAGACCATTGATACTCAGTTGGCCGCGTATGGGAACGACGATGACGGAATCGGAGGCATGTATGCTCGCGTGGTGGCGGGCGATGGGACGGTTCAAATAAGATTTTATTCCGTGTTCATCGAGGGCAGTTTCTTCGCAGCACCCGCAAGTCCGCTGGAAAACTTCGGTTTGACGCCGGAAGAATTACAGCAGTTGGGCGCCGCTTACGGGCCGGGCACGCGCTCGCGGAGTGGATCGTTCAGCACACCAAATCAGAGCAAGTTACAGCAAATTCCGACACAAACTTTGGAGAAGGCGGCGGATCTTCATGCGGGCAAGGCGAAGGAGTTTTGGATTAAGGCGAATAACCCAAACCTCAGCAGTGCATAGAGACGCATTTACATTGACGCTGTGGATACACAAGTGAGCCGATACAACGCCGTGCGGCGTGCCGCCGGACGTGTCGGACAAGCGCTTCTGCCTTTGGCGATTGTCGGCGGTGTGATGGTTGCGATTGATGCGGCTGGCTCATCTCAGCAGTTGATTGACGCCGCAAGAGCATATCACAGCGCGGCCGTCAATGGTGACGACCTGTGCGACCCGGCCATAGATGTCGCGCTTTGGTCGCATAATGTCGCGCCGGGTTCTTTCAATTTTGTGTGGGATTATTTGTGCCCATGAGTTCGGGATATTTTGTTCTATATCACAGCGAGGAGATGGTGAAGGCGACCACCATCCCCTCCACACCGCGGAGCTTCACGTTCCGGGGCAGCACATATCAGCGTTGCAGGCAATCTCTGACGGAATTTAACCACCTCGTCAGGGGCAACGTTTTGATAGGGGTTCAATTTCTAAGCCCGGAAGACGCCGGGGAGGAGTTTCTTTCGAGCCGGTTTGTTCGCGGTTCTCGAAATGTGAATCTTGAGTATTGGGGAGGCACATCATCCGTGCTTGAGATTTATTTGGGGAGTCGCGAACAGGCAGAGGGTGATCAAGCGGCGGTTTTAGGAGCTTGGCTGTTCGAGGGTGGAGAGCGAGACTATGTTCTCATGCTTTCGCGAGAGTCGTGGGCTGATTTCGAGTTGGGTTTCGAGTTGGCGTCCGGTGACATCCCTCTGCCGAATAATGAAAACGTCGTCTAACGAAACAAGATAGCTTTGGCCGGAGAGAGCGCGGGAGGAGGCGGGAACTGGAAGAGGGAGGTTGGTCCGCGCGAACGGAGCGCCGAAGCTTGTCATTTTGCGGGTGAGAACCGGCCACGAAGTTGCGGGTCAAAACCAGCCACCCCGAGGTGCTTGAGTTCATATCAGTTTTGCTTTTTGCATCAAGCGATTTCGCTCTGCGACAATCCAGCAACCGGCAGAGCCGAGACCGGTTGAGCTTGGTAGCCGCCGGCCCTTGGCCCCCGGCACGCGGCGGCCTCTGACTTTATTCCGTCTCGGCTCTGCGGGTTGCGGTCGCCGGTTCGTTTGGTTTCCTGGCTTTCTTGTTTTCCGCCGCGGGCAGCGAGTCTTTGACGCGATAGCTGCGACCGGTGATGGCAATGACCATGGCGTGGTGCAGGAACCGATCCAGGATGGCGCCGGCGGTGGGCACGTCGTTCAAGAGCTTGCCCCAGTCTTCCAAGGGTCGGTTGCTGGTCATGATCGTGGAACGGTTTTCGTAACGACGCAGGATCACTTCCAGCAGGTATTCGCCGGATTGTTTGGGCAACGCCTTGAGTCCCATGTCGTCAATGATGACCAGATCGGGTTTCAAATACCGGCGCAGCGTTTTATCCTGCTGTTTGAAGGCCTCGTCTTTCATGAAGTCACGCACCAGGTCGAAGATGGAGCGGTAGAGGACTTCCTTGCCCTGTTTGATGGCTTCGTAGCCCAACGCTTGGGCCAGATGGGTTTTGCCCACGCCGGGCGGGCCGAGGAGCAGGAGGTCTTTGCCTTCGCGTAAATAGTGGCCGGTGGCCAGTTCGAAGATTTGTTTGCGGTGGATGGATGGATTGAACTGCCAGTCGAAGTCTTCCAGGCTTTTGAGCGCGCGGAAGCCGGCGGCCTGGGTGCGGCGGGCGAGCTTGCGTTGATGGCGCACGTTGAGTTCGTCCTGAAAGATGAGTTCGAGGAACTCGCCGTGCGCCAGCCGCGCGGCTGCGGCTTCCTGCAAACGCACCTCAAGGCTTTGCAGCAGGCCGGAGAGACGCAGTTGGCGGAGGGTGGTTTGGAGTTGGGTCATGGCGATGGGGTGGTGTTTTGGTTTGTGTTGAGTTCGATGCGGTAGGCATCCAGGGAACGGATGAGCGGGTGATTTTCCAGGAAGTCCATTTGCACGACGTTGCCGGGCAGGGCCAGGAGGCGCTTGAGATCGCGTAAGCGCCAGGTGCCGTGATGCGTGGCGATGCCGGCGGCCTTCTCCAGTTCGGCAACGGGATGTTTTTCGGCCAGTTGCAGCAAGCCCTGCATGACGCGCAGGCTTTGCGGGCCGCGGGTTTGATGCATCGCCCCGGCCCAGGTGCCGGTGAGCGGGCCAATCATCCGGCAGCGGTCCAGCAGGTAATCGGCGCCGCGTTCGATGATATGGCGTTTGCGGCTGTGCAGGTGAGCGGGATCGGTGGTGAACTTTCCGGGTTCGGCCAGGGCGTGCAAGGCGATCTGTTCCCGACGCGTGTTGTACAGCCGCAGGAGTCGTGTTTCCTGCCGCACCCAGACCTCGCGCCCGACGTATTCGGGCGGGGCCGAGTAATACGATTTCTTGAACTCCACGTAGCCATCCCGATGGACCGTGCGCCGCGCTTCTTCAAACACCGGGAACAGACTGGCCGGCAAGGGCTGCAACGCGGGCCGTTCCACGGCTTCGAAGAGCTGGCCCACTTGCCGGCGCGTGGTGCCGTGAATGCGCGTGTCGGCCACGTTCTTTTCCCAATCCGCCAGGTAAGCGTTCTGCGCCGTCAGGCTTTCGAAGGTCCGCCCCTGGACCGCGTTGTTCTGCGCATACTTGACGGCTGATTCCACCTTGCCCTTGTGCCGCGGTGTCGCCGGTTTGGTGGGCAGAATGACCGTGCCGTAGTGCCGGGCAAACTCCTCGAGCTTGGGATGGAGTTCCGGGTCATACCAATCGGCTTGGAGCACGCCCGCCTTGAGGTTGTCCGGAACGACGGTGGCCGTAACCCCGCCAAAATAACGGAAGGCATTTTCCAGACAGCGCAGGAAGCTTTCACTGGTCTGCCGCCAGACCACTTCGCTATAAGCCTTGCGCGAATACGAGAGCACCGCCCGAAACAGATGGGGGCGACGGCGCTGGTCATTTTCGATCACCCAGGCGCCCTGGCCGAAATCCACCTGCACCTCCTGCCCCGGCGCACACTCCATGCGTCGGAAGGGCAGTTCCTGAGCCTCCACCCGGCGCAACACAAAGCGGCGCACCGAAAAATAACTGCCGGCAAACTGCCGTTCGGCCACCAGGTCCTGATAAATCCGCTGGATGGACAAACCCCGCTCCAGCGCCGCTTCGATCTGTTCCCGCCACGGGTCACACAAGCTGGCAGGACCGGGAACGGTGACCGAGCCGGTTTGCGGGTTGCTGGCGGGTTTTGGCGGATTGGCCGCCTCCGAGCCGGTTTGCGGGTTGCTGGCCGATTTTGAATCACCGGCCAGATACTTTCCCACCGTGCCGCGATCCAGGCCCAGTTCCCGGGCGATCCGCCGCCCAGACCAGCCCTGCTCGTGCAGGGCAATAATGCTTTGTTGTTGGTTCACTTTGAGTTGATACATCACCCCAAGTGTTCCCAAACCCGGAACACTCAGGCCAATGCTTCACCTCAAAAATGGCCGATTCTCACCCGCAACTCCCTGGCTGGTTTTGCCCGCAAATTGACACGAAGCTATCCTGGGTTGAACGAGCCCGTC
>WBZR01004888.1_pt1 | contig 10645 bp, 8 predicted proteins | sample 5204231 | NCBI WGS metagenome assembly WBZR01 (sample SAMN12412403, study PRJNA552823) | activated sludge metagenome | isolation source: activated sludge from anammox sidestream of wastewater treatment plant... | place: USA: Virginia | collected 2017-08
ACAAATCCAAAGATCCTGCTCACAAGGGTCGTCACCCCCATAACAGCCGCTGCCTTTGCTACCTTTTCCTGGTTATTCACCTGATAACCCCTTCACGAATAGCGATTTGGGGTCAGGTCTTGAATTTTGATGACATCAAAATTCAAGACCTGACCCCAATTTGCTGATTTCACCTTACTTGACAAACAAATATATTTCATGTTAAAAGATATGTCTACTTAATAATTAAAGGAGAATCAGAAAGTGGCACTTAGACACAAATCAGCCATTAAAAGGGCCAGGCAGTCAGAGAATAGAAGACTCAGGAACAGGGCGGCAATATCCACCCTGAAGACGCTGGTCAAGAAGGTAGTTGTCTCAGCAGAGGGTAAGGCCCAGGATGTTCAGGAAAGTCTCAGGCTGGCTACCGCTTATATTGATAAAGCCGCCGGCAAAGGCCTTATCCACAAAAACAAGGCCAGCAGGATCGTTTCAAGACTCACGGCCCGAGTTAGTAAATCCGCAAACAGATAACAGAAGCCTTTCCAGCACTATAGAAGGATTGATCGCCGAACCCTTAAGGAGGCTTTCTGTATCTGTCAACCTCCCAAACATACTCTTTAACTCGGTTCTGCTAAATTTTTTAAGACGCCGGGAAAACTCTCCTGCCTTATATGGCGGAACACCGGCCTTGATGGCGGCACTGTCAGGTGATTCTCCCCCATCTATCAGAGAGGCCGCCTTTAACATTATCCTGAATTCCCTGGTTATGAAATAGAATATCCTCACAGGGGGCTCTCCCTCATCAAGCGCCCGTTTCAGCGCCCTTACACCGTCTTTCAATCTCTTGTCAAATATTGTATTAGCAACTTCAAAGACAGAGACACCGCGTATATTGTTTGATACCATTGTTACGTCACTCAGAGATATCGCCTTTTTATCCCTGCAGTAGAGCGTCAGCTTTTCTATGTCATTCCGGAGCGCCATCATATCACTCCCTGCCATATCAGCCAGTATGCCTGCCGCATCATCGTCTATCGTCTTTCCCGAGCGTTTTGCCTCCTGCCTGATCCAGGCTCCGAGTTGATTCTTCGAAAGCGGCTTGCAAAGCACCATAATCCCTTTTTTATCGATAGTCGTTGCAAACTTCTCGCGCTTGTCCAGTTTTGCGGCTGTCAGGATAAGACACGTGGCAGGAGATGGATTATTCATATAAGAAATAATCCCCTCTCTCTCTTTTGACGCCCATTCATCCACATCCTTTACGACGACTACCCTCCAGTTGTTCATTACAGGAAGAGTCTCTGCAATCCCTGTAACACTTGAAGCCTTTATATCTACTGCTGAGAAGATATCGTAATTAAACTCCCGTATCCCTCCCTCAAGCAATCTGTCGCAGACAAGACGCACACCCTCATCAATAAAGAGCCGCTCCCCGCCTGTAAACAGATAGACCGGTGACGGCTTAAGCCCCTTGAAGCGTCCTGCGAATTCTGTATAACTAATCCCGGCCATTCATCACCATCCCAGCAATACCCTGTCTGCCACTTCCTCTGAGAGATTTCTTGCAATCTCTCTCAGCGATGAAAGTTTCGAAATACGGGTTGTCATGACGTCATTGCTAACAATATATTCTGCAGTCGTAGTAATGTCCCGCTCCCAGACAGGTTTGTCTGACGTGCCACCCCTCGCCTTACCAAGTATCAGGTGCGTTGTTACAGATATCCTGTATTCAAGGACATTTTCCGAGGCGTCAAAGGAAACCGGTGTCTCTTTATAGGAAACAACGCTCCCCTTTAACACCATATCCGCCTTTGAACTGCCAACAACCTCTATCCTGCCATCCCGCAGAAACTCCCGTATTACAGCAGGTGTGAGCTCCTCCTCAATTATGGGCTCCATTGTCTTATTTTCAAACACCGGGATGAAAATGGACTTCATGCCGGCTGTAAGATGGCTGCCTGTGCCGGCCATGCGGTAGCCGCATGCCGGAAGGATCAACAGAGAGCATAGGAGGACAGTAATTGCTATCCCTTTGAAAAACACTTTCACCTGAAAATCCCTCAGTTCATCCTTCGATAAACTCAGGATGAAAGGCGTTGACTGGCAACCTCGCTTTCCGATCGTCCTGAGCTGTGAGCTGTGCGCTTTTCGAACAGTCGAAGGATGGTCTTCATGTACCTTTGTGGGCCCGTTTTATATCACTATGTTCACTAATTTCCCCTGTACAACGAATACCTTTTTGGGGGCTTTATCACCAAGAAAACTCTTTAGCTTATCATCCGCAAGCGCCTTTTCCCTAATCTCCTCTTCCCCTGCGCCTGCATGCACTGTTATCTTGCTCCTGACCTTGCCATTAACCTGTATGATTACAAGCCTCTCTTCTTCTGAGGCTATATCTTCACTATAGGAGGGCCACCGGTGCCTTAAGACAGACGGCTCATGACCCAGCATCGCCCACATCTCCTCTGAGATATGCGGGGCAAAAGGGGACAACAGGAGAACGACGCTTTCCAGCGCCTCTCTCATTACAGCGAGGTATGCCCTGTCACCTATCCGTCCCTCACCTGGAATAAGATAGATATTATTGACAAGTTCCATTATAAAACTGATAGCCGTGTTGAAATGGAATACGTCAATATCATCCGTAACCTTCTTAATGGTCTGATGAACAACCTTTCTGAGATTTTTCAGGTCAGGAGGGAGCTCTGCCGTCAAATCCGAATCTCTAACATCCTTGAATGCCGGAGTCAACTCCGCCACCTTTCTGTAAATACGCGCCAGGAACCTGTACGCCCCCTCCACGCCACGGTCGCTCCAGTCAAGGTCCTTTTCGGGTGGTGACGCAAACAGGGAAAAGAGCCTTGCAGTATCAGCGCCATAGGTCTCAATAATATAATCAGGGTCAACGACATTTCCTTTCGACTTGGACATCTTTGCCCCGTCTTTTATCACCATGCCCTGCGTAAGGAGGTTTCTGAACGGCTCATCAATCTGGATCAGACCAAGGTCGCGGACTATCTTTGTGAAAAACCTCGAATAGAGGAGATGCAGTACGGCATGCTCAATGCCACCGATATACTGGTCAACGTTCATCCAGTAAGAGATCTGCCTGCTGTCAAACGGGGAATTATCCGTATGGGGAGAGCAGTATCGGAGGAAATACCATGACGAATCAACGAATGTATCCATGGTATCGGTCTCACGTTTCCCCATCCCGCCGCAAGTGGGACACTTCGTTTCTATAAACTCCCCGGACTGCAGGAGGGGGGAGCCGCCTTTGCCTGTAAAGGCAACATCTTTGGGGAGTAATACCGGCAGGTCATTTTCCGGCACCGGCACAGCCCCGCATTTATCACAATAAATCACTGGGATAGGAGTCCCCCAGTATCGCTGTCTCGAAACACCCCAGTCGCGGATCTTATAATTAACCGTGCGCTTACCCAAGCCCTCTGCTTCTATATACTCAGCGATTCTGCCTATAGCATCTGTTGAGATGAGGCCGTTGAATTGCCCTGAGCCGGTCAGGACACCTTCCTCCGTATATGCCGCAGACATTGAATCAGCCGCAAGTGAACCATCTTTGTTCTGGATTACGACCTTTAAAGGGATGCCGTATTTCTTTGCAAACTCAAAATCTCTCTGGTCGTGCGCCGGCACTGCCATTATTGCGCCTGTGCCATACTCAACAAGAACAAAATTCGCAACCCACACAGGTATCTTTTCCTTAGAGAGCGGGTTTATGGCATACCGTCCGGTAAAAACCCCTTCCTTTTCCACATCCGCCGCAGCCCTGACGACCCTGTCCTGACGTTTTACACGCTCCATGAAATCACGGACAATCGTTTCGCATTCAGTCCCTCGAATAAGGTCATCTATAAGAGGATGTTCAGGGGCAAGGCTCATGAACGTAGCGCCAAACAGTGTGTCAGGCCTGGTCGTAAATATCCTTACAGGGTTATTGCTGCCGGAAAGCGGAAAGTCAATCTCAACCCCCACACTCTTCCCTATCCAGTTCCTCTGCATGGTCAAGACCCGCTCCGGCCATCCCGGGAGACTATCACAACCTGACAGAAGTTCTTCCGCATAATCGGTTATCTTAAAGAACCACTGCTCCAGGTTTTTTTGTTCTACAACAGAGCTGCAACGCCAGCAGCTTCCATCAACAACCTGCTCATTGGCAAGGACGGTCTCGCACGAGCCGCACCAGTTCACGCTTGATCGCCGCTTATATGCAAGCCCCTTTTCATACATCTTGAGAAAGAACCACTGGTTCCATTTGTAATAGGCAGGCTCGCAGGTAGCAACCTCACGCTCCCAGTCATAGGAAAGCCCCATCCTCTTAAGTTGCTGCTTCATGTAAGCTATATTATGGCTTGTCCAGATGGCAGGATGGACACCCTTCTCAATAGCCGCATTCTCTGCAGGGAGCCCGAAGGAGTCCCAGCCCATGGGATGCAATACATTGTAACCTCGCATGGTCTTATAGCGCGCAATCACATCGCCAATGGCATAATTGCGCACATGCCCCATATGTATCCTGCCTGAAGGATACGGAAACATCTCGAGGCAGTAGTACTTGGGTCTGGACGTATCCTCGGACACCTTAAAGGTACTGTGCCCTTCCCAGAATTTCTGCCACTTAGGCTCTATTTCCTTGTGGTCGTATTTAACTGACATAGACTGGTATTCTATAATCCTATTAGGAAGGCTGTCAATATGAAACAGATATCCGCTATACGTGTCGTCCAGACTTATATTTTAAGAATATTAATATCATTCATAGGAAAATGTCTTGAGTTGAGTGTCCATAGTGGAAGATTGAAGTGGTATGCTGTAGCAGATGATAGCATCAGTATCTATCTTTATTTCGGGGACCAGACTGGATAATACCCGTTGCCGATCAGCATGGTTTGTCCGCTTCCGTCAGCATTCATGACATGGATTTCAACAACATTATTAAACGAATCAATGACCCTGGTGAATGCGATCCGGCTGCCATCCGGCGACCAGGCAGGCGAGTAATCATGTTCGGGACTATTCGTAAGTTTTGTGGCTGCACCTCCACCCGCGTTCATGATGTAGATATCCCATGCAGGATTATCGTTAGGGGTTCCTGCAAAGATGATTTTGGATCCGTCAGGTGACCACGCGGGTTCGCGCTCCACGAGATCAATGTTATTGTTTGTAAGATTGATTTTGCCGCCGCCGCTGGAATTCACAACAAACAAATCGGCGCCTCCATGAAAGACAATCTTTGTTCCGTCAGGTGACCACGACGGAGCCACGTTCAGCTCGCCGGTAGCAAGCAGCGTCAGGCCGGTGCCATCGGCATTCATGACGAAGATTTCGGAATTGCCGCTGCGGCTGCTGCTGAAGGCAATCTTTGTTCCGTCCGGCGACCAGGCGGGGTACTGGTCTTGAGCGGGATTTTGGGTGAGATTAGTCTGTCCGCTGCCATCCGCGTTCATGACAAAGATTTCACCGCCATCGCCGGTGCTAAAGCTTGTGAATGCGATCTTTTTACCATCCGGCGACCAGTCCGGATGGGCCCCCGTTGACGCAAGAAAGATCTGGTCCGTGCCGTCCTCTTTCATGCTATAGATACTAAGGGAAGACGTGGTGACTCCCATGACTTGTGTATATGCCATCCGCTGCGTATCCGGGCTTCCCACCTCCAGCGAGAAAAGGTCGAAGGGGAGCAGGGTTGTGACCACAAATGCGGTGAACTCGCCGGCTGTCCCGGAGTCCGGCGCTGTAAACGGGATATCAAACTCGGTCTGGCCGCTGGCGGCCGTTACACGTCCCGCCTCTACGGGCGAGGCGTTGCCGATTCTCCGGACCAGAATTACCTCATCCACGTTATAGGGGCCGAGCAGGGGATAGAAGTCCACCGTTGTTGTGTCGAGTTTCACATGAAAGAGGACGGTGTCGCCCGCGTTGAATGCAGGCTTGTCTGCGGTTACGGCATCCACCGCAGCTCCGGCAGGGGATTTGGCAATATCTATCGAAGTGCCAAACTCCGCGATTGTGAGATCGGTCAGACCGAACAGCTTTAATGCCCCGCCGAGATCGGAGCCGACCCCTGCCTTGGCCTCAAATGAGACCCCGTAATCAGACTCGTAATTCTTATCAGCGATCTGGTCCTCCTGAAAGGCGAAACTCCCTTCCAGCTTGGGCCCAAGCTGGGCTTCAAAGGCCTCAAAGCGAAGAGATTTCAGGAATGGATTCCCGATCGCCAGCTCGACCTTGCCAAAGGCCTCTATACTGGGCTCGAAACGGAGATTGCCGAACAGGCTCGGCAGCTCCAGAATCGGTTCGGCAGATGCATCTCCCGTCACGCTCCTGACGAATGCACAATCAGAACCATTCGGACAGGCGATCCCGATTTCAGCCTCGGCCTTGGCCTCAGCCTTAACGCCCACCTTGGCCGCGGCCACGGTGACCTTGCCGCCTGCTTCAAAGCCGGCCTTCACCGGGATCAGGCCGCCTACCAGAAGAGATGCAGGGCCTCCAACCGGGATGCGGATCGTGAATAGCGTCGCCTCGCACGAAACAGTCCCGTCAAAAGCCAGGGCAATCTCCAGAATGTCATTCAACTCGGTGCTGATGGCTCCTTTGACCACGAAACGCTCCAGTCCTGAAGCCGGTGTGTAAACGAGGTCCAGGCTGAAGTTCTGCGTAATACTCCAGGCTGGCGGACCGCTCAATTTAATGGGAAGCGAGTTCAGTCCTGTTATGTCTATCTCACACTCGGAAAAGGGCGGCAGGGGTGTAGCGGTCTTAGCCGCTGACTTGGCGAGTTTCTGAACGAGAACACCCCCGGAAGATTCACTCCTGGGTGTATAGGTAAACTTGTTTCCTGTGCGCACGACGTCGTAATCTGCGGCAAAGTCCTCGTTAACGATGATCGGAGCCTGCGACAGGTCAATCGTCTCGTTGATAGACAAATCCGGGAAAAGCTCCCGGATCGAGACCAGTTCGAGCGTGACTGTGTAGGATCCCTCTGCTTCCAGGCCAGCGGCCTTTCCCAATGCGGGTCTGGGCAGAGACTGTCCGCCGGATGGTACAACGTCAACCACCCGTCCTGCAACCGGCTTGGATTCGGTATTGATGAGGATGTCACCAGCTACCGGAGGCACAATCCCAGTGAGCGTGACCTTGTATGTGTTGAAGAAACTTGGCGGCGCCTCCGGATCGCTCTCCACAGGCTCACCAATGATCTGATCATCGGTGAGCAGAATAGCGCCTTCTATCGGTGTGGTGACCAGACCAAGCAGCGGAGCGGATTTAACACCGCGGGCTTCGGCGATGATCTGACTGGACCCATTGGCGCTCTCCGCCGTGGTCTTGCCGGCAGAGTCAACAGATATCACGTCCGCCCTGGTTGAAGTCCATGTGACCGGGACGTTCAACGTCTTGCCATCAACATCTTTAACAACAGCCGACAGTTGATGGCTGTCGCTGATCTTCGTCAGCAGCAAGCCGGTCTGCCGGATCTCCACTGAAGCAACCTCTGGGCTTTCCGTTGTAAAACTCCAGGAAAAATCTGAAGCCAATGTATTTCCTTCCGAATCCTCCACTCCGGCTTTGACAGTGGCCGTGTATGCCATGTCGTAAGAGAGTTCTCCTGCCGGCATGAATTTGAGAGTCTTGGTGGTTTCGTCGCAGTCAAACGATCCTGTCACCTGGTTTATATTAGAATCTTTTAATGTAAAGATGCCATTGTTAATTGAAGAACAGACCAACGCCTTATTAAAGGTGACAGCAATTGAGCTGTCTACAGGGACATCCTTGGCGTCACTTGTTGGCGAGATGTCTGCTACCTCCATATCTGAAACAATCAGTTTCTCTTCTAAACCTCCAGTGCCGCATCCGGAAAGCAATAGCCCGGTTACAAGAAGTAAAGTCAATACTTTAGTATTTTTTGATTGAAGGGTGTGCATGTCATCACCTCAATTATATTAATTTTGCGGACTAACTTAGTGTTTTTATATGATGCAACTTATATACCAAGGCACACACTTATCCTCGATATGCAATAGGAAATTACGTCTTCGAGCTCAAGATAGCAACATGAGATTTCTCTGTCAATGGAAATTGTGCTTGGGGACACCATAATTAATTCGACATTAAATTAACTAAATTAGAGAATTTAGCAGGTGTCCGCGGAAAGGCCTGTCGTCCTGACTTATATTTTAAGAATATTAATATCTTTCATAGGAAAATGTCTTGAGTTGAGTGTCCATAGTGGAAGATTGAAGTGGCATGCTGTAGCAGCGGTCAGGGCATCTGCTATTTCAAGGGAATGGGATTTACTATACTTCCTTAAATATTCTCCTGCCTTTTTCCCAATATCTTCATTAATAAACAAGGAATCAAGAATAAGAAACAGCTTTGAGATTACTTCTTCTTCACCTTTTCTCATACCGGCAAAGATCTCTGCAATTTGTACCGGTGTCCACATAAGAATAACGCCACTGCCTGCAAATCCTTCAATCTTTTCCTGTATATCCCTGATACCCCTCAACCACTGGATGATAACATCAGTATCTATAAGACATTTATTCAATGCCGAACCTCTTACGACGGGTATCCTTACGCAGTTTCCTCAGATATTTTTCTACATTAACGACCTCTTTTCTGTCTTTCCAGACACCAGATATTTGCTTACATAACTTCAGTTTATCAACTGATTCTTTTGTTCCATATTTTTCAGCCACTGCTTCACGAACAAGCAACGAGACAGTTTTTTTAGTCTGCTTGCTCAAGGTATTCAGAATACTGTGTGTTTCATCATTAAGGTACAATTGTGTTCGTTTCATGATGTATACTATACATCACTGATTATTGTACGTCAACTGTGTTAAAATGGAACTTAAGTCACTTCCCTGCCAGTATTGCCCGTGCAGGTGCACCGTCGCAGCCTGCCAGCTTAAGTGGCAGGCAGTACAGGGTATAATGCCCCTGAGGAACTTCGGAAAGGTCCAGGCCTTCAACTATAACTACCCCTGCGTTAAGAAGGACTTCGTGGGTCGGCCGGCTTTTCTTATAGGGCGCTACTGACAGGTAATCCATCCCGATCAATTTTATGCCATTGCTCACAAGGCACTCGGCACCGTCAGCGCTGATGCCTGTAAAGGCTGTCTGAAATGTTGATCCGCACTTGCCCCAGTATCCTGAATTGACCGTTTTGATCAGAAGACGGAGAATGCCGGCAGGGATAGCGGCCTTCTGTAAAACAGAAGCGGTGATAACATCATCATCCGGCAGATCCAGGACAAAGGCAGGGCCTGTCAGCAGATCAAGCGGGAGATGTTCAACAGTAGCGCCATCATTCAAAAAGTGAAATGGCGCATCCACATGGGTGCCGGTATGTACACCCATTGTAATCTTCGACACATTTGCATTGGCCCCATCTTCAATCTTTGCGACGCGCTCTATCCTGACCTGCGGGTCGCCAGGCCAGACAGGCGTGTCCGAAGATATAGCTACTGATATATCATATATTTTCATGGTTCACCCAACCTGTCTTTAATTTCTTTAAGCGTCATGGTGTTTAACACGTCTTTTTTTGTAAGCCATCCCTTTCTTGCAATGCCAACGCCATAGGCAACATTGGAAAGGTCCTCCGCATGATGTGCGTCAGGATTGATGCTGACTTTTACACCCCTATCTCTGGCATACCTGCAGTATCTCCAGTCGAGATCGAACCTGTATGGATGCGCATTCAGTTCAATCACAACACCCTTTTCCGCCGCAGCATTTATGACTTTATAGAGGTCCACCTTATAACCTTCTCTTGAAAGAAGAAGCCGGCCTGTAGGATGACCGAGCATAGTTGTAAACGGATTGGATATCGCCTTGATAATCCTTTCAGTCATCTCATCTTCATCCATGTTGAATCTGCTGTGAACAGAGGCAATCACAAAATCAAATTTTGCGAGTATATCATCACTGTAATCAAGGGAACCATCGGCTAGTATCTCACACTCTATCCCCTTGAAGATATGAATACCTTTCAACTTACTGTTTAATTCGTCAATCTCATCATGCTGCACACGAAGCCTCTCTTCAGTAAGTCCGCCTGCATAGTATGCAGACTTACTGTGATCTGAAATCCCTATATACTTGTAGCCTGCCCCTTGCGCCAGCTTCACTGCTTCGTGAAGCGTCATGCTTGCATCACTGTACGTAGTATGCACATGGAATATGCCTTTTATATCAGACGGCTCAATAAGTTCAGGCAACTTGCCATGTTCTGCAGCCTCTATCTCGCCCTTGTCCTCCCGCAACTCCGGCGGTATCCAGGCAAGTCCGAGCGCCTTGAATATATCCTCTTCACTATTGCAATGTAGAGACTTGTCTCCCTTAAAAAGGCCATACTCATTCAACTTGAGGCCGAACTTCTTTGCCCGGCTTCGCATCGCTGTGTTGTGTTCCGCGCTTCCTGTAAAGTAGTGGAGCGCAAATGGATACTCGCTGTCGGATACAATCCTGAGATCGGCATTAATACCGCTGTTCAGAATAACAGTCGATTTGGTATCGCCCCTGGCCATGACGGACTGGACATCCGGGAGGGTTGTAAAATAATCCATGATTGAAACGACCCTCTCCTGCCGGGCGCTGGCCACTATATCTATATCTTTGACTACCTCTTTTCTCC
>WBZR01004891.1_pt1 | contig 10636 bp, 12 predicted proteins | sample 5204231 | NCBI WGS metagenome assembly WBZR01 (sample SAMN12412403, study PRJNA552823) | activated sludge metagenome | isolation source: activated sludge from anammox sidestream of wastewater treatment plant... | place: USA: Virginia | collected 2017-08
TTGGCGTCTGAGGCGACGCCACCACGACGCCATCGCCGGCTTGCCCCTCGCTTAGGGCAACACCGGCGCCGCGGTGAGGCCGGCGGTCTCGGGCAGGCCGAACATGAGGTTCATGTTCTGCACGGCCTGGCCCGCGGCACCCTTGACGAGGTTGTCCTCGACGACGAGGACCGTGACCATGTCGCCGCTGCCAGGGCGGTGCACGGCGATACGCGCGACGTTCGAGGCGCGCACGCTGCGCGTGTCGGGGGTCGACCCGGCGGGCATGACGTCCACGAACGGCTCACCCGCGTAGCGCCTCTCGAACAAGGCCTGCAGGTCGACGTCGGTGCGCGTGAGGCGGGCATACAGCGTCGAGTGGATGCCGCGGATCATCGGCAGGAGGTGCGGGGTGAAGACGAGGTCGACGGGCGTGGCGCTGTGCCGGGTGAGCTCTTGCACCGTTTCCGGGTGATGACGGTGCCCGCTCATCCCGTACGCCTTGAAGTTGTCGGAAGCCTCGGCGAGGAGGAGACCCACCTCCGCCTTGCGACCGGCTCCCGACGCGCCCGACTTGCAGTCGGCGATGAGGTGTCGCGTATCGACGATGCCGGCTTCCAGCAGGGGGACGAAGCCCAGTTGCATCGACGTCGGATAGCAGCCCGGGTTGCCCACGATCCGTGCCTCGCGGATCGCGTCGCGACGGAACTCGGGCAGACCGTACACCGATTCGGCGAGGAGGTCCGGGCACGCATGCGGCAGCTTGTACCAGCGCTCGAAGACCGCCGCGTCCTTGATGCGGAAGTCGGCCGCGAGATCGATGATCCTGACGCCGGCGGCGACGAGCCCACGGGCCTGCGCCATCGCCACACCGTGCGGTGTGGCGAAGAACACGACGTCGCACGACGTGAGGTCGGTGGCGTCGGGCGCGGTGAAGGCGAGCCCGTCGTACTTGCCACGCAGGCTTGCGAACATGTCGACCACGCGCGTGCCGGCCTCGCCGCGTGACGTGATGGCGCGCACGTCGGCCGCGGGGTGCGACGCGAGGATGCGCAGGAGTTCCGCACCGGTGTAGCCGGTGCCGCCGACGATGCCGATCTTGACCATCGTGTTCGCCTCGTACGAGTGGGTAGCGATTCTAGCGCAGCGTTGCCGCGTCTTCCCCGTGGCGGCACGGGCGCGTTGCCTGGACGCCGACCGCGTGCCGCACCGGATGCGCGGTGACGGCACGCTCGCGTGTCGGAGTCGCGAGAAAACGAAAGGGGCCGCGGATGGCGGCCCCGTCGTGCGCGCAGCGGCGCAGATCAGCGCTTGCTGAACTGCTTGCGGCGACGCGCCTTGTGCAGGCCGACCTTCTTGCGCTCGACTTCGCGGGCGTCGCGCGTCACGAGCCCTGCCTTCGACAGCGTGGGCTTCAACTGCGCGTCGTAGTCGATGAGCGCCCGGGTGATGCCGTGACGGACCGCACCGGCCTGGCCCGATTCGCCGCCACCGATCACGTTGACCATGATGTCGAACGTCGCCTCGTGATTGGTGAGCACGAGGGGCTGGCGCACGATCATGCGCCCGGTTTCGCGCGTGAAGAATTCGTCGACAGGCTTCTCGTTGACGACGATCTTGCCCGAGCCGGACTTGATGAAAACCCGTGCGACCGACGTCTTGCGCCGGCCCGTGCCGTAATAGTAATTGCCGATCATGGTGGGGTCTCGTGGGATGGCCCGGTCACTTGACCGGATCGAGCGCCTTCGGTTGCTGCGCCGTGTGCGGGTGCGCAGGTCCCGCGTAGCACTTGAGCTTCTTCAGCATCGCGTAGCCAAGCGGTCCCTTGGGAAGCATGCCGCGCACCGCGGTCTCCAGCGCGCGACCGGGAAACCGGGCCTGCATCTTGGAGAACGTGGTCGTCGAGATGCCGCCCGGATAGCCCGAGTGGCGATGGTAGAACTTGGTGTCGGCCTTGGTGCCGGTGACCCGCAGCTTCTCGACGTTGGTGACGACGATGAAGTCACCGGTGTCCACGTGCGGGGTGTAGATGGCCTTGTGCTTGCCGCGCAGGCGCAGCGCGATCTGGCTCGCGAGGCGACCCAGGACCTGGTCGGTTGCGTCGACGACGTACCAGTCCCGCACGACTTCCAGCGGCTTGGCGGAGAAGGTCTTCATGGTTCGATCGATCTCGTAGGTGGCATCGCGGCGGCGACGGCCGGAGAGGTTCGACCCGGCCGGGCGTGACACCGGGTTGCGCCGCGCGGCGCAAAGTCGAACATTATAGGGTTCGCCGTGCCGTGCGGTCAAGGCGAGGCAGTGCGATCGAGGCCGGGCCCGACGTCCGTGCCGCGACAAAAAAAGAGGGCGGGGTCCGCAGACCTCGCCCTCGAGGATTCCACCATAGGAGGAGAATGGAGGAATGCGTTCGCGGTGCCGAAGGAGGAGTACGGCGAGGCCGCGAACGAGTCCATCATGGCATATTGCATTGCAATATGCAAGTGGAATATGTGCGATGCAACAACATACAACCAAACCGCTGCCAGCCACCAGATGTGTGCGCTTACTCTCGTCGGCTGACGGCGGACACGTCAAGGGAATCCCATGAAGACGCGAGTCAAATGGCTGGAAGGGGTGAGCTTCGTCGGCGAATCGGGCAGCGGCCACACGGTCGTGCTCGACGGCGCCCCCGAGGGTGGTGGGCGCAACGTCGGCATGCGCCCGATGGAGATGCTGCTCACCGGCGCGGCGGCGTGCACCGCGTACGACGTGGTGACGATCCTGCGCAAGGGACGGCACGCGGTGACCGACGTGGCGGTGACCGTCGAGGGGACCCGCGCTGCAACAAGCCCGAAGGTCTTTACTGCACTGCACTATGTGTATCGGGTGGCAGGCCACGGCCTCGATCGCCGGGCGGTCGAGCGTGCGGTCGACCTGTCGAAGGAGAAATACTGCTCGGCGACGCTCATGCTCGCCAAGACCGCAACGATCAGCCACGAGGTCGAGGTCATCGACGGCGAGCGCGTCCCGCCACCCGTCGCATCGACCTGAGGGGCGGCAGCGATTCCCGGTGGCCGCGGCTCCATGTCGCTCGTGGAACCACGGCGACACCACCCCCACGGCCCACCCGGATGGGCGAGGTCGCCCGTGTGGGCGAGTCCCGTTCGAGGGCCCGCAACTCGCCGATTCGGGTGTGGGCACGCGTCATCGGTGGGCGTAGGAATGGACCCACGCGGCGCCGCTCTGACGGCACCGGCCACCGATGAGGGGGATGATCGTGAACGCGCTACCTTCGCTGGCCCTGGCCCTGTTCGTCGTCGCTTCACTCGCGCACGCAGGGACGACGGGATTCGCCGGCGCGATGCCCGCGGGAACCGAGTCGCGGAGCGCGCCGATCGTGGCGCAGTGGACGCATCATGGTGGCGACATCGGCTACGTGTTCGCCGGCAGTGTGACGCTCGATGCTCCGCAAGCCTTGCCGCATACCGAACTCGTCGTTGGCGCCCAGCTCAACGCGTACTCGGCGCCGGGGTCGCACCAGATCGTCTTCGGGGTCGCCACCGAAGCGTGGGCGTTGCCGGGATCGCTGTCGCTGCTGACCGGACTCGAGGCCACCGCCATCAACATGGAGCCCAACAATCCCTGGCGGAAGATCGCGTTCTGGTCCACCTTCAAGAACCGACCCGATGTCGCCTATGACATCGTGCCGGACGATCCATCGAACATGAATGCGCAGGCGCTGCGCATCGAATCGCAGCCCGGCACGGGATTCGAGCGTGGCATCGTCCTCGCGAGACACTCGCTGCATGCCTCTCGCGTCGAGCCGCGGCCGATCCTGCTCGACATGCGCGAAGTGCCGGCGCAGTCGCTTGCAGGCTGGGACCTCATCGCCTTCCCGGATGGGTGCCGCCTGCGCTATGCCGGCCGCGGGCAGCTGGCGACCGTATGCCCGCCGTGACCGCGAGCGAGACGGCTAGCGCGACGCGGCGCCGCGGGCGGCGGATCCTGGCATCTGCTCCGGCCGCAGGAGCCCACGCACGCTCACCTCGACGGGGGCCGTGACTCGCCGTCCGGCCCCGTCGCGGAACTCGAGCTCGAGCGGAACGGGCTCACCATTGCGCGCGGCGCGCGTGACGTCGACCAGGCGCAGATGGTCACCGCGGTAGGCGAGTCGCGTGGTCGCGTGCGCGCGGACGCGGTAGGCCGGGACGACCTCCTCGCTCGCGGGGTCGCCGATCGTCGCCGTGCGGACGATCTCGACGCGCCGTGCCGCGGGCGTCGTCGCGCCGACGAGGTCGAGGTCGGTATCGCTATCGATGTCGACGTACACGCGTGCGCTCGGCGCACCGGCCGGGGCCGGGCGCATCCAGGCATGGCGCACGACGATCGTTGCGGCGCGTGCCGATGCACTCGCCGCAGCCGGTGCGGGCGCGTTGTCCGCGGCGTGCGCCGGCAGGAGCGCGGCGCCCATCACGACGAGCGCGAGCGCAAGACGCGCGGCGCGGGCCATCAGTTGCGCGACGGCGCGAATCGCGGTGCAGCGGGCGTCACGGGCGGTTGAGCAGCCGAACGAGACTCGACGTGTCCCACCGGCCGCCGCCGCGCGCCTGGACTTCGGCGTAGTACTGGTCGACGAGCGCGGTCACCGGCAGCATCGCGCCGTTGCGCCTTGCCTCGGCAAGGCAGATCGCAAGATCCTTGCGCATCCAGTCGACGGCGAAGCCGAAGTCGAACTTGTCCTCGACCATCGTCTTGCCGCGATTTTCCATCTGCCACGATTGCGCCGCGCCCTTGCTGATGACGTCGAGCACGCGCAGTGGATCGAGCTTGGCGCGCATCGCGAAGTGAACGCCTTCGGAGAGCGCCTGCACGAGGCCGGCGATGCAGATCTGGTTGACCATTTTCGTGAGCTGGCCTGCACCGGCGCCACCCATGTGCGTGACGGCGCGGGCGTAGATCGCGAGCACGGACTCACAGCGCGCGTACACGGCGTCGTCGCCGCCGACCATGATCGTGAGCTTGCCGTTCTCGGCACCGGCCTGGCCGCCCGACACCGGGGCATCGAGGAAGTCGAGGCCTCGTTCCTTCGCGGCGGCGGCGACTTCGCGCGCGACCTCGGCGGACGCCGTCGTGTGATCGACGAGCACGCTGCCGCGGTCCATGCCGCCGAGCGCGCCATCGTTACCGAGGGCCACCGTGCGCACGTCGTCGTCGTTGCCGACGCACATCATCACGATCTGCGCGCCGTGCGCGGCGGCAGCGGGTGTTGGCGCGCTGCGTCCGCCGTACGCTTCGACCCACTGCGCCGCCTTGGCCGGCGAGCGGTTGTACACGGTGACGTCGTGTCCGGCACGGGCGAGATGGCCGGCCATGGGAAAGCCCATGACACCCAAACCCAGGAAGGCGAGCTTCATCGTTCCTCCATTTGCGTTCGATTCAAGGTGAGCGCGACGGCGCGGTGGCCTTCGCCATGCCGTCGCCGCGGGGTGCGCTCGGCGCGGCCGTAGCGCCACTTGAGGGCGACGATCCAAAGCTGCAGTGCCAGCGTGACGACGTTGGTCGCGATGAGCGGGAGCGAGTGGAGCCGCACGCCGTACCACAGCCACAGCGTCGAGGCGAGCGCCAGGATGCCGAACAGCAGCCACGACACGTCGTGGGCGCTGCGCGTGCGCCGGATGCGCAGCACCTGCGGGATGAAGGCGATCGTGGTCAGCACGCCGGCAACGACGCCCAGTGGATCGGCTTCCATTTCAGCAGCGCCGCACCGCGCAGGGATGCCGCTTCGGGGGCGACGAGCGCACGCCGCGTTTCATTCCGACCCCGGGGGCAGCGCCGCACGTGCGGCAGCCGCGGCAGCGCGCACTCGCACCGGTGCGGTCCCGCCCGCGTGGTCGCGCGATGCAACCGAACCCTCGAGCGTGAGCACCGCGTGCACGTCGTCGCCCACCAGCGGCGAAAACTGACGTAGCTCGGCGATCGGGAGGTCGGCAAGGTCGACGCCCTTCGTTTCGGCGTGGCGTACCGCACGCGCGACAGCTTCGTGCGCGTCGCGAAACGGCGCGCCGCGGCGCACGAGATAGTCGGCCAGGTCGGTCGCCGTCGCAAATCCCTCGCGGGCGGCGGTGCGCATGCGGTCGGCCCGCACCGTGATTCCGGTAGCGACGAGGTCGGTCATGATCGCGAGCGTGTCGCGCAGGGTGTCGACGGTATCGAACAGCGGTTCCTTGTCCTCCTGGTTGTCCTTGTTGTAGGCGAGCGGTTGCGCCTTCATGAGGACGAGCAGTGCGACGAGGTGGCCGATGACGCGCCCGCTCTTGCCGCGCACGAGCTCGGGGACGTCGGGGTTCTTCTTCTGCGGCATGATCGAACTGCCGGTGCAGAAGCGATCGGCGAGATCGACGAAGCCGAAGCGCGGCGACGACCACACGATGAGCTCCTCGGCGAAGCGCGACAGGTGGACCATCACGAGCGCGGCGGCCGCCTCGAATTCGATCGCAAAGTCGCGATCGGAGACCGCGTCGAGCGAATTGCCGATCACCCCATCGAAGCCCAGTGCCTGCGCCACCTGCGCGCGGTCGATCGGAAACGACGTTCCGGCGAGTGCGGCAGCGCCCAGCGGCAGTCGGTTGACCCGCTTGCGGCAGTCGGCGAGGCGCTCCGCATCGCGTGCGAGCATCGCCTCGTAGGCGAGCAGGTGGTGCCCGAAGGTGACCGGCTGCGCGACCTGCAGGTGCGTGAAGCCGGGCATGATCGTCGCGGCGTGCGTCTGCGCGAGATCGATCAGCGCCCGGCGCAGCCCGGCGAGTTGCCCGGCGAGGACGTCGATCGCACCCCGCAACCACAGGCGCACGTCGGTTGCCACCTGGTCGTTACGCGAGCGCGCGGTGTGCAGGCGCTTGCCGGCGTCGCCGACGAGGGCGGTCAGCCGCTTCTCGATGTTGAGGTGCACATCCTCGTGATCGAGCGACCACGCGAAGCGGCCCTCGGCGATCTCCTGCCGGATGGTACCGAGACCCGCCTCGATCGCGTCCAGGTCGGCGGCGCCGAGGATGCCGGCGCGCGTGAGCATCCTCGCGTGCGCGAGCGAACCTTCGATGTCGGCCTCGGCCAGGCGCCGGTCGAAGCCAACCGAGGCGGTGTAGCGCTTGACGATGTCGCTCACCGGCTCCGCGAAGCGCCCGGACCAGGCACCGCCGGCGGGCGTGCCGCCACGAACCTTGCCTGCCGTCCCCGGCGTCGGGTCGGGCCGTAACGGTGTGGGCGGCACGGCGGCGGATGGATCGGTGGGACGCTGGCGTGCGGGCATGACGCGAACCGACTCGTAGCGGGAAGCATGATCGACCCTGGCCGTCGCGTAGGCACGCTTCGTGCGACAGGTGAGGCATGCCGGCGCTGGCTCCGGCGAGGCCCCGGCATGAGCTTTGCATGCCGTCACGTGATATGCGGTCGATTATAAGACAAAACGGCGTGCCCTCCCTGCCCGACTTCCGCAACCTCGGCACCATCCTGCGCATCCTGATCGCGGTGAACGCGGGTGCGCTCCTGGTCGCCTTTGCGCGCGATCCGGCGCCGGCGGCGCTGTTTGCCGGGTGGACCGCGATGGTGACGATCGTCGAGCCGTACCTGTTCATCGTACTGGTGGTGCTCTGGCTCGGCGCCCCGTGGCTCGGGCGGCTGCGCTACGGCGTCGCGGTGGGACTGGTCGCGCTCGTCGTCGTGCTCGCCGGGCTCGTCACCTTCGAGCTCTTCCGCGGCATCGAGGTGCTCTCGCCCGCGCACGTGCTGGTGTGGATCGCGTGGGGGCTCCTTGCGACTTTCGGCCTCCTCTTCTACTTCGAGCTGCGCGCTCGCGCGTTGTCGCCGGCGCTCGTCGAGGCCCGGCTCGCCGCACTGCAGGCGCGCATCCGCCCGCACTTCCTGTTCAACAGCATCAACGCCGTGCTCTCGCTCGTGCGTGCCGAGCCGCGGCGCGCGGAGCGCGCGCTGGAGGACATGGCCGACCTCTTCCGCGTGCTGATGCGCGACAACCGCGAGCTGACGCCGCTCGCCGACGAGCTCGAGCTTTGCCGCCAGTACCTCGAGCTCGAGCAGTTGCGCCTGGGCGAGCGACTCGTCGTCGACTGGAACCTGAAGAGCATGCCGGCCGACGCGCTCGTTCCGCCGCTCGTCTTGCAGCCGCTGCTCGAAAACGCCGTGTACCACGGCATCGAGCCCTCGAGCGCGCCCGGCGTGGTGTCGATCAACGTCTTTCTCACGCGTGGCTACGTGCACGCCATCCTCAAGAATCCCTACCGCAGGGACGGCGGCAGGCATCACGCGGGGAACAAGATGGCGCTCGCCAACGTGCGCGAGCGCCTCGCGCTGCATTTCGACGCCGAAGCGAGCCTCCGATCGCGGGTGACGCGCGACGGCTACGAGGTGCACATCCGCATGCCGTATCGCACCGCCGACACCGATGCGGCACAGCGTTCATCGCGCGGCAGCGCACCGGGAGGCGGCCCACGCGGCAATGGAAGCGCGGTGAGCCGGGTGCGCGTCACGCCGTTGCCGTATTTCGATCCACGACCGACCCATGCCTGAATCCACGCTGCGTGTTCTCATCGTCGACGACGAGGCTCCCGCCCGCCGACGTCTGCGCGATCTGCTGGACGACTGCGCCGCCACGTTGCCTATCACCGTCGTCGGTGAGGCGCAGAACGGGCGCGAGGCGCTCGAGCTGTTGCACGGCGCGCCGGTCGATCTCCTGCTCACCGACATCCACATGCCCGACATGGATGGCATCGAGCTTGCACGTCATCTCCTGAAGCTTTCCCGCCCACCCGTCGTGATCTTCACGACGGCCTATCACGAGCACGCCGTTCAGGCGTTCGAGGTCAATGCCGTGGATTACCTGATGAAGCCCGTGCGCGCGCAGCGCCTGTTGTCCGCCCTGCAGAAGGTGCCGCATCTCAAGCCGCTCGCGGCCGACAAGCTCGCCCAGCTGCCCGCGGCGGCCCGGCGTTACCTGTCGGTCACGGAGCGCTCGCGCGTGCTGCTCGTTCCGGTCGAGGACATCATCTACCTCAAGGCCGAGCTCAAGTACATCACGATCCGCACAGCGCAACGCGAATACCTGCTCGAAGAGTCGCTCACCAAGCTCGAGAGCGAGTTCGGCAACCGTTTCGTGCGCGTGCACCGCAACTGCCTCGTCGCCCGCGATTTCATTCGCGGCTTCGAGCGCAGGGTGAACGACGACGGTGACGCGCACTGGGAGGTCGTGCTCAACGACGTTGCGGAGACCGTGCCGGTGTCGCGGCGTCAGCAGTACGTGGTGCGCGAATCGGGGCGCGTGTCGATCGACTGACCGCCGTCCGCGCCTGCCTCGCGCCGCCCGCGGCGCGCTCGCCGTCGTCGCGCGCACGGCGTCACCGCCGCGCTGTACACTCCGGCGTCAACTTTCTCGTCGAACACCTCGATGCGCACCCTCATCTGCGGCTCGCTCGCCTACGACACCATCATGGTGTTCCCGGACCGGTTCTCGCGGCACATCCTGCCCGATCAGGCGCAGGTGCTGTCGGTGTCGTTCCAGATCGGCGAGATGCGCCGTGAGTGGGGTGGCTGCGCCGGCAACATCGCCTACAACCTGGCCGGGATCGGCGGCGAGCCCGTGGTGATGGCCACCGTGGGCGACGACGGCATCGAGTATCGCGAGCGCCTTGCAGCGCTCGGCATCGGCGTCGACGGCGTGCGCCACGTCGCCGGCACGTACACCGGACAGGCGTTCATCATCACCGACCTCGACGACAACCAGATCACCGCATTCCACCCCGGCGCGATGAATTTCTCCGAGCAGAGCCGGGTCGGCGACGTCGCCGGCATCGGGCTTGGCATCATCGCACCGGATGGCAAGGAGGGGATGCTGCAGCACGCGCGGCAGTTTGCCGCCGCCGGCATTCCCTTCATCTTCGATCCCGGACAGGCGATGACGCTCTTCGACGGCGCCGAGCTCGTCGCGCTCATCGACATGGCGCGCTTCGTCGCCGTCAACGACTACGAGGCTCGCATGCTCTGCGAGCGCACCAGGCTCTCGCTCGCGGCGATCGCCGAGCGGGTCGAGGCTCTGGTCGTCACCCGCGGCGGCGAAGGCTCGGTCATCCACGCCGGGGGTACCACGCATGCGATCGCCGCCGCCCAAGCTGCGGCCGTGCTCGATCCGACCGGCTGCGGCGACGCGTATCGCGCAGGACTCCTCTACGGCATCGCGCAGCGCTGGGACTGGGAGCGCACGGGCGGTCTCGCGTCGATCCTGGGTGCGCTCAAGATCGCGGCCCGCGGCGCGCAGAAGCACGTCGTGACGCGCGAACGCGTCGCCGAACTCTATCGCGAGACCTTCGGCGCCGATCTGTGGTGACGCGGCGCCCGCCGCGGATGAGTCAGCCGAACGGCTTTGCCACGCGCGGGGCGCGCGAGGGCACCTGCACGATGTGCCGGTCCGCGAGGCGGATCGCGGTGAGCGCGCCACCCCACACGCAGCCCGAGTCGAGCATCACCACGTCGTCGGTCAGCATGAGCCCGAGCGTGGACCAGTGCCCGCACACGATCGTCGTGTCCTTCGAGCGGCGCGCGGGCTGTTCGTACCAGGGGATGAATCCGGGCGGCGTGTGCGCGGGACCGCGCTTTTCCGTGAGCTCGAGCGTGT
>WBZR01004892.1_pt1 | contig 10636 bp, 12 predicted proteins | sample 5204231 | NCBI WGS metagenome assembly WBZR01 (sample SAMN12412403, study PRJNA552823) | activated sludge metagenome | isolation source: activated sludge from anammox sidestream of wastewater treatment plant... | place: USA: Virginia | collected 2017-08
ACGCATAAGGGGAGCGGTCTGCGACACGTGCTATTCGAGCGTGGCCGCGATGTCGGTTCCGTCCCATGGTGCCCGGATCGTCTTGGTGGACTCGTTGTCGTGGATTGGTGTCGACGTGGTCTTGATGTCGGACCCGTTTCGCCCGGCTCTGACCAAGATCGTGTGCAGGTCGTCCTTGTTCTGCCACGTTAGCTGGATCGCGCTCTGGCGGTTGAACCAGCTCACGACGTTCACCCGGTTGCTCGGATCGTACGCCTCGTTGTTCAGGAGGATGTGAATCGAGTTGACCGTTTCGTTGTTGATGGCGTGTAAGCGCAGGTTCAGCGTGCGGGGATATCCGAGCTCGCTGCTGCCCCCGCCGCCGCAAGCATGGGTATTCATGGACACCGTTGTAAGGCACACGGTTCCCATCGGGATGTCGTGAAAAGGGACGACATGACCATAGCTTCTGGCGGTCGGTTGACGGGCTGGGCTCATGAACCACAGGGCTCGATCGGGTCGCCTTTGAATCCGAGGCTTGAGGTCCGCCTCCTTGACATTTCTCACTGCCTCCCTTACACTTACCGGATGAACACGAACGGGAGGAAACCTCTGGAAGTCACTCGGAGAAGTCGGAACGAGGTTGTCGATCAGGTCGATTTGTTGAGGCGCAAGGCGGACTTTGCCGCTGCGATCGAGTCTGGACGTAAGGAACTCAGGGCGAAGAAGGCGGTCCACGCGACGGTCCGAGCAGGCCGAGGTCCGATCCTCGAGCAGCCCGGGCACCCTGGGGACATGGGCGTCGAATGAGCACGATCGTTAAGTGGCGTGCGTCCAGCGTTACGGGCAAGATCGTTCATCGAAAGACGTACCACAACGGCACGATCCTCGTCTCGCTGCCTCCAACCGTCGACCCGATCCAGGATGCAGTCAACAATGTGCGCTTTTCATTCGCGTGCATCTCCCACGATACGGTGGACTTTGCGCAATGCACCTTGCGCACCTTTCATTCGTTCCGGTTTCGACCGCAAGTTACGGGAAGGCTGCGCGTCAATCTGTGTGCTGCGCCTCAGGGTGGAGTGCTCGTCGTTTCGGGGGAGACCGATCGCGGCGACTTCAGTAGTTTGTCGATCGGCGCGACCATGAGAATCACGGTCACCGATCCTCTGGGCAATGTCCCTCCTCGATGACACCCCAGCTCTCGAGCCCATCTTAGATGAGTTCGTGAGAGTCCAAAGGACGACCGAGACCCTGATCGACTCTCGCGTGATCGACGTGCCTCCGTTCTCTCTGATCCTGAGCGTCGATACGGGGGTGAACGTCGGGCCTGGCTATCGGGTGCGCATCACCGGGATGTACGAAGCGTCCATCTGGGTGGCCGGCGAATCTGCCGACGCGGAGTACGACTTCAACGTCCCGGATCCGAACAACCCGCCCGGCGACGGCCTGAATTTCCCTTTTGCTTCGATCACGATTACATAGGGGAGCTGCCTGAGCAGGCTCTCGTCCCTGGTCAACGAGGCTGTGGGTTAGAATCCGGCCATGGTCCGCAAGCTTGTCGTCATCCTCCTCGTGGCCGTGTCGTGCCTCGCCCTCGCTGGCGGAGGCAAAGCCAAGCCGTTGGCCGTCCTCGTCTCCGCGGACGCCGCTTGCGTCATGTATCTCACCGATGGATCCGCCTGGGAGATCCGCGTCGAGAATCGCCCGAAGGCGGCCGCCTGGCCCGCGAAGACTCTCGTGGGCGTCTATCGCGTCGACGACCGGGAGTGGCCCTATCGACTCATCGCCCGTCCCGGAAAGGCGAACGGCGAGGTCGTGGGCGCGAGACGTTTGGTTCGGATTCGGTAGGGCTCGATCATATCCTTTAGCCACCCTCTCCCCGGCCGGGGAGAGGGTCGGTCGCTCTTGCGGCCGGGGTGAGGGGCGGATTGCTTCAATGTGCGCTGGCCCTCGTATTGGCCGCGCCCCAGTGCGACTGTGGCGGGAAGGGGAGCCGGAGGCTCACCTCATACCGCACCGAGTGGATGACGAGGGTTTGCCCGGGTCCACTCGACGCAGGTGGGGGGTTCAGGGTCAGCCTGCCGCACCTCAGGGAGCCGGGAACGGCTCGATCGAAACCGTGTAGTTGCCGGTGCCCCCGGTAAGACCGACGACGATCGTGTCGGCAAGCGGAGTGCCGTTGATGGTCCCTTCGCCAAGGGTGAGGGGCACAGCGCTTCCGTTTACATAAACCACACTCACCAGCGGCGGACTCACTTTGATCTTGTAGAACCGGTCATGAATACAGTCGAACCGAAAGTGGTCCTTGTCTCCAACGTTCGCGAGTGTGCCAGCTGCCTCCATATTGCGACCCACCGGCGTCGCATCGCCGCCGTTCACCGAGTCGTTCGGCTCGATTTCCGGCACGGTGAACCTGGCCCCCACTTCGAGGCTCTCGCTCGAGGGGCCGGAAGATCCCCCGTCGTCGTTGACGACGGTGATCGGGCCGGTCGTGGCCCCTGCGGGAACGGTGGCGACGATCCTTCTATCTTCCCAAGACTTCACCGGCGCGAGCATCCCGTTGATCCGCACATAGCCCCTCCCCTGAGCCGCGAAGAACTTCGATCCGAGGATGACCACGTCCTCTCCGACCGCAGCCTTGCAAGGAATGACCTCGCTCACGCTCGGATCTGTCACAACGACTGGGCCATCGTCGCTGCAACTTCCCCCAAAGCAGGCGAGCGTCGAGCAGATGCCGAGCGAGATGATGACCTGGCGAAGCGTGGGTCTTTGCATTCGCTAAGTGTAAGAGAGGCGGTGAGAAATGTCAAGGAGATGGACCTTATGTTTCGAAGTGGCGCCTTCTCAGGCGAGGTCAGCGTCTCTCCCTGTCGGTCGGCATGGGGAGCTTGTCATACGGCACCCCCACGATCACCTCTCCCTCCCGGAAGAAGTGGGGTGCCGCGTCGGACCAGCGGTCCCAACGAGCGGCGAGGTGCTCGAGCTCGGAGTACACCTTGTCGTTTCGGACTTGCTTGCGCACGACGCGGAAGTAACCTAAGCAGCGCAGAGACTCCCAGGTTTCAGGTTCACCGATCGCTCTCCAACGCGACGCCACGGTGCGACTGCGGCGTGAAGGGGAGCCCGAGGCTCGGCTCAACAATGGGGGGTCCCCGGAGTCCTCGAAACAAGGCGACTCCTGAACGCGCGTGCGATACGACCAACCGTTGTTGATAGACTTCTTGGCATGTTCGAGGCGGAAGTTCGCCAAATCGTTTTGGAGTCGGCTCTGCAAGCGGGCGTGACGCTCGATTCGGTCATCTGGGTACCCGAGACCGCACCGTGGGCCCCGGTGGTGATCAATGAGTCCACGGCTTACGTAGCGGAGTCGGTCTTAAGCGAGCTCGAACCCGCAACTCTCAGACTCGCGGCCGGCTATGCGGCGATCGTTCGCCAGGAATGGCACATCCACTCGCGGGCATCGACGAGCCGTGAGCAGCAGCTGCTCATGGGCGGCATCTTGGCCGGAGCCGCCTTGATCCTGCTCCTACCAAGCCAGATTCGCCCCCTCGTGACCGGCGGAGCGGTCGTCGGAGCCATCCTGTCTGCGCTCATCTGGCGGTCGCGAAAGCATGATCCCATGTTTCTCAAGGCCTTAGAGCAGTTCGGCGATGCGCAGGTGGGCCAGGCTTATCTCGAACTCCTGTCTCGCCGAGCGAGGAGTCGAATGGGGATCCAAGTCGCTCGCCAGTGGCCTGAGCGCTACCACGCAATGGTGCAGGCGCTGAAGCGGTACAAGGCTGTTTCTGCTTGCCCCGAAGGAGGGTGAGGAGCGAGCGACAAGATGGTCCCGGCAACTCACGACACCCAACGAGAGGCGCCAACCGGACGCCTATTCGAGCGTTGCCGTGATGTCTGTCCCACAATCGACCGGTGCCGTAAGCAGAACTCCTACAAATGCCTTGCCTTCAATCTGCGCCGGGAGTGCCTAGGAGATGGGTCTGAAATACTGATCGACCTTGACGGCGGCGACCTCGAGAATGTAGGTCTCCTTCGGTTCATAGTAGGGTTTGAGAATCGCCCCAATTAAGCCGCCGTTGAGGCGAGTTATCAGCTCATGGATCGAGCCTACTTGGAGCTCTAGGTGCAACGACGCAGAGCGCACCCAGTCCATGCTCACCCAGATCTCGTGCGACCCCAGCGGGATCGAGAAGTCGACGGTCTTGCCATTCCCGACGAAGCCGACCCGCTTTCCGTCGACCATGACCGCCAGACGCCTAGCCGCGTAGGCGAACTCAGTCTTGCGGGTCAACCTGACGACGCCGCAGTTCATGGTTTGTACTGACCTTCGGGTAGTTGAGCGCCTCGACTCAGGAGCACGCGAACCGTGTAGCCGCCACGGAAATGGCCGTCAGGCTCGGTGATCATCCAATCTTCTACGCTCGTGTCCTCGATTTCGACGGCCTGATCAACGCGTAGATCTGGGACATCGACAGGGCTATTCGCGACCCATCCTCGGAACTGCTTTCCTGAGTGCCGTGCGACCCGAATCCAGATGTGCTCATGACCTCCCCTCACATTCGGATAAGGCACTTTGATCGTGAAGTCAAGCTCGGTGTCGTTCAAGTGCGCGAGTTTGGGCCAACTCTTGCTGGTCGTTGGCGGCTTTCGCTCGATCTCGGCGATGAAAGACGAGAGAGTGGCCCGCGCCTTGGCGACGGCGTCCTTGATCTCCTGGTCCGAAGGATCGAAGTAGGTCAAGTCCGGTTGACCGGGGCGTTCGACGATCTTCGGCTTCCTTGAACAACCGGCCGCAAGGAACACAGAGATCACGATGATCAGCAAACACGCGAGACTTCTTGTCATCTCGAACGGTGATTTCGCGGACTCACGCGTTGTTTCCTGCAACGCATCGTGAGAATGCCTTTGACAGGCTTCCTGTGGTCCTGTGGGCGGGCTCGCCTTGAGGGCTCAGCCCCTCACCCCCCAACCCCCTCTCCGCTGCCCGGGGCGAGGGGGGCTGTGCTTCACCCTCTCCCTCGGTAAGGGAGAGGGTCGGTCGCTCTGGCGGCCGGGGTGAGGGGCGGCAAGCCCCCAATCACACCCAAAGACCCAAACCAAGAATCCAGCCCCTCACCCCCCAACCCCCTCTCCCCTGCTCGGGGCGAGGGGGAGTCCGAGACCCTCGAGGGAGGCCAGAGGCATGTCGCCCGTGATCTCATCAGGCTCACGGCCGCATCGCTCGGCTCATCTCGTCGTGCGGGCGAAGCAAACCCAGAAAAGCCCCAAAGTCAGGCGCGATGAAGCGAATGGTCGGAATGGGTTCTTCACAGTCGTACCAAACCACCGATGGCTCGCCCTCGGGACCACAGGTTCGGTAGTCCAGGAAGACGCCCCAGTGGCCGTCGCCGACGAGCCAAAGGAGGCCTTCGGGATACTGCCATTCCTCGCTCATGGAATGTGATCCCCATTCAGCATCCCAGCCTTGCGCCCATCCGATGCCCGCCAAGTACTGCACTTCGACCGCGTCGTCGAGCTCTGGAATGGCCAGATGCGGCCGCCTTAGGAAGCCACCGTTGGTCTCGCGCAGTAGGTCCAGCAGGGAATCCGGTAGTTTGACGCCGAGCGTTGCTTCGGCTTGGCGAACCATGTCCTCAGTGATAGGCGGCCCGCTCTGTTCCGCGAAGTCGCGGGCCGATCGTTTGAGAGGGTCTCTCCCCGCCAACTCCTCTGCGGTGTAGAAGTGCACGGACATCGCTCCATTGAACTCGAGGTCTTTGAGCTTACCAAGGCTCACGACTCAATCCACCACTCCTGCCACACGGCTAGCGCCCCAGGACGCTATCCATGAGGGGTTTGAGAGCTCGTCGTATTGGCCGTGCCACAGTGCGACTGTGGCGCGAAGGGGAGCCGGAGGCTCACCTAAAACTCCAGACGGCGCTACTTCCTGACCAGCCAGCGGAGCACGACGCGCGCGCCAAGGATGGAGGGATCGAACGAGCAGCGTTCCGTGAGGTTCGCGAGATTGCAGTAGGCTGCAGGCTGCGTCTTGAACATTCTCGCGATGGGATCGCGTGAATAGAGCTTGATTGCCACGCCATTGGTTACGGCGAGCGCGAGGGTCGACGGGAACCTATTGGCGACTGCCAAGGACTGTTCCGCGTCCAAGTCGACCCCATGGTACCAAGGCCTGCATTCGACGACGAGCACATTCTCGGCAGTCGGCTTCTTGTCCTGGGGAAACGCACACAGCAAGTGGCCCAAACCTCTGCCAACCACGCTTGTCGACATGTGGTGGCTCTTCCAACCGAGCGCCAGCAGTAGCGGGATCACGAGGCGGTCCCTTGTGACGTCCGCATCCCACTTTTCTGCCCATACTTGTGCATCGACGTAGTATTTGAGCACTTGCCCCAAGTGCGCGAACAAAGCTCCATCATCCACGTGGCCTACTTCCGCCAAGGATGAGGCGAGATCCTTGGGCGAAATCGGGGTCTGCTCGGGAGGCTCTGGCTTCGCTTCGATGGTAGGGCACATGAGGATGCCGTCGGCAAGTGCGCGATGTCGCTCGTCATGGGTGCGGTTGATGGTCGCCCGCGTCAGGCCGGTCGTGTGGACGGGAGTTGGTGGAACGTGCCATTCGACGTACCGGTAACCGCGTAGATCCCATCCCTCGATGTCCCTGACCCAACGCTTGTCGTCGACGCCGCCAATCGATCCATTGCGGCGACAAACGACCCCGGCTGCCAGCATCCTATGGAGCCCTTCCTTCAGGATAATGACGTCTCCCTCCGCGACCTCCGACATGAGTGCAACTTGGTCGGAGCCCCCAACAGCCGCGATTCCATAACGTAGGAAGACTGCCGCGTAATCTCGCATTTGGCTCGCGTTGCCCGCGGAGATCTGCCAATAGGTCTTCACGCCTTCAATCTACCATCACGCCAGAAAAGGAACCTAGATCCAAGTCAGGGCCATCTTCACACCTCGCGTCCATCTCCCCTTCTCGGGTCAAAGGGTGCCCCGGTTCACAGTGCGACCGTGGAGTGATGGGGAGCCAGAGGCTCGACGAAAGCAGCGGCTCATGAGAGTCCCTCGTAACTCGGCATGATTGCTGACAGGCTTGCGTGCAGCGCAGCACCCTCGACGTCGGGATAGAGAGTCCGGTAGTTCACATTCATGCGATGCAGGTGGATAAGAGTATCCTCTGTCAGCGCGGACGGAATGATGTACTTGTGAAGATGTGGCACCACATGCGGCACTTCGTCAAGGCACTGAGCGGGACTGACATAGACGAAGAGCCCCTGCTGAGCCAGTAGTCGCCGATTGGCAGTATCGTCGCCTGGTACTGACCTGACGACCAGTTCGTGTCGACTATCCCACGCTCCCTCTCGACTTCATTGATGTTGAGTGACCAGGCAGCGATTGCCTGGGGCCAATCCTGATTGGGGATCTGAAGACGAAGTTGGGCACACGCGAAGAAGAGCGCAACATACGGCGAGCGGGTCCAATCGAGGAGAGGGGTTCTAAGGCCGTGGTGCTGGCCGATTGCCCATGCCCTCATCTCTCCCTCACTCAATCTCAGTGAATGAAGAAATGGTTCCGAGTTTTGAAAGCTCTTCAGTCCCCTATGCTGAGCGGCATCCAGGTCAGTCTTGGGCCGCTGGTTCACTAGTCGCAGAATCGACGGTTCTAGTTGCCAACTCGCGTCGCGTTGCCCCCGCCATATGACACCATGCTCACCCTTCTTGTTGTGGAAGAGTTCCACGAACTTCGAGAAGGACTCAATCGAGGTTTCCGCAACTTGAGGAGCAGTAGCCTGGCTCATTGTTAGTAGTTGCGTCGGTTGGATTTCTGCTGTAGTGTCACTTGGGGCACGCTGGTTAAGCATCAGAGCGAACGACACACTTTGCGGCAGGGTCTCTCCGTCACGCGACCGCCACGTTCGTCAACGGGAGATCGACCGCCTCCAACTTCGAGAGATCCACCTTCTTGCTCGCGCCGTCGATGTCGATTCCGACAGCATTGCCCTGCGCGTCGTAGTCGACGACGACCCCCGGGGCGACCTCGTCCGAATCTGCGGACGGGGTGGAGGACAGCTCGATATAGAGCGAGTCCGTTTCCTTGTAATAGTGCATCTTCATGAGCGTTGCCCCTTATAACGACGATCCGGAAACGCATTGTGAACGGTTTCGCCGTCGGCGAGAGTCACGACGCGCAGATACTTGCCGAGTGCGTCGATATATCCCCAATGCCGGATGCGGCCAGAAGGTTCAGTTTCGCTTCGTTCTGGGGCCGCGATCACCTGTTCAATCCACGGTTCTTGGAGGTAGGGACGCTTTCGAGCGACTTGTTCCGCGAAGTAGCGCGTCGTCTTCATTCCCCTCACCCCCTACCCCCTCTCCCCGCCATTCATCGGGGCGAGGGGCTCTGAGGGACTTAGCTGCACCCGCTGGTCTCCCCGCAGGAGTCGCACTTCAGGCATACCCCGTTCCTCACGAGCGTGAACGAGCCGCAGGCCTTGCAGGGGTCGCCTTCGTAGCCTTTCAGCTTCGCGACGCGCATCTGTTCGCCGACCACGCTGGCAGTCAGCGGTTGGCGGATCGCGGGCTCGGCCGTGACCGTCGACGGGTCCGTGCTCACCGCTGACCGCAAGCCGCTGGGGGCTCGGCCGACCACGATGCCGCCCTTGTCCTTTGCCTCCACCTGCCAGGCCGGAGAGCCGACGTTGGGAGCCGACGAGCCGTCGAAGGGAAGGGACGTCTGGTTGGCAGTTGGCGGTTGGCGGTTCGCGGTCTCGGTGGAGAAGCCGCGGGACTCGTGGGGCTCGGTGGCGAAGCCGGGAGCGACGCCGTCGATTTCGCCCTCGTCCTCTTCGAAGTCGAACTCGGGCAGCTGGGACGGCTTGTGCACCGCGTCGGAGCGGAGGTCTTCCGGCTTCACCTGCACGAGGTCGGTTCGTCCTAGATAGGACAGGGCGAGCTCGCGGAAGATGTAATCGATGACCGAGGTCGACATCTTGATGTTGTCGTGCCCCTGCACCGAGCCGTTCGGCTCGAACCGGGTGAAGGTGAACGCCTCGACGAACTCCTCGAGCGGCACGCCGTACTGGAGGCCGAGGGAGATCGCGATCGCGAAGCAGTTCATCAACGACCGGAACGCGGCGCCCTCGCGGTGCATGTCGATGAAGATCTCGCCGAGCGATCCGTCTTCGAACTCGCCGGTTCGCAGGTACACCTTGTGGCCGCCTACGCGGGCCTTCTGGGTGTATCCCTTGCGGCGGCTGGGCATCGTGCGCCGCTTGCTGATGTAGCGATAGACGAGCCGCTCGGCGGCCTGGGTGATGGCGGCGTGTTGGTCGTCCGGATAGGACTTATCGGACGCATAGGACGTATCAGACCGATCCTCACCGATGGCCGCTTCCAAGATCGCTGCGGCGGCATCGTCCGAGCTGGAGTTCAGCGGCTGGCTGAGCTTGCTGCCGTCGCGGTAGAGCGCGTTCGCCTTGAGGCCGAGCGTCCACGAGAGCCAGTAGGCGTCGTTGATCGCCTTGACGTCGGCGTCGCCGGGCAGGTTGATCGTCTTGCTGATGGCGCCGCTCAGGAACGGCTGGGCGGCCGCCATCATCCTGATGTGGCCGTTCGCGCTGATGAAGCGCCGCCCCTTTTTGCCGCACTTGTTCGCGCAGTCGAAGACGGGAAGATGCTCGGGCTGGAGGTAGGGCGCGCCTTCGACGGTCATCGTGCCGCACACGTACTCGTTGGCTTCCTCGATCGCCTCCTTGGAGTAGCCGAGGGCGGCGAGCATGTTGAACGACCAGTCGTTGAGCTGCTCGTCGGTGAAGCCGAGGGTCTCCCGGCAGAACTCCTCGCCGAGGGTGAACTTGTTGAAGGCGAAGCCGATCTCGAAGGCATTCTCGAGGGACGCGTCGATCGCGTCGAGCTGCTCGTCGGTGAACCCCTTCTGCGTGAGGGATTCGCGGGAGATCCCCTCACCCCCCAGCCCCCTCTCCCCACCATTCATTGGGGCGAGGGGGAGTCGCTTGTTCCCAACCGTGTAGCGGACGATCGCGTCGATCTCCTCGGGGGCGTAGCCCAGGCGGTTGAGGGCGTTGGGGACCGACTGGTTGACGATCTTGAAGTAGCCGCCACCGGCGAGCTTCTTGAACTTGACGAGGGCGAAGTCGGGCTCGATGCCGGTCGTGTCGCAATCCATGATCAGGCCGATCGTGCCGGTCGGGGCGAGGACGGTGACCTGAGCGTTGCGATAGCCGTGCTTCTCGCCGAGGTCGAGCGCGTCGTCCCAGGCGTGGCGGGCGGCGGAGAGCAGGTCGGTCGGGCACTCATCGGGGTCGATGCCGACCGGCTTGATGCTCAGCCCTTCGTATTCGCGTTCGTTGTAGGCGGCGCGGCGGTGGTTGCGGATGACGCGGAGCATGTTGTCGGCGTTCCGCTCGTACTTCGCGAACGGGCCGAGCTCCTTGGCCATCTCCGCGCTCGCCGCGTAGGCGTCGCCGCCCATGATCGCGGTGAGGGCTCCGGCGATCGCCTGCCCCTGGGGGCTGTCGTAGGGGATGCCCATCTGCATGAGGAGGGCGCCGAGGTTCGCGTACCCGAGGCCGAGCGTGCGGAAGTCGTAGCTGAGCTGGGCGATCTCCTTGGATGGGAACTGCGCCATCAGCACC
>WBZR01001421.1_pt3 | contig 10635 bp, 13 predicted proteins | sample 5204231 | NCBI WGS metagenome assembly WBZR01 (sample SAMN12412403, study PRJNA552823) | activated sludge metagenome | isolation source: activated sludge from anammox sidestream of wastewater treatment plant... | place: USA: Virginia | collected 2017-08
TCCTGGCTGCTGCTTTTTCGCTCATTTTTTTAGTAATAAAACAAGGAGGAAGAAGATCAATACGGTCGGGCTGTTTGCTGAAGCAGCAATGTTCAGCAAGTTTCAAAACTTTTAACATTCGCTCCGGTCTCGACTGACAGCTTTTGCATTTAGCTTCATTCACTCATCCGCTCCATTTCATTTCGTCGACAGCTTCACTAATTTGATTTAGGTATTTCGTTCAGCAGTCACAGTTTTAATTATTAATATTTTGGTTTGTGACTGCTTCACTTCAATGTTTTAATTCTGTTTCGCTGTCACTTCATTCCATTACGCTACTTCGATTCATTCAGCTAAAAGCGATGTTTGCTAAATAACTTTTTTTGACAAAAAAGATATTTTGATCGCAAACAAAAAGCTTGCTCGCCTTTGCTCATTAAGTTTTACAAACTTGCTTCACCAAATTTTGGCAAATTTGCAGCCCTCATAGGTGAGAGAGAAAAAGAGAGAACTATATTGATAGTGTTAAAGATGACATTTCTTTACTCAGTTCATCTTGACATTGACAGCCAGTATTACATAAGAAACATTATTTAACAGGTTAAATCATTCTAACTTTTCCTTGTCTTTCTATCTTCCGTCAAAATAATGTTGCCTTATGTAAACTCGGCACTTAACCTTATCAGTTATCTTTCGTTTCGCTCAGGTGCATGGCTTCGCTATCGCACCTTCGCTTCACTTATATTGTGTAACTCTGAATAATCCGTTCAAAAGCTTGCACTGATCTAGTCGAAGTGGCTTCGGCTCCACCACCCACCCACCGCCTTCGCCTTTTTTTGAGTATTAATCATTTAATAATATTTTTTGGTATGTCGTTCAAACAAATACTTAAGTTCATAACTTTTGGAATATTAATTTCAATTGCATTATTCAGTTGCAACAATCATAAGATTAAAAATAATCTCCCAGATGATTACATATCTCCCATCAATATCGATTCAATAAAAACTGTTAAAGGTGAGAAGTTTTTCGAGCTTCGCTCCATAATAAATGAATACGATCCTATTGGTTTGATAGGTATGGGTTCACCTGAAGACGAGTATGATCCAGAAGTTACTACCATTATTAGCAAACTTGATAGCAATTTTACAGAAAGTGAAGTTTATGATTTAGTATATGATGAATTCTTATTTTGGTTTGGTGAGGGGTCTACAACCGGTCCTAAAATCTCTTACAAGCCTTTGGCTCGTGATATTTATACTTGGCTTCAAAAATCAAACTGAGAAATATTTTTCAATTTCAATTATTCATTCCTCATTATCTCAAAATCCCCTTCCCCCAAATTATACCTCTTTTGATAATACTCTTTTGTAAACTTCACTCCCATCTCACTTAGCGTTTTATCTCTCTCAACACTTTCTTCAATGATTGCTTCTTTCTTAGTCAGTTTAATTCTCGGTCTTTCCACAGTCCCGTAATTCAATTCGCAGAAATAATCTATCAGCTTATTCAAAGAAGATTCAACCAGCTTCTTATCGCTTACACCAAGATAACTAAGCATCTCTTTATGAATTTCACTCGCTTTGTAAGAACCTACTCCCTCAATCTCTGTTGTCAGTGTTACAGTAAGAACAGCTTTACTTATTTCTTTATTGTGGAATGAAACAAGATTTTCATACAACTGCCCGATCTCATATTTCGGACTTTCTTTAATCTCAATCCCTAAACTTTCTTCAAATATTGTAATGTTGTCTTTCACCATATCCTGTAATTGGCTAAGAAACTCTTGCTTCTGAACTTCTGTAAAAGTATTCGGATAACGTCCTAACAAATAAGGCATTCCGTATCTTTCCATCATCAATTGCCAGAACTCGATTCCGCCTTTCTTTAGTTGCACCGGCCAGTAACATCTACTTAATATTTTCTCACCATAAGGATTCGTAAAAGTTGGTTTGTGTTGTGTAAGTATAAACTTAAACGGTGGCAGCTTTTCACTCTCTTCAAAAAAGTAATAACCGTTTTTATACTTTCTCATCCTCAGTTCATTTAGTTTATCGAATATGAACCATTCCTGCGGTTTACTTATAAGCTTTTTAGGGTAAAGCTTTTTCTCATCTTTCACCCACTCAATCTCTTGCACAACATAACCAAAAAATATCGCATCCATTACATCACCTATAATCTCACTTACAGGCAGTTTCAAAAAGAAATTTTCAACATCACTCTTCACCTTCGCATTTCCATTATCAATCTGATAATCCATCTGCATTACTTGCATTTTTCTCTGTTGAATAGTTGCCATCAGGTGTGGATCTGAAAGTATATCTCTGTAAATCGTGTAGTCGTAATTATTTTCAGTGAATATCGTGTCCGGGTCAGGAAGAACACTCAGCATTTTCGCTGAAGCTTCTTCAAACCTTTCTCTCGTTGCTATCTGCGTTGTTAGTAATCCGGTGTTATTTGATTTCCCCATTATTGCCTCAGTTTATTAAACTTATGATATTTTGTTTTTATTGTTCCTCTAGGGATGTGCTTAATACTCTTATAATCTCCTGTTGGTTTTCCTTTTTCATTTAACAGAAACTGGCTCATACTATCAACTGCATCATCAAACTCACCATTTGGAAATTCTTCGCACTCATCAGTGAAACTTTTAAGCCAATGTTTATTTGTTGGTAATACAATTCTTCCCGCTTCTATCAAAGGAGTAACAGCATTTACTCTCGCTATTTTATCCTGTTCAACTTTAATCGGTTTTATAGGAAGTTTTGTATTCCTCTGTAATTCCTGCAAAAGACTTTGACCGCTTGCCTTATCCTCTATCAATATCTCATTAGCTTTATGCAGCTCATAGTGTTCAACTACTTTCCTCTTCAATTCCGGAAACTCAACTCTTCCTTTCCATACATCAAGCAGATAAAAAGCATTTACGCCAACTAGCCACGTTGTGCAAACAGAAAAATCATTCTCCTGATTCTTCTTAAATGCTGTATCCCAACTTTGCACTTTCTTTAATACACGTTGTTCATAAAGTTTACTTTCATCGTCATAATATCTCCACCATTCGTGCTTAATTATTCCTGCAGTCTCAGCTTCAATAAACTTCCCAAGTATTTCTTGGTCCCTAAGTGCAGGTGAAATTTCTTTCACTAACTCATCAATCTCTTTTGGCTCCAATAAAGGATTATCATAAGAAGTATAGTTGAATGACATCCAATCGTTACTAAGTCCTCCTTTAGTAAAGGAGGTGTCTTTGCCTTGCAAAGACGGAGGATTCTTTTCAAACAATTCATAAAACAAATGCCTCTCTTTAGTCCTCTTAACCGTTTTACCTTTTGGCGTTCCCCCAATCAAAACTTTTGCTTTGTAATCAAGTATCATCGGCAAAATAGTTTCAGTCCAAAGATTTCTGTTTTTTAGTACTATTCCCGCTTCATTTATAACTATTAGTGCATATCCAAACCCTTCAATATTTTCCGGGTTGTCAGCAGAACGAAAATCACAGACTGAATTTCCAATTCTCAGATCATTTCTGTTGCTTCGATACTTCCATAAGTTTTTTGGTAAACTTTTTAATGTTGGGATGAAGTATCTATCTACATATCTCTCAATGTTTCCGTAAACCGTATCAACCCATAATATTGGTGATACACCTTCAAGCATCTGCTCAATTATGTAATTCGCAAATCCCCTTGTTAGCCCAAATCTTCTTCCTTTTGCAATAACCTTAAACCTAGCCCCACTCTCAAAGAAAATCTTCTCTTGATTTTTATGGTAGGTTATTTCAATCTCTAACTCTTTCAATCCTTCCCAACCTTCTTGCGTTTTATCATTATTTGATAATCACCAGTCTCAACAACCTTTTCACTTTGCTCTAAATATTGCTTACCAAGCCAGATTAACATTGATACGTTTCCCTGCATTGCCACTGAAATCTGTTTCCTTTTTAATTTCTCTTTAAGATTAGCCTTCCCTTTTGTAAGAAATTTCTCAAACTTTCGCTTCAGCGTAGAATCATCATATCCTAAAGCTTCGGCTATCTCTTTGTTTGTCAATCCGTAGGAAGCAAGTTTCTCAACCTGCTTTTCAATCGAAATGTCCTTCTTTCCGCTCATTTTACCTTTTCCCCTTATTTATTTAGGTAAATTGTTATAATATTCTAATATTATTAGGAAATATACAAAAATAGTTGCATATATTAAAGTTATTTTGTAAATTACCATTAAAGATTAAGGTTTTGATATAGATTTGCCTTAATTATTTAATCAGTTAGTTAAAAGGGGAATAACTAATGTTATTTGAAATATTCAAAACAGGTTCTCATACAAGCGATAAAGGGGTGACTAAAGAATATTCGCTTGACGATCTCAATTTTATTGCATCAAGCTATAATCCTTCAGTGGACGAAGCTCCAATAGTTATTGGTCACCCGGAAGATAATGATCCTGCATTTGGCTGGATTAGTTCTCTTTCGGTCTCTGAAGAAGGAAAGCTTTTAGCTGAAACTCAAGACGATAAACTCCATCCTGATTTTCTATCAGCACTTAAAGAAGGCAGATACAAGAAAAGAAGCATCTCACTAACTCCTGAAGGCAAGCTTCGTCACGTTGGTTTTCTCGGTGCAGCCAAACCTTCTGTTAAAGGTCTCGCTGATATTCAGTTCTCTTCTCCCTCTTCTGAAGTTTATGAATTCAATGTAGAGAAAGAATCAGAAGTAGAAATCAAAGTAGAAGTTATAAAACCAGAGATTGAAAATGATAAACTTACTTCCCTGTCTCAGGAAATAAATACACTTAAAGATTCAATCTCAGCTATGCAGCAAAATTTTTCTGAGTCTGAACTAAATTCAACCAAAGCATCCATCGAAAAAATAAATTCTCAGCTTAACTCTTTACAGTCTAAAATATCAAACACCGATTTTGAAAAAATGCTCGATGAAAAGGTTGCTGAAGGATCATTAACTCCTGCAATTAAAGACAAGGTTTTAGAAGTCTCTAATTTTATGCAGTCTCAAAACTTCAGCGAAAACTTTTCTGTTTCAAAGTTTCAGTCAGAAGCAAACAAGCTCCTTGTATCTCTGGTTAATTCTTTTCCAAAAATTATTTACTATGAAAACTTTGCTGAAAAACCTGAAGCTGAAATTATTAAAGATGATTCTTTTATTGGAATGGAAGTAGATTCAGAATCAAAACAATTACACAATAAAGCATTGGCTTTAATGAAAAAAGATAATATCACATATTTGAATGCAGTCACCAAACTGATTCATTCATAATTATAAATTTTACATTATACATTGTTAAAAGGGGAAATTAAATGAGCACACTTCAAAAGAAAAGAGTAGTCGATCAAGTTTTAACAAATATTGCTCGTGGATTTTTTAATGCTTCACACGTTGCCACAAAACTCTTTCCAATTGTCTCTGTTACTAAAGAAGGTGGCAAGATACCTCAGTTCACTAAAGAAGCATTCAAGATCTACAATACTGAAAGAGCTATCAGAGCTAAGTCTAACAGGATAAATCCTGAAAGTCGTGAAACTATTGATTATGTTCTCACTGAACACGATTTAGAATATCCTATTGATTATCGTGAACTTGAAGAAGATATACTTCCATTAAGACTTCACGCAACTACCGTTGTTACAGATGGTATATCGCTACGCCTGGAAAAATTATCAGCTGATATAGTTCAGAATCTTTCAACATATCCAACAGGCAACAAAGTTACGCTCGCTGCAGGCGATAAGTTCACCAATACCTCAAGCAATCCGTTTACAATATTTGAAACAGCAAAGGAAGCAATCAGAGGTAAGATAGCTCAGCGACCGAATGTTTGTGTTCTAGGCGCATTAGCTTATAGTGCCTTAAAAGAACACCCAGCAGTTCTTGATAGAATTAAATATACTCAGAGTGCAGTAATTACTCAGGAAATCTTACGTCAGCTCCTTGGTTTCGATGAACTCTATGTCGGTGATGCAGTCTTTGCAAATGATGCCGGTGTATTTAGTGATATTTGGTCTGATAATGTCATTATAGCTTACGTTCCTAAAGCAAGTAAAGATGTTCCAAGGTCTTATTACGAACCTGCATTTGCCTACACTCTAAGAAAAAAGAATAATCCTGTTGTTGATTCTTACACTGAAGGGGGAAAAGTTGAAATAGTCCGTAACACGGATATATTCATTCCAAAAGTCGTTGGTGCTGATGCAGGTTATTTAATTAACGATACAAATGCATAAGGTTAATCAATGAAGTTTATAATAGTTAAAACTGATTTATTTATAAATAATAAGCTTTACCCGGAAGGCAGTGAAATTGATCTTACCAAAGAACAGTCGAAAGGCATTGAAGAATTTCTTCAGCCTTGTCATTCTGAACCTGCTTCATCTGGTGAAGAAACTCAAAAGAAATTAAATACAAAGGGGAATAAAAAATGAAAACCGAACAACCTATTTTAATTACATCAATCCTTGCTTCAGCCGATCTTTCAGCTAAACAAAATTTATTCATTGGTTTTGATGGTGCTGTTTGTGGTAACGGTGTTAAGCCTCTCGGCTCATTAAACGCAAATACAAATCTCAATGAATTGGCTCCTGTTGTTTGTGCCGGTATCGCACTTGTTTATTCTGGTGCTGCAATTTCTGCAGGTGCAAAACTCCAATGTAATGCAGCAGGCAAAGCAATAACTTATTCATCCGGTGCAGTATCTGGTTATGCTTTAGATGCTTCAACAGGTGCTGATGAATTAATTCGTGTTTTACTATTAGGTCATTAATACAATAGAGGTTTATAATGTCTGTCTTCACTTTGAACTTTCAATCTGATGTTTTAACGCAGCAGCAGTGTGATGATGTGGTTAACTATCTTATCGGTGAACATTTCCCTGATGGTTTTCCTGATGATTTTAATCCTTTGCTTGGTGCTATTTACAACTGGTACTTAATAGGTACTGACAGTGGTGCTGATTTTTATGAATACAGCATTTTACCAGGATATGCTTCCCCATCACTGAAAGATAGAAACGATTCAAAGTTTTTATATCGTCTTCAAAAAGTTTCACCTTAATTAAAAAGGATTTATTATGCCGTCTAGTTCAACAATGGAACTTCGCCTTGAAATTTATACCGCTGAAGGTTGGCAACCAGTAATCGCAGTTGATAACTTAACTCGTACCATCATTAAAAATTATATTGATAAACGCTTCTTCGAAGATGAAGTTAATTCTGGTTTGCAATCTCAAACAAATACCTGCATTACACTGATTTCATCTGATGAAGATTCAGCTACTTTTGAAGTCGTTGATGGCTGGGCTGAACCTTGTTTACGTCATTCAATTATAAAATAAAATTTTTATAGGGGATAAAATGTATTTCAAAATATTTTTCTTTTTAATAATCATAGCTCTTTCATCACACTCCCGCGCTCAATGGTTGGTTGATGGTGGTAAACTCATTTGGCCAAATGGTCCTATTATGCCTAAAACTCTTTTAGTCTATGATGATGAATCTTCTTTTCAAAATGTTTTAGATCTCTGGACAGATCAGGGTACAGAAGAAATTCCTGCGATCATTTATAAGAATACTCAAAATTGGCGTCCCACTCTTCGTTTAAATATAGATGTTGACTCAAGTCACTTCACTGGTTCAACTCACATACTCGGTGGAATTTCTTATGCGTATTTATCAACTAATCACGGAACTCAAACACAACCTGTTATTGGCTTTCAAGGTGTTGGATGGTCTTCAATTACTGGTTCGGCTTCCTATGGAACAGGCAGTTCAGTCATTGGTCTATTAGGTTCAGTTTATACGAATGCCTCGATTGGTAATATCCCACAAGCAATTGGTGTCCATTCCCTTTTTTCTTTTGAAACAGGTGCAAACGATACCATAACCAATGCTTATGGTTTTAAATCAGAAATTAATCAATGGAGTGTTGGCAACACTCAAGTAGATACATTCTATAGTTTCTACTCAAGTAATGATGAATCAGACAATATTTCAAAGTTTTATCACTTCTATGGTTCAGGTGACTATCCAAGTTATTTTGGTGGTTCAATGATTCAAAAAGTGTATACTTATGATGTTCACAATCCCCCCTCAACGGCTGAACTGGAAACATTCTTTGGTCCTGCTGAACAAGCCGGTGCAGGTTTTAATGTATTTATAAATGATAACGATGAATCTTCTTTCTTTTATCACGTTATCAGTGATGGTAATGCCTGGTGGGTATTTACTGCTTCAATAGCTCCTTAATAATTCACTTGTTGCAAAATAGCCTATTCGCTTTAGTAAAAATCTTTCGCTTTGGATGATCTTTCATCGATTATTCTTTAATTAGCAATAACACTTTTCTGCTGCCCCAGCTTATTCTTACTTTTTAGCACGAATCCAATTGATTTTATTTTACTATCTATCACATTCTTAATCTATTTTGTACTTATTATCCTATGTAAGGTTTTTTGTATATTTAATAATCATTGGTACGCGTTTAATTATTCCGGTTGTTACATTTTTTTATTTGTTATTTGTATATAAAAGATTTAGATTTATTTGTGTATTAACTCATTCCAATTTAATCAAAATCATATTGAAGGAATCATCTATGGCTTCAGAAAAAACTGAACTAGTGATACAAAGTATATATGAATTAAAATATTTAAAATCATCTTCCTCATCTCCCTTTAATTCCAACAATTCAAACGATAGGCTATTAAAGGCCCGGGGTAGTAAATTATTTGCTGTAGATCCTAAAACTATTCAATTGGTTATTCAAGCTGCATCTTTTCTAATTAGTTTATTTGGTCGTGAGGATTATAGTGCAATAGAAAAATCCTTGAATGAAATTGGGAATTGGATAAAAAAAGTAGCAAAAGAATTGAATAAAATTAGTGTTCTCCTCGAAGAGATTAGAAATGAGTTAATTGCTTTACGTATATATATAGATACTGCATTTAGTCGGGACGTTGAAATAGCGGTATTAAGCTGCTGTGAATCTTATGTTACAAATTTAACTGTATTAAAAGAGGACCCCGATTCAGATACTACAAAACAAATCTTTATTGGAACTTACTTAGAATTACAAAAAATGAATGGAATGCTTCGTCGATATGGTTATGTAAATATATTGACGGTATTCTATGGTTTTCGTGTTGAATTAGATCTAGCTAGAATATTAAAATATTCAAAAGATACACAAATCCAGATTGCAAGAAATTATTCTTCTTATTTTTCCGATGCTATGGATACTACATTATCCGGTAGCATCCCAAATGTAATAGCGTCGCTTAACAATGAAATTGAAAGTATTAGACGTGATTTTCATCCGGGCCATAAAGGTTTGGCAGGTACTTGGTGGTATAGGGATAATATGCGTACAAATTGTCGTCCTAGTCGCCCTTTAGGTTTACTTGAATGTGAAACCCATTGGGATGAATGGCGTATGAGTCCTTCTTACGATATAACTGGTTCACTTGATCAGGGTTTTGATGTAGTTGTATCTCCGACGGAAATTTATAGGGAATCTGGTCGTAATGATTATTTAGAAGGTCAAGATAGTGCTCTTGATGCTGCCAGGCTCTACCTAAGGTCTGATGTTCTTCCTAGCTATAACAAAGCTTGTATTCGTTATAAATCCTTATTAGGCGAAATTGAAGGCTTAAGTAGTTTGCTTGAAAAATGTGGGGAATTCAAAAATGTTGCTGAAAATATAGTTTCTATGTCTGATTAATTTTATAAGTATTATTTTTCATTTTTTTCATTAATATTTTATTTGCTTTTTTTTATTACTTACTTAATTGTTTTTAATCATTAGCTAATCCATTCTCTAATATAGCATTCACTTTTAATATTCACTCCGCAGCCATTTTTTCCTCTTTATAGTAAATTTTTTTTGCCCTTTCTATTCAATTTGCTTTCTTCATTCTTACTGTTCATTTTCATTTAATTCTTGTTTCAGTCTTATCCTTTATTGTAAAGGCAAAAAGTATCACCATCCACTTCGTTAACGGCAATCCTTTTCGCCTTTCCTTCTCTCATTAAATCAATTTCAAAACAGTTGTTTAAGGGGCAAAAAATGTTTTTTCACGGGCTTGGTATGCCTGCCTGCCGGATAGGTAGGTTCAATACAAAAGAAAGGATTATGATATGATGGAAGTAAAAAATTCTCAGCAGAACTTGATGAAGTTAGATTTTGCACCGGTTCACAATTGCAAACAAAATCTTAAAGTCATTGAAGAAACTCATTCAGTTAATAGTTCTCATAATATTGTAATTGCTCGGGTTCAGCAGTGCAGAATTTGCGGAAAGAAATTTGAATCTTATGATCCAAACGGATTGGATAAATTATTTTAATTAGGTTATCTTTGTTTGTAATGTTTACTAATCAACTAAATCACTCATCATTTAATAGAATGTATCTACAAAAAGTGGGTACAAAATGGGTACACAGTGGATACAATGACAGTGGGATTTTAGGAAAGTTCAAAAATGAAAAAAGCCTCAATACGTTATGTATTAAGGCTTTTAAGTGCGGGGCCGACGAGACTCGAACTCGCGACCTCCTGCGTGACAGGCAGGCGTTCTAACCAAACTGAACTACGACCCCGTGTTTAAAATTCTAACAACAACCAATAAATTTCAAACATTAACGTTTGA
>WBZR01003499.1_pt2 | contig 10634 bp, 7 predicted proteins | sample 5204231 | NCBI WGS metagenome assembly WBZR01 (sample SAMN12412403, study PRJNA552823) | activated sludge metagenome | isolation source: activated sludge from anammox sidestream of wastewater treatment plant... | place: USA: Virginia | collected 2017-08
CGGCTATCTCCTCGAAGTCGGCCTCGGCTACCTGACGCTGGATCGCCAATCGCGAACGCTCTCGGGCGGGGAGCTCGAACGCGTGGACCTGACCACCGCCGTCGGATCGTCGCTCGTCAATACGCTCTACGTGCTCGACGAGCCGTCGATCGGCCTCCACCCCCGCGACAGCGCCCGCCTGGTCGGCATCATGCGGAACCTGTGCGCGCGCAAGAACACCGTGGTCGTCGTCGAGCACGATCCCGAGATCATCGCGGCCGCGGATCACGTGATCGACCTGGGGCCAGGCGCGGGCGCGGCCGGGGGCAGGATCGTCGCCGCGGGTCCGGTCGCCGCCCTCGTCGCCGATCCGGCGTCGCTCACCGGTCGGTACCTGTCGGGGGCGCGACGCATCGCGACGCCGGTCCGCCGCCACCCGCCGAGCCGCGCGCTCACCCTCACGATCCGCAACGCCCGCGCGAACAACCTGCGCGGCATCGACGTCACCATCCCGCTGGCCCGCATGGTGTGCGTTACCGGCGTCTCGGGATCCGGCAAGAGTACCCTCGTCGAGGAGGTGCTGCATCGCGGACTCCTCCGCCGCCGCGGTCTGCCGACCGCGCCGCCCGGACTCTGCGACGACATCGACGGCGCGGAGAAGATCGCCGAGGTGATCTTCGTCGATCAGACCCCGATCGGCTCGACCCCGCGCGCCAACGCGGCCACGTACACCAAGATGTTCGACGGCGTACGTCGGCTCTTCGCCGCCACGGACCACGCGCGCCTTCTCGGGTTCACCCCGGCGACGTTCTCGTTCAACGTCGATGGCGGACGCTGCGAGACCTGCCGGGGCGACGGCTTCGAGCAGGTCGAGATGCAGTTCCTCTCGGACGTGCTGCTGGTCTGCCCGGCCTGTCATGGCCGGCGCTACAACGCCGAGGTCCTCGCGGTGCGCTATCGCGACCGCACGATCGCGGACGTCCTGGGCCTCACGGTGCGCGCCGCGCTCGACCTCTTCGCGGACCAGCCGGACATTCTGCAGGCGCTCCAGCCCCTCGTGGACGTCGGGCTCGAGTACCTGCCGCTCGGCCAGCCGCTCAGCACGCTCTCCGCGGGCGAGTCGCAGCGCATCAAGCTCGCCGCGCACCTCGGACGCGACGCCAAGGCGCACACGCTCTTCATCTTCGACGAGCCGACGACCGGGCTGCACTTCGCCGACATCGAGCGGCTGCTCGGCGCCTTCGCCAAGCTCACGGAGCGCGGCCATTCGCTCCTGGTGGTCGAGCACAACGTCGAGGTCATCAAGTGCGCCGACCACGTGATCGACCTCGGGCCCGAAGGCGGCGACGGGGGCGGCGCGGTGGTGGCCGTCGGAACGCCGGAGGCGATCGCCGCCTGCGCGGCCTCCCACACCGGGCGGTTCCTGGCGCCCGCGCTCGCTCCCACGCCGGCGGCGCCGGTGCCCGCCGGCGCGCCCGCGCCGGCCGACGCCGACCGCGACGCCATCCGCATCGTCGGCGCGCGCGAGCACAACCTCCGCGACCTGAGCCTCGACCTCCCCCGCGACCGCCTGATCGTCGTGACCGGGCTCTCCGGCTCCGGCAAGTCGACGCTCGCGTTCGATGTCGTGTTCGCCGAGGGGCAGCGTCGCTATCTCGAGAGCCTCTCGACCTACGTCCGCCAGTTCATGGACGTCCTGCCGCGCCCGGACGTGGACTACGTGGCCGGCATCCCGCCGACGATCGCCATCGAGCAGCGCACGAGCCGCGGCGGCCGCACCTCGACGGTCGCGACGGTGACCGAAGTGGCGCACTACCTCCGTTTGCTGTTCGCGAAGGTCGGCGTCCAGCACTGCATCGGCTGCGACCGGCCGATCCAACCCCTGCCGCGGAGCGAGATCGCGGCCCGGCTCGCGGAGCGCGTCGGCGACACGGAAGCGGTCCTCTTCGCGCCGGTCGTCCGCGGTCGCAAGGGGTTCCACCGCGACGTCCTGCGCGCGGCCCGGCGGCTGCGTTACACGTACGTGCGCGTCGACGGCGCGGTCCTGCCGCTCGACCCGCTGCCCGACCTCGACCGATACACCGAGCACGACGTCGACGTCCTGGTGGGTCGCGTGCCGGGCGGAGGCGCCGCGACGCGCTTCGCGACGCCGGTGGCGGAGGCGCTGCGGCTCGGCTCCGGGGTGGTCGTCGCCGTCGCGGGCGGACGCGAGCACGTGTTCAGCGAACGGTTGTTCTGCGCGCCCTGCGGTCTCGGCTACGAGGCGCTCGATCCCCGGCTGTTCTCGTTCAACAGCCGACAGGGCGGGTGCCGGGACTGCCAGGGGCTCGGGACCCGCGTCGAGATCGACGCGGACGCCGTCGTCGCCGATCCGGCGCGCTCGCTGCGTGACGGCGCCATTGCGGCGCTCGCGGAACTCGGGCTCGGGAAGGAGGAGCGCCGGCTCCTGCGTGCGGTGCGGAGCGCCGGCATCGCCGTCGACCGCCCCTTCGGGCGCTTGCCCGCGCGGCAGCGCCGGCTCGTCCTCGAGGGCGACGGCAAGAAGATCGCCGGGGTGTTGCCGCTCCTGCGTACCCACGGCTTCTACGAGGAGAGCGAGGCCGGCGGCACCGCCGGGGAGGCGATCGTCGCCGACGCGATGCGCCCGTACGTCGCGCTCCGCGCCTGTCCGGCATGCGGCGGCACGCGGCTCGTCCCGCGGGCGCGCGCGGTGCGGGTGCTCGGCCGGACCTTCCCGGAGTTGACCGCGATGACCATCGACGAGTGCGCGGCGGCGATCGGCGCGTGGCGATTCGGGGCGCGCGAGGCCGCGATCGTTCGGGATCTCCTCGCCGAGGTGCGCCCCCGGCTCGCGTTCCTCGCGACCGTCGGCCTCGGATATCTCACGCTCGATCGCAGCGCCGACACCCTCTCCGGGGGCGAAGCCCAGCGCATTCGCCTGGCGGCCCAGCTCGGCTCCAACCTGCGCGGTGCCTGCTACGTACTCGACGAGCCGACGATCGGGCTGCACCCGCGGGACAACGCGCTGCTCCTCGCGTCGCTCCGCACGCTCGTGGAGCGACGGAACACGGTCCTCGTCGTCGAGCACGACGAGGCGACCATCGCTGCCGCCGACCTCGTGGTCGATCTCGGCCCCGGAGCGGGTCGGAACGGCGGCGCGCTCGTGGCGATGGGCGCGCCCGCCGAGATCGCGGCCGATCCCGGCTCCCTCACCGGACGCTATCTCCGCGGGAGGCGCGAGCGGGATCGATCGCCCCGCCGGACCGACGGCCCGCGGCTCACGATCCACGACGCGACGGCCAACAACCTCAAGCACGTGACCGTCGACCTCCCGCTCGGCGTGTGGACGTGCGTGACCGGCGTTTCGGGCTCCGGCAAGAGTACGCTGGTCAAGGAGGTGCTCTACTGCGGCCTGCGCCGGGCCAAGGGGCTGACCGCGCCGCGCCCCGGCGCCCACCGGGCGATCACCGGTCATGAGGCCGTCGATCGCGTCATCGAGGTCGACCAGAGCCCGATCGGACGCACGCCGCGTTCGATCCCGGCCTCGTATGTCGGCTTCTGGGACGAGATCCGCCGCCTCTTCGCGGGGACGGCCGCCGCGCGCGCGCGCGGGTACGCACCCGGGCGCTTCTCCTTCAACGTCGCCGAGGGCCGGTGCGACGCCTGCGCAGGCCAGGGCCGGATCCGAGTCCAGATGAGCTTCCTGCCCGAGACGTCGGTCGCCTGCGAGACCTGCGGCGGTCGGCGATTCACCGAGGAGACGCTCGCGGTCACCTGGGCGGGACGTTCGATCGCCGACGTGCTCGACCTCACCGTCGAAGAGGCCGCCCGGGTGTTCGCAGCGGTGCCCGCGATCGCGCGCCCGCTCGCGGTCCTCGCCGAGATCGGACTCGGGTACCTGACGCTCGGACAGCCGAGCAACACCCTTTCCGGCGGCGAGGCGCAGCGGATCAAGCTCGCCTCCGAGATCGGCCGGAGCGGCGCGGGTCGCACGCTCTTCGTCCTCGACGAGCCCACCACCGGCCTCCACTTCGCCGATGTCGAGCGGTTGATCCTCGCCTTCCACCGCCTGGTCGACCAGGGGCACACCCTCGTCGTCGTGGAGCACAACCTCGACGTGCTGCGCGCCGCCGACCATCTCATAGATCTCGGACCCGAAGCCGCCGCCGGGGGCGGGGAAGTCGTCGCGAGCGGCCGTCCCGAAGACCTCGCCGCGCGGCCCGGGCGATCGCACACGGCCCGCTGGTTGGGACGACCGGCGACCGTGTGGGGCGCGTCGCTGCCATCGCTCGGCGCGACCATCGACGTGACACGATCTGGCGCAGATTTTTCTTGACAGGCCGACGGCAACAAGGCTACCTCTGCGCGCGGTAGCTGACGGCGGAGTGGTGGTGGTGCCAACCTCGCTCCGCAGAGTCGTCGTGCCGCCCTGCCGGGTCGTTTCCGCTCGACACCAACGGGTCAAAATGGACGAGATCGACACCTCCTGGGTGGCTGCCGACGCCGCCGTCGCCGATGTTTCCCGCGGACCGCTCGCGGAGGAACCGGTGATGCTCGAGTTCGAGGGTTCGTCGGATCACACGATCGCGGAAGCCGTGCGCCGCGCCCTCTCGCACGCGTCGACGTCGCTCCGGACGCTCGACGGCGCCGGGGTGCTGGTCATCCCCGAAATCGACCGACACGCCACCGGTCCCCGCTTCCGGGTCACGCTCCGCGTCTCCGCACAGGGCGAGGCGGCGCGAAGCTGAGCCTCACGGATGCCGACGTTCCGCCGCGGTGAACGCGAGCGGCGAACCTCACGAGAACACGCGGGTTTCACCGTCCACAGCTGTGGATAACCGGGCGCTCCGCGGCGGGAGCTACTGGCCGGAGATCGGATAGGTCGGTTCGCGCACGCAATGGGCGCAGCGGCACAGCGCCCGCAGCTCGTCGGCGACCAGGAACGTCTCGTGCTCGTCGCCCCAGGCGATGAAGAGGGTCCCGTCGCCGACGGCGCGCGCGAGGGCGACCTCGCATTGCTCCGGACCGACCTCGGGCGCGGCGGCCCGACAGGCGTTGCAGGGACACGCGGCGCGCAGGTGGCGATGCGGCAGGATGCTGTCGTGACCGTCGCTCCAATCGATGCCGACGGCGTATCGCCCCACCGCGCGGACGCGCTTGATCGTCGCAGCCATGGCTCGGGTCTACTACGCGGGTGCGATTCTTGACAGTGCCGGTCCCCCCCGGGGAGGATGCGGCGCATGCGAATCGGCCGCGCGCTCTCTGCCGCCGGGATCGCGCTGCTGCTCGCGAGCGTCGGACGTGCCGCGGACCCGAGCCCGTCTCCGGGGACGGATTCCGCCTCCCCGGCGGCGGCGCCGACGACGCTCGTCGGGGGCAATCGCGCCGGCGACTACGTCGGACAGGAGGTCACGATCGAGGGGCGGGTGGCCGCGATCCACGAGTCGCCGCTCGCCACCGTGGTCGCGTTCAGCCCGAACTTCGCGGGATTCACCGCGACGATCCTGGCCGGCGATCGCGACAAGTTCCCAAGCGATCTCGCGGCGCGCATTCGCGATCACGTCGTGCGCGTGACCGGCACGGTGACCGCCTACCGCGGCAAGCCCGAGATGGCGCTCCATGATCCATCCCAGCTCGTCCTCGCGCCGCCGCCGGCGCCGGGATCGGTCGCGGCGCGCCCGGCGGCGCCGACGTCCACTCCGGACGCGGTGGTCGAAGAGATCCGGCGCGCGCTGGCGCGCATCGAGGCGCGACTCGAAGCCGTCGAGGGCCGCCTCGAAACCCTCGAGCAGGCCGCGCCCGCGGACGGCGGCGACGCGCCGGCCGCGGCGCGGTAGCCTCCCGCGCCGGAGGCGCCGACCCGCCTCAACCGCCGCCGCCGAGAAAATCGAGGATCAGCGCGTTGACGCGCGCGGGGTCCTCCTGGTGGAGGAAATGACCCGTGCCCGGCACGATCTCCACCCGGAGCCCGCGTGGAAAATAGGCCTGCATGCCCGCGACGAGGCCGGCCCCCATGCACCCGTCGTCGGCACCGTGTAGAACGAGGCCGGGCACCTCGATCGGGTCGCTCATCATCCGGCTCTGGAGCGCCTCCAGGGCGGGATCCTGGCGGGCCGGGTCGAACATCGCCCGGTAGTAGCCGAGCGCGGCCGCGGCAACCCCCGGCTGCCGGAACGTCTCCTTGAGGGCTGCCATCTCCGGCGCGGGGAGACGCCAGCCGGGCGACCAGTCGCGCCAGAGCCGGTCCAGAAACGCGTAGTCGTCGTGGGCGAGCGCGAGGTCGGCGAACGGCGTCTGGAAGAAGAACATGTACCAGGAGCGACGCTGCTGGTCGTAGTCCGTCATGAGGGCCGCCGCGACCTGCGCGCCGTAGGGCACCGCGGCGGTCACGAGTCGGCGCACGCGGCCGGGCGCCGCCAGGGCCGCCCCGTACGCCGCCAGCGCGCCCCAGTCGTGACCGAAGACGATCGCGTCCTCGTAGCCGAGGGCCGCGATGAGCGCGACGGCATCCTCGGCGAGCGCGGCCGTCTGGTAGCGGCCGTCCGGCGCGGCCCCCGTCGGGGCGTAGCCGCGCATCGCGGGCGCAACGGCGCGGTAGCCGGCGGCGGCGAGCACCGGCAGCTGGTGCCGGAACGAGCGCGGGTGATCGGGGAATCCGTGCAGGCAGAGCACGAGTGGCCCCTCCCCCTCCTCCAGCGTGTGGAACGTCATGCCGCGCGCCTGCACCGTACCGGTCTTCATCGCTCCGCCTCCTGGTCGCGCCCCGTGATCCCGGCCGCGCCGCGAGAAGTCAATCCGGGCGGCCGGCCCCGGGGACGCTAGTGGCGCCGCGGAGCCTCGGTTAGAGTCGCGGCGTCGGGGCCCCGCGCCCATGAAGCTCACGATCCTGAACGATCTGCGCGCGGTCGCGCCGGCCGCCTGGGACGCGCTGACGGCGCGGGCTTCGCCGTTCCTCGAGTGGGCCTGGCTCGCGTCCCTCGAGGAGGCGGGTTGCGTCGGCGAGCGGACCGGGTGGATGCCGCAACACCTGGCGCTCCACGACGACGACGGACGGCTCGTCGGAGCGTGTCCGCTGTACGTGAAGGCGCACAGCCAGGGCGAGTTCGTCTTCGACCACGGGTGGGCCGAGGCGGCCATGCGGGCCGGCATTCGCTACTACCCGAAGCTCCTCGTCGCGACGCCCTTCACGCCCGCGACCGGCGTGCGCTTCCTGTCGCACCCCGTCGCCGACCGGGCGCGCGTACGGCGCGCCCTCGCCACCGCGCTCCGCGAGCTCTGCGGGAACGACGGCTACTCGTCGGTGCACGTCAACTTCTGCCTGCCCGAGGAGGCCGACGCCCTCGAGGCCCTCGGCTACGTGCGGCGCGTCGGCTACCAGTTCCAGTGGACCAACCCCGGCTGGCGCACGTTCGACGACTACCTCGCGGCGCTGCGCAGCAAGCGCCGCAATCAAGTCCGCCGCGAACGCCGCGAGCTGGCGGCCCAGGACGTCGCCATCGCGACCCACGTCGGCGACGCGATCCCCGATGAGCTCTTCGCGCCCATGTTCGACCTGTACCGCTCCACCGTCGAGAAATTCTCCTGGGGACACCGCTACCTGAACGCCAAGCTCTTCGACCTCCTGCGGCGACGCTGGAAGCGGCGGCTGGCGTTCGTGGTCGCCCGGCGGCGGGACCGCATCGTCGCCGGCACGCTCAACGTGTGGAAGCACGGCGTCCTCTACGGGCGCTACTGGGGAGCGTTCGAGGACATCCGCCACCTGCACTTCAACGTCTGTTACTACGCCGCGATCGAGCTCGCGCTCGCGCTCGGCGTGACGCGTTTCGAGCCCGGCGCCGGCGGCGAGTTCAAGCACCTGCGCGGCTTCGACGCCCGTGCGACGACGAGCATGCACTTCCTCGGCGATCCGCGGCTCGCGGACGCGGTCGGGCGCTACCTCGTCGACGAGCGGCGGGCCGTCGCGCGCGAGATCGGGTGGCTCGACGCGCAGACCGCGCTGCGGCGCGGCGGCGGCACCTGACGCGACCGCGGCAGCGCTCAGTCCTCGTCGTGGGCCGCGTCGTCGACGGCGGTCTCGTCGACGGTGGCCCGCGGCGCGTCCTCGAGCGGCGGGGCGTAGTCGAAGGCGAGCCCGCCGTCGCGCACGTCGATCTCGACCCGGCCGCCGCTCTTCAGGTGCCCGAAGAGGATCTCGTCGGCGAGCACGCGCTTGATCTCCGTCTGGATGAGGCGCGCCATCGGGCGCGCGCCGAACGTCGGATCGTACCCCTTCGCCGCGAGCCAGCGGCGCGCCTCCGGCGTCATGTGGACGAAGACCCGCTTCTCGTTCAGCTGGACGTCGAGCTCCATCATGAACTTGTCGACGACCCGCTCGATGACCGGCATCGGCAGCGACCCGAACGAGATGACGGCGTCGAGGCGGTTGCGGAACTCGGGGCTGAACAGGCGCTCGATCGCCCGCGTGCCCTGATCCGCATTGGAGCGGCCGCCGAAGCCGATCGCGTTGGCGGCCATCTCCTGGGCGCCGGCGTTGGTCGTCATGATGAGGATGATGTGGCGGAAGTCGGCCTGCCGGCCGTTGTTGTCGGTGAGGGTCGCGTGGTCCATCACCTGCAGGAGGATGTTGTAGAGGTTCGGGTGCGCCTTCTCGATCTCGTCGAGGAGCAGCACGGCATGGGGCGTCTTGCGGATGGCGTCGGTGAGCAGCCCGCCCTGGTCGAAGCCGACGTAGCCGGGCGGCGCGCCGATGAGCCGGGAGACGGTGTGCGCCTCCATGTACTCGCTCATGTCGAAGCGGATGAACGCGATGCCGAGGGCCGAGGCGAGTTGCTTCGCCACCTCGGTCTTCCCCACGCCCGTCGGGCCGGCGAACAGGAAGGACCCGACCGGCTTGTCCGCCTGGCCGAGCCCCGCGCGCGACAGCTTGATGGCCGACACCAGCGAGCCGATGGCCTGGTCCTGCCCGAATACCGTGAGCTGCAGATCGCGCTCGAGCGTCGCCAGCCGCTCGCGGTCGGAGATGGATACGCTGCGCGGCGGGATGCGGGCGATGGTCGCGACCACGTGCTCGATGTCCTTCACCCGCACCGTCTTCTTCCGCTGCGCGGCCGGCTGCATCTGCACGATGGCGCCGGCCTCGTCGATGACGTCGATCGCCTTGTCCGGCAGGTAGCGGTCGTTGATGTGCTTGGAGGAGAGCTCGGCGGCGGCGCGGAGCGCGGCGCGCGTGTAGGCGACGCCGTGGTGCTCCTCGTAGTGGGACTTGAGGCCCTTCAGGATCTCGTGCGCCTGCTCGGTCGTGGGCTCGGGGATCTCGATCTTCTGGAAGCGGCGCGCCAGCGCGCGGTCGCGCTCGAAGTGGTTCTTGAAGTCCTGATACGTCGTGGCGCCGATGCACCGCAGCTCGCCCGAGGCGAGAACCGGCTTCAGGATGTTGGAGGCGTCGAGCGAGCCGCCGCTCGTCGCGCCCGCGCCGACCACGGTGTGGATCTCGTCGATGAAGAGAATCGCGCCGGGGATCTTGCGGAGCGCGGCGATGACCGACTTCAGGCGCTGCTCGAAGTCGCCGCGGAAGCGCGTGCCCGCGAGGAGCGCCCCCATGTCGAGGGCGTAGACGCGCGCGGTCTTGAGCGCGTCGGGGACCCGGCCTTCGTGGATCTGCAGCGCCAGCCCCTCCGCCAGGGCCGTCTTGCCGACGCCGGGCTCGCCCACGAACACGGGGTTGTTCTTGCGCCGACGGCACAGCACGCGCGCCGTCCGCGCCAGCTCGTCGTCGCGTCCGATCAGGGGATCGATCTTGCCGGCCGCCGCACGCGCCACGAGGTCCACGGCGAAGAGCGCCAGCGGGTCGCGTTTGCGGCGCGGCGGCTCGGCGTCGTCGTCCTCGGAGTCGTCCTCGGGGGCCTCGCTCTCGGCCACCTCCCCCTCCTCCGCGATCTTGGAGACGCCGTGCGCGATATAGCTCACGACGTCGAGGCGGGTGATGCCCTGCTGATCGAGCAGGTAGGCCGCGTGCGAGTCGGGCTCGCGAAAGATCGCGACCAGGACGTTCCGGCCGAGGATCTCGTCCTTGCCCGACGACTGCACGTGCGCCGCGGCGCGCTGGATCACTCGCTGGAAGCCGATCGTCTGCTCCGGCGAAACGTCGGCGCCGCTCGGGAGACGCTGCACCTTCTCGTCGAAGAAGCGCTCCAGCGCCCGCTTCAGCTCTTCGACGTCGCCGCCGCAATGGCGGACGACCTCGGCGACGTCGGCATCGTGCAGCAGCGCGTAGAGCACGTGCTCGATGCAGAGGAATTCGTGGCGTCTCCGGCGCGCTTCGCTGACGGCCAGGGCCAAGCTGATCTCGAGTTCTCGACTGATGCGCATCAGGCCTCGTCCATACTGCAGCGGAGCGGATACTCGTGCTTGCGCGCCAACGCCTCGACCTGTCCGATGCGCGTCTCGGCGATCTCGCGGGTGTACACGCCCGCGACCCCCACGCCGTGCTTGTGCACGTGCAGCATGATGCGGGTCGCGTCCGACTCCGAATGGTGGAAAATCCCTTGCAGAACGAACACGACGAACTCCATCGTCGTGTAGTCGTCGTTGTGCAGGAGCACCTTGTACATCCGCGGCTTCTTGAGCCGCGCCTGGGTGCGCGTCCTCGAACTCCA
>WBZR01004893.1_pt1 | contig 10634 bp, 8 predicted proteins | sample 5204231 | NCBI WGS metagenome assembly WBZR01 (sample SAMN12412403, study PRJNA552823) | activated sludge metagenome | isolation source: activated sludge from anammox sidestream of wastewater treatment plant... | place: USA: Virginia | collected 2017-08
GCGGCAGCGTTCAGCCTGTACCATGGCCTTCAGCAAAGCCGTGGGCACGCGCAGCTTTGGGAGGCGGCCCAGCACGCCGCGCTGCAAGCCCTCGCGTTCCTCAACGTGTCGCCCCCCACCGAAGGCACGGCCGCGCCACCGATGATGCCGCCGGCGGCGACGGCCTCGGTCTCGGCGCCGCCGGGCACGCCCCCGTCGCCGCACGGGCTGTGGATCGACCCGAAGCTCGGCGAGGTGACGGTCAACGGCCGGCGGGTCGAAAGCCTGACGGCGCTGGAGTACAGCCTCTTGCGGCTGCTCTACGGTCAGTCCGGCCGGTTGTGCAGCAAGGAGGAGATCATCCGCCAGGTCTGGGGCGAGGAGTTCATGGGGGGCGACGACGACTCGCGCGTCGAGAAGCTGATCAGCCGGCTGCGCCGCAAGATCGAGCCGGTCCCGAATCGGCCGCAGTACCTGCGGACGGTGCGCGGCCGGGGCTATCGCTACGTGCCGTGACGCCGGCAGGCCGCCGGTCGCCTTGCCCCCCGCCTCGAACACGCCGCCCCGGACGCGCAAGGGCCGGCGCCGGTGCGGTTACCGAGGCGCCTCCTCGGCCCGCCACCGCCAGAAGTGGTCGACCGGCCCGTGGCCCGCTCCCACGCCACGCCGGGCGCCGGCTCGGATGGCGCCGGTGACGTAGTCCTTGGCCGCGGCGACGGCCTCGGGCACACGCGACCCGAGGGCCAGCCCGGCGGCCACGGCGCTCGCGAAGGTGCAGCCCGTCCCGTGGGTGTTCGGCGAGTCGATGCGCGGCGCCCGAAAGGCCTGGAACGACGTGCCGTCGAACAAGACGTCGATGCTTTCGCGGGCGTCTTCGAGGTGGCCGCCCTTGACGACGACGTGGGTCGGGCCCATGCCGTGGATCGCCCGCGCGGCCGCGTACATGTCGTCGAGCGTCCGGACCGGACCGCCGACGAGCACCCCCGCCTCGTGGAGGTTGGGCGTGACCACCCGGGCCAGCGGCAGCAATCGGGCGACGAGCGCGCCGCGGGCATCGGCGGCGAGCAGCGGGTCGCCGCCCTTGGCGACCATCACCGGGTCGACGACGAGCCGGCGCACGCCGTGCGCGCTCAGCCGCTCGGCGACAACCGCGATGATCGGAACGCTGGCGAGCATGCCGGTCTTGACGGCGTCGGCGCCGATATCGGTCAGAACGCTGTCGATCTGGAGCGCGACGAACGCCGGCGGCAGCTCGAAGACGCCCTGCACGCCGAGCGTGTTCTGCGCGGTCACGGCCGTGACGGCGCTGGTGCCGAAGACGCCGTTGGCCTCGAAGGTCTTGAGGTCGGCCTGGATGCCGGCACCGCCGCCCGAGTCCGAGCCGGCGATGGTCAATGCCCTGGGAATCATCGGGGAAGCTCTCCTTGGCGGTGTCAGGCCGCGCGCGTCCACGTCACGTAGGCCGCCGCCAAGGCCGTGCCGGCGGCGAGCAACGCCCAGTCGACGGCGCCGAGGCGATAGCGGCGCTCGAACGTCCGACCCGGCCGGCGGAAGCCACGGGTCTCGAGCGCCTCGGCGAGGTCGTCGGCCAGCCGGAAGCTCTGGTAGAACACCGGCAGCACCAACGTGGGGACGTGGCGGGCCGACCGCCAGCCGGCGTCCAGCACGATGCCGCGCGCACGCGCCGCGTCGCGCACGGATTGGGCGCGCCGGAGGATCACGGGCACGAAGTGGGCGGCGGTGATCACGACGAACGCGGCCTGGTACGGCACGCCGCCCGCGACGAGCGCGTTGCCGAGATCCTCCGGCGGCACCGCCCGAAACACCAGCGCGGCCACGGCGACGATGGCCATCAGCCGCAGGACGGCCGCGAGCGCGGTGTCCCAGCCGGCCGATCCGCCGAGCACGAACACCAGCACGGCCGCCGGCATGGCCAGCCGCAGCGCGCGCGCCACGGCAGGCAACGCGCCGCCCAGCCCCGCGGCGATCAACACCGCCGCCAGGCCTGCGGCCAGGCGACTCACCTCGGTGGTGGCCGCCAGCACGATGACCGCAGCGAGCAAGAGCCCGAGATGCGTGCGCGGGTCCAGCCGCGTCCGCCGCGGCGCGGGGCTCGGGTGCGTGTCGGTCACCCCACCCTCCCGGCCACCGACAGCACCTGGCGCAGCCAGGTCCACCCGCCGGGCCGCAGCCCGGCGGCGCGAAACGCCTCGATGTCGGCCATCACGGCCGCCGGCGGCCCGACGGCGTCCAACCGCCCGTCGGCCAGCACGGCCCACCGTGATGCCGCCGCGTCGGCCAGCTCGACGTCGTGCGTGGCCATCGCGACCGCGCAGCCCGACTGCGCGAGGTCGGACAGCAACGCGACGAGCGCCTCGCGGAAGGGCTCGTCCTGGCCGGTGGTGGGCTCGTCGAGGACGGCGAGCCGCGGGCGTGCGGCCAGCGCGGCGGCAAACGTCACCCGCTTCTTCTGCCCTTCGCTGAGGCGGAACGGCGACCGATCGAGGAGCGGTCCGAGGTCGAGCCGCTCGACGAGAGCGTCCACCCAACGGGGGTCGTGCCGGCCCAGGGCCTGCGGCGCGACGGTGAGCTCGTCGCGCACGGTGGGTCGGAAGATCTGGTCGTTGGGGTTCTGGAACACGAAGCCGACGTCCCGCGCCCAGGCGCTGACCGGCCGCGCGGTGGTGGCGACGCCGGCGACCCGCACGGTGCCCCGTGCGGGTCGCCGCAAGCCGTTGCAGTGCTTGAGCAGCGTCGTCTTGCCCACGCCGTTGCGCCCGAGGAATGCCATCACCTCGCCGGGGGCCACGGCAAGGTCGAGCCCGTGCACGAGCGGGCCGCACGGGCCGTGCAGCGTCGCCGCATCGAACGCGAGCGCCGGCACGTCAGCGGTGGAAGGGAGGGCGGCCGCGGGGCGAGGCGGCGGGAGGAAAGCATCGGCGACCGGCACGTCGAGGCCGGCGAGCGCCGCCGGCGTCAGGCGCGACACCAACGCGTCGAGCGACAACGGCAGCGGCTGCAGCCCGATGCCCCGTGCCACCCGCACCGCCAACGGCACGTTGAGCCCGTGCCGGCGTACGTCGGCGGTCATGACGGTGGCGGGCGCGGCATCGTGGACGACCCGCCCGGCATTCAGCACCACCAGACGATCGGCGTGCGGGAGCAGCAGGCCGAGACGGTGTTCGGCGACCACGACCGTGATGCCGGATGCGGCCAGCCGGGCCAGGACGTCGACCAGGATCTCGCCCATCTCGGGGTCGAGGTGCGCGAACGGCTCGTCGAGCGCCAGGACCGCCGGCCGGGCCGCCAGAACGGCCGCGACGAGCAGCCGCTGCTGCTCGCCCCCCGACAAGGCATGCGGCGGGCGACCCAGCGTCTCCTCCAGCCCGACCTGTGCTGCGGCGGCGTGCACCCGTGACGCGATCTCGCCCGCGGGCACGCCGAGGCTCTCGAGCCCGAACGCGATCTCGCGCGCGACGGTGCTGTTGAACAGGGATCCCGCGGGGTTCTGCGGGACCAGCCCGACCGCCTCCATCATGGCGGCCGGGGGATGGCGCAGCACGTCGCGGCCGGCCACGCGGACCTCGCCCGAGACCTGACCGGCGTAGAAGTGCGGGACGAGCCCGTTGAGGCAGCGCAGGAGCGTGCTCTTGCCCGAGCCGCTCGGACCGGCGACGAGCACGAGCTCGCCGGTGTCGACCGCGAGATCGACGCCGTCGAGGCTAGGGTCCTGCGCGGGGTACGCGTAGCGCAGGCCCCGGATCTCGATCACGCCAGGCACGGCGGGCTCGCGCCGGAGGCCGGAGCCGTCAATCCGTCGGCCGGCCGAGGTCGGGGCCGGCCGCGAGGTCGAGGTCCACGACGCGGGCACGCCGCAGCGCCGACAGGACGGCCAGCCCGAGGGCGTTGCCGCCGATCGAGCTCAGCGCGAACGCGATGACGAGCCCGGCCACGGCCACCGGCCGCCCGAGGATCACCGGCGCCACCACCCACACGCTGACCAGCGCCGCGACGACACCGGTTCCGACCACCTCGCCGAGCGCGGCCGCGGCCGGCCGGCGCGTCGCCCGCCACGCCACGCCGGCCAGGAACGCGCCGATCATGCCGCCCGGGAATGCGAACAGCGTGCCGGTGCCGGTGGCGTTGCGGACGACGGCGGCGACGAACGCGACGAGCGTCGCCCACCACGGCCCGAGCAGGACGGCGGCGATGAGGTTGACCATGTGCTGGGCCGGCGCCACCTTGGCCATGCCGACCGGGACCGAGAGCTGGCCGAGCGCCACCGCGATGGCGACGAGCACGACCGCGTAGGCGACGGTGCGCGTCGAGGCCGAGCGGTACGAGTCGCGCGCCGCGCGCCACAGCGCCACGAGGGCGGCGGCGGCCACGACGAGGGCAAACGCCGCCTGGGTGGGGGTCCAGCCGGCCGGGCGCCAGAGATCCACGCCGCGTCAGCTCGATCGTGCCCGGTCGACGGCCGCCCGGAGGGCGCGCGCGGCGGCCTCGACGTCGGCGGCGAGCGTCACGGCCGAGATGACGGCGACGCCGGCCGCACCGGCCCGGATGGCCGCCGCGGCGTTCGACGGCGTCACGCCGCCGATGGCGACCACCGGCAGCGGCGTGGCGGCGGCGACCGCCGCCAGGCCGTCGATCCCGATCGGCACGTCGGCATCCGGCTTCGAGACGGTGCCGAACACGTCGCCGACGCCGAGGTAGTCGGCGCCGCCATCGGCGGCACGGACGGCGCCCGCGACGGTGGCCGCGGAACAGCCGAGCCACGCGTCCGCCCCGAGGAGGGCGCGCGCCGCGGCGGCCGGCAGGTCGTCGTCGCCGACGTGCGCGCCGTCGGCCGCGGCGGCGACCGCCACGTCGACCCGGTCGTTGACGAGGACCGGCACGCCGGCGGGGCGTGCGACGCCGAGCACCGCGTCGGTGAGGGCCAGGAGGTCGCGGGTGCTCGCGCGCTTGGCGCGCACCTGCAGGAGGGTCGCGCCGCCGCGCAGCGCGGCCGCGGCCACGTCGGCGGGCGCGCGGCCGCGCAGGTGCTCCGGGTCGATCAGCACGTACAACCGCGGATCGAGCGCGGCGCGGCGGCGGGGCGCGGGCTCAAGGACACGAGGTGCGCGGGTGGAGTGGTCCATGCGATCGACCGGGAGTATAGCGCCTCAGCCGAAATGCCGCCACCCCCCGGCCAGGGGCTGCACCGAGCCGTCGGCACGCGCGAGCACGGTGTCGGGACCGTCGGTGACCATGCCGATCCGCGTCACCGGCACGCCGGTGGCGGCGGCGACGCGGGCCGCGAGGTCGTCGGCGGCCGCGGGTCGGGCGGTGAAGAGCAGCTCGTAGTCCTCGCCGCCGGCCACCGCCCACTGCAGCGGGTCGACACCGAGGGCGACCGCGACCCGGCGGGTGGCCTCGGACACGGGCAGGCGGGCGGCCTCGATCCGCAGCCCGACGCCGCTGCGGCGGGCGATGTGCCCGGCATCCGCCGCCAGCCCGTCGCTGACGTCGATGGCGGCGGTCGCCCCGGCCCGGCCGAGGAGCGGTGCCACGTCGAGTCGGGGCGACGGCCATTGCTGGCGCCGGACCACGGCGTCGCGGTCGTGGGGGGGCGCGGCGACGGTGCGCCCGTCGGCCTCGGCCAGCAGCACCGCCAGCCCGGCGGCGGCGGCGCCGAGGTCGCCCGTGACCATGACGGCATCGCCGGGCCGTGCGCCGGAGCGGAGGAGCAGGTCGGCGGCATCGACCTCGCCGAGGAGCGCGACGTCCAGCATCAGGGCCGGGCCGCGGGTCAGGTTCCCGCCGACGAGGTCGGCCCCCCAGCGGGCCAGCTCGGCGGCGAGGCCGTCGACGATGGCGAGCGCGAAGTCGGCCGGCGTGTCGGGCGGCGCGGCCAGGACGGCCAGGGCGTGCGTGGCGGCGCCGCCCATGGCCGCGATGTCGCTCAGGTTGATCGCGGCGGCTTTGCGGCCGATCCACGCGGGCGGGGTGCGGTCGGGGAGAAAGTGGACGCCGGCGACCTGGCTGTCGGCGGTGGCGAGCTGGAGGCGCCCGCCGGGGAGGCGCAGCACCGCCGTGTCGTCGGGCCCGGCGCCGACGACGGTGTCGGGCCGGCTCGGCCCGAGGCGGGCGACGATGCGGTCGATGAACGGGAACTCGCCGACGCTGCCGATGGTCTCGACGTCCACTGCCACGCTCCAGGCTTGCGGCTCGCCGGCGGTCGCCCCCGACCGACGACGGCCGGCGACATCCGGGCAAAGAAGAAGGGGAGGGCACCCCCAAGGATGCCCTCCCCTCGACGTCTGTTCAAACCATGCGACGGGGTTCCGCCGTTGCCGGCGTGCCGTCGATCAGCCCAGGCCCTCGGCCAGCTCGACGAGCGCGGCCGCGGCGTCGGCGGCCGACACCGACTCGCCCTTGACCAGCGCCTCGATCGTGTCGGAGTGGGTCGCGCCAGCCGGCGGGTTCTTCATCGCCTCCTCGAGCGCGTCGGCCACCGCCTCGCCCGACTCGCCCTTGTCGGCGAAGGCGTCGCGGATGTCCTCCCACGTCACCGTGCCGTCGGTGTCCGCGGCGATCGCGGTCGTCACCTCGGCCACGATCTCGTCCATCGCCGCCACCGGGGCCGGCTCGGCGCTGTTGGCGCCACCGGCAGCCGACATCGCCTCGAGGGCGGCCAGCACGTCCTTGGCCTGCGGGAACGTCGCCGGGAAGGTGCCGCTCGACTTCATCGACGCCGACCGGGTGTTGTAGAGCAGGTTCGCGACCGCGTCGGTGCAGCCGGTCTTCTGCGGGCAGATGGTCTGCAGGTACGTCTCGAAGTTCGCGACGGTCTCGGGGCACGTGCTGTTGGGATCACAGGCGTCCTCGATGCCCGCCCAGTCCACGCGCTGCGTCGGCGAGAGCGAGTTCAGGTAGTCGGCCGGATCCGCATAGCCCTGCGAGCCCGTGCTGCCGCCGCCCGTCGTGCCGCCGCCCGTCGACCCGCCGCTCGGGTTGATCGGCTCGCCCGGCTTCGCGCCGGCGCCCGGCTGCTCGCCGCCGCCGCCCGCCGGCTGCTCGGCACCGCCGCCACCGGGCTGCTCGCCACCGCTGCCACCAGGCTGCTCGCCACCCGACGGCTCTTCGCCGCCCTGCCCCGGCTGCTCGGGCTGGACCGGCTCACCGCCGGTCACCGCCGAGCCCGACATGTCGTCGCTCGAGGTGCTGCACGCCACGGCGGTCAGGGTCGCGGTCGCCAGCAGCATGGCCACCATCAAACGAGTGTAACGCATTGTCGATCTCTCCTTGTGGTTGTTGTTAAGGTACCGGTCGTTGGATGCTGTATCGGTCATCGCCCACGAGGTGGGCCGCCATTCGCGATGGGACGGTTGCGTCACCTTCTTCAAAGGCCTGCCTCCTTTCCCCCTCTGCCATCGGCGCCGCGGGTGTCCCGCTCCGCCGATCGATCGATCCTGCCCTTGTCTGGCCTTTTATACACGTGGTCGGCCGGAATGTTCCCGAAGTTCGCCCCGTCTGTCAACCTCGTGCGATTTGGGTCTGTGCGGCCGGCCGCGCCAGGGGTCACGAAACCCGGTCCGCAGCGGCGTCCAGGGTCTCGGCGATCGCCGTGCCGCGCTCGCGCAGCGCGCGCTCGATCGCCTGCCAGAGCGACCGCTCGGCGAGCGGCGCACGCTCGGCCGCGGGATCCAGCAGCGCCGACACCTCGGCGAGGTCGCGCAGGTCGTGGGATGCCGCCGCATCGAGGCCGGGCTCGGGGCTCCCTGGCGGGCTGGCAGGCCCTCGGCCGCCTGCCGTGCGATCCGCCTCGAGCTTCCGGTATGCCTCGATGCCTTGCCGGAGCCACGGGATGGCGGCCTGCTCGTCGCCGGTGGACGACAGCATGGCACCGAGGCCGAAGAGCGCCATCGCGCGTGCCGGGGTGGGCTCGGCGGAGGCCTCGCGCAGCGCGCGCTCGGCACGGGTCAGCCCCTCGGCGACGTGCGACCGATGCAGCCAGTGCCGCCAGAGGGCCGCGCACAGCCGCTGCCCGGACGCGGCGTCGCCGTCGCGGTCGGCACGGTCGAGCGCGGCGCGCAGGTTGTCGCGCTCGGCGTCGAGGCGCGCGACCCACGCGTCCTGCTCGGGGCCGGCGAGGCGGCTGGCGGCGACCTCGGCGAGGGCGACGAAGTAGCGCCCGTGGCGCGCGCGGACGGCCGTGTGCTCGCCGGCGGCGATGCACCGGGCGCGGGCATACGCGCGCACGGTCTCGAGGAAGCGGTAGCGCCCGGTCTCGTCGGCGTCGACGTAGACGACGAGGCTCTTGTCGACCAGTCGGGCGAGGACGTCGAGCAGGTCGTCGTCGCCGAGGGGGTCGCCGGCGCAGACGGCGTCCATGGCCTCGAGCGTCCAACCGCCGCGGAACACCGACAGGCGGCGAAAGAGCGCGGCTTCGCGGGGATCGAGCAGGTCGTGGCTCCAGTCGAGCGCCGCGGCCAGGGTCCGTTGGCGGCGGGCGGACGTGCGCCGGCCGGCGCCGGGCCGGTCGAACCGCGGGTGGAGGCGGGCGAGGATCTGCTCGGGCGGGAGGTGCGCGACGCGCGCGGCGGCCAGCTCGATGGCGAGCGGGATGCCGTCGAGCCGGCGGCAGATGTCGGCGACGGCGGCCGCGTTGACGGGGGTGAGCGCGAAGTCGGGCCGGACGGCGGCGGCGCGGTCGACGAACAGCCGCACGGCGGCGCGGCGGGCGACGATGCGCGGGTCGGCGGCCTCGGCGCCCGGGCGCGGCGCGGGGGGCACGTCGAGCGGCGGCACGGGCCACACGGTCTCGCCGCCGACGGCCAGGGGCTCGCGGCTGGTGGCCAGCATGACGGCGTGCGGGGCGGCGCGCAGGACGTCGGCGGCGACGGCGGCGGCGGCGTCGACGACGTGCTCGCAGTTGTCGAGGACGAGGAGCACACGCTGGCGGCGGACGTGGTCGACGAGCGTGGCGGCGGCGGGCCGGCCGGGCTGCTCGCGGATGCCGGCGGCGGCGGCGACGGTGGACGCGACGAGGCCGGGGTCGACGACGGGCGCGAGGTCGGCGAACCAGACGCCGTCGGGGAAGGCGTCGAGCACCTCGGCGGCGGCCTGCAGGGCGAGCCGGGTCTTGCCGGCGCCGCCGATGCCGGTCAGCGTCAACAACCGGCTGGCGGCCAGCCGGGCCTTGACGGCGGCGAGCTCGCGGCGGCGGCCGACGAACGAGGTCGACTGCAGGGGCAGGTTGTTGGGCCGGCTGGTGAGCGTCCGCAACGGTGGGAACGCGGGGGGGAGGCCGTCGGCGGTGGCCTGGTAGATCCGTTCGGCGCGCAGGAGGTCTTTGAGGCGGTGCTCGCCGAGGTCGACGAGGGCGATGCCGGGCGGCAGGATGTCGCGGACGAGCTGTTCGGTGGCGTGGGAGAGGAGGACCTGCCCGCCGTGGCCGGCGGCGAGGACGCGGGCGACGCGGTTGAGGGGCAACCCGAAGTAGTCGCCGTCGCGCTGCTCGGCGGCGCCGGTGTGCAGGGCGATGCGGACGCGGACATCGGTCAGCCCGTCGTCGGCGGCGAGGGCGCGCTGGGCGGAGACGGCGGCGGCGAGGGCGTCGTGGGCCTGGCCGAAGGCGGCGTAGCACGCGTCGCCGACGGTCTTGAACAGGCACCCGCCTTGGGCGGCGACGGCGGACCGGATGATGGCTTCCTGCCGGGCGACGACGGTCATCATGGCGGCGCGGCCCTTCTCCCAGCGGGGGGTCGAGCCCTCGACGTCGGTGAAGAGGAACGTCACGGTGCCGCCGGGGAGATCAGGCATCGCCGTCCTCCAACGCGTACGCCACAGCCGCGTCGGCGTCCATCGCCCATCCCTCGGCATGGGCGGCGTCGAACGCAGCGTCGCCGAGGGCGGCGCGCGTCGTCGCAATGGCACGGGCGTGGCGGCGGCCGCCAAGCTTGGTTTCGAACGTCAAGTCGATGTTGTCGTAGAGCCGCTCCCCGGCGCCGATCAACCGCGCGGACCTCGCCCACTGGGCCCGTGCGGCGGCGAGCCACGCAAAGCGAGCGACCTGTTCAGGCAACCGATAGCGAATATTGTAAGCGACGCACACGGCGAGCGCTGTCCGATAGCGCATCTCGGCTTGGCTCAGCCTCCCGATCTCGAGGAGCACATCGCCGCTGTTGCCATTGCCGACGATCCGGGCCTGGGCGCTTTGAGACACTTCCTGGGCCGTTGCCGGGGAAGAGCCAGCATCGCACATCGCCAGGGCTTCGTCGTAGCATGCCTCCGCCGCTGTCCAATTGCCCCGCACCTCCGCGATGTACCCGAGGTTCTCGAGGGACAAGGCTTGATCGACGACGCTCGACACCTCGCGCTTGATCGCCAAGCTGGCCGAGAGATACGTTTCCGCTACATCGATGTCCTCTCGTTCAACGGACAAAATGCCGAGATCGTTGAGGCACCAAGCCTCGCCAAGGCGTTCGCCAATGGCTTGAAACGACTCGATCGCCATATGGTAGCGCGCATCGACAGCCGGATCCCGAAGATACAAGGAGATCAAGCTCAGGCCGTAGTGCGCGAAGCTCCGGGCACGCGGGTTGCTGTCGCCGTTCAACGCCAACGCGCGTTCGAGGTATCGGCGACCCGTCGAGAGCTGGCCGCCATCC
>WBZR01004894.1_pt1 | contig 10634 bp, 12 predicted proteins | sample 5204231 | NCBI WGS metagenome assembly WBZR01 (sample SAMN12412403, study PRJNA552823) | activated sludge metagenome | isolation source: activated sludge from anammox sidestream of wastewater treatment plant... | place: USA: Virginia | collected 2017-08
GCCATTTGCCCTTCGGGCGCCGCGCCGCAACCGCCTGGTCGGGAACGAAGTAGCCTTCGAGGCACACGAGATGCGAGCCGGTCGCGCGCATGCCCATGGCGCGCCAGGTCTCCTCGATGCGGATTCCCTTGGCCGACAAGGGCGCCATGAAATGCAGCACGGTCGGGCCCAGTTCCGGATCGTCATAGACCGCGCTGGTATTGATCAAAGCGCCGGCCGGAACGCCGCTTGCGAATCCCTTCACCGCGTTGATGAGGAACCCGCCCTCGACGCGCCGCGCGGTTCCCGAACTCTCGAGCCAGTCCGACCCGCCGCTTGAAATCAACACAATCTGTTCGGCCGCGATGCGGGTCAGGATCGCCTCCACCGGCGCTTTCTGATGGCGCCAGCGCCAGGCGATGAGCGCGACGACATGGGTGTGCATGGAATAGGCGAGCGCAGTCGCGCTGCAAGCGTGCGCCATCTCGCGCAGGAGACGCGACAGTTCAGGCACGCTCAATCCATCGCCGCCGAATTCGGCGGGAACGGCGGCCGAGAACAGGCACGCCTCCTTCAGCGCGGCGTAATTCTCGGCGACGAAGCGGTCGCTGGAATCGTACTCGCTGGCGCGTGCGGCGAAATCCGGCAGCAGGCGGTGCAGGCGTTCAAAGGGATCGACACAGGCAGGGGCTATGGCGGGCATGGACATGGGGGTCTCCACTGGCTTGGTCGGTTTTGCCTACAATGCGCCGCACGTGTCGCGGAACAAGTCCGATTTCTGAACCAAATCGGACGCCAATCATTATTTGAGCACTGGACAGAGGATCGAGGGATCCCATGAACAGCTACGGTCAGTTCTGCCCCGTCGCCAAGGGCGCCGAAATCGTCGCCACGCGCTGGACGCCCCTGATCTTGCGTGAACTGATGTCGGGCGAGCGCGCGTTCAGCGACATTCATCGCGGCGTGCCGGCGATCTCGCGCGCGCTGTTGGCGGAGCGGCTGCGCCAGCTCGAACAGGACGGCATCGTCGAAAAGCGCGCGCGCCCCGGCGAGAGCGGCCACGATTACCTGCTGACCGCCGCGGGCGAGGCGCTGCGGCCGGTGATCGAGACGCTCGGGCGCTGGGGGTTGATCTACGGACGCGACCGCATCCATCCGCAGGAGCACGATCCCACGGTGTTGATGTGGGCCCTGCGGCGGCGCGTCGATCGCGCCGCGCTGCCGGGTCGGCGCGTCGTCGTGCAGTTTTCTCTTGCGGGCGTGCCGCGCAGCCGGACGCGGCTGCAGTCGTACTGGCTCGTGCTGGACCGCGATGGGGTCGATGTCTGCCAAAAGGATCCCGGCTTTTCCGTGGACCTCACGATCACGGGCCCGATCGCCGATCTGGTGGCGGTCTATCTCGGCTATGCGCGCTGGCGCGAGGTGACGCGCAGCTCGCTGCGCGTCGAGGGCGAGCGCAGCGTGGCGCGGCGCATCGAGTCCTGGCTGCAGCTCGACCGCATCGTCGCGCGCGACCTGCCGATCGTCCCGCCGGCGGCGTAGCAAAGAACGTCAGGATTGGGCAAATCCTGATCGCAAAAGTGGTTTCCACTTTTGCGGGATTGCTCTAGAAGCGGCGGAAGTCCGGTTTCCGCCGAGCGCGGCGCCGGCCCTTTCTCGCCGGAGAGTCAATGATGGGTTACAAGGTCGCCGTCGTCGGCGCCACGGGCAATGTGGGCCGTGAAATGCTCAACATCCTCGGCGAACGGGCCTTTCCCGCCGATGAGGTCGTCGCCATTGCGTCGAGGCGCAGCCAGGGCGTTGAGATATCCTTCGGCGAGAAGATCCTCAAAGTGAAGGCGCTCGAACACTACGATTTCTCCGACGTCGACATCTGCCTCATGTCGGCGGGGGGCGCGGTGTCGAAAGAGTGGTCGCCGAAGATCGCCGCTTCCGGCGCGGTCGTCATCGACAACTCCTCGGCTTGGCGCTACGACGCCGATGTGCCGCTGATCGTGCCTGAGGTGAATGCAGGCGCGATCGAAGGCTTCCGCAAGAGGGGGATCATCGCCAATCCGAATTGCTCGACGGCGCAGCTCGTCGTCGCGCTCAAGCCGCTGCACGACCGCGCCAAAATCAAGCGCGTCGTGGTCGCGACCTATCAGTCGGTCTCGGGCGCGGGCAAGGAGGCGATGGGCGAGCTCGACCGCCAGACCAAGGCGATCTACTCGCTGCAGGACGTCGAAGCCAAGAAGTTTCCCAAGCGCATCGCCTTCAACCTCATTCCGCAGATCGACATGTTCATGGAGGACGGCTACACCAAGGAAGAGTGGAAGATGATGGCCGAGACGAAAAAGATCCTCGACCCCAAGATCAAGCTCACCGCCACCTGCGTGCGCGTGCCGGTCTTCATCGGCCACTCGGAAGCGGTCAATATCGAGTTCGAGCAGCCGATCAGCGCCGATGAGGCGCGCGAAATCCTGCACGCGGCGCCGGGCTGTCTCGTGATCGACAGGCGCGAACCGGGCGGCTACGTCACGCCCTATGAAGCGGCCGGCGAGGACGCGACCTATATCAGCCGCATCCGCGAGGATGCGACGGTCGAGAACGGGCTGTCCATGTGGGTCGTCTCCGACAATCTGCGCAAGGGCGCAGCGCTGAACGCCGCGCAGATCGCGGAATCGCTGATCAACCGCAAGCTCATTGCGGCGAAGCGGAGGGCGGCGTGACCGTTTGAGAGCAGCCCGAAGCGCCGCAACCATCGCCAGCACGCCTTTTGCTCCTACGGTTTCGATCGTCGGGCGCCAACACCTCGCTTTCTAAGAATTGCTGGCGGACGCCTTCGCATCCGGCGGCGCGCGCACGAACGCCTTGAGCTCCGGGTCATAGACCGAGAGATCGCCGGTGGCGACGCCGAAATAGGCGGCATGCAAATGCAGCCGCCCGCGCTCGACCAGGATGCTGATGCAGGGAAAGGTCATCAGATTATCGAGGCTCTTCAACAGCGAAGCCTGCTCGAGCCGGCGCAGGTAATCGTGATCGGGGCTGTGCGCCGGGGGCGGTCCCAGCGTCTGCGCGGCCGGCGCGATAAGCGACATCCACTGGCCGATGAAATCGCCGGGCGAGAGCGGCTCCGCCTCCTCGGCGAAGGCGCGAATGCCGCCGCACCGCGCATGCCCGAGCACGACGATGTGTTTCACCTTGAGCGCCTGCACGGCGAATTCGAGCGCGGCGGATACGCCGTGATGGCCGCGATCGGGCGTGAACGGAGGCACGAGATTGGCGACGTTGCGGGCGACGAACAGTTCGCCCGGCCCGGCGTCGAAAATGACCTCGGGCGAGACGCGCGAATCGCAGCAGCCGATCACCATGATTTCCGGCGCCTGTCCGCGCTCGGCGAGTTCGCGGTAGCGGTTTTGCTCGGTGGCGAGCCGTCCCGAAGCAAAGGCCGCATAGCCTTCGATCAGGCGGGCGGGAAAATCCATGGCGTTCCTCGCAATCCATGTTTCGGATCGCTCTAGACTGGCATCCCCGGCGGCGGACCGCTAGGTTGCGCGCAGAGACGAGGAGGAGCTTGCCGATGACCATTCGCCCGCGCCGCAGCATGCTCTATATGCCGGGTTCGAATGCGCGCGCGCTGGAAAAAGCGCGCACGCTCAGCGCCGACAGCCTGATTCTCGATCTGGAGGACGCTGTGGCGCCGGATGCGAAAGAACAGGCGCGCAAGCTGGTCGCGGAGGCGGTGCGCGCAGGCGGGTACGCTCATCGCGAAGTCCTCGTCCGCATTAACGGGCTTGACACCGCTTGGTGGAGCGATGATCTGAGCGCGGCCGCCGCATCGCGTCCCGACGGCATCCTCGTCCCGAAAGTCTCAAGCCCCGACCACCTGCTCGCGGTCGCCGACCGGCTGGCGGATGCGGGCGCCGACGAGAGCATCCGGTTATGGGCGATGATCGAAACGCCGCTCGCGATCCTCAATGTCGGCGCGATCGCTGCAGCGGCGCGCCATCCCGACACGCGACTCGCCGGATTCGTGCTTGGCGCCAATGATCTCGCCAAGGAGACGCGCGCGCGCATCGTGCCGGGCCGCGCGCCGATGCTGGCGTGGCTGATGATGGCGGTCGCCGCCGCCCGCGCGCACGGCATCGACGTGCTCGACGGCGTCTACAATGATCTTGCCGATGCGGCAGGTTTTGCGCGCGAATGCGCCGAGGCGCGCGACCTCGGTTTCGACGGCAAGACGCTCATCCATCCCAACCAAATCGAGCCGTGCAATGCCGCCTTCTCGCCGACAGCCGGCGAGATCGAACAGGCGCGCAAGCTGATCGCCGCGTTCGATCTGCCGGAAAACAAGGACAAGGGGGCGATCCAGCTCGACGGGCGGATGGCGGAGCGGCTGCACGCCGACATGGCGCGCCGCACCGTCGCCATAGCCGAGGCGATCGCCCGGCCCGCAGCGGCGTAGGACCCCGCACCGCCCCTCGCGTTATGCCTTATGGATCGCCGCTCCCGGCTTCCCGATCCAGTGGTCAAGGAAATCCTCAAGCCAGATACGGGCGAGGAAATCGTGCACGGCGCGCTCCTCGAAGTGCTGCGCGCGCGGCTTGGCCCCCGGCAACGATAGGCGTTCGTGGCCGAGCGTCGTCCAGCGGCACATCATGGCGTGCGTGACTTCCGGGTGGAACTGGAGCCCGTAGGCGGGGCCGATCCGGAAGGCCTGAACGGGAAATGAATCGCCTTCGGCGATCAGTTCGCTCCCAGGCGGCTGCTCGAAGCCCTCGCGATGCCATTGATAGACGTGGCCGGGCCACTGCTTGGCGATGCGGCGGCCGTGTTCGGTCGGACGCACCGGATAATAGCCGATCTCCGCATAACCATCGGCATGCGGCGCGACACGGCCGCCCAAATGACGGACGAGCATTTGCGCGCCGAGGCAGATGCCGAGCATCGGCTTTCGTTCCTTCAGGGGAATCGCGAGCCAATCGATTTCGCGGCGGATATAGGCGTCGGCATCGTTGGCGCTCATCGGCCCGCCGAACACGATCACGCCGGCGTGCCGGGCGAGCGTCGGCGGCAGCTCTTCGCCGAAGCGCGGCTTGCGAATGTCGAGCGAAAAGCCGCGGGCGGCCAGCACGTATCCGAGGCGCCCGGGGGTCGAACGCTCCTGGTGCAGAATGGCGAGGATCAAAGCCATAATGTCCCACAACACGCGCAGGCGGCCGACGCGCCGGCTCGGCGCTTATCTACTACACGCATATGCGCATTGGGCAGCGGCCAAGCCGCATAGGGACTATGCAGGTTTCCCGCTCAGGCGCGAGGGGGCCATCTGCCGCGCCGCGATTGGGACGCATGCACCAGGCCGCGCAACGCCCTGCGCGGCAACAGGCGCGGCAAAAAAGCGATCGCCTTCGGCAGGACGCCCGGCGTTACGACGGCTTGTCCCTCTTTCAGAGCCGCATAGCCTGCGCGCGCCACCGCATCGGCGGTCTTGGCCACCGCTTTGGGCGCCGTCCCGCGCAGGCCCGCGCGCGCTTGGAACTCGGTCGGAACCGGTCCCGGGCACATAACCGTCACGCGCACGTTCTTGTCCTTGAGCTCTTCGTGCAGCGCTTCGCTGAAGGAGAGGACATAGGCTTTGGTCGCGTAATAAACCGCCATGCCGGGACCGGGCAGAAAGCTCGCGAGCGAGGCGACATTGAGAATTCCTCCTCGATTGCGCGACAGGCTGTCGATCCAACGGAGCGAGAGGTCCGTCAGCGCGCGCACGTTGACGTCGATCATCGCGAGCTGCTCGCCGCGGTCGAGCGCCTCGGCGGGTCCATACAGTCCAAAGCCGGCATTGTTGACGACGATGCTCGGTTCGAGCCCGCGCCCAAGCAGCTCATGCGCGATGCGCGCAGGCGCGTCGGCGCGCCCGAGGTCGGCGACGATGACGTGCGGCTTGATTTTGGTGCGCACGGCGATTTCGGCGGCGAGCAGCGTCATCGGCTGCTCGCGCCGCGCCACCATGGCGATCTCGTGACCGTGCTCGGCAAAGACGCGGCAGAGTGCGGCCCCGATCCCGGCGGACGCGCCCGTGATCAACGTGACCGGCTGGAAGATGGCCATGTTCGTTCCTCGCGCTCCCCTCAATCATCAGCAAACGGGGGCGCCGCGTCGCCCGCCACCTCGCGCCGCAGCGCGACGCGTTCGCGCGTTGACACGTGCAGCAGGTCGGCGACACGCCAGATCAGATTGTCCTCGAATTCGTCAAGCCGGCCATCGGCGAACGCGATCTGCCACATCATCTTGATCAAGCGCAGCCGGTCGGCCTGATCGAGCGAGCGGTCGAGCAGGCGCGTGAACTGGTAGAGATCGACGGCCTGGCGCTGCGCATCGGAAGCCTGTGCGATCAGCTCCTCGGCCTCCGCCTCGCCGAGCGCGAAACGCTCGCGCAGAAGCGCCCGCAACTTGCCGTGCTCGACTTCAGTCGCTTTGCCGTCGATCGATACGGCATGCACCAGCAGGGCCGCTGCGGCGAGACGATCATCGTTCTCCTCGAACCGCTTCGGGCGCTCGCCGTCGGCGAGATTGGACAAGAACGTCTTCAGCGCGTCGAGCATGCGGCTTCCTTCTCGCCACGAATCTATTTGATCGGACATGGCTCTAGTCCGCCTTGGCCCGTCAGGCCATTTCGGTCTGATTGTGGCGCTGCCAGCGCCCTTTGTCCAAGGGCATGCCGAGGAGAGAGGCGGTCTTATCCGGCAGGCGCGCGGCTGTTGAGCCCGTGCTGCCTGACCATATACATACGCTCTGGACATTGCCGCAGGGCGACGCCGATTTCGCCGTGCGCTGGCGGCTGATCAAATCGGATTTTTCGCGCGCACTACCGGCCGGAGAACCGAGGTCGCGGAGCCGGTTGAGCAAGGGCGAGCGCGGCGTCTGGCAGCGGCGCTATTGGGAGCATACGATTCGCGATGGGGAGGACTTTGCGCGTCATGTGGACTATATCCACTACAATCCGGTGAAGCATGGCCACGTGAAGCGCGTGCGGGATTGGCCGTATTCGTCATTTCATCGCATGGTGAAGCTCGGGGCCTATCCGGACGATTGGGCGGGCGACGTCCGGCGCCAGCCCGCCGCCTTCGGCGAGCATCCCGCGAGAGTTAGGTAAGTTCGACACGAATGCAGGACGGAATAACCGGATCGAATGATGGGTTTCGCTGCGCTCAACCCATCCTACGAGAGTCGGCGCATTTGGCAATAACGTGACGATGGGTTTCGCGTTCGCTCAACCCATCCTACGACGCCACAGCCCGCCTCACCCCGTCTCCATCGCCCCCACCACCGCCTCGCCCATCTGCGCTGTCGAGACGACCTCCCCGCCGGCGGCGGCGAGGTCGGCGGTGCGCAAGCCCTTGTCCAAGACGCGCGCGATCGCCGCGTCGAGGCGATCGGCGACGTCGCCCAAATCGAATGAATAGCGCAGCGCCATGCCGAAGGAGGCGAGCATGGCGATCGGGTTGGCCTTGCCCTGCCCGGCAATGTCGGGCGCCGAACCATGCACCGGCTCGTACATCGCCTTGCGTTTGCCGCTCCGCGCATCGGTCTCCCCGAGCGAGGCCGAGGGCAGCATGCCGAGCGAGCCGGTGAGCATCGCCGCCACGTCGGAGAGCATGTCGCCGAACAGGTTATCGGTGACGATCACGTCGAATTGCTTGGGCGCGCGCACGAGCTGCATGCCGCCGGCGTCGGCCAGCATGTGCTCGAGCGTGACGTCCTTGAACTCGCGCGCGTGCACGGCGCTCACCACCTCGTGCCAGAGCACGCCCGTCTTCATGACGTTGCGCTTCTCCATCGAGGTCACCTTGCGGCGGCGCTTTCGCGCCAGTTCGAAGGCGACGCGGGCGATGCGCTCGATCTCGTAGGTGTCGTAGACCTGCGTGTCGATCGCGCGCTTCTGCCCGTTGCCGAGATCGGCGATCGTCTTCGGCTCGCCGAAATAGACGCCGCCGGTGAGCTCGCGCACGATCATGATGTCGAGCCCCTCGACGAGCTCGCGTTTGAGCGAGGAGGCTTGCGCGAGCGCGGCGTAGCAGACGGCGGGACGCAAGTTCGCGAACAGCCCGAGCTCCTTGCGCAGCCGCAAAAGCCCCGCTTCGGGCCGCACCTCGTAGGGCACGCCGTCCCATTGCGGCCCGCCGACCGCGCCGAAAACGACCGCGTCGGCCGCGTGCGCCGCCTGCATCGTGGCGTCGGCGATCGACACCTTGTGCGCATCGTAGCAAGCGCCGCCGACGAGCCCCTCCTCGATCGCGAACGAGGCGAGTCCGCGCGCCTCCAGCCAGGCGATCAGGCGTTTGACCTCGGCCATCACCTCGGGGCCGATGCCGTCGCCGGGCAGGAGCAGGAGCTTGAACGTGGCCATTGGCGTCCCCCATGTGGCTGCGCAAAGCGCGTCAGCCTGCCGTCTAAGCGGGGAGGGGCGGCGTTGCAAGCGCGCTCGCAGCGCATCGGCGCGGGCGGCGGGGATATAGCCTCAGGACCCGAGTTCGGCGTAGAAGTGCGCCCCGGGGATCGATCGGAGAATCGGAGCCAAAGGACGATGCAGAAGACGAGTTCAGGCAATTTCTTCGAGGATTTCCGGCTCGGCCAGACGATCGAGCACGCCACCCCGCGCACGGTGACGGCGGGGGACGTTTCGCTCTATACCGCCCTCTATGGCGCACGTTTCGCCCTGCAATCGTCCGATACCTTTGCTGGCTCAATAGGTTATCCGCGCGCGCCGGTCGACGATCTGCTCGTCTTCCACATCGTGTTCGGCAAGACGGTGCCGGACATTTCCTTGAATGCGGTCGCCAATCTCGGCTATGCCGCCTGCCGATTCTTGAACCCCGTCTATCCCGGCGACACCCTGCATGCTGTGTCGCAAATCATTGGTTTGAAAGAGAATTCAAACCGGAAGACGGGCGTCGTCTACGTCCGATCGAGAGGCTTGAACCAGGACGGGGCGCCCGTGCTCGATTACATCCGCTGGGTGATGGTGCGAAAGCGCGACGAGAGCGCGCCCATAGCGGCCGAAGAAGCGCCGGTTCTTCCGACCGAAATCGAATCCAAAGAGCTCGGAGCCGCGCTTCCTCGCCTTGACCTTGGCGGTTACAACTTCGTCCATTCGGGTAGCCGCGCGCGCTGGCAGGATTACACGCCAGGCGAGCGCATCGACCATGTCGACGGCATGACGGTGGAGGAGGCCGAGCACCAGCTCGCGACCCGGCTCTATCAGAATACCGCCAAAGTGCACTTCAACCAGTTCAGCGAGAGCAAGAGCCGATTCGGCCGCCGCTTGATCTATGGCGGCCACGTCATGTCGCTGGCGCGCGCCTTGTCGTTCAACGGCCTCGCCAACGCGTTCCACATCGCCGGCATCAATGGCGGGCGGCATGTCGCCCCTCTATTTGCAGGCGACACCGTGTTCGCGTGGTCCGAAGTCCTCGCCCGCGCCGAAGCGCCGGACCGCCGCGACGTGGGCGCCTTGCGGTTGCGCACCATCGCCGCCAAGGATAGGCCCTGCGCCGATCACCCGTACAAATCCGGCGATGCGTACGATCCGGCGGTGATTCTTGACCTCGATTATTGGGCCATGATTCCCCGTTGATTGCGCCCTTCGCGCGCGAGCCATGTCAGAGCGGCATTGCGCTGGACGAGCATCTGTTTTACGGAGTTCCGGCGATCCCGGTTGGAAACGCGACGATGCCTCACGCCAGAACGCCTTTTGAGCGGCCGCTCTCTCCGCACCTGCAGATTTTCCGGCCGATCCTCACCATGATGATGTCGATCGCGCACCGGATCACCGGGGCGGCGCTCTATCTTGGCAGCCTGCTCTTGGCCTGGTGGCTGATGGCGGCGGCCTTGGGCCCCGGCGCGTTCGCGACGGCGCAGTGGTTCATGGCGTCCTTCATCGGACGCTTGATCCTGTTCGGGTTCACCTGGGCGCTCATCCACCACATGCTGGGCGGCATCCGCCACCTGATCTGGGATACCGGCCGCGGATTTGAGCGGGCCGACCGCGAATGGCTGACGCGCGTCAGCCTCTATGGCGGGCTCGCGCTCACCTTGGTGCTGTGGGTTCTCGCCTATCTCGTCCTCGGCGGCATCCGGTGAGAGGGGAGGCTTGATCATGCGGACTCCCATCGCGCGCGCGCGCGGGCTTGGTTCGGCGAAATCGGGGACGGAGCATTTCTGGCGCGAACGGTTGACCGCCGTCGCCAATGTCCCGCTGACGATCGCGTTCATCGTGATCGTCTTTTCGCTGCTCGGGCGCAATCACGCCGGGGTGTTACAGATCCTCGGTTCGCCGCTTGTCGCCTGCATCATGCTCTTGTTCATCGCGTCATCCGTCTACCACATGAAGCTCGGCATGCAGGTGATCATCGAGGATTACGTGCATCAGGAGGGGTCCAAGGCGGCCCTGTTGATCGCCAACGTCTTCTTTTCGATCGCAGTCGGCCTCGTCGCGGCTTTCGCGGTCTTGCGAATCTCTTTCGGAGTTTAGCTTTAATGCCACAAGCTTCCTCCAACAATTCGCCGGCGATCGCCGGCCGCGCCTATCCGATTGAGGACCATGCCTATGACGTCGTGGTCGTCGGCGCGGGCGGGGCGGGCTTGCGCGCGGTTGTGGGCTGCAGCCAGGCGGGCCT
>WBZR01004896.1_pt1 | contig 10632 bp, 10 predicted proteins | sample 5204231 | NCBI WGS metagenome assembly WBZR01 (sample SAMN12412403, study PRJNA552823) | activated sludge metagenome | isolation source: activated sludge from anammox sidestream of wastewater treatment plant... | place: USA: Virginia | collected 2017-08
GAGCCGCCCTTCCCTTTGCTCGTACCTCCACTACGGCCCATGATCTCGGCCATGACGTGTACAGGGTCCGTCCCCATAAGCAGGGGCTGGGGGTGGTCGCGATAGGCGGTGATCACGTAGTCATAGCCGTGCCGAAGGGCGGCGTTCCAGCCGATCGCCGTGGCCTCCATGCCGATGTAGACGTGCATGTATCCGCCGACCTTGCCCTGCCGATAGGCAAAGTTCGTCTTCTCCTCGAAGTGCCGGATGAAGACGAGCTGCCGGAAGAGGTCTTCGAGTTGAGCCGTCGTATAGGGGAGCTTTGATTTCAGTTCTGCCAAGTTGCGTGCCTCAGGTTGAGTTGGGCGGGCACCGCGTCATTGGGGGGCCAGATTCTTATACCCGTTCTGGGAGAGACCAGCGGCTCACCGAGCCACAAGGGTCCCAGTCTCTCGCATGGATGGGGCGTGACGAAGGTTCGGCCCGAGGTCTTCATGCCGAAGGTGGAGCCGCAGAGCATGAACGATCATCCCCGCACAACTACCGGGTTTTCCAATCGGGCCGAAGAGCGAACCACAAATGCCCTGACGTCCCTACCATACTTGGCATGGAGGAATCCCGACGATGAGAACAAACATCCGCCGCGCTGCCCTCGGGCTCGCGCTCTCGTCAATTTGCGGGGGGGGGGGGTAGCCCTCGCCAATGACCCGCCACAGATCCAAGGCATAGTGATCAACATAACGGCACCGGTTGAGCACAACCTCGGTCCACTCGGAGCCGCGAAGCTTGCGACCCGTGGAGGAGGCGGACTGGCCCGTCTCGCCATGCAGATGGCCTACGACCCCATCGGCGACCCGCCGGTCAAGTACAAGGGAGCGTTCTGGAACCTGGAACCGAACAACGGGATCGGGCTGAACCTGCACCCGCCCGATTGGACGGAGGCCGCCGCCTTGGCCGCGAACCGTGACGGCGTCACGGCCGGGTTCTCGGACGACGACCCGATCGTGCCGGAACCGCTTCCCGCCCGGTGGGACGCCGCGCTCGCCTATAGGATAGTGAAGCCTTCCGGGGCGAGCACCGGCCAGTTCCGCGACGTGGACGGCCGGTTGCCCGAGAACTGCGTCGGCATGGGAGTTTTTGACGGTGTCCACCAAGGCATCGTGTGGAACTCGTCGAACGCAGCTGCGGACGTGTATGTGTTCGATGATGACGACCTCCCTGCGGGCTACATCGCTTCCGAGGCGAACGCGATCAACGACGACGGCCCCGTGATCGGCCTCATCGGCGGGCAGGTCTTCGGCGGCACCTCCGGGAACACGGCTTGCGTCTGGACTTGGAACGGCCTGCACTACGACCCGGTGCTCGTCTCCTCGTCCGCGGACTGGGCCCCGGTCGCAGACCGCTCCGCCAGGGTGGTCAGCCTCTATGACACCGTGCCGGGCGATCCGGCAAGGCCCTACGCGGTCGGTTGGGTCGAGGCCTCGGGCTTCGATCCGGGCCGACCCTTTGTCTGGTCGCTCGGCTCCAACCGGGTGAAGTTCGGCAGCCCCTACGTCTTCGAGCCCCTCCAGGCCTCGAACCGGGCCTACACACCGTCGAGCCCGGTCGTCTCCTTCGTGGGGAGGGGAACGCTCCCCTACATCTACGTGGGCTCCCCCGACCCCACCCTGCCGAACGACGGGGTCGAGTGCGACCTCTGGGCCTTCCTGCACCCGTACGTCCCCCAGCCAGGGGACGACGACTTCACAGCCGCGAACGCCACCGGGCTGGAGTCGGCGTTCGTCGCAGGCGGGGTGGGCTTCTCGCCGAAGGCTTCCACGGCCCCGGCCCTCTTCCGGACGACGGCAGCCGACACCGCGGGCTGGGAGCTGGCCGCGAGCCCGACGCAAACCCTCGTGCGCGGGACCGTGCTCGGCGGGTCCACGAACGACCTGGCCAAGGTGGAAGGAAGGTTCGCCACGATCGAGAAGGGCCCCCAGCCGAACTCCGGCGCGGCCGGGATCATCCTTGAGGTCGAAGGCACCTGCCCCGTGTCGGTGCCGGTGGACATCGCGCTCAGGACCACGGCCCGAGCAGACTCTTCCGGGCTGTTCCGGATGAAGACCCTCTTCTGGGACTGGGACGCCCAAGTCTGGTTCGAGCTCGAGCCAGGGACCACGTCTAACGACGGGCACCTGCTCCAAAGGTATATGAGCACACCGCTCAAGAGTCTCACCGGGCAGACGAACTTCGGCCGCTTCGTCCAGAACTCGGACGGACGGGTGCGGGCGCGGGTCGAGGTGCGGCGGTTCCTCTCCGGTGGGTCGCAGCCGCTCTGGACGAACTCCTTCGAGCAGTGCCGCATCCTCGTGAGGCCGTCGCTGTGAGGCTCGTGCTCGCCCTAGTCCTGCTCCCCTCCCTGGGGGCGGGGCAGGGATTCCCGGTCTACGAGGCGACCATCCTGACCCAGACCCCGGGCGTGGGCTACCATGCCATCGGGGACGGGGGGGTGGCCGCGGGGTCGAGCTTCGACCGCGCGATCACCTGGGACCCGGTGCGGGGGCGGCGGGACCTCCCCTTGCCGCCGGGCCGGACGAACGCCAATGGCTACGGCATCAACGCCTCGGGCCAGGTCACGGGGTATGCGAGCGCAGACCGCGTCGGCCGCCATCCCTTCGTCTACGACCCGGCCACGGACACGAGCCGCCTGGTCGGGGAGTTCCAGGCACGGGCCGAGGCCGCCGACATCAGCGACGCCGGGCACATCACCGGCATCCAGGACATCCCCGAGCTCGGGTTCTCGCTAGGCTTCCGCATAGACCCGGACGGCACCCAGCACCTGCTGGACAGGCTCTACCTGGACCAGGGGGGCGTGGCGCCGGTCGCGGTGAACGCCTCGGGATGGGCCGCCGGGTCGTTCGGCGGGTGGACCCGCCCGAGCGGTGCGCTGGTCTGGCGCGAGGACGGGTCGGTCTTCGAGATCCCACCGATGCCCGGCACGCTCTTCATGCTCTCGGCCGACATCAACGACCTGGGCTGGGTGGTCGGCCGCGGCAGCAGCGACGGCTGGGCCTACAACGCCCACACCGGGGAGATGAGGGAGCTCCCCCACCCTGCGCTCCCCCAGTTCGGGGGCGGGCCCGAGGCGATCAACGACCGCTTCGAGGTCGTGGGCCGGACCAGGGACGAGACCCGCGGCTACGGCTACTACTACCGGGACGGGGTCGGGGCCGCCTACATGGAGGACCTGCTCCTGCCCAGCCAGCGCCCCCACGTCTCCGACCTGATCCTGTGGGACATCAACGACCACGGACAAATCGTGGGCGAGGGCAAGTGGGACGGGCAGTACACGAGCTTCGTCTTCAACCCCGTCCCCGAGCCCGGCCTGCTCGCCGCCCTCGCGCTGGGCCTGGCCGCCCTCGCGCGCAGGAGGCGCAAGGGGTAAGAGACCGGGCAAAGGAAAGGCCACCATGCATTGCGCTCGGTGGCCGATGCTAACAACGCCCGTGAGGGCTCAGGCCCGCGTTAGGCTCGGATCCGTCGGATGTTCACCGACTGTCTCTCGCTGCGGGTGTGATAGAACGGGCCGTTCGGCCCGCTCAAAGCGAAGTTGACCTTGTCGCGCTCGGAAGCGCCGTTGTCCTCGACGACGCCCCGAACCATGACCGGGCGATCCCCCGCCATACCGCGGGCGACGAAGGTCACTTGAGGGTGATCACCAGGGCCGATCTGCATGTCTACGACCACGGCCCGGACCCTGACGGCGTTCCCCTCTATGGTCACGGTCGCGAAGAAGTCTCCCCGCACGACGTTGCCGTTCTTCGCGGCGTGCATCTCGCACCCTTGCAGGTTCGTGGAGTTCGACCCACGGGCGTAGACTCCGAAGTTGGCCATCGAGACCGTGGCGAGCACCGCGAAGCCGAGCAAGCACAAAAGTTTTCGCATTCTTGTTTCCTGAGGGCCGTTTCACGGGACCCTGCCAACGTGGAGACGCAGGGCACGGGCCAGGGTTCAGTGCCGCGAAGGATCGGCCCGAAGTAGGCACGGGGAACCAACTTGGCGAGGAGGCAGTAGTGCCGAGTGAACGAGGGCCCAGGGTGGAATCGCTCGGTGCCTTCACTTCGTTCCAAAGGATATGGCCGAGAGCATTGCGATACAGGAGGACTTCGGCCCGGACTATGGCCTCGAGCGCATAGACCTGACCGAGTTCGTGCCCCAGGCGTCCGCCCTCGACCTGGTCCCTGGCGAGTTTGCGCTCCGGCGGCAGGTCTTCCCCTTGATGGTGGACCACGGCACACTTGTGGCCGCGATCAGTTCGATCCAGCAACTCGCCGCGCTCGACGAACTGAGCGTGCTCACCGACATGCCGGTACGGGCGATGCTCGCGGACGCGGGACAGATCCGCGCCAAGATCGAGGACCGTTTCCTTGCCGGAATGATGGCGGACATGCCCGCCGAGGACGATCTCCTCGACTCGGGCGACTCGGCCGACCTTGCCGATCTGGAGCGGATGGCAGGAGAGGCCGCCGTCGTCCAGATGGTAAACCTCATGTTCGCCCAGGCGGTGAGGGACGGGGTCAGCGACATCCATATCGAACCCTACGAGCGTGAAGTGAAGGTCCGGTTCCGTACCGACGGGATTTTGACCGACGTGATGTCGCCCCCCAAGCACAAGCACGCGGCGATCGTCTCGAGGGTCAAGATCCTTGGCGAGATGAACATCGCGGAGCGCAGGCTGCCGCAGGACGGACGCATCAAGGTGACCGTGGCCGGTCGAAGCGTGGACGTCCGCGTCTCGATCATCCCGACGGTGCTGGGCGAGCGGTGCGTGATGCGCATCCTCGACAAGGGGACTGCGATGCTGGGTCTCACCCAGCTCGGCATGCGGGACGACGCCCTGGAGCGGTTCCGAAAGCTCATCAACGTGCCCTATGGAATGGTCCTCGTCACCGGGCCCACCGGGTCGGGCAAGTCCACAACGCTCTACGCCGCGCTCCAGGAGATCTATTCGCCTTCCTTGAACATCCTTACCATCGAGGATCCGGTCGAGTATCAGGTGGCGGGGATCGGGCAGATCCAGGTGCGGGCGAACATAGGACTGACCTTCGCGAGCGGGCTCCGCTCGATCGTCCGTCAAGACCCCGACGTGATCATGGTGGGCGAGATCCGCGACCATGAAACGGCGGAGATCGCGATCCACGCGGCGCTCACCGGCCACTTGGTCTTCAGCACCCTCCACACCAACGACGCCCCCTCGGCCATCACCAGACTTCTCGACATGGGCGTCGAGCCCTATCTTGCGGCAAGCTCAATCGTCGGCGTCCTCGCTCAGCGCTTGGTTCGGCTGAACTGCCCGAACTGTAGCGAGCCCGTCGAGGCGGACTACGAGGCGCTCCAGGCCATGGGGATCTCCGCCGAGGCCGCGCGAGGGGGCAACTTCATGCAAGGCAAAGGGTGCGAACGGTGCGGCCGCACTGGCTATAAGGGCCGACGCGGGGTCTATGAGCTCATGGGCGTGGACGAGGAGATCCGAAGAATGACCGTGGACAGGGTCTCGGCAAGCCTCATGCGCGACCATGCCATGAAGCACCTCTCCATGCGCACCCTCCTGGGGGACGGCCGCATCGCCGTCCTCGAGGGCCTGACCACCCCGCGAGAAGTCCTCCGCGTCTGTCAGAGGGACGATCTCTAAGCCATGGCCAACTTTGCCTATGTCGCTGTGGATGCCGCCGGGAAGCGGAAGTCCGGCATCGTCGAGGCACCGGACCAGAAGGCGGCGATCTCCAGGGTCGCAGCGGAAGGGCGCTTCGTCATCGAGATCGAGGCCAAGGCCGAGGGCGCGGCGGCGAGGAAGGAGCAAGCCGCACCCGTGCGGCGAGGGCGGACGAGCAAGGCCGACATCGCCCTTTTCATGCGCCGCTTGGCGGACCTCTCCTCCGCGGGCCTGCCGCTGGATCGCGTTCTCGCCATCCTCTCGGAGCAGAGCGAGAGCACGGGTCTCGCGCTGGCAGCGTCCGAAGCCTTGGACGAGGTGAAGAAGGGCATCCCGGTCAGCACTGCCCTCTCGCAGCACCCGCGGTTCTTTCCCGAGATGTACACCCAGACCCTCGCCTCGGGCGAGGAGAGCGGACAGTTCCCCGAGGCCGCCGAGAAGCTGGCAGACCTCCTCGAGAACGAGGTGGCACGACGCAGTCAGATCGTCAGTGCTCTCATCTATCCAGGAGTCCTCACCGCCACTGCGATCTTCGTCGTCATCTTCCTGCTGGCGTTCGTGGTTCCCAGGCTGTCGAGCGTTTTCGAAGGGCTAGGCGACGATCTCCCCTTGCCCACCAAGGTGCTGCTTGCCACGACCGGCTTCCTGACCGCCAACGGCGTGTACCTCGGGATCGGCGTCGTGGTGGCATACGTCCTTGCGCGGGGCTGGATGGCGACCCCGGCGGGCAAGGAGGCGCGCGACGCGGCGATGCTACGGCTTCCCGGCTTCGGCAAAATCGTAACGAAGGCCGTGGTTTCCCGATATGCGAGGGTGCTTGGCACCCTGGTGCAGGGCGGCGTCCCGATCCTGCGCGCGCTCGACCTCGCAGGACTCGCCGCGGGCAACGCCATCTTCGCCAAGCGCAACGTCGCGATCCAGGACGATGTCCGAAGCGGGGCGACCGTGGCGAGCGCCATGAGGGACTCGGGAGAGTTTCCCCCGGTCCTCACCCACATGGTCGCGATCGGTGAGGAGACGGGCGACCTTCCCAAGATGCTGGGCCGGGTCGCCGACAGTCTTGATTTTGAGGTGGAGCAGGGCCTGCGAAGGCTCACTTCCCTTCTGGAGCCGGTCATCGTCCTGGCGATGGGCGGGTTTGTCGCCTTCGTCGTCTTGAGTGTGATGCTCCCCATTTTCCAGGCGCAGGAGCTAGTGAAATAGTTATGAGAAGACACCACCAACCCCAAGGGCGCAAGGGCTTTACTTTGATCGAGCTCCTTGTCGTCATTCTGATCCTCGCTGTTCTCGCGGCCTTGATCGTCCCGCGGGTCGTGAACCGATCCAGTGATGCAAAACGCGCTGCCGCTCGCTCCGACCTCGCCGCTCTCGGACGCTCGATCGAGCAGTTCCGCCTCGACGTGGGTCGTTACCCGACCCAAGAAGAAGGGCTCGAGGCGCTCCGAACCTCGCCAGGCGACACTTCTGGTTGGCGGGGGCCTTATCTCACCAAGCCCATCCCTGCCGATCCGTGGGGTTACGACTACGTCTACGAGTTCCCTGGTGTGGACGGGGACGACTCTTATGTCCTCCTCTCCTTGGGCTCGGACGGAGCGGACGGAGGTACCGGAGAGGCCGAAGACATCGTTGAGTCGGGCGAGTAGGCGTTCGGGCTTCACGCTGATCGAGGTGAGCACGGTGATCGTGGTGCTCGTGCTCATCGTCAGCGTGCTCACCCCCCGCATCCTTGCGATGCAGCGAGGGACGAACGCCCGTGCCGCCCGTGCCAACATCGTTCGCCTCGGTTCGGAAGCGAGGGCCCTTGCGATTGACCGAGGGGAGACCGTTGCCCTCCGGTTCGACGGCGAGAGTTCCGCGTTCGTCCTGCAAGCAGGTGAGGAGAACGAGGCAACCCAGCTACGATCCGTCCCGTTGGGCCAGGACGAGTCCGTGACCGCCTTCGAGGCGGACGGGCAGCCTTCAGAGGAGGCCGATTGGAGGATCGAGTTCTATGCCGACGGCTCCGCCTCTTCCGGGGCTTGGGAGATCGAAGAGCCGGGCGGCACCTACACGGTCCGTGTCTTCCCTGCCGACGGCCATGCGGAGGTCACGCAAGGCGCGCTCGCGGAAAACCCGATGACATCCTGGGAGGCTGGCTCGCTTGAGCAACGCGGCACATAGGGGCTTCACCGTCATCGAAGCTTTGGTCGCCGCCACGCTCCTCGGTGTGGGGATCGCCGCGACCGTGAGCGGATTGGCGTCTGTGACGCGGGCATATTCTCGGATGGAGGACCGAGCCGTGGTCACCGAGCTCGCACAGGCCAAATACGACGAACTGATCGCAACCGGGGAGTGGCAGATCGCGACCAGCGGGACCTTCGAGGAACCATCCTACTCCCGGTTCGGTTGGACGGCGTCCCTCGAGCCCACGGCGCTCGATGGGGTGCTGTCCTTCGAGGTGATCGTCCGCCCTAACGAGGGCGACAGTCGGCTCGAGGGACGGGCCGCGGGCCTTGCCCGGCCGCCGCAGGAGGCCGTCAACGTCCCATGAGGAGCGGCCTTACCCTTGTCGAACTCTTGGTCTCGCTCGCGATCACCGTAATCTTGGTGTTCTCCCTCACGATCGCCCACAACGCTGGAGTCCGGTTCCAAGAGCGGACCCTCGGCGCGGTCTCCCGTTTCCAACTCATTCATCGTTTCGAGAACGACCTACAAGGCCGGTTCCGGACCGCATACCTCACGGCGGACGCGTCGGACCAGCAGTCCTACTTTGTAGCCAGCGCGAGCGGAGGCGACCTCGCCACTGTGGACACCGTGACCTTCACAACCCTAGGCGACCCGATCCCTGGCGCAGCCGTCGCCTCCCAGGACGAACTCCCTGACCGCATCGCGAAGCTAGGTCCGCAAGGGGGGCCGAGCGAGATCGCCTTCTCCACCGCCGTCATTGGCGAAGGGACGGAGGGCGGCCTGCTTCTGCGGGTGCAGAAGCCGTCGGACGGTGACCCGACCCAGGGAGGGAGGCAGAGCACGTTCGCGGCAGAGGTCGCCCCGGTCTCCTGGGAGTTCTGGGACGGCACTGTCTGGCAGACGCAGTGGGACACCCTCGCACAGTCCCGAAGGCTCCCCGCCGCGGTTCGGCTCACCTATCGCTGGGGCGAGGAGGACTTTGACCGCGTGGTCACCTGCCCTCTCCAAAACAGCGACGTGACCCCCGAGAACCCAGTACTTCAGGAGGGGGGGGCATGAGAAGGCAGCGAGGCAGCGCGTTCATGCTCGCGCTCGCCGGTCTTGTGGTGCTCACCGTCGTCTTGGCGACGGCCGCCGCGGATGCCAGCGCGGCCGCTCGCGCCCAGCTCCACGAGCTCGACGGGGAACGGGCGAGAAGAATGGCACGGTCCGGAATCGAGTATGCGCTTGCGCAACTCACCGACGTGAACACGGCGACCGTCACCTTGGACGACGCTTGGGCCTCCATCGGGGATCGCGGCAACCAGTTCGTTCGCGTGGGCGGGGGGGGCTTCCGGGTCGAAGTCACCGACGCTTCGGCTCGGCTCGACCTCAACACCGTGCCCGAGGAGCAACTCGAGCAACTTCCCTTGACCACAGAACAGGTGGAGAGCCTCCTCGATTGGCGCGAGCCCGACCTCCAACCGAGGATCGAAGGTGCGAAGGACGAGTTCTACAACGCCCTGGACACTCCCTACAATGCGCGATTGCAGGGCTTCCAGTCCGTGGACGAGCTCTTGCTCGTGAAAGGATGGCTCCCGGCGACCCTCTTCGAACCCCAAACCCAGACGAGCGGCCTCTCGATCTCCACTCAGGACGAGGAGCTCCTGCCGCTCTATGAGGTCTTTACCGTGAATCCCGGATCGCCGAACACGACGCCGACGGGGACGCCGAAATCCAACGTCAACGTCGCGACCACCCAGCAGTTGGTGCAGGCAGGCTTGACCAACCAACTTGCGACCGCGATCGTCCAACAACGAAACACGGTGGGAACCTTCACATCGTGGACGCAGCTCCTGCAAACCCAGGGGATCAACCAGCAGAACGTGGGCCAAGTGCTCGACGCCTGCACTTTGGATCAGACCGACCGTGGTCTCGGGCGGATCAACGTCAACACGGCGCTTCCCGAGAGTCTCTCCACACTGCCCGGCATCGAGACCGACATGTCGGAAGCGATCCTGAGCCGCCAAGGGACGTTCGCCTCGCTGTCTGACCTCGTGGCCGTCCCAGGGATCACGATTGCGAACCTAGGACAGTTCGTGGGTCGGCTCACGACGGGGAGCGACACGTTCCTGATCCGGTGTCAAGGCTCGTACGGTTCCAGGAGCGTTGCGATCCTCGCGTACGTCCAAATGGGAGAGACCGGTCCCCGAATCTTGAGAATCCTCCCTTACCCCCTGCCAGACGCCCCAGTCCAATGGGGTTGGGAGACGGATCAGACCACAGAAACAGTATTGGTGGCAGAACCATGAGGAAGAGCGTCGCTCCGAACGGACTGATCGAGTGGTCGCCTGGGCGCGTTCGCGCATGTACGCCCACCGGCCCCGTCGTCGAGGGGCGAGGAGTCGGCGAGGTGGTCGCGCAAGTCCCTGGGGTAGCGACGGCTGGCGTCGCGCTGCACCGGAGGCTTGCCTTCGTGCGCGAGACGCACACTCCGCCCGCAGATGCGGCAACAGTGCGGCAGGCGCTCGCCATTCAGATGGCGCAGCAGTTCCCGGTCCCGGTGGAAGAGCTTGCCTTTGACTTCGCGGCGGAAGAGACGATCACCGCCGACGGTAGACCGACCACCCTCGTCGCGGCCCGTGCGGACACCATCCGAGAGGCAGCAGCAGAACTCTCGCAGAACGGGTGCAGAGCAGTATGGTACGTACCTGCGGGCCTTGGTGCCGCTTACGCCTTGGATTTGGCGGGCCACCAGGACGGCCTCGTGCTCGACCGAAACGGGGCCGAAGTCTCGTTCGACGTCGTCCGAACGG
>WBZR01004898.1_pt1 | contig 10631 bp, 6 predicted proteins | sample 5204231 | NCBI WGS metagenome assembly WBZR01 (sample SAMN12412403, study PRJNA552823) | activated sludge metagenome | isolation source: activated sludge from anammox sidestream of wastewater treatment plant... | place: USA: Virginia | collected 2017-08
GGCCCTCCGCCGGATTCGCGGCGGTCCGGGTGGCGGCCGCGGCCACCGGCGGGGGCGGGTACGGGGTGTTCCTCGCCGGGGTCGACGCGGCGGCGACGGCGGGCGAGGAGGCGTGGCTCTTCGGCCTCCTGCAGGACGGCTCGTCCCGGACGAACCTGGCCCTCGTCAACGCGGACCCCTCGGAGGCCGTGACGCTCGTCGCCGACGTCTTCGCCGCGGCGACGGGGAAGAAGGCTGGGGAGACCGACCCGGTCGTCCTTCCCCCCGGGGGCTGGAGGCAGCTGGACGGGCTCCTCCTCGGGTGGGGCGTCCCGCGCGGCTACGCGCGCGTCCGGAAGGTCTCGGGCGCCGGGCGCTTCCTCGCCTACGCCGTCGTCAACGACGGCGCCTCGCCCGGGGCAGGGACGGACGACGGCAGCTCGGTCTCGATGCAGTCCGTCCGCTGACCTGCCCGGGGAGGGCCCCCGCGTCGCCAAGCGGGCGCCGCCGGACACCGGGCCCTCACCCCTCCCCCCGGCGGGCGTGGTCGCCGGGTCGGGCCTGGATCCGGATCTCGTCAGCCGGGGGTCGGGGAAAGGGCCTTCCAGAGGGTCCAGGCGCCGATCGCCACGAACCCGAGGCCCGCGGCGACCGAGAGGGCGCGCGGGCTGACGAGGCGGGAGATCGCGGCCCCGGCGAGCGTCCCGATGGCGGACGTGGCCACGAGGGCGAGCGCCGCCCCGAGGAAGACGACCCACTTCGGCACGGCCCGGTCGGCGGCGAAGAGCATCGTCGCCAGCTGCGTCTTGTCGCCCAGCTCGGCCAGGAAGACGGTTCCGAAGACGGTCAGGAAGAGGCGCAGGTCCACGTCACACCCTCCGGGGGTCGTCGACGGCGAGGAGGTGGTCGAGCCAGAGGTTCGCCATCTTCTCCTCGAGCGAGTTCTGGGTCAGGCGCGCGCGCAGGTTCTCCCAGTCGAGCGAGTCGAGCCGCTGGTCCTGGTTGAAGCAGGAGAAGACGATCGACTCCTTCCCGGTGACCGGGTCGACGTGCCGCTGGAGGCACTGCGCGCAGACCTCCTTCATCATGCACTGCATCGGCGAGTTGATCGACCCGATGCCGACGTGGTCCGGCCTGAAGTGCGGCGCCAGCGCCCCCCGCCGCGCCGCGGCCACGGCGGCCATCATCCGGTCCGAGCCGATGACGATGACGCGCGTGGCCTCCTCGAGCTTGACGCGCGTGGGCCCGAGGGCCCCGGTGGCGTAGGCTGTCATCGCCTGGACGACGTTCCCGACGAAGGAGAAGTCCTGCTCCCGCCGGGCGGGGATGGCGGGCGGGGCGTCCACGGAGAAGACGACGCAGTCGGCCCCCGCCTCGATCTCGTCGCGCTTGTAGAAGTCGTCCGCCTTCCTGTAGGCGGCGAAGTAGAGGACCCGGTTCCCCTTCTGGCGGGCGGCGCGCCCGATCGAGAAGAGGACGGCGTTGCCGAGGCCGCCGCCGCACAGGACGACGGTCGAGCCCTCCGGGAGCTCGGTCGGGGCGCCGGTGGGGCCCATGACGACCACCCGCTCGCCCGGCGTCAGCGCCGAGCAGAGGCGCGTGGAGGTCCCGAGCTCCAGCGCGATCATCGAGAGGAGCCCCGCCTCCTTGTCGACCCAGGCGCCGGTCAGGGCGCACGGCTCGATCAGGAGCGGCGCCGGGGGCGCCCCGGGCCGCGACGCCACGCGCGGGGCGTAGGCCTCGTAGTTCTGGAACCGGTAGAACTGCCCGGGCCGGAAGCTGCGCGCGGCCAGCGGCGCCTCGACGACGACCTCGACGATCGTCGGCGTCAGGCGGTCGACGCGGACGACGCGCGCGTCGAGGAGGGTCGTCATCCGCGACGCGAACGTCCGCCAGCGCGCGTCGCGCTCCTCCTGCCCCGGGAAGCCGTCGCGCTCGAGCGCGTCGAGCTCCTCCCCGAACAGGCGGCGGATCTCGGGCGCCCCGTCGCGCGCGGAGGCCATCGCCTTGACGACCGAGCCGGCGTACCGCGGGTGGTTGTCGCCGAAGTACGAGAGGAACCGCCCGCCGAAGTCCGCCCCGGTGAAGAAGGCCCCGGCCCCGCCGGGCCTCGGGACGAGGCGGAAGCGGCCGTCCTCGCCCCGCTCGGCGGCGTGGGGGAGGAAGAACCTCTCCCGTCCGTCGAACGGGATCGACCCCTCGTGCTCGCGGCCGTAGGTGACGTTCGGGGAGGTCCCGGCCGCCACGAGGAGCGTCCGGCACGGGAGCGTCACGGTCGTGCCGTCGCCGCGCCGGAAGACGACGGCCGAGACGGCCCCGTGCTCGTCGGGGACCGCCTCGACCGGCTCCAGGCCCTCGGCGAAGACGATCCCCTCCTCCAGCGCCTTGGCGATCTCCTCGTGGTTGAGGCGGTAGGCGGGCGACTCCTCCATCCTCCGCCGGTAGGCGATCGTGGAGCCGCCCCAGCCGCGGCAGAGCTCCGAGAGGCGCGGCGAGCGCCCGTCGCGCTCGGCCTCCTCCCGCTCGGCGCGGATCGCGCGGGCGTGCGCGAGGTGCCGCTCCAGCTTGGCGCGCTCCTCGGCCGAGAGGCCGGAGAGGACCGTCCCCTCGCCCCGCTCGGCGACGAGCGTCTCGTACCGCGAGAGGACCTTCTCGACGTGGACGGGGTAGTAGGCGAGCGCCTCCGTCGCGGTGTCGATCGCCGTCAGGCCGCCGCCCACGACGACGACCGGGAGGTCGAGGTGGAGGTTGGCCAGCGCGTCGTCGCGGTAGGCGCCGGTGAGCTGGAGCCCCATCAGGAAGTCCGACGCCTGCCGGACCCCCTTCAGGAGGCCGTTCCGCATCGGGACGAGCGTCGGCTTGCCGGCGCCCGCCGCGATGGCGACGTGGTCGAAGCCGAGGTCGAACGCCTGCTCGGCCGTCAGCGTGCCGCCGAACCTCACGCCCCCGAACTCCTCGTACGTCCCCCGGCGGGCGAGGCAGAGGTGGACGAGGTCGAGGAAGCTCTTGTCCCAGCGGACGGTGATCCCGTACTCCGAGACGCCGCCGAAGCCGGAGATCGTCCGTTCCGCCAGAGGCCGCTTCAGCTCGGAGACGTCGCGCACGGGGCGGGGCGGCCGGGTGGTGGAGCCGACGAGGTCGCGCGGGAGCGGCTCGATCTTCAGCCCGTCGACGGCCACGACGCCGAACCCCTCGTTGGCGAGGTGGTGCGCGAGCGTGTAGCCGGCCGGCCCGAGTCCGACGACGAGGACGTTCCGGCCGTTGTACGGGAGGGCGTACGGGCGCCTCCGGTTCAGCGGGTTCCAGCGGGTCAGGAGGGACCAGATCTCGAAGCCCCAGGGCATCGAGAGGACGTCGGTCAGGACCCCCGTCTCCACCTGGGGAATGTCCACCGGGTCCTGCGTCTGGAAGACGCAGGCCTTCATGCAGTCGTTGCAGATCCGGTGGCCCGTCCCCGGGACCATCGGGTTGTCGACGGTGACGAGGGCGAGCGCGCCGAGCGAGTCCCCCTCCCGCCGGAGCTGGTGCATCTCCGAGATCCGCTCCTCCAGAGGGCAGCCGCCGAGCGGCACGCCGAGGGGGTTCTCGCGCACCGAGCCGTCCCGGGCGCGGAGGCCCCGGGAGCAGGAGTCCTTCTCCCGGGCGTGGCAGAGGAGGCAGTAGTGCGCCTCGACGGCGACCTCGGAGCGGCCCTTCCGCGGGTCGGTCAGGACGAAGCCGTCCCGGTGGCGCCGGTGAGCGGGGAGGCCCTCGCGCGCCTCGGGGAGGTCCGGGTAGGGCCGCTGCGTCTCGACGAGGGCCTCGAAGCGGAGCGGGCGCGGGACGCGGAGCGAGGCCCAGGACGCGGTGCGCGCGCGGTGCTCGGGCGCGTGGAGGAGCCGGGCGAGGAAGGCGTCGAGGAGCGCCGTCCAGGCCGCGAGCAACGAGGCCTCGTCCCCCTCGGCCGGGAGCCCGCGGTCGGCCGCCCCGGGGCGGAGCGCCGCCACCCGCCGGCGGGCCTCGGCCGGCCCGGGCGCCGCCTCGCGCGGCGGAGGCGTCGAGAGGGCCGCCGCCAGGTCGAGGAGCTCCCCCGAAGCGCGGGCCAGGGCCTCCTCGGCCCCCACCCCGTTCCCGTCGCCCGAAAGGAGGGCGACGAGAGCCTCGCCGTCGCGGTCGGTCCGGTCCGGGTCGAGCCCGGCGAGCGAGGCGGCGTCGGGGTACCTCTTCAGGACCCGCTTCGTCACGACGGCCCAGCGCAGCCGGTAGAGGGAGGCCTCGGGGCCGGCGGCGGCCAGGAGCTTCTCGCGCTCGGCCTCCACGCCGAACAGCCCGGCGAGGAAGCGCGAGAGCGGCCGCGCCGCCGCGACGAGGAGCTCCGAGACCGCCGTCGGGGCGAGCTCCTCGCCGGCCCGGTAACGCACGAGGCGCGCGGCGACGTCCGGCTCCTCCGCCGAGAGCCGCGCCAGGAACGCGCCGTCCAGGTCGCGGAGCCGGCAGGGGTCGAAGAGGTCGGCCCAGGAGAGCCCCGGCAGGAGCGGCGGGGCCTCCGGGCCCGCTTCGACGGCGTACGGGACGAAGCGCGCGTCGGACATCCCGCGGAGGATACGGGAGGCGGGAGTGTCGCCGGGTGGGCGGTTCCGGGATAATCGAGGGTCCGAGGAGCAGGTGGACGACACGCGGGGAGAGGCCGGGCCGGAGCCGGGGTCGGGGCGAGCCGACAGGGATCGGTTCCTCTCGGAGCTGGCGCTCGCGCTGGCCGAGGGGGAGGAGCTCGAAGGGCTCGTCACGCGCTCGGTGTCGCGCATCGGCGAGCTGCTCGGGGTGGACCGTGTGACGCTCTTCCTCGTCGAGGGCGAGCCCACGAAGGGCCCTCTCCGCGTCCGGGCGACCTGGAGCCGCGAGGGGATCCCCCCTCTCGCCGGCGACCCGCGCTCGTTCGTCCCCGGTCCGCCTCCGCCCTGGCTCCTCGAGGGACGCCGCATCGTGGCCGAGGACGCTCTCGCCGAGCCGTTCCTGGCCGGCAGCCGGGAGATCCTCGAACGGATCGGGACGCGCTCGCTCCTCGGGATCCCGCTGAAGGTCGAGGGGAGGCTCCAGGGCGCCATCAGCGCCGCCACGGTCCGGGAGAAGCGCCGGTTCGAGCCGGAAGACGTGGCGTTCCTCGACTCGGCGATGCGGTTGGTGGCCGCGGCCCTCCGGCAGGAAGGGCTGGTGGCCGAGCTCTCGCGCGAGCGGGACCGGATGAGGCTGCTGGCCGAGGTGGCCGCGGCGCTCCAGCGCTCCGAGACCGAGGCGGAGGCGATGGACGTCGCGCTGGCCGGCCTGAAGGAGACGCTCGGCTTCCCCGTCGGGGGAGTGGCCCTGATGTCGTCGCCGGACGGCGCGCTCCTGGTGGAGCGGGCCTTCGGGCCCCTCGCCGGACCCCTCGTCCCGGGGGCCCGCGTCCCGGTCGAGGAGGGGGACCGTGCCGGCGCGCCCCTGTCCCGGGTGGCGCTCCGGGCCACCGGCCCTCTCGCTGTCGAGGACGTGGAGGCCGATCCCCTCGCGTCCGCGTCGAGGCGTCTCTGGGAGCCGCTGGGGGTCCGGACGGTCGTCCTGGCGCCGCTCCGGGCGGGAGGGAAGTCCGTCGGCCTCCTCGGCGCCGCCTCGACGGGCGTGCCCCGGACGGTCTCGCCGGCGGACCTGGCCGCCATCGGCTCGCTGGCCGACCTGGTCGCCGTGGCGCTCGTGCAGCGCCGGTCGGCCGAGGCGCTCCGCCGCGCGGCCGGAGAGGCCCGCGCCCTGGGGGAGGCCACGCACGCCCTCCTGACCCGATCGGCGCGCCGGGGCGTCCTCCTCGAGAGGATCCTCGACGCCGTCGTCCTCCACTTCGGGAAGGAGAACTGCCGCCTCCTCGTCGTCGACCCGCGCCAGGGGGCGCTGGTGGAGCTCGCGCGCCGGGGCGACTGGCCGGGCCTCTCCGAGGCGGGGCCGTGGCCGCTGGAGGGGCCGGGCCTCATGACCGCGGCGGCCCGCGCGGCCGAGGCGCTGAACGTCGCCGACGTCGCCTCGGACCCCCGGTACGTCGCCGACTGGCCCGACGCCCGCTCGGAGCTGGTCGTCCCCCTCTGCCTGGACCGCGAGGTGATCGGCGTCCTCGACCTGCAGTCGCGAAGGCCGGGGGCGTTCGGCCCCGACGACGTCCGGGTCCTCCGGGCCTTCGCCGACCGGGCGGCGCTGGCCCTCCACCTGGCAGAGCTCGTCGAGGAGCTGGAGCGCCGGGCCCGGGTGCTGGAGTCGATCGGCCGGGCCACGCACGTCCTGAACTTCCGGATGAACGCGCCCGACGTCCTCGCCGCCTTCGTCGAGGAGGCCGAGCGGGTCTTCCCGGCGGCCCACGGCGCCGTCGTCTGGACCGCCGGCGAGGACGGCGTCTCCCTGCGAGTGGCCGCGGCCCACGGGTCGGGGCGCGCCACGGAGGCCGCGTTCGGCTCCCGGGCGGCCCCGGCGTCGGAGCTGTTCTGCGCGGGGGTGGCGTTCCTCGAGAACCGGCCCGCGTTCCTGGAGCCGGCCTCCCTGACGGAGCTGATGGGGAACGCCCCCGCCGAGGAGCGGGCCCGGATCCGGGCCACCCTCCCCGGGGACGACGTCCGCCACCTGATGGCCGCCCCGATCCGCGTGGGCGAGCGGCGGCTCGGGGTCCTCGAGATCCTCTCGGGGCGCCCCGGCGCCTTCTCGGCGACGGACGCCGAGACGCTGGCCCTCCTGGCCGAGCAGTCCGCGATCGCGCTGCGCAACGCGCGCCTGATCGAGGACCTGACGCGCTCGAACCGCCTGAAGGACGACTTCCTGGCGAACCTCTCGCACGAGGTCCGCACGCCGTTGACCGGGATCGTCGGCTGGGCCGAGGTCCTGCTGGACCAGCGCAAGGAGGACGCCGACGCCCGCCGCGCGCTGACGGCCATCCTGGGCCAGGCCGACACGCTCAACCGGATGCTCTCCGACCTGATCGACCTGTCGAGGATCGAGAGCTTCGGCCTGGAGATCCGGCGCGAGCGGGTCGACGTCGCCGCGCTGGTCCGGTCGGTCCTGGACGCCGTCGGGCCCGCCGCCGCGCGCCGCCAGGTGTCCATCGCCTGCGACCTCCCGCCGGGCCTCCCCCGGCTGGAAGGCGACACCGAGCGCCTCCGCCAGATGCTCTGGAACCTCCTCGGCAACGCGGTGAAGTTCTCGCAGCCCGGCGGCCCCGTGAGGCTCCGGGCGCGCGCCGACGCCGAGGGGGGGCTGGTCTTCGTCGTCGAGGACGAGGGGCACGGCATCGAGCCCGGCTTCCTGCCGCACGTCTTCGAGCGGCTCCGGCAGGAGGACACCTCGACGAACCGCCGGCACGGCGGGCTCGGGATCGGCCTGGCGGTCGTCCGCGCGGTCGTGGCCGCCCACGGCGGCACGATCGAGGCCGAGAGCCAGGGGCGCGGCAAGGGGAGCCGGTTCACCGTCCGGTTCCCGCCCGACCGGCTCGCCCACCCCTCGGGGACGTACGTCAGGCCCGTGACGGATTGACCCCGCCGAGAGCGCTGCCCGAGAATCACGCGATGAGCGCGACGGGAGGGGTCGAGGCGGAGGTCGCGCGGCTCCGCGAGGAGGCCGCGCAGCTGAAGGCACGGCTGGCGGAGACGGAGGACCGGATCGCGGCCCTGAACCGGATCGGGATCGCGCTCTCGGCCGAGCCGGACGTCGAGAAGCTGCTCGAGAAGATCCTGACCGAGTCGCGGCGGTTCACCCGCTCCGAGGCGGGGAGCCTCTACCTCCTCGAGGAGGGGCCCGAGGGGAGGCGACTGCGCTTCAAGCTGGCGCAGAACGACGCCGTGAGGTTCGCCTTCACCGAGCGGACGATGCCCGCCGACGAGGCGAGCCTGGCGGGCTTCGTGGCCGTTCGCGGCGAGCCGATCCTCCTCGAGGACGCCTACGCCATCCCGAAGGAGGCCCCTTACCGCCACAACACCAACTTCGACGTCTCCTCGGGATGGCGGACGCGGGCGGTCCTCGTCGTCCCGATGAAGGACCACCGGGGAGAGCTGGTCGGCGTCCTCCAGCTGATGAACCGCCGGGGCCCCGAGCCCGGGACGTTCGAGGGGTACCCCGAGGACCTCGTCCCCCTCGTCCTCTCGCTCGCCACGCAGGCGGCGGTCAGCCTGAAGGCCAACCGCCTGACCGCCTCCATCCGGAGGCTCTTCGAGGACTTCGCCCAGGCGGCCATCGTGGCGGTGGAGCAGCGGGACCCGACGACGGCCGGGCACAGCAACCGCGTGGCCGAGCTGACCGACACGCTCGCGCGGATCGTCGACCGCGCCGCCGAGGGTCCGTACGCCGACGTCCGGTTCACGCGCGAGGAGCTCCGCGAGCTGAAGACCGCGGCGCTCCTCCACGACTTCGGGAAGATCTCCGTCCCGGAGAGGGTCCTCGTCAAGGCCAAGAAGCTCGACGAGGAGGCGCTGCTGAGGATCCGGGACCGGTTCGACTTCTCCCTCGAGGCCGCCGACGCCGCCGAGTACCGGGGCCTCCTGACGCGGCTGCTGGAGGCCGGGGTCCCGCCGACGGCGGACGACATCCGGCTCCTCGACGTCGCCCGGTGGGAGCGGGCGCAGGAGCTCGAGGCCCTCTTCGAGGAGGTCCGGAGGGCCAACGAGCCGACGGTCCTCCCCCGCGAGTCGGGGGGGACGCTGCGCGGGCTCCTGACGCGGGCGTGGCGCGACCGGCGGGGGGCCACGAAGACGCTCCTCCTGGACGACGAGTTCCGCCTCCTCTCGATCCCGAAGGGGAGCCTCTCGGCCGAGGAGCGGACGCAGATCGAGAGCCACGTCTCGCAGACGTACCGGTTCCTCTCGTCGATCCCCTGGACGCCCGACCTGGCCCGCATCCCCGAGATCGCCCACGCCCACCACGAGAAGCTGAACGGCGCGGGCTACCCCCGCCGCCTGACGAAGGAGGCGATCCCGGTCCCCTCGCGCATCCTGACCGTCTGCGACATCTACGACGCGCTGACGGCCTCCGACCGCCCCTACAAGAAGGCGGTCCCGCGGGAAGGGGCGCTGAAGATCCTGGAGGCCGAGGCCAGGGACGGGCTCCTCGAGCCGTGGCTCGTCGAGGTCTTCATCTCGGAGAAGGTCTGGGTCCCGGCCGGCTGAGGGGCCTCCTCGCTGCGGCGGCCGTCGCCGCCACCGCGGCCCTCCCCGCGGCGGCGGCCGCGCCGTCTGCGGGCGCCGGCCGCTGGCACTTCGTCCTGCCGGGCGAGCCGCCGTTCGAGTACTCGATCCTCTTCCGGAGGGACGCCACGGGGGACGAGACGCGCCTCCTGGTCCTCGCGGGCGCGGAGCGGTTCGACCTCCTGTCGCGCCAGGACCCTTCCGGGCGCGACACCACGGAGACGATCACCCTCCTGGCGACGGGGGAGTCGCTGACCCGGAGGCTCGTCCTCCCCGGCGCGCCCCTCCCCGCCGACTGCCCGCCTCTCGATGCCCCCGACGCCTGCGTCCTCCTCTCGGGGAACGGGGGCCGGCTCGCCCTCCCGCTGACGGCCTTCGCGGGAGAGAGGGCCGAGGCGACCCGCGTGAGGGCCCGGTCCCTCGTCAGCGACGGGATGTCCCGGGCGCTCCGCCGCCTGGGCGCGCAGCTCCCGAGGACGTACGAGCTGGACCGCTACGGCGACGACTTCCTCTCCCTGATCTGGCCCGGGATCGCCCCTCGGCGGGCGTCGCCGCCGCCTCCGGGCCGCCGCGCCCCCGGCTGCGACTTCGACGCCGGCTTCGGCCGCCCCTGCACCCCCGAGGACCGCCGTCGCGAGGCCGCGCGGGCGGGGCGCTAGGCGACGGGCACGGGGCGATCAGCCCGCCAGCTTCTCGATCGCCTTCTTCGGGCCGAAGACGATCAGGGTGTCGCCGCGCTCGATCCGGGCCTCGGGGGGGAGGACCCCGAGGATCCGCTCCTCGGTCCGGTCGAGGAGGCCGAAGAGCTGGGGCACCTTCACGACGCGGCGGATCGTCACGAGGAGGAGGCCGTACTGCTCGCGGAATCGGACCTCGCCGACCGTCCGGTCGACGACGCTCTCGGGTGCCGCCAGCTCGGCGATCGTGTCGTCGCGCGAGAGCGCGAACGAGTCGACGACGCCCGTCAGCATGAGAGTCGTCGAGAGGCGCGTGACGGCCTCGGAGATCGGCAGGACCACCTCGTTGACGCCGAGCATCTGGAGGATCCGCTCGTGCCGCTCGGAGACGGCGCGGACGATGATCCGCCGCACCCCCGTCTCGCGGAGGAGGATGGTCGTCAGGACGGCCGCCTCGAAGTCCTCGCCGAAGCTGACGACGACCGCGTCCAGCTCGGCCAGGCGCTGCTCGGCCAGGGCCTCCTTGTCTGTGGCGTCGAGGCGGACGGTGTGGGCGACCTCGTCCTTGACGGCGTCGAGCTTCCCGGCGTCCCCGTCGATGGCCAGCACCTCGGCGCCGCGCCGGGCCAGCTCCAGAGCCAGCTGGCTGCCGAAGTTGCCCAGGCCGATGACGGCGAACTGGCGTCGCACGGCCCTACGTTACCAGGACGTCCGAGGAGGCGTACTCGTGGGGGGTCACCCGGGCCGGCGGCGTCAGGGCGATGACGACCCCCAGGGGCACCTCGATCACGAGGATCATCAGGGTGAAAAGCGC
>WBZR01004899.1_pt1 | contig 10629 bp, 10 predicted proteins | sample 5204231 | NCBI WGS metagenome assembly WBZR01 (sample SAMN12412403, study PRJNA552823) | activated sludge metagenome | isolation source: activated sludge from anammox sidestream of wastewater treatment plant... | place: USA: Virginia | collected 2017-08
CTCCTCGACGATGCCGCACAAGGTCAATCCGATCGATTTCGAGAACGCCGAGGGCAATCTCGGCGTTGCCAACGCATTGCTGCGGCACTTTGCAGAGAAGTTGCCGGTGTCGCGCTGGCAGCGTGATCTCACCGACTCGACGGTGCTGCGCAATCTCGGTGTGGCGCTGGCGCATTCGCTGATCGCGTGGCAGTCGCTCGGCCGCGGGCTCGGCAAGGTGGAAGCGAATCCCGCGCGGCTCGCCGCCGATCTCGACGGTGCCTGGGAGGTGCTCGCCGAGGCGGTACAGACCGCGTTGCGCGCGCATGGCGTTCCCGACGGGTACGAGCTGCTGAAGGAGTTCACGCGCGGCCGCCCGATCGACGGGGCGATGCTGCACGAATTCATCGATCGACTGCCGCTGCCGGACGCCGTGCGCGCGCATTTGTCGGACCTGAGTCCGGCGCAGTACACGGGCCTCGCCCGCCGCCTCGCCACGGAATTGCCGCCCCGGAACTGAGACCTGCAGCACGCTTTGGCGCAGCGGCCTGTGTCAGGGGCGGCCAAAACGTGACGCCATCGACAGGCCCGGCGCGCCTGGCTCCCCGAGAATCACGGCGCAACGCCATCTGGCGCGAAACTGCGGGAAAAGTCTGCCGTGTCCGGTACCGGGGAATTCGAGTTGAGCCTGCTGTCGCAGACGCCGCCACCGCGTCTCGATCTGCCGCCGCTCGAGGCCCCTCCCCAGGTCAATGTTGTCACGACCCTCGAGGAAACGGTCGCCGCGACGCTGCTGGTCGCGGCCAGCGCGCAGCGCCTGATGTCGATTTACACACCGAACCTCGAACCGGATCTCTACGACCAGAGCCCGTTCCTCGACATCGTCAAGCGCTTCGTGCTCGCCCGCAGCTTTGCAAAAGTGCGCGTGCTGACCGCTGATGGCAGCCGCCTGAACCGTGACGTGCACCGTTTCGTCGCGATGAGTCGCCGCCTGACGAGCTACATCGACATCCGCGTGCTCGGCGAGGATATCCCGAAGCCGTTCCCCGCCTACATCATCGCCGACGATCGCGCGATCCTCTACCGCGCCAACGCCACGTTGTGGGATGGCATCGCCGACCTCGACAATCCGGCGGTCGCGCGCATGCACCTCGCCGACTTCGATGCGCAATGGATCGCGCACGTTCCCGACTACGGATACCGCGCCGCGCGACGCTGACGCGCGACCGTTTATAATCGAGCCATGTCCGCCCGCCCTGAAGTCACCGTCGCTGCTCTCGCCGAGCGTGGCGGCCGGTTCCTGATGATCGAGGAGCGTGCCGGCGGACGCCTCGTGCTGAATCAGCCGGCGGGGCACGTCGAGGACCGCGAAACGCTGCTGGCGGCCGTCGTGCGCGAAGCGCGCGAGGAAACCGCCTGGCGTTTCACGCCCGTGCACCTGCTCGGAATCTATCTCTGGCGCAACGCACGCACCGGCCGCTCCACCCTGCGTGTCGCCTTCAGCGGCGAGGTTTCGGATCATGACCCGCACGCGTCTCTCGATCACGGGATCGTCGGCACGCACTGGATGACGCGGGACGAACTCGAGCGGTCACACGCCCGTCTGCGCAGCCCGCTCGTGCTCCGTTGCGTCGACGATCATCTCTCGGGGCGTCGTCTGCCGCTCGATACGGTCGCCCATCTCGATCTCGACGCCGCCGTGCACATGCGCGCCGTCAAGGTCAGCTGACGCACGCGCGCAACCCGTCTCGTACAATGGACGCGTGAACGCGCGCGCCTCCCGGATCGTTGTCGGACTCTCAGGTGGGGTGGACTCCGCCGTCGCGGCGCTGCGGCTGATCGAGCGCGACCATGAAGTGCACGGGCTTTTCATGGCGAACTGGGAAGACGACGACGGCTACTGTACGGCCGCCCAGGACTTCCAGGACGCGCGTGCCGTCGCCAGCGTGCTTGGAATCCCGCTGCACCGGGTCGACTTCTCGCGCGAGTACCGTGACCGGGTCTTCGCGCACTTTCTCGCTGAGTACGCGGCGGGGCGCACACCCAATCCCGATGTGCTGTGCAACCGCGAGATCAAGTTCGGCGTCTGTCTCGAGCATGCGCGGCGGCTTGGAGCGGTGCGCTTTGCGACCGGCCACTATGCGCAACTGCGCGTCGGTGATGACGCAGAGCTTCACAAGGGTGCTGACCCGGCGCGCGATCAGTCCTACTTTCTGCACTCCATCGGGCGCGAGACGCTCCCCTGCATCGATTTCCCCATCGGCGATCTCCTCAAGGATGACGTGCGCGCGCGCGCGCGCGCGGCCGGCCTGCCCGTCTACGACAAGCCGGACAGTACCGGCATCTGCTTCATCGGGGAACGCCCTTTCCGCGATTTCCTCAAGCGCTACATCGCAGACACCCCCGGCCCGATCGAGACAGCGGAGGGTGAACGTCTCGGCGTCCACCACGGGCTCGCTTTCTACACGCTCGGCCAGCGTGGCGGCCTCGAAATCGGAGGGCGTGCGGGGCACGCCGAGGGCGCCTGGTACGTGGCGCGCAAGGATCGCGTGCGCAACTCGCTCATCGTCGTGCAGGGTCACGATCACCCGCTGCTGTTGTCGCGTGCACTGCTCACCGGCCCGATGCACTGGCTGGTTCCCGCACCCGTGGCACCTTTCCAGGCGATGGCGAAGGTGCGCTACCGCCAGGCGGACCAGGCCGTGATCGTGACGCCACTGGCAGACGGCCGTGCCAGACTCGAATTCGACTTGGATCAACGCGCCGTGACACCCGGCCAATACGCTGTGCTCTACCAGGGCACACGCTGCCTCGGCGGCGGAATCATCGAAACGACCTCCGGATGAACACATGTCGATTGCCAGAAACCTGCCCGCACGTCTTTCCGCCCTGAAGCGTCTCACCGGTCGCACACCCTTGATCGAGGTCGAGTGCGGGTTTCGCGGCCGCACGCACCACATCTACGCCAAGTACGAGGCGCTCAATTTCACCGGCAGCATCAAGGACCGGATGGCGCTGCACATCCTCGAGACCGCCTATGCGCAGGGCGTCATCGAACCAGGCGCCGAAATCGCCGAGGCGACGAGTGGCAATACAGGCATCGCATTTGCCGCCATGGGCCGCGCGCTGGGTCACCCGGTGCGCATCTACATGCCGGACTGGATGAGCCGCGAGCGCGTGCTCGTGATCCAGAGCCTCGGCGCTGCGGTCATTCCTGTCTCGCACGAGCAGGGAGGCTTCATCGGCAGCATCCACATGGCAGACGATCACGCGGCGGCAACCCCGGGCGTCTTCCGGCCACGTCAGTTCGACAGCGAGGCCAACGTGCAGGCGCACTACGACACGACCGGGCCGGAAATTCTGGCTCAGCTCGAACGGCCGCCTACCGCCTTCGTCGCGGGCGTCGGCACCGGAGGCACCGTGATGGGTGTCGGACGGCTGCTGCGCGAGCGGGTGCCCGGCGTCACAGTGCATCCCCTCGAGCCTGCCAATTCCCCGACATTGCGAACCGGCACCAAGGTCGGACGGCACCGCATCCAGGGAATCAGCGACGAATTCGTACCCTCCATCGTGCGACTCGGGGAACTGGACCGCATCGTGGACGTCTGGGACGGAGACGCCATCTGCATGGCGCAGCGGCTCGCGCGTGAGCTCGGCATCGCTGTCGGCATCAGTTCCGGCGCAAACCTCCTCGGTGCCATCGAGATCGCCCATGAGCAGGGACGCGAGGCCGTGGTTGCCACGGTCTTCTGCGACGACAACAAGAAGTACCTGTCGACCGACCTGTGCAGTGATGAGGAATGCAAGGATCATTACCTTTCGCGCGAGGTGAAACTGCGCGGATTCCGGGTGATTCCGATGCCGGAAAGCACGCTATAATTAGCGGCTATCCTGAGCCTCACCTTCCCGTCGCGGAGAACATGATGACCGACAGTTTCAAGGCGCGCGCACAGCTCGCCGTGGGATCCCGCAGCTATGAAATCTGCTCCTTCGCGGCGCTGCCGCAGGACAAGGTGGCGCGCCTGCCCTATTCCCTCAAGATCCTGCTCGAAAACCTGCTGCGCTTCGAAGATGGCGTCAATGTGACCCGCGGGGACATCGAGGCGCTGCTCGACTGGGACCCGCAGGCCGCACCCTCGCACGAGATCTCGTTCACGCCCGCGCGCGTGATCATGCAGGACTTTACCGGCGTTCCCTGTGTCGTCGACCTCGCCGCGATGCGTGAGGCGATCACGAAGCTCGGCGGTGATCCGCAGAAGGTCAATCCCCTCGCGCCTGCCGAACTCGTGATCGACCACTCCGTGCAGGTCGACTCCTACGGCACGCCGCTCTCGCTCGAGGAAAACAACCGCATCGAGTTCGAGAGGAATGGCGAGCGCTATGCCTTCCTGCGCTGGGGCCAGACCGCTTTCGAGAATTTCAAGGTCGTGCCACCGAACACCGGCATCGTCCACCAGGTCAATCTCGAGTATCTCGGTCGGGTGGTCTTCGACGCCGCGCGCGGTGACAGGCACGTCGCCTATCCGGATACGGTCGTGGGCACCGACTCGCATACCACGATGATCAACGGTCTCGGCGTGCTCGGCTGGGGCGTCGGCGGCATCGAAGCCGAAGCCGCGATGCTTGGCCAGCCGATTCCCATGCTCATCCCGCAAGTCATCGGATTCAGGTTGAGCGGCAGCCTGAAGCCCGGCGCCACGGCCACCGACCTCGTGCTCACGGTCACGGAGATGCTGCGCAAGAAGGGCGTCGTCGACAAGTTCGTCGAGTTCTTCGGCGACGGACTCGCGAACCTGCCGCTCGCCGACCGCGCCACTCTCGGCAACATGTCACCGGAATTCGGCAGCACCTGCGCGATCTTCCCGATCGACGCGGAGACGGTGCGCTACCTGCGCCTCTCTGGCCGCCCGGAGGAGCAGATTGCGCTCGTGGAAACCTACGCGAAGGCGCAGGGCCTGTGGCGCGAGAACGGCCAGGCCGCCGCGCAGTACACCGACGTGCTCGAGCTCGACCTCGCGAGCGTCGAGCCGAGTCTTGCCGGCCCGAAGCGCCCGCAGGACCGTGTGCCGCTGCGCACCGCGAAAGCCGCCTACCGCAAGGCGCTGCAACCGATGGCGGATGAGCGCGCGAAGAAGACGGGTGCTGCCGGCGTCGCCAGGGTCGCGGTCGACGGCAAGAGCTTCGAATTGCGGGACGGTGCCGTCGTGATCGCCGCGATCACGAGCTGCACCAACACCTCGAACCCCTACGTGATGATCGGCGCGGGCCTCCTCGCGCGCAACGCCGTGAAGCGTGGCCTCACGGCGAAGCCCTGGGTCAAGACGAGCCTCGCGCCGGGCTCGCGCGTCGTCACTGATTATCTCAGGAAGGCGAACCTGCTCGAGGATCTGGCGCTCGCAGGCTTCTACCTCGTCGGTTACGGCTGCACGACCTGCATCGGCAACTCGGGCCCCCTGCGACCGGAGATTTCCTCTGGCGTGACCTCGGGTGACATCGTGGCCTGCTCGGTGCTGTCGGGTAATCGCAATTTCGAGGGACGCATCCATCCCGAGGTGAAGATGAACTTCCTCGCCTCCCCGCCGCTCGTCGTCGCCTATGCGCTCGCCGGCACGCTCGACATCGATCTCGCAAGCGACGCGCTCGGCGAGGATCCGGACGGCAACCCCGTCTACCTGAAGGACATCTGGCCGGGCGACCGCGAGGTCGCCGATACGGTGCGTGCCGCGATCGATTCCGGCATGTTCAGGAAGAGCTACGGTAGCGTCTTCGAGGGCGATGAGAACTGGGCGGGCATCAAGGTTCCGACCGGCAAGATCTATCACTGGGACGCGAAGTCCACCTACGTGCGCAACCCGCCCTACTTCGAGGGGATGACGATGCATCCCGGCGACGTGCGCGACATCAGGGGGGCGCGCGTGCTGGCGTTGCTCGGGGACTCGGTGACGACCGACCATATCTCACCGGCCGGCAACATCTCGAAGTCGAGCCCTGCCGCGAAGTATCTGATGGGCGAAGGCGTCAAGCCGGCCGACTTCAATTCCTACGGCTCACGTCGTGGCAACCACGAGGTGATGATGCGCGGCACCTTTGCGAATATCCGCCTGCGCAATCTGCTCGCGCCGGGCACGGAAGGCGGCGTGTCGATCCACCTGCCGACCGGCGAAACGATGAGCATCTTCGACGCAGCGGCGCGCTACAAGGCCGATGGCACGCCCCTCGTGGTGCTCGCGGGCAAGGAGTACGGTTCCGGCTCCTCGCGCGACTGGGCGGCCAAGGGCACGATGCTGCTCGGTGTGAAGGCCGTGATCGCCGAGAGCTTCGAGCGCATCCATCGCTCGAACCTGATCGGCATGGGTGTACTGCCGCTGCAGTTCCCCGCGGGGCAGAGCGCGCAGAGCCTCGGCCTCACAGGTCGTGAAGTGATCGACATCATGGGCGTGGCCGACGCCGCCGCGAAGACCGTGAAAGTCGTTGCAACTGCGGAGAAGGGCGGCAAGCCAATCACCTTCGACGCCCGTGTGCGCATCGACACGCCGAAAGAGCGCGACTACTACCGCCACGGGGGCATCCTGCAGTACGTGTTGCGGCAGCTTGCAGGGGCAGGCCGCGCCGCCTGATGAGCGCCGGCGCGCGTGTGATCGCTGTCTTCGACCTTGACGGCACGATCACACGTCGCGACACGCTCTTTCCATACGTCCTCCACTATCTTGCGCAACGTCCGTGGCGACTCGCACGGCTGCTGCGCGTGCTGCCTGCTGCCTGCGTGTACGTGTTCGGCCAGCGTGATCGCGGTCGGCTGAAGTCCGCCCTCCTTCGCCTCACGCTCGGCGGTGAGCAGCGCGCCACGATCGAAGCGTGGAATGCGCGCTATCTCCCGCGCGTGATCGCGCGCGATCTTCTGGCGGAGGCGCTTGGTGCCATCGGGCAACACCGGGAGAACGGCGACATGCTCGTGCTGATGTCCGCGAGCGTCGATCTCTACGTCCCCGAACTCGCGCGGCGGCTCGGTTTCGCGCACACGATCTGCACCGGCGTCGCCTGGAGAGGCGATGTACTCGATGGTGCCCTCGTGACCGCAAACCGCCGGGGTGAAGAGAAGGCGCGCTGCCTCGCCACGCTGCGCGCACAGCACGACGATGCGACCATCGTCGCGTACGGCAACAGCGCATCCGATCTGCCGCACCTGCGCCTCGCCGCACGCGGCGTGCTCGTCAACGGCTCGCGTGCGGCGCGCGTCGCGGCGGCAGCACTTGGCGTCGCGTGCGTCGATTGGCGGGGAACAAGGCGTGCCCCGCTGCGCTCCAAGCAGGACCAGCCGCGATAGTGCGTGCGTCACATTGGAAGTGACTTTAAATATGTTTTATAACGTATTCGAATACAAGAAGAACTCTTCAAGTTCAGAAGTAACCCCTGAAGGCATTTACCTTGCACGACGGCGTTTGCTGACTGGCGCCGCAGCGCTTGCGCTCGCGGGCGGCAAGGCCGCCCCGTCTTCTGCCGCACCCGCCGCCCTTCCCGTCCTCGAGGCCGCGCGCAATGCACGCTTTTCCGCAGCCGAGCCCCTGACGAGTTACGGCGACATTACTGCCTACAACAATTTCTACGAATTCGGCACGGGCAAGGACGATCCGCAGCGGCGCGCGCAAGCGCTGCGCACCCATCCGTGGAACGTCGCGATCTCCGGCGAAGTCGAGACATCCGGCGTGTTCACGCTCGAGGACATACTGAAGCCGCATCCCCTCGAGGAGCGCGTCTATCGACTGCGGTGCGTGGAACGCTGGTCGATGGTGATTCCGTGGGTCGGCTTCCCGCTCGCGGATCTCTTGCAGCGCTTCCGGCCGACCTCGAAGGCAAAGTACGTCGCCTTCACGACGCTGCGCGACCCGAAGCAGATGCCGGGCCAGCGCGACGGCTGGCTCGATTGGCCTTACGTGGAAGGCCTGCGCATCGACGAGGCGATGCATCCGCTCACGCTCCTCGCAGTCGGGCTGTACGGCCGCGTGCTGCCGAACCAGAACGGGGCACCGTTGCGGCTCGTCGTGCCGTGGAAGTATGGTTTCAAGGGCATCAAGTCGATCGTCGCGATCCGCTTCACCGAGCGCCAGCCGCCCACGTCCTGGAACATTGCGGCGCCCGACGAGTACGGCTTCTATGCGAATGTGAACCCCGCAGTCGATCATCCGCGCTGGAGCCAGGCGAGCGAGCGGCGGATCGGCGCAGGTCTTTTCGAGGCAACGCAGCCGACGCTGCCCTTCAACGGCTATGCCGCCGAGGTTGCCCCGCTCTACCGCGGCATGAACCTGCACCGCTGGTTCTGACTTCCGTGTGACCCGGGCGATGACTGTCGCGACGCGATATCGTTACATCTGGAAGCCGCTGGTTCTTGTGGCTGCGCTCACGCCAGCGCTCCTGTTGCTTGCCGGAGTGCTCGGTGTCGCGGGTCGCCGCCTCGGGGCTGATCCAGTCGAGGACTTGCTGCTGACTTGCGGCAGGACGGCACTCAACCTGCTGTGCCTCACGCTCGCGGTGACGCCAGTCGCGAAAATCACGCACCGGCCGCAACTGCTGCGCCTGCGCAGAATGCTGGGCCTGTTTGCGTTCGGCTATGCGCTGCTGCATTTTGCCGTTTATCTGGTGCTCGATCGCAGTCTCGACGCCGCGATGATCGTCAAGGACATCGCGAAACGACCCTACATCACGCTCGGCTTTGCGGCACTCATGCTGCTGATCCCGCTCGCGGTGACTTCCACGCAGGGGATGATGCGACGGCTCGGGCGGCGCTGGCAGGCGCTCCATCGGCTCGTCTACCTGGTCGCGATTCTTGCGGCCTGGCACTTCTATTGGCAGGTGAAGCGTGACGTGACCGAGCCACTCATCTACGCGGCGATCATCGCGACGCTCCTCGGTTGGCGGATCCGGGAGCGGCAACGCCGCAGGCTGCCCGTGCCCGTCACATCGAAGTACGGATCTGCCACAGCTCCGGAAAGAATCTGAGCTCGAGCGCCTTGGCGAGATAGGACACGCCGCCCGTGCCTCCGGTGCCGGGCTTGTGGCCGATGATGCGCTCCACCGTCTTCATGTGCTGGAAGCGCCACGACTGGAATTTGTGATCCACATCGATCAGGCATTCGGCGAGCTCGTAGAGATCCCGGTCCTTCCCGGCATTGTGATAGACGCCGAGCCAGGCACCCGCAACCTGCTTGTTCGCGCGATAGGGCTGCGAGAAGTCGCGCACGAGATACTCCTCGGGAATGCCATAGCCGCGGCGCGACAGCAGCCGCAGCGCCTCGTCGTACAGAGACGGTACCGCGAGCGCGCGTTGCAGGGTCTTGAGTGCTGCCGGATCGCGTTGGTGGACTGCAAGGTAGTCGGCATTGCGGTTGCCGAGTCTGAACTCGAGCAGGCGATACTGGATGGACTGGAAACCCGATGCGCGCCCGAGCGAATTGCGAAACGCGGAGTAGTCGGCCGGAGTCATGGTCGCCACCACGTCCCACACCGCCAGCAGCTGCACCTGGATGCGCGCAATGCGCCCGAACATCCTGAACGATGTGTCGAGGTCGTCCTTCTTCACGCAGGCCAGCACGCCCGCCAGCTCGTGCAGCATGAGCCGGATCCAGAGTTCGGAGACCTGGTGCACGATGATGAACAGCATCTCGTCGTGCTCGCGCGAATTCGGGTGCTGCGCGTCGAGGAGCCTGGCAAGCTCGAGATAGCCACCATAGGACTGCGAGATCGCGAGATCCCGGGGGATATTCTCGTTCGAAAGATCGACGCGTTCGCTCGGCGCGAACGGACAGGTCGGTGGCAGCTCAGTCGCCATCATCCAGCATCCAGGTCGGTACGTGGCGCCAGCCTTGGGCAAGCTCGCGATCGAGTGACCGCCAGTCCGGCTCATGGCCGGCGACGAGGCACCAGAAGCGGGAGGAATGGTTCATGTGTCGGGTGTGAGCCAGCTCGTGCAGCAGCAGATAGCGTACGACCGCCGGGCGCTGGAACGCGAGACAGGCGTTCAGGCTGATCGTGCCACGGCTGGAGCAGCTGCCCCAGCGAGTCCGCTGACAGCGCACCACCATGCGCGCGTAGCCGAGGCCCGTCTCGCGCGCGAGCGATTCGAGCCAGGGCCCGAGCCGCGCCATGGATCGCGCGATCACCCAGGCGCGCAACGAGCGTCGCAGCCTCACGTCCGGCGCGCTGCCGCAGACGGCAAACGCGGCCGGCGCCACCGTCGCGGCCAGGGGCCACCGCTCGGCGTAGGCGGGCAATTCGATGACCGGGGGCGGAAATGTGGCTGGCTGCGGCCGGTCGCGGCGCGCGCGGTCGCGCCGCATCTCGATCCATTCGCGATGGCGTGCCACGAAGTCGCGGACCGTGCGCTCCGCGGTGCGCGGCGGAACCACCACCTCGACCCGACCGGTGACGAAGACGCGCACGGCCAGGCGCCGCGCCCGCACACTGTGACGCACGGTGAGCGCGGCGGCCGTATCGCGCGCGTCGAACAGTGAAAGCTGTGTGCCGGTCCTGTCAGTCATGGGGTGGCTGCTGCCATGATATCAGCCGATCGGATAGCATGATCGAGTCATGCCGCTCCTCGAAGTCCGCAACCTCGTCAAGTTGTACCCACGCGTGACGGCCGTCGACGGCGTGTCC
>WBZR01004901.1_pt1 | contig 10627 bp, 11 predicted proteins | sample 5204231 | NCBI WGS metagenome assembly WBZR01 (sample SAMN12412403, study PRJNA552823) | activated sludge metagenome | isolation source: activated sludge from anammox sidestream of wastewater treatment plant... | place: USA: Virginia | collected 2017-08
GGCTCGTCGAGACGATCCTCGCCGGCGGCGGCGAGGTCGGTCTGCACGGCAGCTACACGGCCGCCGCGGACGTCGCGACCCTGAGGGCCGAGCGGGAGCGCCTGGAGGCGCTCGCGGGCCCGCTCGCCGGACAGCGCTACCACTACCTGCGGGTCGACCCGCACGCGAACCTGGCGCCGCTCGGCCGGCTCGGCTTTCGCTACGACACGAGCCTCGGCTTCGCCGACCGGCCCGGTTTTCGCGCGGGGATCGCCCACCCGTTCAGGCCCTGGGACGTGGCGGCGGGCCGGCCGCTCGACCTCGTCGAGATCCCGCTCGCGGTCATGGACGTAACGCTCGCGGAGGAACGCTACCTCGGGCTGCCCGCGGCGGCGGCCGAGCGCTATCTGCTCGACCTCGTCGACTGGGCCGGCCTGCACGGGGGCGGCTTCTCGGTGCTCTGGCACTCCGACCGGTTCGATCCCGCGACCTCCCGCGGCTGGGACCGGCTCTACTTCCGCTTCATCGAGGCGGTTCGCGCCCGGGGGGGCGTCTGCCTTCCCGCCCGGGAGCTGGCGGAGGAGGCCCGGGCGTGGCTCGCCTAGCCGCGCCCGCTCCGGCTCGCATCGCGTGTACCGTGGCCGGCGGATGCGACTGCTGCTCGTCAGCCTCTACTGGCCCCCGGCCGGCGGCGCCGGCGTCCAGCGGCCGCTGAAGCTCGCGGGTCACCTGGCGGCGCTCGGCCACGACGTCCACGTGCTCGCCCCCGACGATCCGAAGTGGCTGCACCGCGACCCGTCGCTCGCCACCCCGCCGGGCGTGACCGTGCACCGCGCGCGCAACCTGGGGCCGCGGGCGCGCCGCCCGGCCGAGGAGCTGCGCTCGAGTCGCGGCGCCCGCCGGCTCGCGCTGCGGGTCGGCTTCGCGCTGCGCGGCGCGCTCGCGCCCGACGCGAGCGTGCTCTGGAACGCCACCGCGGCGCCCGCGGCGATCGAGCTCGCCCGGCGCCTCCGGGTGGATGTCGTGCTCACGACCTCACCGCCCGGCTCGGTCCACCTCGCCGGCGCGGCCGCCCGCCGGGTCGCCGGGGTTCCCTGGGTCGCCGACCTCAGGGACTCGATCGCCCTGCACCCGCATCGCCGCCGCGACGTTCGCGGCGAGCGGGCGCTCGCGCGGCTCGTCGCCCGACGCGCGAACGCCGTCGTGTGCGCCTCCCGGGCGATCGCCGACGAGATGGCTGCGCTCGGCGTCGCCGGCCGCCTCGAGGTGATCGGCAACGGCTGCGACTTCGAGGACTTCGAGGGGCTCGAGTACCGGCCGGGGCCGCGCTTCCGGATCACGCACGCTGGGAGCTTCTTCGGCCGGCGCGACCCGCGACCGTTCCTCGAGGCGCTGGCACGCACGGATGGCGCCGTGGTGGCCCGCTTCGTCGGCGACTTCCGCTCGGGCGACCGCGAGCACGCGGAGCAGCTCGGGCTCGGCGACCGGGTCGAGCTCGTCCCCTACCTGCCCCGCGCCGAGGTGCTCGCGCTGCAGCGGGACTCGGAGGCGCTGCTGCTCCTGATCCCGGAGGCCGAGGGACGTGGGCGCGGCGTGCTCTCGGGCAAGGTGTTCGAGTACCTGGCGGCCGAGCGGCCGGTGCTCGCGGCCGTGCCGCCCGACGGCGAGGCCGCGGCGCTCATCCGTGAGGTCGGCGCGGGCGTGGTCGTGGCGCCCGACGACGTCGGCGGGCTCGCTGCTGCGCTGGCCGGACTCGTCGGGCGCTGGCGGGCCGGGGCGCTCGACGGCTCGCCGCTTCGCCCGGAGGCGCGCGCGCGGCTGTCGCGGCGTGCCCGCGCGGAGGAGCTGGCGGCGGTGCTCGAGGGGCTCCGTTGAGCGTTGCGCTGCCCGCGGGGGCGGCCGGGCGGGGACGGCAGGTCGCCGTGTCGCGCACCGCCGCCGTCGACGCGCTGCTCTACGCGAGCGTGTTCACGATCACGTTCGCGAAGGTTCGCTGGGCCGCGGGAGCGGCTGATATCAACATCTCCGACATCACGGCGAGCCTGTTCGTGCTCGCGTTCGCGGCCGCGCGGGCAGCGCGGCGCGACAGCCGGGTGCCGCGCACGGTCGCGGTGCTGCTCGGATTCCTCGCTCTGTTCACGGTCGTCTACCTCGTCGGGTTCTTCAACCTGGCCACGGCGACCGACCGCGACCTGTTCGCGAAGGGGCTCGTCAAGTTCCTGATCCACTTCGCGTTCCTCTGCTGCGCGGTCGCGCACCTCGCCCGGCGCGGCCCCGCTTTCTACTGGCGCACGCTCGGCTGGCTCGTGGCCGGGATCGTCGCCAACTGCGTCTACGGACTCGGCCAGCTCGCGGTCGCGGAGACGAGCGGCCGCAACCTCGACGAGATCGTGCTCTCCGCGATCGGCAGCTACCAGCGCGGCGGGATCAACGTCTACGGCGCGGTCGGGGGCGCGAACGTGTACCGGACGAACGCGCTCACGCTCGATCCCAATCACCTCGGGATCATGCTGATCGTGCCGCTGCTCGTGCTGCTGCCTATCTACCTGCGGCTCGAGCGGGGACACCGGCTGCGCCTGCCGCTCGCGTTCACCCTCGCGTTCCTCGCCGTCGTCGAGCTGACCACGCTGTCGCGAAGCGGCCTGCTCGGCCTCGCCGTCGGCCTGGTCGTCCTCGCCGTCCCCTACCGCCGCCTCCTGCTCTCCGCTCGCGTGCTCGTCCCGCTCGCCGCCGTCGCCCTCGTCGTCGGCGCCGTCGTGGCGCAGCGGACCGGCTTTTTCGAGCAGGTCCTGCGCTCCCGCGTCAGCCTCGGCGGCGGCTCGACCCGCGTCCACCTCGAGCTGTACGAGCTCCTGCCGCCGGTGCTCCAGGCACACCCGCTGTTCGGGCTCGGGCTGAACACGTTCTCGTCCTTCTACGAGTTCGTCACCGGCAAGTCGAACTGGGGGCCGCACTCCTACTACGTCGCCGTGCTGGCCGAGACCGGGCTCGCGGGCGCGGCGGCGTTCCTCGCCTACCTCGCCTACCTCTTCCGCCGCCTCGGGCTGCTGCGGCGGCTCGGCCGGGCGCTCGCCGCCGCGGGCGACGCGACCGCGACCCGCGTGCTGCCGCTCGGCTGGGGGCTGACCGCGGCGCTCACCGGGACGCTCGTCGCGAACGTCTTCTACCTGACCATGCAGATGTACTACTTCTTCGCGCTCGCGCTGCTGATCGCCGCCGCGCCAGTCGTGTTCTCCGCTCGCTCGCGGGATCGCCGGCTGGACGTGCCTGGCTAGACTCGCGGGGTGCTTCGCCGGGTCCTCTTCTGGACGAGCCTCGGGGCGATCGTGTGGACGCACGCGGGCTACCCGCTCGCCGCGGCCGCGCTCGCCCGTCGCCGGGGCCGTCCGGTGCGCGCCGACGAGATCACCCCGACAGTGACCGTGGTCGTGGCCGCGCACGACGAGGAGGACGTGATCGAGCGGCGGCTCGCGAACCTGCTCGAGCTCGACTACCCGCCGGAGCAGCTCGAGCTGGTCGTCGCCTCCGACGCCTCGACCGACCGGACCGACGAGCTCGTCGAGGCGATCGCCGCTCGCGAGCCAAGGGTGCGGCTCCGGCGCTGTCCCCGCGGCGGCAAGGTGCAGGCCCAGAACCTCGCCGTGCGCGAGACGGACGGCGAGGTGGTCGCGTTCTCGGATGCGAACTCGACCTGGGCGCCAGACGCGCTGCGCCGGCTCGTCCGGCCGTTCGCGGACCCGGACGTCGCCTACGTGTGCGGGCAGTTGGGGCTCCTGCGGCCGGACGGGACGAACCGGGAGGGTGCCTACTGGCGCTACGAGCTGTGGCTGCGCGAGCAGGAGTCCGCGCTCGGCTCCGTCACCGGCGGCAACGGCTCGATCTACGCGGTCCGACGCTCCGACTACGTCGAGGTCGACCCGCGCTTCGGCCACGACCTCTCGTTCCCGTACCTGATGGTTCAGCGGGGTCGCCGCGCCGTCTACGAGCCCGGGGCGCGGGCGTTAGAGAAGCCGTCGCGCGACCTCGAGGACGAGTATCGACGCAAGGTGCGGATGTTCGAGCACTGCTGGCTGATGCTGCTTCGCGGCGGGATGCTGCGTGGGGTACCCGCTCTCTACGCGGCGCAGCTCGTCTCTCACCGGGCCCTGCGCTACGGCAGCGGCCTCGCCCACGCCGCACTCGCCGTCACGAGCCTCGGCCTCGCCGGCCGCGGCGGCAGCTACCGGGCGGCGCTGATCGCGCAGCTCGCCGGGCTCGGGCTCGCCGCGGCGGGTCGTTTGCGCGCTCCCGTCCCGGGCGCGGCGCTCGCCTACTACTACCTGCTCGTGACCCAGGCGACCGCGGTCGCCCTGGTGCGCTACCTGCGCTCGGGCGTCCCCGCCGTCTGGGACAAGGCCGAGGGCAGCCGGTGAAGCGGGCGCTCGACGTCGCGGGAGCGGCGATCCTGCTCGTGCTGACGGCCCCGCTCGTCCTTGCCAGTGCCCTGGCGGTCAAGCTCGAGGATCGCGGTCCCGCGCTCTACCGGCAGCGCCGGGTCGGCCTGCACGGGAGCGAGTTCGAGCTCTTGAAGCTGCGCACGATGGTGGTCGGGGCCGAGCGGATCGGCGCCGGCTTTGCGGTCAACCACGGCGATTCGCGGATCACGCGCTCGGGACGCGTCCTGCGGCGCCTCTCGCTCGACGAGCTGCCGCAGCTCTGGAACGTTCTGCGCGGCCAGATGAGCCTCGTCGGGCCGCGCCCGACGCTCGCCTACCAGGTCGAGCGCTACACGCCTCGGCAGCGCCGCAGGCTCGAGGTGAAGCCCGGCCTGACCGGTTGGGCGCAGGTCAACGGCCGAGCCGCGCTGCCCTGGGACGAGCGGATCGAGCTCGACGTCTGGTACGTCGAGCACCGCTCGCTGCTGCTCGACCTCGTCATCCTCGCCCGCACGCCCGCGGCCCTCTGCCGCGGCACCTACAAGGGCGAGCGCGGCGGTTGGCACGGCGGCGAGGCTCAGCGCCCGTAGCTCGCGCTCGCGCTCGCCTCCGCGACGACGTGGCCCGCGATCGAGTGCTCGAGCGCGTCCCGGTCGGAGCCGGGCTCGAGCCCGAGCTCCCGGTCGATCGCGAGCAGCCGGAACCGGTAGCGGTGCGTCTCCCCTCCCGGCGGGCAGGGACCGCCGTAGCCGATCTCGTCGAAGTCGTTGCGGCCCTGGCGGAGCGGGCCGGGCACCTCGAGCTTGCTGCCGTCGGGGACGCTCTCGGGCAGCGAGCTCACGGCCGGGGAGAGGCCGAAGACGAGCCAGTGGGTGAAACCGTCCGCATCCGTGTCCTCGACCACGATCACGAGCTCGCGGGTGCCGCCTGGCACGCCTCGCCAGGAGAGCGCCGGCGAGACGTCTTCCCCGTCGCACGTGAAGCGTGCGGCGATCGTGCCGCCGCCCGCTTCCACCGAGAGCTCGAAGCCCTCCGCGGGCGGCCCGGTGACCGGGGCCGAGCCCTCGCCGCCGCAGGCCGCGGCGGCCGCCGTGGCGAGGAGGGCGAGAGCGAGCGCTGCGCGCATCCGGCGCAAGCGTAGAGGCGATCGCGGCCCGCGGCCAACCCGGGGCGCGGCGCCGGCCCCTGGTACAGTCGCGGCCGTGAGCGACTCGAGGCCAGGCGCGCGCGATCCCGCGGCGGACGAGCAGGAGATCGAGCTCGCCCGCCACTGGTGGGCGATCGTGGCGCGCTGGTGGCTCGTGGTCGCCGCGGTCGCGCTCGGGATGGTGGTCGGGCTGCTCGTCTCGCTCGGCGGCGGCGCCGTCTACCAGGCCAGGGCCACGATCTACCTCGGGCAGCCGCTCTCGCCGGGCGGCTCGAGCCAGGTGCAGGGGCTCCAGACGAACCCGTCGACGGTCAACCAGATCATCAGGAGCCGCGCCGTCGTCGCCTCGGTCGCCGACCGGGTCGGCGTGCCGGCCGACCGGCTGCGTTCCGGGGTCTCGAGCAAGCCCGTCAGCGGGTCGGTCGCCCGGCTCGGGCAGACGCCTCTCGTCGAGGTGGTCGTGCGCGGCCCGTGGCGCCGTCAGAGCGCGGACGCGGCGAACCTGCTCGCGGACACGGTCGTCGAGCGGATCTCCGGCTACGCCGATACGAAGATCGAGCAGTTCTCGGCCCTGCTCGAGAGCATCGACCTGCAGGTCGAGCAGGCGGAGGCGTCGGTTGCCGGCTACCGGTCGGCGCTCCAGTCGGAAGCGAGCCTGTCCGCCACCGATCGGCTCGTGCTCGTCGGCCTCCTCGACGGTGCCGAAGAGCGCCGCGGGCAGCTCGTCCAGCTGCGCACGCAGACGCAGCTGTCGCTCACGCTCGCCTCGGACGTCGAGCGCGGGCAGGTCGTGACCCGCGCGGCCGCAACCAAGGTTGACGCCCGCAGCCCGCGCACGTCGATCATCGTGGGTGCCGTGATCGGGCTCGTCGCGGGGATCGCGCTCGCGCTCCTCTGGGAGCCGGTCCAGCGGCGGGTGCGGCGGAAGGCGCAGGCGTGAAGACGGCGGTCGTCACCGGCGGCGCCGGCTTCCTCGGCTCGCACCTCTGCGACCACCTGCTCACCCTCGGGCACCGCGTCATCTGCGTCGACAACCTCGACACCGGCACGCTCCAGAACATCGAGCACATCCGCGACGAGCGGTTTGTGTTCCTGAACCACGACCTGACCCGGCACATCGAGATCGCGGAGGCGGTCGACCTCGTCTTCCATCTCGCCAGCCCCGCGAGCCCGATCGACTACATGCGCCTGCCGCTGCACACGCTGAAGGTTGGCTCGTACGGAACGCACAACGCGCTCGGCCTCGCGAAGGTCAAGCGCGCCCGTTTCCTGCTCGCCTCGACGAGTGAGGTCTACGGCGACCCGCAGGTGCATCCCCAGCCCGAGGCGTACTGGGGCAACGTCAATCCGATCGGCCCGCGGGGCGTCTACGACGAGGCGAAGCGCTACGCCGAGGCGATGACGATGGCCTACCACCGCCAGCAGGGCGTCGACACGTGCATCGCCCGGATCTTCAACACGTACGGGCCGCGGATGCGGCCGTTCGACGGGCGGGCGATCCCGACGTTCGTGCGCCAGGCGCTCGAGCACAAGCCACTGACCGTGTTCGGCAACGGCCGCCAGACCCGTAGCTTCTGCTACGTCGACGACCTCGTCCGCGGTCTCTGCCTCCTCGCCGGCAGCGGCGCGCACCTGCCCGTGAACATGGGCAATCCCGACGAGTGGACGCTGCTCGAGCTGGCCGAGGCCGTGCTCCGCGCGACCGGCTCGTCGAGCGAGATCGTGTTCGAGGCTCTGCCGATCGACGATCCCCAGGTGCGCCGCCCAGACATCACGAGGGCGCGCGAGCTGCTCGGCTGGGAGCCGGAGGTCGGCCTCGACGAGGGCCTGCGGCGCACGATCGCGTGGTTTGCGCCCGGCGCCCAACCGCCCGGCACGTAGGCTACGGCGGTGGTCGAGCCCCTGCTCGTTCGCGCCGCCCGGCGCGAGCCGGTCGAGCGCACGCCCGTGTGGTTCATGCGCCAGGCGGGTCGCTCCCTACCCGGGTACCGGGAGGTGCGACGGCGCCTCGACCTGTTCGAGATCTGCCGGCGCCCCGACGTCTGCGCCGAGGTCACGCTCCAGCCGGTCGAGGCGCACGGCGTCGACGCCGCCGTCATCTACTCGGACATCATGCTGCCCTGTCTCGGCATGGGCGTCGGCGTCGAGCTCGTCGAGGGCGTCGGCCCGGTGGTCGACCGGCCGGTGCGCGCGCTGGCGGACGTCGAGGCGCTGCGGCCGCTCGAGCCCGAGGCCACGCTGCCGTTCGCACTCGAGGCGATCGGGCTCGTGCGCAAGGCGCTCGCGCCGGGGCGGGCGGTCGTCGGCTTCGCCGGCGGCCCGTTCACGGTCGCCGGCTACCTCGTCGAGGGGCGGCCGAGCCGAACGTTCGTCGCGACCAAGCGCTGCATGTACGGCGCCCCCGAGGTCTGGCACGCGCTGATGGGTACGCTCGCGGACGCCTTCGCCGGCTACGTCGCCGCGCAGGTCGAGGCCGGCGCCGACGTGATCCAGCTCTTCGACTCGTGGGCGGGCGTGCTCTCGGTCGACGACTACCGCGAGCACGTCGCTCCCTACTCGGCACGAATCCTGGCCGCCGTCGACGTTCCGACGATCCATTTCGCCACGGGTGCCACCCACCTCCTGCCCGAGCTGGCCGCGGCCGGGGGCGACGTGATCGGGCTCGACTGGCGGCTCCCGATCGATCGCGGCTGGGCGCTGGCCGGCCTCGACCGCGGCGTTCAGGGCAACCTCGATCCGACGCTCCTGCTCGGCCCCTTCGACCGCGTCGAGGCCGCCACCCAGCGGATCGTCGAGCTCGTCGGCGGCCGCCCGGGGCACATCTTCAACCTCGGTCATGGCGTCCTGCCCGAGACCGACCCTGCGACGCTCGGGCGCCTGCGCGAGCTCGTCCACGAGCGCACCGAGAGCGCCGCGGCCGGCTGAGCCCGGGTCGCCCGACCGGGCCGCGGCTTTGCCGCCGGCTCGCACGCGTCCCGGCGCCGCGGGGCCGCCGTCGTGCGAGTCCCGGCACGCTCGCGCCACGCTTCCGGCACGGTCCGCGAGCCTCCCGCGCGCCTCTCCCCGTTAGGCTGGTAGCGGGAGGAGGCGCGGGGTGGCCCCTTGGCCGGCGGAGCGGGGCGCGTGGCGTCGGTCGCGGCGCCGGGCGGCCGGTGAGCTAGTCTCCCGACGGGGCCGGCTCCGGGCGCTCGCCGCCGGCGAGCGGGCGGCGCGGCCGACCAGGCGACCACACGACCACCGGAGGGAAGAGCCCTGAGCGCTCGCAGCTGTCCCGACTGGCCGATGCTCCTCGACATCGCGCCCGATCTCCACTTCAAGCACTTCACGGTCGCGGAGGCGAAGCTCCCGTCGGAGGCGCTCCGCGCGCTCCCGGACGTGGCGCTCGAGACCGTCGCGATCTGCGCCGACATCGAGCATCACGTCTTCAATCCCGAGCACACCGATCCCCAGGTCGCGGACGCGCTGCGGCGAACCCACTGGTTCGACCTGCGCGAGTGGGTGCAGCGCGCGCCCGGCGGCAGCCCCGTGGGGTAGATCAGCGCCGCGAGAGCGCGGCGAGCGGCACGCGGCCCTCGAGCAGGGCGCGGCCGACGACCGCACCTTCGAGGCCGACCGTCTCGAGCGCGGCGAGGTCGGCCTCCGAGCGGACGCCCCCGGCCGCGACAACCGGTCCGCCGAAGCGGTCCCGCACTCGCCCGAGCAGCGCGAGGTCGGGGCCGTCCATCGTCCCGTCTCGCTCGATCGCGGTGCAGTGGAGCCTGGCCACACCGGCCGCGGCGCACCGCTCGGCGGCCTCCTCGGCGGTCAGTCGGGTGATCTTCTCCCACCCGGAAACCGCGATCCGGCCGTGCCGGACGTCGACGGCGACGACGAGTTGCTCGCCGAGCGCGTTCACGAACCGCTCGAGCGAGCGGGCGTGCGAGAACGCCGCCGTGCCGACGATCACTCGCCGGGCGCCGGCCGCGAGCAGCTCGGCCGCGTCGGCGGTCGAGCGGATCCCGCCCGAGGCCTGGACCGGCACCGACCCGGCGACCCGCGCGAGCCGGCCGATCACGCCGGGGCGGATTCGTCCCGAGCGGGCGCCGCCGAGATCGACGACATGGATCAGGCTCGCGCCGGCCGCGACGAACCGCGCCACGAGCTCATCCGGATCCCCGGCGCGGAGATTGACGCGGTCGAAGTCGCCCCGCTCGAGCCGGACGGCCTCGTCGCCGAGCAGGTCAACGGCCGGAATCACCTGGAAGCCCCGGGCGAAGGCTTGTCTCTGCTCAGTTGTCATGTTACTATGCTAATACAACGACACCGAGAGGCGCGAGCCGGATGGCGGAGGAGCAGTCACACACGTGGGCGACGGACGAGATCAGGGATCTGCTCGAGACCGTGCTGGAGCTCGAGAGCCCGGCGGCAGCGGAGAGCTTCTTCCGGGATCTCTGCACGCTCTCGGAGCTCGAGGCGATGGCCCACCGCTGGCAGGTGGCGAAGCTCGTCGACCAGGGGTTGCCGTACCACGAGGTGAGCCGGCGGACAGGCGCGTCGACGACGACGGTGACCCGCGTGGCGCACTGGCTTCGCCACGGGGAGGGCGGCTACCGGCAGGCACTGGAGCGGTGGAAGACCCGTTCGACGAGCGGCTGAAGATCGCGATCCCCGCGAAGGGGAGGCTGCGCGAGCCGGCGATCGAGCTGCTGGAGGAGGCCGGTCTGGGGCCGGAGGAGCCGGGCGAGCGGGCCCTTGCCTTCCCGTGCCGCAACGCGCCCGTGGAGGTGCTGCTCGTGAGGGCCGCCGACATCCCCGAGTACGTCCAGGACGGCGTCGTCGATTGCGGCATCACCGGCGCCGATCTCGTGCGGGAGCGCGGCGCCGACGTGAGCGAGCTGCTCGCGCTCGGCTTCGGCGGCTGCACGCTGCAGGCCGCCGTGCCGCAGGAGTCGCCGGTCGGGTCGCTCGCGGATCTCGACGGGCTGCGGATCGCGACGGTGTTCCCGCGGCTCGCGCGCGAGCTGCTCGAGGAGCAGGGCGTGGCGGTTCAGATCGTGGATGTGACCGGCTCGGTCGAGGTGGCGCCGCGGCTCGGGCTGGCCGACGC
>WBZR01004904.1_pt1 | contig 10622 bp, 12 predicted proteins | sample 5204231 | NCBI WGS metagenome assembly WBZR01 (sample SAMN12412403, study PRJNA552823) | activated sludge metagenome | isolation source: activated sludge from anammox sidestream of wastewater treatment plant... | place: USA: Virginia | collected 2017-08
GCGCTTGCGCCGGGCCTTGCGGATCATGTCGGCGGTCCCGTAGCTTTCCAAGTCCCAGACCGCGATCAGGGCCTCCGCATAGTCTGCCATCTTGCCGTTGCGGATGACGCCGCCGGCACGCCCGGCTCCCTTCTCGTAGGGGAACCTGGCCTTAGGGATGCCGCGGGCGTCTGCCCATGCCTCGCCCATGGCGTCCACGCCGCTCGGGCAGGCCCCCGTCACCAGCTCGGTGATGTCGAAGCCTGAAGCTGCGATAGCCCGCTCCAGCATCTCCGCGTCCGTGATGCCGCGGCTTCCGGCTATGATGACCTTCACGGGATAACCTCCATTTTTACGAGTGAGGCGGATTACCGCCACGCCTCGGCTTCCCAGTCCCCATTGCGAAAGTTGTCCAGGCGGGTGGCTTCCTCTGCGGAAAGCATGCTCGGCTTCTGGGTTGCCGCTTCCTTCCCGAGCACCACCAGCAGTTCGTGAATGCCGCAAGAGCAGTCGCTTGCAGCGTGAACGGTGCCGTCATCGTCCGTGTAGGCCCCGTTGTCGTTCTCCTCGGCATACCGAAGCGGGCAGTCGTCGCCGTGAAGCCAGTCGTCAACCTTCCTTGCGGCAGCCTCGACCATGGCGTGGAATCGGTTAGCATCCAACTGCGCCTTGCGCTGTCCTTCCAGCGCCTCTTGGTAGCGGCGCTTGTACGTGCAGTCATCGAAGTAGTGATCCCCGATGTAGGCAAGGCCCTTCAGGCGCTTCACCTCGTCTCCGAGTTGGATGATGCGGCAACCGGCGCACGCCTGGCTGTCGATTCGGGGATTCATGCGACAGAACTCACAAAGATCGCTCACGCCTTTACTGCCTTTCCGCCCGCAGGCGTCATCACATCCGGTATGCCTACTGCGCTCGACGGTTATTCCGTTATGCGCTTGAACTCGACCACCCAGACCCAGGGGTTCTGATCCCAGATGGGCGTGTGGCCCCGCTTCACGTTCCAGTTCTCGCCGCCGTGCAGCTTGTTCAGGTAGTTGGCGAAGGCCCAGCGGGGGCTACCAAGGCACGTGCGGTTGTCGGCCGGATCTTCCATGGTCCAGAACAGATCCAGCCCATAAGGGTGCGGGCTCGGCACGGGAAGATCACGCAACTCCCGGGCGCCTTCAGCAATGGCGTCGGCGTCGGTGATGAGCTGTAGCCGCTCGACCCGGACGCTGACCACTTCCAGCAGAAATCGGGAGGCCCAGCGGGGCATGTGGATGGATGGTCGATGGTCGCCACGCTGCGTGTCGTAGAGCCTGACGTATGGGTCTTCGGAGTGGTGCCCCCGGTGCATGACCTCCTTGGTGTCACCATCGGCGGCGTACTGGATTTCGTAGCTCCACTCGCCCACACCATTGCGCTCACCAAAGCCACCAAGCGCCTCAAGTCCCCACATCTCCCGAACCCAGAGCCGGTCGCCAGGCTTGCCGTAACGACAGCGAACCCAGCCGCCAGGGCCGCCCATCGGATGCGCCATCTGGGCGCCAAGGGCGTCACCGACGTAGGCGATTTCCATCATGGGAACTTCAAGCAATCGCTCAGGCGTCAGCCACCGGGCCTGCTCGCCCGGTGATGCCTTCACCAACCGGCGTGTCTGGGTCTTGCGGCCTTCAGCCAACGCCCGGATCATTGCCCCACTGAACGGGATAGGCCGCTCTCTCACGGGCACCGCAATCGTTGTGGTCATCACTTGCTCCTGGCCGTCACACGGCATCATGTCTAGTATCCCTATTGCAATTCGCTGTTATCCCGTCATGGAACGAGCCTCATCTGGCCCGACTTGCGCTCCCTCGTCCGCTTGGCGTTGGCCTGGTGGTGGGCGTGGTCGTAGCGCAAGTGGCAACGCTGACACATCGCCCGCAAGTTGGACGGGTCCACGTTCTCGGGCTGGTGGTCCAGGTGCGCCACCGTCAAGACGATGCGGACAGGCTTGCCTTCCCAGTGGGCTGCCAGCTCTGGGCTCACCCAGGTATGCCCCCCGTCCACCCAGACGATGCGCTCCCCGTTCGGAGCGATGCACCTCCCGAAGTGGTCCCCGAAGCCGCCCTCATGCGGTTGCCCGCATTCGCCTCGGCACTCGCACAGGTTCTCGGCCCGCTCCCGGATGGCGAGACTGATCGCCTTCCAGTCCTTGGGGTAGCGTGCGCGGTTCTCAGGTTTGATTGGCATTTGGTGACTTCTCAGCAGCTCGAAGCGCCTCATCACACTTTGCGGCAGCTTCCATGTCATCCAAGAACATCAGCGACTGGCGAGCAAACCGCAGCGCTTCAACGAGCTTGCCGACGATGGCGTCGTGGCAGTCACAAGCTCCATGCCCGCCAGCCGTTGCGAGGCCCCTACACTTTGCCATGCTGTGCCTCCGGTGCTTCGCCGCGGTAGGTCTTGCGGGCGACGACATCTCGCTGGCGCCATATGCTCATGCTTCAACCCCTTTCGATGCTTGCCTTTCGGCTGCCTTCTTTCGTGTCCGTTCCTGGTCGTATAGCCTTTTGGCTTCTTTGAACGCTGGATCGTTGTGGTAGCGCTGCTTTATCCGGGCGTTGTCCGACGCTCGCTTCTTGGCCTTGGCGTCCGGGTCTTTGTCCAGCCGCTGCTTGGCGTAGGCTCTCCTGCAAGCTCCGCAGTAGGTGTGATCCGCCCTGTCCCTCGGACCCGCGCACCTCGAACACGGCTTCAACGACGGCGCCTCCGGGGGCAGGGATTGCCAGAAAGCCTGTTGTACCAGGCGGTAGGCCGCTTGCTGCAAGGCTTCCAAGGGCATCTGAAGGAGCACCTGGTAGCAGCGGCGGCACGTCGCCACCAGGTTGTCCGTCGTCCACTCCTCGGGACGTACCCTGTGGAACATCAGGTAGCGGGGGCTGTGCTGGTTGATCGAGCCCACCAGAAGGGAGGCATCGCAGCAGAAACACCGGCCTTCCTGCGCTCGGCAGATCGCTTCCAGGTCCGCTCCCCGGCAATACGGGCTCTGGCCGTTCTTGTCCGCTGTCTTGTTCAGGTTCTCGGCCTTCTCCAGCCAGAACGGAGCCTTGCCCATGCGGACCTTGATGCCCAGCCTGATCCGGTAATCCGCCTGGTGCTTGCCCTTGCGTGCCCAGTAGTCCGGCCAGCAGTCCACGCACCGGCTCCGCAGCGTCCCGTTCGGGTTCTCGTCGAACATCGCCTCCGGCTTTGGGCCGCAGTCGGGACAGTTTCTCAGCTTCGGTGGTGCAGGCATCCAGAACTCCTTTCAGCGCCTGTCTGCGGCGCAATACCTGCGCCATGTAGGCGTCTCGGCAGCTTTCCTGGCAGAACTCCCCTTGCCGGGCCGGCATCAGAGCTTCGCACTGGACGCACGTTGCGCTTAGCATCCGGCCCTGGCTGCGCTTGCTGCGCTCGTGCTTGGCTTGGCAGCTCTCACAGCGAACCTTGTTCCATGGCCCGACGACCTCGGCGCCGCAGTCGCAGCACCAGCGAGCCCTAAGATGGCCCATCGACATGGCTTAGTCCTCCATCTTCCAGATGGCGACGGGGCGCCCGTGGCTGCCGGTGTGCTCCCACCCGACCCGCACCCATCCCGACTTGGGACGGAACACAGCACCCATGAAGCGCTTGTCCACGCTGTCGATCCAGACGCCGTACCCCTGGTCCCTGAGGGCAGCCAGAACCTCTGTGCTGGTCACGCGGCCATTCATAGCCCAGAGCGTGATGGCGACCGTCCTTGCTATCTCGATCAGCTCGGCTCGGGACCGCTCAAGCCGCTCCAACGCTTGGTCACGCTGGTTGAACTGCTCCTCCCTCCAGAGGTCCAACGTCCCTTGCATGTTTCCTCCTGGGCGCTTCGGATGCGATTTGAGCCCTCTAGCGGCTCGAATTTGGAGTGAAAGATACCCCTCCGGTATGTCTGTGCCTCGACACTCCCGGAGGGGCCTTCTAGGAGCTGCTAGGCCCTAGTCCTCCACGACGAACCCGAGGAACTTCTTCGCCCGAGTGAGGGCGACATACTTCAGGTTCCATTCCTGCTCGACTTGCCAGCCCGTGGCCTTGGGGAACGGCAGGAGGTCGGGCTTCAAGATCCAGACCCGATCCGTCTCCAGGCCCTTGGCCCGGTGGACGGTGCTGAGCGTCACGCTGGCGCGGCCATCGGCGAACAGCTCCTCAATGAAGCTCTCCAGCTCGCCGGCATTCTGCGGGTGGACGGCGCCGAACATGAAGGAGATGGCGTCCCGCTTGTCCAGGACGGCCTCCTGCTGCGTCTCGGTGCCTTCCTTGCGGCGCAGGAAGTCCAGTTCCTTCTGCGCCCAGCCATCGAGCCCAGCCAGGAAGCCGTCCACCCACGTCCGGGACGGTTCCACGAAGTCGCTGGCCTTGCGGATGATCGTCACCATCTGGCGCCCGATGTCGCGGCCCTTGATGCGGGCCGGGATGCGCTCCTTGATGAGTTCCCAGCAGAGCTGGACCAGCGGCGCCGTGATGCGGCAAAGCACGATGTCGCCTTCCTGGATTTCTTGGTTGAGCTTGGAGCGGTAGACCGTCTTGGTTTCGCCGACAGGGGCGCCTTCGCGGGCCTCAATCTGCGGGACAATCTCCCGAGCCATGTCCAGGTGGCTCGACGGGCAGCGGTAGCAGATGGACAGCGGCAGCTCTTGGGCGCCCGTGCGCTCGATGATCGTATCCACCGAGCGGCTGTCGGCGCCAGCGAAGCCGTAGATAGCTTGCCGGCGGTCGCCGACGAACAGCATCCGCCCGCCGAGGCGCCGGGCCATCGTGGCGACGTGGAGCTGGGCAGCGCTGAGGTCTTGCGCTTCGTCCACGAACACCCAGTCGAACGTGTCGGGGCGCAGGTTCCAGCGGTGCACCAGCCAGAGCATGTCGCCGTAGGTGATGATGCCCTCCTTGGCGAGCGCTTCGCTCTGGAGCAGCACGCTGGAGGCGGCCATCGAGTACCAGCGGGCGTTCTCGCCCTTGCCGTCGATGTCGAAGTGGGCCATCAGGGCATCGACCGCCTCGTGGTCCATCGGGTCGGTGAGGGTCATCTGGCACTTCTCGATGACATCGACCAGCGCCGACGCCCGCTCGCTGCCGGGATCATAGATGCGGGCGTCAATCACCCACTGGCGGGCCAGCTTGCGGAGCTTGATGTCTTGGACCTCGACCTTGACGCCCTGGTTCTTCAGGTGCCGCGAGACGGTGGCGAAGCCCAGACCGTGGATGGTCTTGCAGGCGACGGTATGCGGGAGGCGCTTGCCGAGTTCTTCGGCGATGTGCTTGTTGAAGGCGAGGAACAAGCACCGGCCCCGGACGAGCTGAGCGGCTTGGACCAGGGTCGTCGTCTTGCCGCTGCCGGCGACCGCATCCACGAACGCATCCCCGCGGCCCCGCTCGATCCAGTTGAAGATCGTCGCCTGGTACTTCGACGGGCGGAAGCTGTCGCCGGGGTTCTGGGGAGCGGCGTTCCCAAAGGTGCGAATTGCCATCGGATACCTCCTGGCCTCACTCGGCCTCGGCCCTCACTCGGGCATCTCGGCAGGGTGCCCTGCCCACAAGCTAACTGTAAGAAACTTGTAGGCAGGATTGCAAGCCCTTGCTGGCAAATTATTCTTGAAACCCGCGCAGACGGTAATCTTCGAGCCCTGCGAACGAAATGGCCCAGCCGTCGCAGAGCCCGAACAGTCTCGACGTGGCTGCCTTGCCTAAGGCGTCGTCAAAGGACCGCTTAGTGCCGAGGTTCGTCGTCCCGATGATCGGCAGATGGTTCTGTTCGCGGTGGGTCAGCACGTTGAACAGCACGCGGCGCAGCTCAGCTCGGCGCCACTCGGCAGCGCCTTCCTCCGACTGCCCGATGTCGTCCATCACCAGCACCGGGGCGTCCATCATCGCCTGGACAATCTCCTGCGGGTGCTCGTCACGCTGGACGAGCTTGCCGGCGAGGTCTGGGACGAGCACGAACAGGACGGCATGGCCCTTGCTGAGCAGTGTATTGGCAGCAGCCGCAGCCAGATGGGTCTTGCCGACGCCGTTCTCCCTGGAGTAGAGCAGCAGCCCAGGCCCATGTGGCGTGAACTGGTCAACCCAGGCCCGTACCCGCTTGGCTTGCTCCCGTGCTCTGGCGACCTGGAAGCCCTTGAACCGCTTCTCCAACAGCCCCGGCGGCATAAGGCTCTGCTTCGCCAGTCGCTCCAGCCGGGCTCGCTGCCGCTGCTTCTTGGTGCAGGAGCAGTGGGACCAGCGCCCCACCGGGTCGCCATCGGGCGGCGGTAGCATCCCGCTCCCGTCACACTTGCCGTCCTCGCACGGCAGATGCTCAGCAGGCGGCGTGTCGTAAAGCTCCTGGTCGCCCTCGGGATCGCGGCACGGCTTGACTTTGGACGGATCGGTGCCAAGGAAGCCTTTGAGGAGGCTCATCTGGTCATCCATCACAGCCCCTCCAGATCGTGCCGGCGCTGGAGCTGGCGACGGGTGTTCTGGACCAGGATGTCGTCGTCGGCGTCGTCATCGGGACGACCAGGCGGCATGGAGCGCTGTGCCGCAAGGCGCAGGCGGTCGAACTGCTTACGGAACGTCGGCATGGAGAGGATGTTGGAGCGCCAGAACTCGTGCGCTTGGCTCCAGCGCATCACGGCTTGGGCTTCGCTCTCGGTGATGCCGTCCTTGGTGATGAGCAGCCGCGCAGCGCTGAGCCAGTCCCTGGTGATCGTCGGCTGGCGACAGCCGTTCTGGAGCATCAAGGCCACGAGCAGATCGCACAGACGCCGGGCCGCCTCGTCCTCGGGGCGGGACGTGTTAGGGTCTGGCTGAGCTTGCGAGGCCAGACGTTGAGATTGTATCCCCTTAGACTGTATCCCCTTCAGTGTATTTACTTCCCCCCCCGTTTTGCCGGAGGGGTCCCCTCCTGTTTTCCGGGAGGGGTACCCCTCCTGTTTGCCGGTAGGGGTGTTTTCCAGTAGGGGTGTTTGGCGGGAGGGGTCAACGCTGTCCCGAGGCACCCATTCACTCGCCTTCGTGAGCCGGTAGAGGCTAGTCGTTCCAGGTCGCTCCGTGACCTCGATCATGTTGAAGGCGATCAAGCCTTTGATGGCGCTGCGAACCGGGTCGCTCGTCTTGAAGCCGCAATGGTCGGCGATGGAGGAGACAGAGGGCCACGCCTCACCCGTGCCGGCTCGGCGGGCCAGGTGGCAGTAGACGCGGAACTCCGAGGGGCTTAGACCGTAGTCATCAAGCGACGAATGGACGAATAGGACGTTGAAGTCGCTGCGGTCGTGGTATAGTTGCTCTGTCATCGAGTGCGAACCTCCTGGATCGTGGTCGTGATGCCGGTCATGGGTGATGCCTCCCGTGGTTGCGCTGCTGGTGCGTGCGTCAGCCGGTCCTCCGCCTCCTACGACGGAGCCCGACACAAGCCCCTGAACGGTTTTGGCCGTCCGGGGGCTTGTGCATTGTAGCGGATCGGTCGCTGGCCCGCTACTCGAACTGGGACGGGTCTGAAAGCGCCTCATCGAGCCATTCAATCAGGCCCACGGCGCCTGTGTGCGTCCCGAGGAGCTTGGTCAGGCGGTCCATGTCCTCGTCGCTGAGGTCGTCTAGCTTCTCGATGTCGCATCCCGACTGCTTCGCCCAGGCCACGGAGGCGTTGACGAGCGCCGTCCGGTTGGCGGGGAGACGCATATCCAAGCCCTTCTGCTTGGCGATGCCCGCTGCGGCCTTCTTGAAGGCGTCTTGGGCAGCGCTCTGGACCGATTGCTCCTTCGCAGCAGTCCCACCGCCCTCTGCCGCCGGCTGCGGGCTCTCACCACCAGGCTTGGCAGTCGTCGCAGGAGCGGGTGAGGGTTGCGCCCCCGCATTGGGGGCAGCGGTGTTTGGGTCGTCACCGTCCACGAACGGGGCATCTTCATCGAACTCGTCGGTGACGACGCCGTGGCGAGCCTGTCCAGGCGTGTCGAGGAACGCCACGGGAGCGACGCCGCTGCCGAGCAGGTTGTTCGCCAGCGCAGGGTTGAGCCGCAGGCCCACCATGACGACCTCTTTCTTCTGTCCGTCAGGCGCTACCTCTGCCTTGTAGCGGTAGAGCTGGAAGGGCAGGTTCGTGATGCGCCCGAACACGGTCTTGGCGAGCTGGAGCACGGCCCGGAAGTTGACGATGGCGTGGTAGCTGTTCGTGACGAGCTGCCAGACGCCGAGCCCGGCGATGCCTTGGATGCAGAAGCTGAGGTAGGCTGAAGGGCCGCACTCGTCGGTCCCTGAGCGCCCGAACTGGCAGCCGCGCTCGTAGCAGTCCCGCTCCTTCATCTCCTTGTGGGTGTACGCCTTGCCCTTGGCGTCCTTGCGCTCCTCGAAGTGGGCGTAATGGCCCACGAGGCCGTCGCCCTTGCACTTGAGGCCCGTGCCCTTGCCGTAGAGCCGGAAGGCGTCGTCCAGGACCATCTCGATGTCATCGAACGGGAAGGTGATGTCCAGGACGTTTGTCTTCTCGGTGAGATGCTTCAGCAGCTCATAGCCGTCCTCCCCCTCCTTGGGGAAGATGAAATGGTCCACGTTGACTGGGACTTCCATCTCCCAGGTGGACCCGTCCTTGCGCTTGCCGCTCTTGAGCTGCTTGGTGCCGAGGCGGATCATGCCAAGGCGCGGCAGGCGCGGTGTGATGGTCTTGATTGCCACTGTGACTACCTCCTAGAGCGCAACGGGGCGCGAAACGGTGATGACGATATTGATGCCGCGGTTTGGGCAGTCGTCGGTGCCGCCCGTCAGCTCGTTCACGTAGGCTTCGAGCTTGTCGCCCTGCCGCACGTTGTCGGCGAGGTCAGCAGCCAAGCGGGCGTTGACGTAACCGATGTGGCCCGCCTCAGCGTGGACGAGCATCAGGGCGTTCTTGTCGTAGGCGTTGGTCGGCTCGGGGCGGACCTCCAGGGTGTCGCTCTCCCGGAGCTTGGACCAGTCGAAGGACCGGAACGTCGTGCCGGCAACCTTGGAATTGATTTGGGTCGTGGCTTGCATGGGCGCCTCCTTGTGGCAAGGCCCGGCTCTCAGGCCGGGCGCTGTGCTGATTGTAACTTGCTTGCAAGTAACTTACAAGCGCTAGTCGAAGTAGAAGCTCTCCCGTGCCGGCGTGACCGCGGTTCCGGGGACGGCCTCGCCCGTCTCCTTCCAGACGGCCTGGACCTGATCGTGCGGGACGCTCTCGACGGGCTCCGAAACGTGGATCATCTCGGGCCGGTTGATCCGTGCCCACGCCTTCAGCTCGTCGGCGTTCGTGACCCTGATCTTGGCAGCGACCTTGCGGAAGCCCCAGCGCCCGCCCACGGTGTCCATGAACTTGGGCGGGGCCTTCTTCCCGGAGGCCCGGTTCCGCAGCTCGTCACGGACGAATGCCTCGGCCTGCGGCATGAACATGGAGGCGAACTCCTCGCGGCGCTTCTTGAGGCGTGCGATCAGCTTCGCCGAGTTCTCCTCCGCTGCCTTGATTTCGGCGTCCTTGGCGACGAGCTTGAGGCCAAACCAGGTCAGCTTCTCCTCGCTGTCGATCATGAACACCGGGCGCATGGTCGCAGCGCCAGCATCCTGCTCCAGCTCGTCCAGGTGGTCCTCCACCATCTGCTCCACTTCGTCCGTGGTCTGGAGCGACACAGCGACGGCAGGGGCGTCTGCCATCGCCTGCTGGACATCCTTGGGCACGCCGAGCGTGTCCAGCAGCTCGCCCATGGTGACGGTCCCAGCGCCTTCGGGTGGCTTCGACAGCTCAGCGACGGCAGGGGCAAGCTCTGGTCCTTGGAGGACGTTGAGGATCGCCCGCCCGGCGGCTTCGTCGTGCGCCGGGCCGCCGTGCCGTGCTTGGATCGCTTCACCCGCCGCCAGCGCTGCCTGGTGCTCGTCCACGCTCTCGCAGTCGCAGCCGGGGAACGGCGGGCCGCTGGCAGGCTCGACCGCAGGCAACGGCTTGGGGCTCATCTGGTGGATGGCGAACGCATCCGCCGCGGTCTTGGTCAGCCAGCCCTCCGGGATGTCCTCGTCGGCGGGATGTGCCACAATCTCGCCGGTTTCCAGGTTGACAATCTCGAAGGTTTCGGTCGCTGTCTCGGTTTGCTGCCTCTCAGGAGGCGCAGGTATCGCTACCTCGTCACCGAAAGGCAGCGCCATGCTTTCAAACAGGCTTGGATTGGTCATTCTGCTTCGCTCTCGCTTCCTTCACAAGCTCGCTGTCCTCGGTCACGACGACCGTCCCGCCGTGGGAGTAGTGGTAGACGCCAGGCGTGACCAGCTTCTGCTCCTCGCTGCGGATGATCTGGTCCAGCAGCTCCCAGAGGCTCGGGCGGTCGTATCCCTTGCGCTTGCTGGCCCTGCCCCTGATGGTCGCAAGTCGGAGTGGTCTGGACTGCCTACCAGGGACGCTGAAGGCTTGGTGTCCGTTGTCGCCGCTGAGCGCTCGCCGCGCCCAATCCAGACGCGGCGTGGTCGTGGGGTTGGTGTGGGTGAGCTGGGTCACGCTGCCTCCTCCTTGGGAGCCTCGTTCATCTCGGGCCGGATCGGCATGAGGAGGCACACATAGTCCTCCCCGCCGGGCTCGGTGACGGTCATCGGGTTGATACTGCCGTTCAGGTTGAGGACGGCGGTGTCCGTCGTGACGCTGCGGA
>WBZR01004905.1_pt1 | contig 10620 bp, 6 predicted proteins | sample 5204231 | NCBI WGS metagenome assembly WBZR01 (sample SAMN12412403, study PRJNA552823) | activated sludge metagenome | isolation source: activated sludge from anammox sidestream of wastewater treatment plant... | place: USA: Virginia | collected 2017-08
GCCGCTTCTCCTCTGGCAAGTCCTTCCACAGTCTGGCCGGGCGCGGGATGTCGATGCTCGTTGCCATAGGCGTGGAATTGTACCCCATCGGTCGGCGCCGCCCCGGTTTCGGCCCATCGCCCGGTCGCGCCGGCCAGGCCAGGGCGTCGCCGCCGCCGGGCGCCGGGACGACGGGCCGCGAGCCGATGCGGCAACGTGTGCCGCGCAACGCTATACTGCGGCGGATGCGCGAGATCCAGTTCACGCTCAACGGCGAACCACGGCGCGTGGGCATCGTGCCGGGCGAAACGCTGATGGAGGTGCTGCGCCATCGCTGCGGCATCCTCTCGGTGAAGGACGGCTGCTCGCCGCAGGGCCAGTGCGGCTGCTGCCTGGCACTGGTCGACGGCGCGCCGAAGACCTCGTGCGCGGTGGCGGCCGAGAGCGTCGATGGCCGCACCGTGCTCACGCTCGAGGGCGTCTCCGACGAGGAGCGCGACCTCACGGCGCGGGCCTTCGCCACCGCCGCCGGCGTGCAGTGCGGCTTCTGCATCCCGGGCATCGCGCTGCGCGCCAAGTGGCTGCTCGACCGCCAGCCCAGTCCCGGCCGCCACGAGATTGCGAAGGCGATCGACGGCAACCTCTGCCGCTGCACCGGCTACGTGAAGATCGTCGACGCCATCGAACTGCTCGCGCGCGCCCGCCGCGGCGAGCCGCTGCCGCCGCTGCGCGAGGAGGGCGGCGTCGGGACGCCGCTGGTGAAGTACCGCGGGCAGGCGCTCGCGCTGGGGCTCCACCGCTACGTGGGCGATCTGGACGCGCCGGGCCTGCTGTGCGGCGCGGTCACGCTCTCGGCGCACGCCCGCGCCCGCGTCACGCGCATCGACACACGCCGCGCCGAGGCGCTCCCCGGCGTGGTGCGCGTGGTGACGGCCGCCGACGTTCCCGGCCACCGCTGGTACGGCCTGCTGTGCGACGACTGGCCGGGCTTCGTGGCGGAGGGCGAGGAGGCGCGGTGCGTGGGCGACGTGCTGGCCGCCGTGGCGGCGGTCGACGACCGCACGGCGCGCGCCGCGGCCGCGCTCGTCGAGGTCGACTACGAGCCGCTGCCGCCGGTGACCGATCCCGAGACGGCCCTGGCGTCCGGCGCGCCGCGCGTCAACCCGCACCACGACAACCTGCTCTCGCTCTCGGTCATCCGCCGCGGCGACGTGGACGCGGCGCTCGCCGCCAGCGCCCACGTCGTCTCGGGCACGTGGCACACGCAGCGCATCGAGCACCTGTTTCTCGAGCCCGAATCGGCGCTCGCCGTCCCGCTCGAGGATGGGCGGCTGCGGATCCACACGCAGGGCCAGGGCATCTTCGACGACCGCCGCCAGGTGGCCGCCTTCCTGGGCGTCGCCGAGGACCAGGTGGAGGTGGAGCTGGTCCCCAGCGGCGGCGCCTTCGGCGGCAAGGAGGACATGTCGGTGCAGGCGCACGCGGCGCTGCTGGCGCGCGTCAGCGGCCGGCCGGTGCGCGTCACGCTCTCGCGCGAGGAGTCGATCCGCCTGCACCCCAAGCGCCATCCGATCTCGATGCAGTACACGGTGGGCTGCGACGCCGAGGGCCGGCTCACCGCCGTGCGCGCGCGGATGATCGGCGACAGCGGCGCCTACGCGTCGGTGGGCGACAAGGTGCTCGAGCGCGCCGCCGGCCACGCCTGCGGCGGCTACCGCGTGCCGGCCGTCGACGTGGAGGCGCGCGCCGTCTGCACCAACAACCCGCCGTGCGGCGCCATGCGCGGCTTCGGCGCCAACCAGGCGCACTTCGCGATGGAAGGCTGCATGGACCTGCTCGCCCGCGCCGCCGGCCTGGATCGCTGGGAGATCCGCTGGCGCAACGCCGTGGAGGTGGGCGACACGTTCGGCACCGGCCAGGTGCTCGAGAAGTCGGTGGGCCTGAAGCGGACGCTGCAGGCCGTCAAGCCGCACTACGACGCGGCGCGGGCAGCCGGTCACGCGGTCGGCATCGCCTGCGGCATCAAGAACAGCGGCATCGGCAACGGCGTGCAGGAATGGGGCAAGGCGCGGCTGGTCGTCGAGGCCGACGCCACGGTCTCGCTCTACAACGGCTACACCGAGATGGGCCAGGGCCTGCTCACGGTGCTCACGCAGTTCGCCGCCGAGGTCACCGGCCTGCCGGCGCGCACGTTCACGCCGAAGGTCGACTCGACCTTCGCGCTCGGCTGCGGGCAGACCACCGGGTCGCGCGCGACGCTGTTCGGCGGCCGCGCCGTCACGAGCGCCGCGCGGAAGCTGCGCGCGGATCTCGACGCCGGCCTCACGCTCGCCGATCTCGCCGGCCGCGTCTACGCCGCCGACGTGGTCATCGACGACACGACGCCGCTCGGCGCCGGCGGCCGCATCAAGACGCACACGAGCTTCGGCTTCGCCACGCAGGTCGTGATCCTCGACTCCGACGGCAGGGTGGCGCGCGTGGTGGCCGCCCACGACGTGGGGCGCGCGGTGAACCCGGCGCTGTGCGAGGGCCAGGTGCAGGGCTCGATTCACATGGGGCTCGGCTACGCCCTCACCGAGGAACTACCCTGCGAGGACGGCATGCCGGTCACCTTCTCGCTGCGGGAGATCGGCGTGCTGCGGGCGCGCGACATGCCCGACATCGAGGTGATCCTCGTCGAGGAGCCCGAGCCCGAGGGCCCCTTCGGCGCCAAGGGGGTGGGCGAGATCGGCCTGGTACCGACGGCGGCCGCCGTGGCCGGCGCGCTGGAGGCCTTCGACGGCATCCGCCGCTACCGGCTGCCGATGAAGGACTCGCCCGCCGGGCGCGCGATGAGCGTGGGGAAGATCCGGACGCACGCCGGGCGCCCGGCTGAAGCCGGACGCCACGAGCAACGATCATCCGGGTCCCAGGCTACGGGCGCTGTTGGCCGGCTTCAGGTCCCAAGCCCCAGGCCGCAGGCCTCATGATCGGCCTCGTCAACGCGCACACGCACGTCTACAGCGCGCTGGCGCCCTACGGGATGCCGCCGGCGGAGCCGCCGCCCGACAGCTTCGTGCAGATCCTCGAACGCGTCTGGTGGCGGCTCGATCGCGCGCTCGACGAGCGCGCCCTCGACGTGTCGGCGCGCCTCTACGCCGCCGAGTCGCTGCTGGCCGGCACCACGACAATCGTCGATCACCACGAGTCGCCGGACTTCATCGAGGGCTCGCTCGACGTGATCGCCGACGCGTGCCAGGCCGCGGGCCTGCGGGCGCTGGTCGGCTACGGCGCCACGGAACGCAACGGCGGCCGCGACGAGGCGCGGCGCGGGCTGGCCGAGTGTCGCCGCTTCCTGCTCGCCAACCGCCGCCCGCTGGCGCGCGGGGCGATCGCGCTGCACGCCTCCTTCACCGTCTCCGACGAGACGATTCGCGAGGCCGCCGGTCTCTGCCGCGATCTCGGCGCGGTGCTGCACGTGCACCTGGCCGAGGATCGCGCCGACGTCACCGACGCGCGCGCCCGGGGCTACGCGGGTCCGCTGCAGCGGCTGATGGCGCTCGGCGCGCTCGTCCCCGGGTCGATCCTCGCCCACGGCGTGCACCTCACGCGCGAGGAGGCGGCGATGGCCTCCGACGCCGGCGCCTGGCTCGTGCAGAACGCACGGTCGAACCGCGGCAACCGCGTCGGCTACCCGGTGGCGCTCACCGCCGCGGCGCGCGTCGCGCTGGGCACCGACGGCTACCCGTCGGACATGCTGGCCGAGGCGCGCGCCGCCAGCGAGGATGGCGCCGCGCACGGCGAGCCGGCCTCGCTCGCCCTCGAACGCCTGCGCCAGGGGCGCGCGCTGGCCGCCGCCCTCTTCGATCTCCCGCCGCCCGCCGCCGCCGATGACGATGCCGGCCCGGCGGCGGCTCATGCGGCCGTCCTCGCACGTCACGAGGCCGATGGCCGCCTCATCCTCCACGACCGACGCCTGCTGACGGCCGACATCGACGCGCTGCGCGCCGAGGCCCGCCGCGAGGCGCCGCGCCTGTGGCATCGCCTGCGCGAGGTTGCGCCGTGAAACGACTCGGACTCGATACCACGATCGCGGATCGCTCGGTCTACGACCGCGCCGTCGCCCGCTTCCGCGACGCCCGCATCCTGCTGCCCACCTTTGCCCAGCTCGCCGATCCGTCGACGATCCCCGACGACATCCGCGCCGCCGTGTCGGGCGTGGATCCCGACGCGCCGCACCCGCTCAACCTGTTCCGCGTGCACTGGCACAACGACGCCACGCGGCGCGGCGTCGCCGGCGTGCCCGAACACCTCGTGCTGCCGGCCTCGCTCACCGGCGTGCGCGCGCCGATCGTCGTGGCGCTGGGCGACCGCTTCCCGATGATCGCCACCCACAAGGTGCTGGCGGCCTACGCCTGCCTCGCGCCGCGCGTGATCACGGGGCAGTTCGACCCGGCGGCGCACCGCGCGCTCTGGCCCTCGACGGGCAACTACTGCCGCGGCGGCGTCGCCATCTCGCGCATCATGGACTGCCACGGCGTGGCGATCCTGCCCGCGGGCATGAGCGCCGAGCGCTTCGAGTGGCTGCGGAAGTGGGTGCTCGATCCGGCCGACATCATCAGCACGCCCGGCACCGAGAGCAACGTCAAGGAGATCTACGACAAGTGCGCCGAGCTGGAGGGCGATCCAGCCAACGCCATCTTCAACCAGTTCTGCGAGTTCGGGAACTACCTGGCGCACTACGCGTGCACGGGCGCCGCCATCGAGCGCGTGATGACGCACCTGCGGCAGGCGCGCCCGGCGCTGGGGCTGCACAGCTTCGTGTCGGCCACGGGATCGGCCGGCACGATCGCCGCCGGCGACTTCCTCAAACAGCGCCTCGGCTCCCGCATCGTCGCCGTGGAGGCGCTGGAGTGCCCGACGCTGCTCTGCAACGGCTTCGGCGAGCACAACATCCAGGGCATCGGCGACAAGCACGTGCCGCTGATCCACAACGTGATGAACACGGACGCCGTCACGGCGGTGTCCGACGAGGTGAGCGATGGCCTCGGCGTGCTCTTCAACCACGCCGCCGGCCGCCGCTACCTGCGCGAGCGCCGCGGCGTGCCGCCGGAGGTGATCGACGCGCTGCCGTCCTTCGGCCTGTCGTCGATCTGCAACGTGATCGCGGCCATCAAGACGGCGCGCTACTACGACCTCGGCCCGGATGAGGCGGTGGCGACCGTGGCCACCGACGGCGCGGAGATGTACGTGAGCGAGTGGCCGCGGCTCACCGCGAAGCTCTTCGGCGGCCGCTTCGACGAGCTGACGGCAGCCGAGACGTTCGGGCGCGGCGTCCTCGGCGCCGCCACCGACCACTTCCTCGAGACGACGACGCGCGATCGCGAGCGCATCTTCAACCTGGGCTACTACACGTGGGTGGAACAGCAGGGCGTGACCGTGTCCGAGTTCACGGCGCGACGCAGCCAGGCGTTCTGGCACGGCCTCCTGGGGCGCCTCGACGCCTGGGATGCGCTGATTGCCGAGTTCAACGCGCGCACCGGCGTGACCGTGTGAGGGCACGACGATGATCGGCCCCGCGCCGGACGATGCCGCGCCGCCGATGCCGGCGCTCGCCTGCGCGGGCTGTGGCACGGTGGTGGAGGCCATCTCGCCGGCCGGCGTCGCGTGGCGGTGCCCGCGCGCCGGCGAGGGCGACGTCGACCATGTGCTGCGGGTGACGCCGCGCCGCGCGGGCGGCGCGCCCGGCGCCGATGGGAGCGAGGCGGGCACGGCATCGACCGCCCTGCCCCGCTTCGTCCGGGAGGCGGGCGCGCTGGTCAACCCGTTCCTTCGCTACCGGCATCGACTGGCCGTGTACGCGGCGGCGCGCGCCATCGGCATCACCGACGCGGGCTTCGCGGCGCTGGTCACCGCGCTCGACGCGCGGGTCGCCGAGGTGGACGGCCGCGGCTTCCGCGTCACGCCCTCGCGTGTCGAGACGACGCTCGCACTGCACGCCGACCTCCCGTGCGGCCAGCTGATCACGAAGGTGGAGTGCGGCAACGTCGCGGGCAGCCACAAGGGACGGCACCTGTTCGGGCTGGCGCTGTGGCTGGCCGTCGAGGGCGAGGCGCGCGCGCGCGGCGTGCTGCCGCCGGTGGCCGGGCCGCCGCCACGGCTGGCCATCGCCAGTTGCGGCAACGCGGCGCTGGCCGCCGCCGTGGTGGCACGCGCCGCCGGCCGCGACCTCGACGTCTTCGTCCCCACGTGGGCCGATGCCGCGATCGTCTCGCGCCTGCAGGCGCTGGGCGCCACCGTCGCCGCGTGCGCGCGCCAGCCGGGCGTCGCCGGCGATCCCTGCTACCACGGCTTCCAGGACGCCGTGGCGCGCGGCGCCGTGCCGTTCTGCTGCCAGGGTCCCGACAACGGCCTCGGCATCGAGGGCGGCGAGACGATCGCCTGGGAGCTGCTCGACGCGCTCGACGGCGAGGCGCTCGACGCGGTGTTCGTGCAGGTCGGCGGCGGCGCGCTGGCCACCGCCATCGCGGACGGGTTCCTCGAGGCATCGCGCGCGGGCCGGTGCGCCCGCCTGCCGCGCCTGCACGCCGTGCAGGCGCGCGGCTGCGCGCCGCTGGTCCGCGCCTACGATGCGGTGGTCGCCTGGATGCTGGCTCGGGACGGGTACGACGCGACGCCGATCGACACGCTCGATCCCGCGTCGGCGCCCATCCGCCGCGACCGCGCGATGGCCATGCATGCCGTCGATCAGGGCCACCACGAGGACCGGATCGACGCGGCGCTGCGCCATGCGGCCACCCACCGGGCGGCGTTCATGCGGCCGTGGGAGACGGAGCCGCGCAGCCTCGCCACCGGCATCCTCGACGACGAGACCTACGACTGGCTCGCGGTCGTCGAGGCGATGCTGCGCACGGGAGGCTATCCCGTGCTCGCCGCCGAGGAGACACTGGCGCTCGCCTGCCGCCTCGCCCAGGAGGCCGCCGGCATCGACGCCTCGATGACGGGCACGGCCGGCCTTGCGGGCCTGATCGACGCCGCACCGCTCGACGCGCGGCTGGCGCGCGAGCGCGTCGGCCTCGTGATCACCGGCGCACGGCGGGATCCCGGCGACGGCGTGGCGCGGACGTAGCGGGAAGACGCCGGGCCGCGCGTGACCGGCGGGCACCTCGCGCGCCTCGCGCGTGACCGGCCGTGCCCGCCGGCTGGCGGTCGCCGGCATCCGGCACGGCTCGTCGCGTGAACCACGTACCCCGGAGTGCCCCATGTCCACGTCCATCCCTTCCAGCCGGATCCGCCGTCTCAGCTTCGCGCTCGCCGTGATCGCCGTGCTCTCTCCCGGTGGGATGTCCGCGCAGGTCGCGCCCGCTCCGTCGCCGGCACAGCAGCTTGCGGCCCTGATCGCCGAGGCGGCGCAGGTGCGCACGCCCACCCGCGCCGCCTCCGAGTACGCGGCGGCCAGCGCGGCCTGCGGCCGCATCCTGCAGCGGCTGCGCGCGATCGATCGTGCCGCGCTGGGGCGCGACGATCAGGTGGACTACGACCTGCTCGACGCGCACGTGCGCACGCGCGCCTTCGAGATCGACACGCTCCGGCTCCACGAACTCGTCCCCGTCACCTACATCAGCCTCGGCGCCACCGACCGTCTCTTCCTCCGGCCGGGCGCCATCAGCGACGCGGGCGTCCGCGCGGCGCTGGCGGAACTGCGCGGGTTCCCCACGGTGCTGGCCAACGCGCGCGCCAACCTGAAGACACCGGCACGCACCTGGACGGAGAACGCCATCGTGCAGGCGCGCTATGCGAGGGTGCTCCTCGACGAGTACGTCCCGCGGGCGATGGTCGACGACCCGGCGCTCGAACGCGACCTGGTCGCGGCAGCGCAGGCGGCCTCGCGCGCCACCGAGGAGTTCTCGCAGTGGATGCAGCGCGACCTGCTGCCCCGATCCACACGGCCGCCCACCTGGACGCCGGCGCAGATCGACTTCTACCAGCTGCAGTTCGAGCAGCTGGATGGCTACGGCGTGGACGAGATGCTGCGCATCGCCGATCGCGAGGCGGCGCAGTTGACGGCGGAGATGCGGGCGCTGGCGAAAGAGATCGATCCGTCGGGCGATCTCCGCACCGTGTGGGAAGAGATGAAGGACGAGGCGCCGCCCTGGGAGGGCGTCATCCCCATGGCGCAGCGTTACGTGGAGATGGCCACCGCGTGGCTGCGCGGCGCCGGCGCGCACGTGATGACGATTCCCGACTTCGACTACGCGGCGGTGCTCGCGACGCCGATGGCGCGCCGCACGCTGTCGTTCGGCGGCGCCCAGTACGGCCCCACCGTGGCCGGGCGCCTGTCGGGCTACTACGTCCTCACCCCGCTGGAGCCGTGGCTGACCGAGGCCGAGTGGCTCTCGCGCCTCCGCAGCTACAACCCGTACTGGACGCACCTGATCTCCTACCACGAGTGGCTCGGGCACACCGCGCAGCGCGCCTCGGCGGCCCGGCACGTGACGCGCCCGATGCGGCAGCTCTTCCAGAGCGCCTACTTCTCGCAGGCGTGGTCCTTCTACCTCGAGCGGCTGCTCGAGGAAGAGGGCTACTACGACGTGCTGCCTTACATGGAGCGCCTGAAGACGAAGATGGCGCGCCGCCAGATGCGCATGTGGCGCGTGCAGCGCATCCTCACCAAGCTCAGGATGGCCAGGGGGGAGATGACCTTCGACGAGGCGGTGCAGGCCTACGTCGATCACATCGGGATGGAGCCGTCGAACGCCTTCATCGAGGTGCAGCGCGACACGCAGTTCGCCACGCCCCCGGGGCGGGAGATCATCGGCGAACTGATGATCGTGGCGCTGCGTGAGGAGTACAAGCGCCGCATGGGGCCGCACTACACGCTGAAGGCGTTCAACGACCAGCTGCTCACCTACGGCGACCTGCCGTTCAGGCAGATCCGGCGGCTGATGTTCGAGTGAGGCGCCATCCGCAACCCAGGTCCCCCGAACGTCTCCGCGCGCGGTTCATCTGGCGCGCTACCGATAGTGCAACGTAAGCACCGGCGCCTCGATGGTCGGATAGAACGGTGCGACGATGTTGCTGCCGCCTGCGACGTTGACCGTGACGGTGTGGGGCCCGGGAGGCACGCGCAAGAAGAACTGGTGCGCGACCATCCGCTGGGCATTGAGGTCGGTCTCCTCCATTTCGATCACGACCGGCGTCTGTGGCTGCGGAAACGTGAACGTGTGTCCGAGCATGGCCACACCGTCGACCGTGACCTGGAACACGAGATAGTTGTCGGTGGGTCGCACCACCGCGCTGAAGTCGGCGACGATGCAGCTCTGTCCGGGGCCGTTGACCAGGATGTTGGTCGTCAGCAACGGCTCCATGTTCGGCACGTCGGTCTGGAAGCGCCGGCTCACCTGGAAATACGGCTCTGCGATGGTGACGGCCTTCACGGTCCGCACCTCGCTGCGGCAGACGACGGTGTCGGCGTACGCGGCGACCCCCGAGAGGGCCGCGACAACGACGATCGTGCAGGTCCGTGTCTTCATGGGGCGAGTCCTTTCGTGGTTCGCGAAGTCGTTGGCGGCCCTCATCGGGCGGCAGCGGCCGGAATCGTGTCGGGCCCCCCGAGCACGATGTGTGTCTGGCCGGTGAACAGGCTGAACACCTCGAGCGTCGCGGTGTACCGGCCCGGGGGATCGGGCTGCGGATTGAAGCCGACGATCTCTGCGCGCAACGTGCGACGCCCGAGCGTGTCTGGGGGGAACTGGTCTCGCGCGAGCGCGCCGATGCCCAGCGTCGCGAACGTGCCTGGAAGCACGTCGACGCGCCGCTCCACGGCCACGTTCCCTCGGCTCGTGAAGACGCGAAGCCTGAAGCTCCAGGGTCGGATGCCTGGATCGCCGATCGAGTGGGGATCGCCAATCACGTGGATGTTGACGCGCACGCCCTCGGTCACCGAGACACCGACTGGGCCGAACAGCAGCCGGTCGTTCTCGTCGCTGATGGCATCGGTGCGACTGGGCAGCGTCGCGAGACTCAGTACCAGGAGCGCACCGGCTGCGCTGCGGCGGGGATTGGCGAACAGGGACATGGGAGACCTCCTCGGTTTCGGCGTCGCGCGCGATGGTCGCGCCCGTGACCGGATCGAGGATGCGGACGCGCCGTCCGCCCCACAATCACCTGACCAGGTAGGATTGTCGCGACACGTTCAGCGTACGAGCCCTTCGCGGAGCGCCTTGGCGACGGCTTCGGACTTCGAGTGGACCTGGAGCTTGAGGTAGACGCTCTTCATGTGGAACGCCACGGTGTTGACGCTGTTGCCCAGCGCGGCGGCGGCCGACTTGTAGCTGTGCCCCTGGGCCAGGAGCGCGAGCAGACGTGTCTCGTGCGGCGTCAGGTCGTAGTCGGCGGCGAGTGGCGGCCGGAAGCGCCTGAAGAGGGCGATCACCTTCGTCGCCACGTCAGGTGACATCGGCGCGCCGCCGCGACGCGCGTCGGCCAGCCCGTCGAGCAGCTTCGCCGGTGGCGTCTTCTTCAGGAGGTAGCCTGTCGCACCTGCGCACAACGCCGCGAAGATCCGGTCATCGTCGTCGTAGACGGTGAGCGCGACGATCGGCAGGTCGGCGAATCGCTCCTTGAAGCGCCTGATGCCCTCGATGCCCGACATGCCCGGAA
>WBZR01004577.1_pt1 | contig 10609 bp, 10 predicted proteins | sample 5204231 | NCBI WGS metagenome assembly WBZR01 (sample SAMN12412403, study PRJNA552823) | activated sludge metagenome | isolation source: activated sludge from anammox sidestream of wastewater treatment plant... | place: USA: Virginia | collected 2017-08
AGCAAGGTCCATGGAACTTCGAGAACATCCGCAAGCTCGCCCGCCGTTTCCGGATCACACCCAGCGCCACCGCCACGCGGTTGGTCGCCGCCGGGCTGATGACGTGGCCGCAATACAACGCGTGGCGCAAGGCATGGGATGAATACGTGTCCACGCTGCCGCCGCGCAAGGGCGGGCCGGTTACCCAAGCGCAAAAGGCCGTGGGCCGCAACGGCCGCCCCTTCACCACCCTGGTGCTGAGCGCGCTGGCCGCCAACCGCATCACCTCGGTGGATGCCGCCCGCTTCCTGGATCTGAAGTTCAACCACTTCGACGAACTGCGCGGTCGCTTGGTGCAGGGCCTCGGCAACGCTTCCGGCGTATGAGCAACGGAGCGAAGCCCTTGTACTGCATCGACACCAATTCCCTGATGGATTGGCAGGCGCGCTACTACCCCACGGACATCTTCCCGGGCATGCTGTCTCGCATGGACCAGTTGGTGAGCGAAGACCGGCTGGTGGCGCCAGCACTGGTACGCGAAGAGGTGGAAGCCGTGGGTGCGCCGGAGCTTGTGGCGTGGGTCAAGGCCCACAGGAACATGTTCGTGCCCAACGCTGATGTGCTTGCCGGTGCGCTTGCCATTCAGCACCGCTTTCCGGGCCTGCTGGACCCAAGGGCTACTTACGAGGAGGCCGACGCCTACCTGATCGCCCTTGCCCAACGCACGCCCAACGGGATCGTGGTCACGCAAGAGACCCCCGCTTCGGAGAAGAGCAGGGCCAAGCGGTCGCATTACATCCCCGACGTGTGCCGCGAGATGGGCATTCCATGCATCAGCATCCTCGGGTTGATGCGGAAGGAAGGATGGGCGTTCTAAGCGTCCTTGTTCCAGCCAATGCGCTTGCGCCGTTGAACCACCATGTACAATTCCCTGTGCCACAGCACCATGCTTATTTAAGCGTTTGTCCATCGCCCCGGGAATTCCCCTCCAGCAACCCCTGATCGCAAACCTGCTCGCTTGCCCGCCTCCGCAGAGCCTTCGGTGGGGAACGGTGAAGGAGGGCGGGATCGCCATCCCCGAGATCCGGCGGGGCGCTACCCGGTGACCGGCGAGGACCCGGCGAAGGTGAAGCGGATACGGGTGGTGTTGCGGGAGCGGAAGAAGGGCACGGCGTAACTTGCAGCCACCATGAAGCAGATCGTTATCAATACGGAGAGCCAGGCCGGCACCACGGCCTATGGCTTGTTCCAACGGGAGGGCCTGGCCCCCGGCGATTCGCTCTTGCTCATGCGCAGGCCCCGATTGCCGCAGGACACCTGGCTCACCATGGTGATGCTGGTGATGCTGGCCGCCCGGCATTTCCTGAAGCGGAAGGGATCGGGTGAACCCAGGGCCGATGAGCTGCTGCTCGAGTTGAGGTCCAACAATGGCGCGCAGGAACTGAGAAAGGAATTGAAGGAGGAGTTCAACGTCGAGGTGATCTTGGATCCTGAAGCCGATGACGAGCGGGAGTTCTGGGCGAACGTGGGGCTGTGGGGTTTGTCGCGGGCTTACGCGGAGGACGAGCCGGATATCAGCCAGATCAAATTGCTGGAGCCCAACCCCGACTACATCCCATGGAAGCCGGGGACGTAGTGCGTACGGCGCTTCCGCAGGCCGACATGGCCCGGAAGCCACGTCCAGCCATCCTGATCAAGTCCTGCCCGCCTTTCAATGACTGGTTGGTTATCGGTATTTCAAGTCATGTCGAACTCGCCGTGGCAGGGCTTGATGTGATCCTCGGCCCTGAACATCCCAGCTTCCAGCGCACGGGCTTGAGCTACGCTGGCGTGGCGCGCTTGAGCTTCGCGCACATCATTCCGCGCAAGCACATTGAAGGCGTCATCGGCAAGGTGGATCAGGGCACATTGGATCTCATCAAACAGCGCTTCACGGAACATATCATGCACCCATGACCAGCACCGCCATCGTCAACAAAGTCTGGAACTTCTGCCACACCCTGCGCGATGATGGCGTGGGCTACGGCGACTACCTGGAGCAGCTCACCTTCCTGCTGTTCCTGAAGATGGCCGACGAGTACAGCAAGCCGCCCTACAAGCGCGACACCAAAGTGCCCACCGGTTACGACTGGCAGAGCCTGCGCGGCAAGAGAGGCGCCGAGCTGGAGAGCCACTACGTGAAGCTGCTGGACGAGCTGGGCAAGAAGACCGGCATGCTGGGTGACATCTTCGTGAAGGCCCAGAACAAGATCAGCGACCCGGCCAAGCTGCACAAGCTGATCCAGCTGATCGATGGCGAGAGCTGGGTGCTGCTGGGCGCCGATGTGAAGGGCGACATTTACGAGGGCCTGCTGCAGAAGAACGCCGAGGACACCAAGAGCGGTGCGGGGCAATACTTCACGCCGCGCCCGTTGATCCAGGCCATGGTGGAGTGCGTGCGCCCGCAGCCCGAACAGACCATCGCCGATCCGGCCTGCGGCACCGGCGGCTTCTTCCTCGCGGCCTACGACTTCCTCACGCACCACCACAAGCTGAACAAGGACCAGCTGAGGTTCCTGAAGTACGAGACCTTCCACGGCTGGGAGATCGTGACCAGCACCGCGCGCCTGTGCCTGATGAACCTCTTCCTGCACAACGTGGGCGACATGGACCACAAGGCCGACATCATCCGTGACGACAGCCTTCGTTCCACACCCACGAAGAAGTTCGACCATGTGCTCACCAACCCGCCCTTCGGCAAGAAGAGCAGCGTGACGGTGACCAACGAAGATGGGGAGGAGAAACGCGAGGCCCTCACCTACAACCGACAGGACTTCTGGGCCACCACCAGCAACAAGCAGCTCAACTTCGTGCAGCACATCTGCAGCATGCTGAAACCGGGTGGCACCGCGGCCGTGGTGCTGCCGGACAATGTGCTCTTCGAGGGCGGCGCGGGCGAGACCGTGCGCAAACAACTGCTGCGCACCACCGAGCTGCACACCATCCTGCGCCTGCCCACCGGCCTCTTCTACGCGCAGGGCGTGAAGGCGAACGTGCTCTTCTTCGAGAACAAGCCCGGCGCGAAAACCCCGTGGACCAAGGAGGTGTGGATCTACGACTACCGCACCAACATCAAGCACACGCTGAAGACCGACCCGCTCCGGTACGAGGACCTGGCGGATTTCATCCAATGCTACAACCCGGCCGACCGCCACAAGCGCAAGGAGACCTGGAGCACGAAAACGCCGGAGGGCCGCTGGCGCAAGTACAGCTACGAGGAGATCATGGCCCGCGACAAGGCCAGCCTCGACATCTTCTGGCTGAAGGATGAGAGCATGGAGGACAGCGCCAACCTACCGGAGCCCGGTGTGCTGGCGGCGGAGATCGTGCAGGACCTGGAGGCGGCATTGAAGGAGTTCAGGGCGATGGCAGAGGAGCTCCGCGCGTGAGGCTCCCACACGCATCCACGCCCCCCGCTCCTTCTCCAGCGCTTGGCGGAAGCGGCCCGTGGCCTTGTCCACCTGCTCGTCGGTAAGGGTCTTGTCCGATCCGTTACTTTGCTTGCGGAAGATGAAACAGGCTGAACCGCATCCGTCATCCGGGGATCCCTTTGTGCAGATCCTGGAGGGATCCCCAGCGAAGGTCCGGGCGTTGGCGATAGCGACCCGGCAGCTCATTCACCGCGTATTGCCGCAGGTGGTGGAGGTAAGCTGGCCGCGGCAACGCAACACCGGTTTCGGCACCGGGCCGAAGAAGAACACCGAGCACTTCTGCTGGATCATGCCGGCCACGGCACATGTCACCCTGGGCTTCAATTATGGCGCGGAATTGCCCGACCCCACCGGGCTCCTGGAAGGTACGGGCAAGTTGTTCCGCCATGTGAAGGTCCGTGCGGCCGATCAGCTCAACGACCCGGCCTTGATCGCGCTGTTGCGGGCTGCCACCACGCACCGTGTTCCGCCGGTGAAGCGGAAAGACAAGTGACCGCTCACCCCCGCAGCTCCGCCCCCGCCTCCTTCTCCAGTGCTTGGCGGATGCGGCCCATGGCCTTGTCCACCTGCTCGTCGGTGAGGGTCTTCTGCGGGTCTTGCAGGATGAAGCGAAGGGCGTAGCTCTTCTTGCCGGCGGGGAGCTTGTCGCCCTCGTACACGTCGAAGAGGCCCACTTCGCGCAACAGCTTGCGCTCGGCTTGGCGGGCGATGCGCTCCAGGTCGGCGTAGGTGACGGCGCGGTCCAGCAGCAGGCTGAGGTCGCGGCGCACGACGGGGAACCTGGGCACTTCGCGGTATACCGTACGGTGGCCATGCACCAGCTTGTACAGCACCTCGTCCTGCACCTCGGCATAGAAGACGTACTGGTCCACCTCCATGGCCTTCGCCACGGTCGGCAGCACCTGGCCTACCACGCCGAGGAGATGCTTCCCGTATGAAACCTGCACCGCATTGGCCAGGAGCGGATGGGGCACCGTCTTGTAGCTGGCACCGTCGGAAAGGCCCATGCGCTGCAGCAGTCCTTCCAGCACCTCCTTGACATCGGCCTGTTCGGTCGGCCGGTCGGAGCTGCGCCAGGTCTCCAGCCAACGGCGGCCGGTGACCAGCAGGGTGGTATGCTCCGCTTCGGTGTGCGCACCATCTGCCATGGCGTAGGTGCGCCCTTGCTCGAAGAGGCGCAGGTCGGGCTGCTGGCGGGCGATGTTGTGCGCGGCGGCTTGCAGCAGGCCGAAGAGCAGCGTAGGGCGCAGCACGTCGAGCTCGGCGCTGAGCGGATTTTTCAGGTGGATCAAGGCATCGTCGTTGGCGGCACCCAGCTTCACGGCCCTTGCGCCATTCACCAGCGACGGAGTCATTACTTCACGGAATCCGTTCGCGGCCAGGTGGCGCGCCACTTGCAGGCGGAAGCCCTCCGGGGTCATTTCCGGATGTGGCAGTGCCGGCATCATCAGGCGGGCCGGGACGGGGACTTGGTCGTAGCCGTGGATACGGATGACCTCTTCCACCAGGTCGGCTTCGCGGGTGACATCGGTGCGGTAGGGCGGCACCTGCACGCGCCATGCACCGTCGGTGCGCGAGGTGATCTTGCAATCCAACGCTTCCAGGATGCCTGCCACTTGCTCCGGGGCGATGGACACGCCGCCAAGCTGCTCAATGCGGGCAAGGCGCAGGTCCACTTCCGCCCAGGGGCGCGGCGTGCCGATGTCGGTGATCGCGGAGCTGACCTTCGCACCGGCCACCTCCTGCAGCAACAGGGCCGCGCGTTTCAGGGCGTACACGGTGATCTCCGGGTCCACGCCGCGCTCGAAGCGGAACGAGGCATCGGTGTTCAGGCCGTGGCGGCGTGCGGTGCGGCGGATGGTGGTGGCATCGAAGCAGGCACTCTCCAGGAAGATGGCCGTGGTGGCCTCGGTGACGCCGCTGTGCGCCCCGCCGTAGACGCCGGCCAGGCAGGCGCCCTTTTCCGCGTCGGCGATCAGCAGGTCATCGGTATGCAAGGCGCGGTCCTTGCCGTCCAGGGTGACCAGGTGCTCACCGGCCCTGGCCTTGCGGACGATGATCTTTCCACCGGCCAGCTTGTCCGCATCGAAGGCGTGGAGCGGCTGGCCCAGCTCGTGCTGCACGTAGTTGGTGACGTCCACCACGTTGTTGATCGGCTTCAGGCCGATGGCCATCAGGCGTTCCTGCATCCAGGCGGGCGACGGGCCGATGGCCAGGTGGGTGAGCGTGATGCCCGCATAGCGCGGCGCCGCCTGCGCGTCCTGTACCTCCACGGCGACGGTACGTCCTTCCTCTCCCTGCCCATAAGCCTCCACGGAGGGCAGCAACACCTTGGCGGCGGCGCCTTTCCGGTGGTTGTAGGCGGCCACCAGGTCGCGCGCCACGCCCCAATGCCCCATGGCATCCGAGCGGTTGGGTGTGAGGCCGATCCCCAGGACATGGTCATCGTTCAGCCCCAATTGGCGCGCGGCTGGGGTGCCCACTTGTGCGGCGGGGTCGAGCACCATGATGCCGGCATGGTCCCCGCTGAGGCCGAGTTCGTCCTCGGCGCAGATCATGCCGTGGCTTTCCACGCCGCGGATCTTGCTCTTCTTGATGGTGAAGGCTTCGCCGCCCGGGGCATGCAGCTCGGTGCCGATGGTGGCAACCAGCACTTTCTGGCCGGCCGCCACGTTGGGCGCGCCGCAGACGATCTGGGCCGGTCCGTCCTGGCCGATGTCCACCGTGCACACACTGAGGCGGTCGGCACCGGGATGCTTGCCGCAGGTGAGCACCTCGCCCACCACCACGCCGGCCAGCATGCCGGGCACGGGCTCAAACTTCTCCACGCCCTCCACTTCCAGCCCGGTGCCGGTGAGGATGTCGGCCGCCTCCTCGGGCGACAGGTTGTCGATGTCGATCAATGAGCGTAGCCAGTTCCACGAGATGCGCATGCCGAAAGCGGGATAGGGCGCGAAAGTAGCCAAGGTGCCGTGCCTTTGCCGTGCCTTATACACGGGCCAGCCACAGGTCCAGCTCCAGGTATTTCGCCTTCATGGAGGCCAGGGCAAAAGCCGCGGCGGAAGCGGTGAACACGGAGGCGTCCAGCGGTCGCTTCACGCCGGTGAAGACGGCCATGGACAGGGCAAAGGCGAGCAGGAGCCAGGCACTCCACATAGCAGCCTGCTCCGTGCGCAAGCCGATCAGCAGGCAGAGCCCCAACAGCAGTTCCGCGAATGTGGCCGCTGCCCCGGCCCACGGGATGGCCGCTGCGGGAAGCCATGGTGCCAACGTCTGCGTGTAGGCCAGGAAAGCCTGCCAACTGCCCCAGGCTGACACCTGCGGCGGCCACATCCCGAAACGGTCCGCCACGGCGGAGAGGAAGGCCGTGGCAAGCGCCAGGCGGAGGAAGATCTTGATCGATCGGTGCGTCATCGGGGGGGGGCGTCATGGTTGGCTGCTTTCCCATGCAAGAGACAACCGGCGGCGCTACTTGTTTGCCTGTCGGTCCGTCGACCCTGGGCCGTGTAAATTCGGCCCGGCGATGGACATGCGGAAAAACACCCTGCTCAACGGGACGCTCTACCTGCTGGCGCTGGCCGGCACCTGCGTGGCCCAGCTCCGTGGCCTGCACACGTTGGAGTTCATCTGCAAACCGCTGCTGTTGCTCGTGCTTTCATCGTGGTTCTTCTTCAACAGCCGCAGGGTGGGCGACCGTTTCACGCTGTTGATCCAAGCGGGGCTGTTCTTCTCGCTGTTGGGGGACGTGGCGTTGATGTTGGCCTACATGGACGACTTCAACTTCATCGTGGGCCTGGGCGCCTTCTTCCTGGCCCAGCTCTGTTACGCCATTGCCTTCATCGTGAACATCGCGGACGTGGGCGGGGGGGAAGGCATACTGCCGCCGTTGTTGATCAGTGCGGGCGTCGGCACGTTTGCGTTCTTCTTCGGGTGGGACCTGATGCCGCACGTTGAGGAAGGGTTGGGCCTGCCGGTATCGGCGTACATCGTCGCGATCAGCGTGATGTGCATGGCGGCGGCGTTCCGTTGGCGGCGGACCTATCCGCGCAGCTTCTGGATGGTGCTGGCCGGTGCCTTGCTGCTGGTCTTCTCCGACAGCGCCCTGGCGTTGGACCGTTTCCGCATTCCCCTGCGCTGGTCGCCGCTGTGGATCATGGTCCCCTACGCGGCCGGCCAGGCGTTGATCGCCGGCGGGGCGTTGGCGCACGTGCTGGACCCGGACAATCTGCGGCGCCGCCAAGCGCTGACCACCTGATCAGCCGATCCGGCCCCAGACCGCCTTTTCCTTCATCTGCTCGCGCAGCGCGGCCGCGATGGGAGCATGGGCGGGTTGCACCAGGCCGGGGTCGGCGTCCAGCAGCCGCTGGGCCACCTGGCGTGCCTGTTGCAGCACGGCCGCATCCTGCACCAGGTCGGCCACATGCAGCTTGGGCAGGCCGCTCTGCTGGGTGCCCATGATGTCGCCCGGCCCGCGCAGCCGCAGGTCCACCTCGCTGATCTCGAACCCGTCCTGCGTGCGCACCATGGTGTTGATGCGGGTGCGGCTGTCGTTGCCCAGCTTGTCGCCGGTCATCAGGATGCAGTAGCTGTGCTCGGCGCCGCGCCCCACGCGGCCGCGGAGCTGGTGCAGCTGCGAGAGGCCGAAACGCTCGGCGTTCTCCACCACCATCACGCTGGCATTGGGCACGTCCACGCCCACCTCGATCACCGTGGTGGCCACCAGCACGTTGGTCTCCCCCTTGATGAACCGCGCCATCTCGTAGTCCTTCTGCTCGGGTGTCATCCGGCCATGGACGATGCCCACCGCATAATGGGGCAGCGGAAAGCGGCGCGACAGGCTTTCGAAGCCGTCCATCACATCCTTCAGGTCGCTCTTCTCGCTTTCCTCCACCAGGGGATACACCACGTACACCTGCCTTCCCTTGCGGATCTCCGACTCCAGGAAGTCGAAGACGGCATTGCGCGCATGGTCGGTGCGGTGCACGGTGCGGATGGGCTTGCGTCCCGGCGGCAGTTCATCGATCACGCTCACATCGAGGTCGCCATACACGGTCATGGCCAAGGTGCGCGGGATGGGCGTGGCGGTCATCACCAGCACATGGGGCGGCACCGCGGCCTTGGCCTGCATGCGGGCGCGCTGCTCCACGCCGAAGCGGTGCTGCTCGTCGATCACCACCAGGCCGAGCTTGCGGAACACCACGCGGTCCTCCAGCAGGGCATGGGTGCCCACCAGGATGTGGACCTCCCCGAGCCTCAGTGCCGTGAGCAGGCTCTTCCGTTCGGCGGCCTTGGTGCTCCCGGTCAGCAGGCGCACCACCACAGGCAATCCCTCCAGGAAACGCGTGATGCCCTTGAAATGCTGCTGGGCGAGGATCTCCGTGGGTGCCAGCATGGCGGCCTGGAAGCCGTTGTCCAGCGCGAGCAGCATGCTCAGCAGCGCCACCAGGGTCTTTCCGCTGCCCACGTCGCCCTGCAGCAGCCGGTTCATCTGCTTGCCGCTGCCCATGTCCTTGCGGATCTCCTTCACCACGCGCTTCTGGGCGTCCGTGAGCTCGAACGGCAGGTGGTGGCCGTAGAACGTGTTGAACAACTCGCCCACGTGGCCGAAGACCTGGCCCGCCACATCCTGCTGCACCAATTGCTTCTGCTTGAGCATTTGCAGCTGGATGAAGAACAATTCCTCGAACTTCAGCCGCCTGATGGCCAGGTCAAGGTTTTCGCGGCTTTGGGGGAAGTGGGCCTCCATGATGGCCTGTTCGCGGCCGATCCCGCCCAGCTGGTGCACCAGGGAACTGCTGAGCGTCTCCGGCAAGGCGCCCTTCACCTGCGGCAACAGGGTACGCACCAATTTGCCGATGCCGCGGCTGTTGAGCCCCTTGGCCGATGCCTTTTCGGTGGTGCTGTACACCGGTTGCAAAGGCGTGGCCGATCCCTCGTCCCAGGTCGCCGCACTTTCTATTTCAGGGTGCGCGATGTTGAACTGGTCGCGGAACCGGGTGGGCTTGCCGTACACGATGTATTCGCCCCCGTCCTTGAGGATGGGCTGCAGCCAGCGCAGGCCGCGGAACCACACCAGTTCGATGCTGCCGGTGGCATCCACCAGTTTGGCCGTGAGGCGCCGGGCTTGGCGCTCCCCCACCATACGGACTTGCTTGAGGATGCCGCGCAATTGCACGGGTGCGTTCTCCTCCGCGATCTCCCGGACCGTGTTGAAATGCAGGCGGTCCACGTACCGGAACGGAAAGTGGAGCAGCAGGTCGCCGTACGTGCCGATGTTCAATTCCTTGCGCAGCAGCTCGCCGCGCTGGGGACCCACGCCCTTCAGGTATTCAATGGGGGTTTCCAGCACGTGGGGCATGGCCCGAAAATAGCCCGAGCCTGGGAACGCCGGACCTTCCGCAGGATGGGAGGTGGGTGACCATGGTCCCTGTTGGCTGGGTTGGGGCGTTGTTCAACGGACATTGGCCGCAATTGTCGGTGGTCATACATCGCCCGATGCACCTTCTAACCCGCGACGAAAGCGTTGTGGACCCATATCCTTCATTCGCCCCTTGTGAAATGGCGAATTACTCCATCGGCGCAAGGCCAAATTGGCAAATTGCCCTGGCCCATCCCGCCGCAGGGTCCGCTGTGCGGGACCGCCGCGGGCGCACGAAGGCCCTTTGGCGCATTGGCGCATTGGCGAATTGGCGAATTCTCCCTTGGCTCCCCTCACCACACTCCCGGCACCAAGCGTGCCACGCCCCTCATCACCACCGGATATTCCGGGTGGCGTTCGGTCAGCCGGGCTTCCTCATGGCGGATCTTCATCACCAGCACCACCAACAGTCCTGCCATGGTGGCCCAGCGGATCCAAGTGGGCGCCCCCAGCGTGACGGCCAGCCCGCAAAGCAGGACGGAGAGGTACATGGGATGGCGTACCACGCGGTAGATGCCGCGCTTGCTCAGCGTGTTCCCGGGTACCGGTTCCGGCATCACGGTGATGTTGTGCAGGCCGATGGAGAAGATGGCCGCCACGAGCACAGCGAAGCCCGACAGGAAAAGGCCCCACGCCCACCGCGGCAAATCCCATCCACCTCCGAAGGTCAGCACACCGATGCCCAGGAGTTGGGCGGTGACCAGCAGGTTATCGGTGAGGTTGCTGCTCTTTGCCGACATGG
>WBZR01004909.1_pt1 | contig 10605 bp, 5 predicted proteins | sample 5204231 | NCBI WGS metagenome assembly WBZR01 (sample SAMN12412403, study PRJNA552823) | activated sludge metagenome | isolation source: activated sludge from anammox sidestream of wastewater treatment plant... | place: USA: Virginia | collected 2017-08
CACCCGAAGTATGGGGCGAACAGACCGACGTTGGCGAGAGCGCCGATTGGTATAACGCAAAGTTCCTCGCGATCATGGGTTCAAATCCGAATATGACGCGAACGCCCGACTGCCACTTTGCGGCGGAGTCACGTCACAACGGCACAAAACTGGTGGTGATGGCCCCCGACTTCAGCCAAGTCTCTAAGTATGCCGACCAGTGGATCCCGGTGCTTGCGGGACAGGACGGAGCCTACTGGCAGGCGGTCAACCACGTTATTCTTAAGGAGTATCATTACGATACGCAGACTCCGTACTTTATTGATTACGGCAAACGGTACACCGACTCACCGTTCCTTCTGGAACTCGTCAAAACAGAGAATGGCTATGAGGCCGGGCAGCTTGTCCGAGCGAACAGGCTTTCGCGTTACAAGGATGAGGAGAACGGTGAGTGGAAATTCCTTATCTGGGACGAGCGTTCCGGTGAAGCACGTATGCCCGGCGGCAGCATGGGCCACCGTTGGGCCGAAACCCAAGGAAAATGGAACCTCGAATTCAACGATCCGTCAACGGGCGAGGAGATCGACCCGCAGCTTACACTTATCGATGATAAGTCGGATGTGACGCAGGTCATCTGCCGCGAGTTCGGCACCGATCAGGTCTTTACGCGCGGTGTACCGACGCGAACCCTAAAGACCGAATCGGGTGATGTTAAGGTAACGACCGTTTACGACCTGCTGATGGCTCAATTCGGCGTTGATCGCGGGCTTGGCGGCGAGTATCCGACCGGCTACGACGACGAAGAAAGGTCATATACACCTGCGTGGCAGGAGAAGTTCACGGGTGTTAGCCGCAATACTGTCATCAAGTTCGCACGCGAATGGGCAAGTACCGCTGAGAAGACCGAGGGCAAGTGCATGGTCATCATCGGCGCGGGCATAAACCATTGGTATCACAATAACTTGATGTACCGTTCGGCGATCACGGCGCTGATGCTTTGCGGCTGTGTCGGCAAGAACGGCGGCGGGCTTAATCACTACGTCGGCCAAGAAAAACTTGCACCGGTCGCCTCGTGGTCAACAATTGCGTTTGCAAAGGATTGGATCCCGACCTCGCGCATGCAAAATGCACCGTCGTGGCACTACATCATGAGCGAGCAGTGGCGCTACGAGCGTGAGTTCAAGGAATATTATTCAGTTCCCGACAACTCCGCGGTCGACCCCGAGACCGGAAAGATCGCACATCTGCATGCCGCGGATGTACAGGTAAAGGCAGTGCGTAACGGATGGCTTCCGTTCTATCCGCAATTTGAACGCACCAACGCCGATCTGCTGAAGGAAGCGGCGGAGGCCGGAGCTGTCACGGAGGCGGAGGTCGCCGATCATTTGGTCAAGCAACTAAAGGATCGCACACTCAAATTCTCGGTCGAGAATCCGAGCGCTCCTGAGAACTATCCCCGCGTTTGGTTCATCTGGCGCGGAAACGCCCTGATGTCGAGTGCAAAGGGGCACGAATATTTCCTAAAGCACTATCTCGGGACGCATACGAACACCATTTCCGAGGAGATAGTGGGAGATACCGTTAAGGATATTATGGCCGAGACGCCGACCGTTCCGGGCAAGATGGACCTCGTGGTCGATCTTAACTTCCGGATGGATACATCGGCTCTTTACTCGGACATCGTTCTGCCTGCGGCAACTTGGTACGAAAAGGCCGACTTGAACTCGACCGATCTCCATTCGTTCGTTCATCCGCTTTCGGAGGCGGTGCCGCCGGCGTGGGAGTCAAGAAGCGATTGGGAGATATTCCGCGGCCTTGCAAAGAAGGTCAGCGAATTGGCCGAAACGCATATACCGGAGCCTGTCAAGGATCTTATTACGGTCCCGCTCGGGCACGATTCGCCTGACGAGATCGCTCAGCCGAAGATCAAGGATTGGTCGAAAGGCGAGTGTGAGGCGATCCCCGGAAAGACGATGCCGCACATTAAGATCGTCGAGCGGGATTACCCGAATCTCTATAATCAGTTCATCTCGCTCGGGCCGCTCGCTAAGAAGAACGGCATGGGAGCTCACGGCGTGAAGTACGACGTTGCGGATTTTTACGATGATGTCGTTGAGTCAAAGCAGTTCCCGCTGGTCGAGTGGGGCGGTGAAAAATATCCGTCACTAAAACGGGCTGAAGAAGCCGCGAACATGGTGCTGTGGTTCGCTCCTGAGACGAATGGTGAACTCGCGTACCGAGCGTATCAGTTCATCGAAAAGAAGGTCGGCCGCCCGCTTGCGCATCTCGGCGAGAAGTCGCGAAATGCTCGTGTAACGTACAAAGACCTTCAGGCTCAACCGCGGCGGGTCATAAATAGTCCGATCTGGTCGGGCCTTGTGACGAACGGCCGTGCCTACTCGGCGTTCACTTACAACTACGAGAACTTTGTTCCGTGGAGAACGCTGACAGGGCGGCAACAGTTCTATCTCGACCACGAAGGCTACATCGCATTCGGTGAAAGCCTGCCCACGTATAAGCCGTCACCGAAACCCGCGGATTTCGGCGACATAAGGCTCAGCACGCAAGGCCCGAAGACGCTGGCCCTGAATTACCTGACGCCGCACGGTAAATGGCATATCCATTCGACCTACTACGACAACAACCGCATGCTCACGCTTTCGCGCGGCATCGAACCGCTGTGGGTCAATGACAAGGATGCGATCAAACTCGGCATCAACGACAACGATTGGGTCGAGGTCTATAACGACAACGGCGTTGTCTGCACCCGTGCCGTTGTCAGCGCGCGCATCCCGCCGGGTGTTTGTATCCAATACCATTCACCGGAACGCACGTTGGGCATTCCGAAGTCGCCGATGCGCGGTAATCGCCGTGCCGGAGGCCACAACAGCCTGACGCGTATTCGTTTGAAACCCGTATTGATGATGGGCGGCTACGGCCAGTTCACCTTCCACCTCAATTATTGGGGTCCGACGGGAGTGAACCGCGATACGTTCATCTTGGTGAGGAAGCTTGAAGAGCTGAAATGGTAATTTTGTCCGGCCGCTGCCGGTTAGAGGGGGGCGGGCGGCCGGTCGCCGAGACAAGAAGAGGGGAAATAATTATGGATGTCAGATTACAGATCTCAATGGTCTTTCACTTGGACAAATGTATCGGTTGCCATACGTGCTCCATAGCCTGCAAGAATGTTTGGACCGACCGCAAGGGGGCTGAGTATATGTGGTGGAACAACGTCGAGACAAAGCCGGGAACCGGCTATCCGACGTTGTGGGAGAACCAAGAAAAATACCAAGGCGGCTGGGAGAGGAAAAACGGCAAGACCACATTGAAAATGGGTAGTAAGCCGTCGCGGCTTCTCAATTTGTTTCACAGCCCGGCATTGCCGAAATTGGATGACTATTACGAGCCGTGGACCTATAAATACGAGGATCTCTTTGATTCGCCCGAGGGGGCAGATCAGCCGACCGCCCGCCCGATCTCGATGGTTACGGGCAAGTTCATGGACATCGAAGCCGGGCCCAACTGGGACGACGACCTTAGCGGCTCGCCCGTGTATGCGGCGAATGACCCGAACCTCGGAGATCTGACGCCGGAGGAACAGGATGAGCTTTTCGATATCGAACGACTCGTGTTTTTCTACCTGCCGCGTATCTGCAATCACTGTCTGAACCCGGCTTGCGTCGCAGCATGCCCGTCCGGTGCGATCTACAAACGCGGTGAGGACGGCATCGTCCTTATCGATCAGAACGTCTGCCGCGGCTGGAGAATGTGCGTAACGGCGTGTCCGTATAAGAAGACCTTCTATAACTGGTCAACGGGCAAATCCGAGAAGTGCATCTTGTGCTTCCCGCGTCTTGAAACGGGACAGGCACCCGCATGCTTCCATTCCTGTGTCGGCCGTATCCGCTATCTCGGCGGACTGCTGTATGACGCCGATAAACTCACGGGAGCCTTGGCCGTTTCGGATGATGAACTTGTGGATGCTCATCGCGATATCATCCTCGATCCGCGCGACCCGGAAGTGCGGGAGAAGGCGAAAGCGAACGGCATTGACGAGCGGACCCTTGAAGCGGTAGAACGGTCGCCTGTTTATAAATACGTAAAGGAGTGGAAGCTTGCCCTGCCGCTGCACGCGGAGTTCCGCACGCTGCCGATGCTCTTCTACGTTCCGCCTCTACTTCCGGTGATGGCAAAGACCGAGGATGGCGTATATGACACCGCGAACGAAGAGCTCTTCAGCCCGATAGAGAAGGCTCGCCTCCCGATCAAGTATCTGGCGAGTATGTTCTCCGCCGGAAATACCGATCATGTTTCGCTGGCTCTGAAAAAACAGTATGTTGTCCGCCTCTTTAAGCGGCTCGATACTGTAGGAGATATCGATCAAGAGACAGTTGACAGGGCAATGGCCGAATGCGGTATGACGCCTGAAGAGGCTGAAGCGATCTATCGTCTGACATCGCTTCCGACAATGGACGAGCGCGTTGTAATTCCGCCGTCACATCGCGAAGAAGCAATGCAAATGCTCGATGAGGATATGTGGGAACAGAAGGGATCTGCCGGCTTTGGTTTCCGCGAGGCCCCTGCGAGAGGAGCTTAAATGTATAACGGACCTATTCAAACAAGGCGCGATCATGCCGCGAGCGATCCGGTACGGTACGCACAAGAGCATTATAGGGAAACGGCGGAGATACTTGTCTCAAAGGATGCTGCAGCGGTTCCCGCGGAAATGGCGGACATTTTGGAATACCCGCGTGCCGATTGGGCTGAAAAGCTCGAACAGGCAAAACATTCAACGTTCGCCAAGGCTGATCCGGACGGACACTTCGCCGATTTCTGCAACGGAATAGAGGAAATACCGCTTACCGAACTGCAAGAACTCTATACGCGTTCCTTTGACCTGAACCCGGCGTGTGCTCTCGAGATCGGGTATCACCTGTTCGGTGAGGACTATAAGCGGGGTGCCTTTCTCGCAAGCCTGCGCGAGACGCAGGAGGGTTTTGACCTTGGACAGGAACAGCAACTGCCGGATCATCTGCCTGTTCTGCTGAGGATGATCCGCTGTATGGATGACGATGATCTTCGCGGATCGCTTATCAATCTCTGCCTGATACCGGGATTGGAGAAGATCATCAAGAAATTCAAGGAAGTGAATCCGTATTTGGATCTCATCAAGGCCACGGCTGCCGCACTTCGCGGCACTGTTTCCGCAACGGCGATGTCGCGAATGCAGGCCGCCGTCTCAACGTCAACAGAGGTGTCATTATGATCGATTATATCCTGTACATCTTTTTGCCCTACGCGGCGTTCACACTTTTCGTAGTGGTCTCGATCTACCGCTATATCCTTGATCGTTTCTCGTATTCGAGCCTGTCATCACAGCTCCTCGAAGGCGATGAACTGTTCTATGGCTCGGTGCCGTGGCACTTCGGGATCATAGGTGCCCTAACAGGGCATCTTATCGGCTTTTTGATCCCGAAAGAAGTTCTTTGGTGGAACAGCGTTCCTGTTCGGCTGTATGTCTTAGAGATCACGGGGCTGCTTTTCGGGCTTCTGGCTCTTATCGGAATTCTGGCGTTGATCTGGCGTAGGTTCACGACGCCGCGGATCAAGTCGGTAACGACGGTCGTTGACACGGTTGTGATCCTTCTGCTTGGTCTTCAGGTCGTATATGGCGTTTATATCGCGATCTTTCTTCGTTGGGGTTCGTCATGGTACGCATTTGCGGCGGTGCCCTATCTGAGGTCGCTTTTCATGTTCCAACCGGACATCGCAACGATCCAAACGCTTCCGCACTGGATCAAAACACACATAATCGGAGCATTCCTTCTGTTGGCGATCTTTCCTTTTTCCCGCTTGGTGCACATGGTGTCGCTGCCGGTCAGCTATTTGTGGAGGCCGTATCAGGTCGTGCGTTGGAATTGGAACCGGAAAAAGATGCGCGGCCAATATCGGATGGGAAAAGGGCAGAAATCATCAGATCCCAACGCAAAGTCGGGACATGCGGCTGAGATCGCGAGGTGATCATGAGTTTACGGACGCTGATAATTATTTCTCTGTTGGTCACGTTCGTCGGAGCATTCTTCTTGCTTCGGACGAAGTCGTTCGTGATCTATGGTGACCAGTTCGGGTATGAACCTGTGCAGCCGATCAATTTTTCGCACAAGATCCACGCGGGTGATAACAAGATCAACTGTATGTACTGCCACTCGAACGCTGATAAATCGAAGGCGGCAGGCGTGCCAAGTGTTGCAACTTGTATGAACTGCCACAGCAAGATCTATCAGAATCTGACCGATCCGGCACACAAGGCGGACGTGGAAAAGATCTATGCCGCCATCAATGAGAACAAGCCGATCGAATGGGTCAAGGTCAATGACGTGCCTGATTTCGTAACATTCAATCACAGCCGGCATGTGACCGCTAACATTAGCTGCCAGACGTGCCACGGCCCGGTCGAGACGATGGAGCGTGTATCGCAGCAGAACACGTTCACGATGAGTTCGTGCGTAAATTGCCACCGGACTTACAACAACATGGTGATCGATGAGAACGGACAGCCGCAGCCGGCCGCGCCGGGCGATCCAAAGGTGCTGAAACCATCGACGGATTGTGCGGTTTGTCATCACTAATACGAAGGGTCAAAATGACGAACAAACTTTGGAAGCAGTTTATTGACGAAGATGAGTCCGGGATGCCGGATGTGTCGAAGGCCGGCGGCTTCTCGCGGCGGACCTTTTTGGAATTGCTCGGCTACACGACCGCAGGTCTGACGCTTGCGAGCTGCCGTGCTCCGGAGCAGAAGGTTATTCCGTTCGTTCATCAACCGCCCGAAATGACGCCGGGCGTCGCGAGTTGGTATGCATCGACATGCAGCGGGTGCAGCGCGGGCTGCGGCGTTCTTGTTAAGGTGCGTGACGGGCGTCCGATAAAGGTCGAAGGCAACCCCGAGAACCCGATCAACAAAGGCGGCCTTTGCCCCGTAGCCCACTCGCTCGTATTCGGGCTTTATGATTCTGAAAGGCTTCAAGGCCCGCGCATCGGTCAATCTGCGGCCGAATGGACACAGGTCGATAAGCAGGTCGCCGATAAACTTGCCTCCGTAAAGGCCACGGGCGGCAAGGTCCGATTTCTGTCGCGGACGATCACCGGCCCGGCTTCAAAAGCAGCCATCGATAAGTTCCTTGCGCAGTTTCCCGGCTCTAAGCACATCGTATATGAGCCTGTCTCTTTTTCGGCTATCGCAGATGCTCATGAAAAGACGCACGGCGTACGGGCAGTTCCTAACTACGACCTCACAAAAGCGAAGATCATCGTAAATTTCGGTGCTGATTTTCTCGGTGGCTGGATATCACCGGCTCAATTTGCTCGTGACTATTCCACTGCGCGAGATCTCAAGGATGAGAAGAAGGAAATGCTGCGGCATATTCAGTTCGAGTCGCGTTATTCAATGACGGGAGCGAACGCCGATACAAGGGTCAAGATCTCGCCGAATGAGGAGGCTGAGGCGATATTGCTGCTTGCCAAGCTTACCGGGCAAGGCTCCTCTGCATTCGAGCCGTCGCACCTTTCACCGGCGACGAAAGCCGCGGTAGAGAAGTTTGCGGCTGAGTTACAAAAGGCCAAGGGCGGTTCGCTCGTGCTGTGCGGCAGCAATGATGCTGACATTCAGCAGGTAGTAAATTCGATCAACCAATCGCTGGGCAATTACGGCACCACGGTGCGTATTGATCGGCCTTCGATGCTCGGACAGAACCGTGACGACGAAATGAAGGCCCTTGTGGACGAAATGGCAGGCGGCGGTGTGGCGGCCTTGTTCATTCTGAACGCGAACCCTGCATACGATTATTTCGCGGCGTCTGAATTCAAGAATGCTCTTGCAAAGGTTCCTTTTAAGGTTACCTTCAATCCGATGCTTGACGAGACGGCATCCCTGGCCGATGTTGTTTGCCCGACACACCACTTCCTGGAAGCGTGGGATGAAGTTGAGAGCGTCAGCGGTATTTTCAGCATGAATCAGCCGGTGATCTCGCCGCTGTTCAAGACACGGGCGTATCAGGAGAGCCTTATGGCTTGGAGCGGCGACAACCGCACGTTCTATGATGCGTTGCGGGCTCGCTGGCAGACGGATCTTTTTCCGAAACAGAAGAAATACACGACATTCGACGAGTTCTGGGATCATTCAATCCAGGATGGTGTCTTTGTCCCCGAGGAAACTGCTCCTGCGCCGCCCGCATACAAAGCTGACAGTGTATCAGAGGCCTTTTCACGTATTGCCGCCCGCAAAGGCCAAGCCGGCGAGCTTACGCTGGCCCTCTACGAGAAGATAACGCTTCGCGACGGCAGGTTCGGCGGAAATCCTTGGCTGCACGAGATCCCGGACCCGATGAGCAAGACGACATGGGACAATTACGCGTGCGTTTCGCCGAAGACGGCCGAGTCCAAAGGCCTTTATGAGGGGCAGGTCGTACGGCTCAAGAAGGATTCCGCATCGGTGGAACTGCCGGTGCTTATTCAAAAAGGCCAGAGCGACGATGTTGTCGCCGTCGCTGTCGGCTACGGCCGGACGATGGCGGGTAAGGCAGGCACCGGCGTAGGCGGCAATGCTTATCCTTTCGTTAGTTTGGCGGGGGCGTCCTTTGCGTATTCGTCAAGCGGTGTAACGCTTGAGCCGACGGCCAACAGCATCGCACTTGCAAAGACGCAAACCGAAGATTCAACGCATGACAGGCCGCTCGTTGAACAATTTTCATTTGCTGAATATCTCGAAGGCAAAGCCGTAGAGCACGGCCACGAAGGGCAGCAGCTTTGGCCCCGCCATGAGTATCCCGACCATAAGTGGGGAATGGTCATCGACCTAAGTGCATGTATCGGCTGCAACGCCTGCGTACTGAGCTGTCAGGCTGAGAATAACATTCCGGTGGTCGGCAAGGATGAGGTCCGCCGCCGCCGCGAGATGCACTGGATGAGGATCGACCGTTACTACGAAGAGAAGGACGGTGAGACAAAAACGCTCTTCCAGCCGATCACTTGTCAGCAATGCGGCAACGCGTCGTGCGAGAGTGTCTGCCCTGTGCTTGCCACCGCCCACAGCAGCGAAGGCCTGAGTATGCAGGTCTATAACCGCTGTGTCGGTACGCGATATTGCAATAACAACTGTGCATTCAAGGTTCGCCGGTTCAATTGGTTCGATTACAAGCACGAGGATCGGCTCGCGAATCTTGCATTGAATCCGGACGTAACTGTGCGCACACGCGGTGTGATGGAGAAATGCTCCTTCTGCATACAGCGTATCGAAGAAGTTAAGATCCATTCCCGCAACGAGGGGCGTCCGATCAAGGATGGTGAGATACAAACGGCGTGCCAGCAGAGCTGTCCGGCGAACGCTATCTCATTCGGTGACGAGAAGGATCTGGCGAGCCGCGTCGTCAACTTGAAAAAACTCGGCAGGAATTATGTTTTACTGGAAGAACTGAACCTGAATCCTGCTCTTACATACCTTGCGAAGGTCCGAAATTCCGACACAGAGGGTGAGGCTTAATTAACGCATATGTCTGCATCTATTAGAGATATCGAACTATTTGAAGAGGACGTGACCGTTCCGGTGGGCAATGCGGGCGGGCTTCATCCCGTTTATTCGCCGCTGCGTGATCCGCTGGTTGAGGGCGACAAAACGATAGGTGACGTTACGGCCGATATCAGCGACCTCTTGGATGGCAAGCCCGGAAAAGGATGGTGGATCGCCTTTGCTTGCTCGCTGTTCTTGCTCCTGATCGGAACCGTTGCGGTCATTTACACAGTAACGGTAGGCATCGGCACTTGGGGGCTTAACCGCACCATTGGCTGGGCCTTCGATATCACGAATTTCGTCTTCTGGATCGGTATCGGGCACGCCGGCACGTTCATTTCGGCGATCCTTTTCCTTTTCAATCAAAAGTGGCGTACGTCGATCAACCGTTCAGCCGAAGCCATGACGCTCTTTGCTGTCATGTGTGCAGGATTGTTCCCGCTGATACATATGGGGCGCCCGTGGCTGTTCTTTTGGTTCGTACCGTATCCGAACACCAGAGGCCCGCTTTGGGTCAACTTCTACTCGCCGCTGCTGTGGGACTTCTTTGCCATTTCAACCTATTTTACGATCTCGGCAGTGTTTTGGTATCTCGGCCTCGTGCCTGACCTTGCAACGGTGCGCGACCGTGTGAAAACGAAATGGCGCCGCATCTTTTACGGGATATTGAGTTTGGGCTGGACCGGATCGAACAAAGCATGGTCTCGATATGAGACCGTTTACGGCATACTTGCTGCCCTTGCGACGCCGCTCGTGCTCTCGGTCCACAGTATCGTCAGTTTCGACTTCGCAACATCGCTTATTCCGGGATGGCACTCAACGATCTTTCCGCCGTACTTTGTTGCCGGGGCCATTTTCTCCGGTTTTGCGATGGTGATGACACTGCTCATACCCGTGAGAAAGATCATGCACCTCGAGGCGTATATCACCATCAACCATCTCGAGAATATGTGCAAGATCACGCTGCTGACCGGTTCGATCGTCGGCCTCGCCTATATCTCTGAGATATTTATCGGGTTCTACAGCGGCAATCCGAATGAGATCTTCTCGATCGTCAATCG
>WBZR01004911.1_pt1 | contig 10602 bp, 18 predicted proteins | sample 5204231 | NCBI WGS metagenome assembly WBZR01 (sample SAMN12412403, study PRJNA552823) | activated sludge metagenome | isolation source: activated sludge from anammox sidestream of wastewater treatment plant... | place: USA: Virginia | collected 2017-08
GACTGCCGCGTCCATGCCCGCATGATTCCCGTCGCGCTGATGGAGCGGGTACGGGCAGAGTATCAGCGGGCGGTGACGGCATGACCACTACGACAAACACCACTATTACCGGTACCGGCTGGCATTTCCTCCGGGCCGACCGGCGGTTGCAGTACAAGCCGCACACGCTGGTGGAGGCCGGACAAACGTTGACCGTGGCCGGGCCGCTGGAACTCTGCGCCGTCGGGCTGCACGCCTCGGTCAATGCGTTAGATGCCCTAAAGTATGCGCCCGGCCCCGTCGTCTGCCGCGTGCGACTTTCCGGGCAAGTCCTTGCGCCACAGGGTGAGGACAAGATGTGCGCTAGTGAGCGCACGGTGCTGGCGATGGCTGACGCGACGACCGTCCTGCACGAGTTCGCCGTCTGGTGCGCGGAACAAGCACTGGAGCGGGAGCGGGCGGCAGGCCGGGAACCGGACGCCCGTAGTTGGGCCGCACTGGAGGCCAAGCGCCGGTGGCTCCGCGGCGAGATTACCAACGATGAATTGGCCGCTGCCAGGGCCGCTGCCAGGGACGCTGCCTGGGACGCTACCAGGGCCGCTGCCAGGGCCGCTGCCAAGGCCGCTGCCTGGGCCGCTGCCAGGGCCGCTGCCTGGGCCGCTGCCTGGGCCGCTACCAGGGCCGCTGCCTGGGCCGCTACCAGGGCCGCTGCCTGGGACGCGCAAAATGCCGAGTTGGAACGGCGCTTGTCCGCCTTGCTCAATCTCGACCTTGTTCAAGGCGAGGGGGTGACGGCATGACGATGCCCGACCGCATCCTCCACGAGGATGTTGCCGTGGTGCGCCAAATGAACGCACGGGAACGCGAGGCCGAACGGCTCCGCAATCTGGCGATGCTTCGCGCCGCCAGACAGCGCCAGTGCGTCATCTGCCTGGCGCGTATCCACAAAGAGGGGCGGGTTATCTGCGAGCGCGAGGCGTGCCTTCAGGTGTGGCGGCGGCTGGCTGCGCCGGTGCAGGACGCGGTCTTTGATGCCGCAGACGGGTTGCTAGGGCCGGAGAAGGGCAGCCGCCCCATCGGTTTCGGTGCCGGTGCTGGTGCTGGTGCTGGTGCGCCGCCGCGATGGGCATGGTGGCTGCTGATCGGGGGTGTGCTGGCGGCAGTCGCGGCGTACCTGTGGACCGGGCGGTAAGCGCACGCAGAAAAGCAGCGGCCCGCCCCTGGGCGAGGGCGGGCCAGCGTGCAACCGAGCGGGACCGGACAGAGGAACAAGGAAAAGAAAGGCAACCGCAATGAGTATCGCGCAGAACGGGCCGGAAGGCAAACCCCTGAGTGATGAACGGCTGGCGGCGATTCAGGCGCGCTGCAATCAGGCGACGCCGGGGCCGTGGGGGTGGCGGGGCAACGGCAGTGTCCATCAGCTTTGGCTCAACTCTCTGAGCGTGTCGGGCGGCATGATCGTCATGACGTTCGCTCGATGGGGAATGCAACAAGGACAGCCGGTATTCAACGTGGACGGGATTCTGCATAAGGCAGAAGAATTCTTGATCCGTCCGCAATCACACAACCCCTGGCTCATCGTAGGGGTTGATCATCCCGACGCCCGCTTCATGGAGGAAGCCCGCAGCGACGTGCCTGATCTGCTCGCGGAAGTCCGCCGGTTGCGAATCGACCTTGTCGAGCGCGACGCGGCGATTGCTTTGGCAGATGACATGCTGGGCGTGCTGTGGAGCAAAAGCAGACGCATGGCTGATGATGGCGAGGCGTACCTGCATCAATGCATAGAGTGTGACCAATGGGAACGATGGGATGGATCGCTCAATCGCCCCGGTCATACGCCTGACTGTTTGATCGGACTCGCCCGCACCACGCTTGCCAGACTGCGGGCATTGCAGGCAGAAGAGACAGGGCAGCCGTGATGACCCTCACACACGCCGTCGAGATTGCGGTCATGCTGGGCGTCTGGTGGGCGCTGGGCGCAGCAATCATCTGGTGCTTCGGCGCATAGGGCAAAGGGGAAGGGAGGATAGGACAGGGTGAATAACTGGCAGTTTGATGCGGTGCATGAGGACTTGCTGGCCGATCTGCGGGAGATGCTGGCGGAATACCAGCGGCGTGGCGACCGGCGCAAGATACTGGCCCTGCTGGTATCGGAACGGCACTTGCTGCGCTGGCGGGATGATTTGCCGGGGCGTCCCTTGCGGCCCCGTCCGGCAGGGGCGGCAGCAGCAGCAGCAGCGGCACGGCTGGCACTGGTAGCCCAAGGGCCGGACACGGACGCGGTAGCGGCGTAGGAGGCGAAAGCATGGGCGCAGATGGTCATTGGTTGCTGGTGCATCGGTATGATTGGGATGAGCGGTTCCCCGACGTGAAGCCGGAGGACTGTTCGCTCTGGCCGGTCACGGTGCTGGGTATCCCTGCCATCAGTAATTATTGGGATACCGATGGGCGCGATGACGGGGAGTACAGCAAGCTGCTGGATATGGCCAGGGACGCTGAATCCGCCCGATGGGGCATCGCACACAGCAACCCCGAAACCGGAGCAGCACCGCTGACAATCAGGGGCTTTGCGGGTGGCGCTACCCGCTTAGAGACGCGGGCGGACTATGAGGCGTGGCTTCGACGGCTGGAGTCCGATCCGCAGTACCCCTACGCCCGCCGCTGCTATGAAGCCCGCCGATGGTTCGACGCCAACGCCGAAGACCATACGGTTTGGACATAGGGAGACAGAAATGCAGGCACCATCAGAAGAAGAACGCCAGCGGCGCGCACTGCCGCCGGTTGTGCCGCTGGCCGAACGCATGGCCCTCTCGCCACAGGAGGCGGCGGTGCTGTTGGGCATCGGCGTTGGCACCATCCGTGACGCCATCCGCACCGGCGATCTGCGGGCGAAGCAGATCGGCAAGGACCATCATATTCTGCTGGACGATCTGCGAGTGTGGCTGGCCTCATTGCCGGATGCCGAATACCGGCCCCGTGCCGCGCGGGTTGTCCCTGGGCAGCCACGGCGACGATAATGACCCCATTCTCAATTTAGGAGGGGGTCATGCCCAAGGGTAAGCCAAAGGCGAAAGCCAAGGGAAAGCGCATCCGGCAGCAGGGGACGGGCAGCGTGTTCTACAACGCCACGAAGGACAGGTGGCAGGCCACGATTGAGCTTGGCGTCACCGCGGACGGGCGGCGCATCCGCAAGACCAGAACGGAGCGGACGCAGGAGGATGCCGAGACGTGGCTGGCGCAGGCCCGGGCCGATGCGGTGAACGGCACGATCAAGCCGCCCAGCCGGGAGACGGTGCGAGGGTACTTGGAGGAGTGGGCCGCGACGAAGGCGGCGCTCCAGTGGGGCGACCGGCACGGGGAGGAAGTGGCGAGCAAATTGGCGCTCTATGTGTATCCGGTGATCGGCACGGTGCGCCTCAACGACCTGGATGCCAGCCATATCCAGCGGGTATACGCCCGCATGGCCCGCACGGTGTCGAAGCGCACCAAGCGCACCTTGAGCAAGCAGACGATGCTGCATGTCCATCGCATCCTACACTCTGCGCTGGGCAGGCGCATTGACTGGGACGAAGTGGAGTCGCCCAGCGTGAAGCGCCGTCCGGCCCATCTGCCGGAACCGGAGACGGTGAGCGACCTGCTGGATGACGCCGCCGGTGCAGAGACCCCCTACGGCCTCGTGTTCGTGGTCATGGGCATGACCGGGGCCAGGCCGGGCGAAGTGCTGGGACTGCGGCGCAACGACCTCGACTTTGCCCGCAACACCATCACCATCCATGAGGCGATGGTCACGCGGGGGGTCAGCAAGGGCACATACAAGGGGCCGAAAACGGAGGAGTCCCGCCGCACGGTGGAACTGCCCGCGGAGGTGATGGCCCTGCTGCGGGCCTACTGCGATGACCGTGCGGCGCTCATTCTGCGGGCAGGGCGGGTGTTCTGCACCGATGAGGGCGGGCCGCTGTCCATTGACCGGCTCTATCCCGTCTGGCGGCGGTTGCTCCGCAAAAGGGGCATCCCGTACTTCCGGCCCTACGATCTGCGGCATTTCGCGGCCAGCTTCTGGCTCGACGAAGGCGTGCCGCTGGCGACGGTCTCGGCGGCGCTGGGCCATTCGACGCAGGCGACTACGGCGCGGGTCTACAGCCACAAACTGCGGCGTAGCGAGTCGCGGATACCGGCGACCAGCGGGAAGTTGCTGCGGCTGGGGAAGCAGGAGAGGGAGGAACAGGCGTAATGGGCTACTTCGCCAACGGGACTGAGGGCGAGATGTACGAGGCGCGATATTGTTCCCGATGCATCCATTACGAGGACGGTGCCTGTCCGGTACTGGTGTTGCACTATCTCCACAACTATGAGGAGGCTAATAATCCGGACAGCTTCCTGCACATCCTGATCCCGCGGAGCGCCGACAGCGAGAACGAACAGTGCGCGCTTTTCCACCATCGCGACGGGAAGCAGGAGAGGGAGGAACAGGCGTGACACCGGAAGAACGGACCGAACTGCGGCAGGAACACACCGTATTAGGCAACTGTTGGAAATGCTACGAAGCACCACCTTGCCGCATCATCCGTCTGCTGGACGCCCTCGACGCTGCTGACCGGCTGCTGATGCAGGCGCTGGCGGCGCTGGTGCAGACCGAGTGGGACCATGTTGCGCCCCACTTCTGCGGCGAATGTCTGGGGGGCCAGCGCTACGGCCATGAGCCGGACTGCAACAAGGGCAACGCCATTTTCGCACTGCGGGCCAATGGCGTGTTCACCGCCGCACAAGGGGAGGAACAGGCGTGAGTGTTCAGCACGAAACCTATTCGATCAGCGGTTTCGGCGGAGCCTATGAGGATATGTGCCAGCGGATGCTTTGGCGCGGCGTCAAACATCTGGAAGAGGTCAGACCGCCCGTGGAGATGTGGAAGCAGGCGAAGGCATACCGGAACATCTACGGGTTGTTGCTGACCGAAGGCGATGACCTGAAGGCGCTGGAAGCAGCCATTATCCAGGACGGCGACGACGTGACCGGGGCGATGCATCAGGCGGTTATGGGCCATCTGTTCTATATCCACGAAAACGGGCTAGACAGGTGGCGCGAGGAACTGGCAAAGCATCGCGATGGGTCATTCATCTGGAGCGGCGACATCTAAAATGACCCATTCGGCTAATCGGTCAGGCTAACCGCGGGCGGAGAGGGGAGACCTGGGGCATCATGAAACTGCGGTATGATGCGGGAACGGCCATCATTTATAGTGCCGGAGAGGGGGATCGAACCCCTACGGGCATCGCTGCCCAACGGTGTTTGAGACCGTCTGCCCTCGCTTACCCTTCCCCTCTCCCCTCTCTCCGTGACGCTGTAGATCACTGTAATGCACCATGTGGTAAGCCGCAGTCGGCTAACCGTTTCGGCTAATCGGCGACTAACAGCGCGCTGAAGAGAGGTGGAGAATGGGCGACATAATTGAGCGCGATCTCAAGTGCATCGGCGTCGTGCGGACACCCAACGGCCTTGAGCGGATGTGGGATACGGGTATCGTCGCCAGCCCTACGGACCTGGCGGAATCAATGGGCTTCCAGACTGCCATCGCCAACGCCCGTAACCATCATGACCGCTATCAGGCAAAGAAACGGTTCGCGGCATGGTTGACGGGCTTTAGTCGCAAGGTTGGGGTCTACGCGCCCGGTGCATTCGTGGGTATGGCTGACGACGGAAGGATTCTTGTCAACCGCCCGCGGGTCCAGATCATACCGCCGGAAGAGTGGCCGGAGCCGGACGATAACGCTGAGGTCAACGTGCAGGTCTGGAGTCATGATTTCGAGCAAAGACTCCCCTAGCAGGGGCGCGTCCGCGGAGGTGCGGTGATGGACCAGTTGCAAATGTGGTGGCGGCGGCTGCAATGCCTGTGGTTGGGCCACGATGAAGAACTGGAGGATTGCGCCTGCTGTGAGATGCCGCCGGTTTTCTGCGCTCGCTGCTCCAAGTTTCTTCGACGGATAGAGAGGATACCCCAATGACGACGGCACCCCAATCCCAATCCCACGCCAACGCCAACGCCAACGCCAACGCCAACGCCAACGCCAACGCCCACGCCAACGCCAGCATTGATGCCCTGGAGGACCGGCTGTTGCCGTATTTCAGTGACCTGCTGGCCCGCGGGTACCAGCCGTGGCAGATCGTGGCGGCCTGTGTGCGCCTCTTGTCCAGTGCAGGTCCGCGGTACTGCCGGGCCTGCTACGAGTTCGCCTCGTTGCCGGCGCCGGTCACGGAGGCCCCGTGCGGGCATCTGCTGTGCCGCCGGTGTGCTCCGGTAGCGGGGACAGCGACGGAGAAGGCGTGTCCGGTATGCGCCGACAAGGGGAGGGTGGCGTGAAAGCTCCCTATCCCTACTTCGGCGGCAAAGCACGCGTCGCTGGCCTGATCTGGTCACGGTTCGGGGATGTCAGCAATTATGTGGAACCCTTCTTCGGCTCCGGTGCTGTGTTGTTGGCGCGCCCGCACCAACCCCAAACCGAAACAGTGAATGATGCGGACGGTTTCATCGCAAATCTGTGGAGGGCCATCCGGCACGATCCCGACGCCGTGGCATCCTGGGCAGACTGGCCCGTCAATGAGGCTGACCTGCATGCCCGGCACAAGTGGCTGGTAGCCCGCGGCCCGGCGTTGGTCGAATGGCTAGAAGCCGATCCTGATAACTACGACGCCAAGATCGCAGGCTGGTGGCTGTGGGGCATCTGCCAGTGGATCGGCAGTGGATGGTGCAGCGGGGCCGCGGACGCTTCCGGTGGACAGGGAGTGGAGGGCGACGCGGGGAGGGGTATCCACCGGAAGCTTCCCCACCTGGGCGACGCGGGGATGGGTGTCCACCGGCAGCTTCCCCACCTGGGCAACGCGGGGATGGGTGTCCACCGGAAGCGTCCCCACCTGGGCAACGCGGGGATGGGTGTCCACCGGAAGCGTCCCCATCTGGGCGACGCGGGGAGGGAAGGTGATGCGCAGGATGCCCTCAACGCGCACCGCGAATATCTAACCGCCACCATGCGCCAGTTGCAGGCGCGGCTTCGGCGGGTGCGGGTGTGCTGTGGCGACTGGTCGCGGGTCTTAGGGCCATCGCCCACGGTGAAGCTCGGCATGACGGCGGTGTTCCTCGATCCGCCCTATGCCCAGAGCGAGCGGGACAGCACGCTGTACGCGGTGGAGACGGAGGTCAGCGCGGCGGTGCGGGAATGGGCCATCGCCAACGGCGACAACCCGCTCTTGAGAATCTGTCTGGCGGGCTATGCTGGGGAGCATGAGATGCCCGCGACGTGGGAAGCCGTATCGTGGAAGGCGCACGGCGGCTACGGCTCGCAGGGTGAGGGCCGCGGGCGGGAGAACGCACGACGGGAGATGTTGTGGTTTTCGCCGGGATGCCTGAAACCGACGCAAGACCTATTCGGCTGGGCGCAGGAACACGGGGGTAATCATGGCATGCCGCTCGCGCTCTAGCCTCCCGCGTCCATGCCGCGCCCGCGTCCGGCGTGTCCGGTACCGCGGGCGGGCAGCGTAATGCAGTCCGCGATGAAAGGAGATAGCGATGGAGTCCTTCAGGCGCAGGGCGCGGGCAGTCCGCTGGCCGTGGTGGTATCGGCTCTACGTGATGGCCCGCTTCGCATGGCGCACCTACCCCATCTTCCGCCGCTATCACGGTTGGTGGCGCGGTGCGCTGGTGACGATACAGGCAACGCTCAGGTTGTGGCGCGGCCGGTTCGCGCTGCCCGCCTAGCCCCCATAGGCTGCTTATTGCGCCGGAGGATCAGTGCGTTGATGTTGCTCAATGCAGGCACGGCCACGATCAAGCACTTCCCGCACCGTCTCAGTCAGGGCGCGATGCTTAGAGGCACGAAAGCGACGGTCAAGCCATTTATACATTTCCGGCGTGACGCGAAGGGTAATCTGCGGGTTCGTGGTAGCCATCTGTCTTATCCTCCCACCCTATCATAGCACAAATGCTTGGGCGGGAGAGTGATAGACATAGCGAAAATCTCGCGGTATAATGTGGGAGTGGGAAGGTGAACAAGTTTCCCATATATGGATGGAGCAAGCGGCAATGACCGGTCCATTCGTTCTGTTCGCTAACATCCCCGCTGAACTCCGGCAGTATGCCCAATGGGTGTGCTGGCGACGGGAGGACAGGCTGGGCAAGATGACAAAGGTGCCATATTCGGCACTGTCCGGCGGGCGGGCATCCTCCACCAATCCCGCAACATGGGCCAGTTACGCCGGCGTGCTGGCCTACTATCAGGCGCACCGCTCCCGCTTTGACGGCATTGGGTTTGTACTCAGTGACGCCGATCCTTTCGTGGGGATTGACCTCGATCACGTGGTGGATATCCCAACCGGCCACATTGCGGAGTGGTGCCTGCCCGTCATTCTGCGCTGCGCTTCCTACTCCGAAGTGTCCCCTTCAGGGACAGGCATCCGCATTTTCGTTAAGGGGAAACTCCCGTCCGGCGGTCGCAAACATGGCCCGCTGGAACTCTATGAGTCGGCGCGGTACCTCACCGTGACCGGCAACACCCTCATCGGCGGGCCGGCCACGATTGAAGAGCGCAGCGATCAACTGGCGATCATCCATCGGGAAGTGTTCGGGGAACCGGAACCCGCGATGCCCACGCCGCGGGCAACCCCCGTCTTCCTCCCCGCCAATGATTACGAACTGTTGGACCGGGCGATGAACGCCGTTAATGGCGAGCGGTTCCGGGCGCTATGGCTTGGCAATCGCACCGGCTACCAGTCTGATTCCGAGTCCGATCAAGCTCTATGCTCTCATCTGGTGTATTGGTGCAACGGCGACACGCAGCGGGCTGATGCCCTGTTTCGACAGTCTGGCCTCTACCGTGACAAGTGGGATGATCGTCACGCCGCGGATGGGCGCACCTATGGTCAGATGACGATTGCAAAGGCATTGCAAGGGCTTGCAAATGTAACGGTGGCATCGAAAGCTGACGGCACGCCCGGCGCACTTCCCCGCGGCGCATTCTTCGGGGGGGTGCCTCTGTGATTTCCAAGCCACAAGAAGTTTACTTGGCGGATACCTACCGCTTTACCTATAAGGTTGAGGGTGTAGATCTGCTGCTCGATCATTTCAATGAAGGCAAGGACGGTCTGCACGCAGAGATTACGGTAACAACCTCTCGTCAGCCCGCGCCGGGCCTGCTGCATTTCGGACGGTTGAATCTGTCCTCTGGGCCAAGCAAGGGCGGCCTGGTAAAGGCCCTTCGCCAGCGGGCGGTCCCCGGCTTCCTTGATGATGTGGATTTCCCCGGCATGGTGGAACAGGTCTGCTACCGGGCATTGTCACGCTGGCGCGAGGGTGAGCCCTTCATTGATCTCCGAACAGTGAACTATCGGGAGCGCCCTCGATGGCTAGTAGATCCCTTTGTTGAACATAGCGGGCCGACCATCATTTTTGCCAAGGGCGGCTCCGGCAAATCGCTATTCGGACTGGCATTGGCCGTCACCGTGGCAACCGGCATTCCCATCCTTGGCTCTACACCGACCGCCATACTACGAACGGGCTACATTGATTGGGAAGCCGACGAGTTCACTCATGCCGAACGATTAGCGGCGATCTGTGACGCTGCTGGCATTGATATGCCAGAACTGCTGTATCGCCGCGGTGTCGCCAGCCTTGCCGAAGGCGCGGCTACGCTTCGCCGCTACATCGCGGAGAAGGGTTTGGGGTTTATCGTGATTGACTCGGTGGGTGCAGCCCGCGGCGGCGATCCGAACTCGGCTGAACTGACAATCAAATTGTTCGCGGCAATCCGCTCCCTCGGCATTCCCTGTCTTTGCATTGACCACATTACGAAGAACCCCAACGATCCCAAGGAAAACCCGTTCGGTAGCGTCTATACCACGAATCTTGCTCGCATCACTTGGCGCATGGATACCATACAAGCCGAAGGCAGCGATCAGGCCGCGATTTCCCTCACCAACATGAAAATCAATAATGGCCGTATCGCCAAACGCCGCGGCTACCGCGCCTTTTATAAGTCGGATGAGGATGATCGGCTAGTGAGCGCATGGTGGGAACCCGCCGATATGGGCAGTCTGCCAGAGTTCCTCGAATCGCTATCACAGCGCGATCAGGTCGCCGCGGTACTGAAGAATCAGAACCGATCTATGCATCCGAAAGAGATTGCGGCTATTTTGCAAGCAGAGTTCGGAATCACAATGCCTGAGGACACGGTGCGCGCCGTCCTCAGCGCGGGGGGAAAGGACACGAAGCGGAACCGGGCAATCTTCGCGCAGGATGCCACCATTAAAGGGGCGTGGGGGTTGCTCTCGTGGCGGACAGCATGACGTTTGCAAGAGGTTTTGCAAGGACTTTCAGAACCACAGAACGGAGTCAACAGCGGGCAGACGCGCCGGACTACTCCTCTCGGATCGGTTTTGTAAGGACTTACAAACTCTTACTTGCAAGGGGTTTTGCCTTTTGCAAGAGGTGGGGCGTCTATATACGAAGTATATAGCCCCTTCTTGCAAAGGTCGGAAATTGCGATTTTCGTGCCTGAGACGGAGGGCATGTGATGACCCAATCCAACGGACCCAACGAAGAAGATCGCATGAAGAGTAGTGTGGCAAACCGAGCCAGTG
>WBZR01004912.1_pt1 | contig 10601 bp, 9 predicted proteins | sample 5204231 | NCBI WGS metagenome assembly WBZR01 (sample SAMN12412403, study PRJNA552823) | activated sludge metagenome | isolation source: activated sludge from anammox sidestream of wastewater treatment plant... | place: USA: Virginia | collected 2017-08
CACCTTGATGTTCGGAAATTTCGCCACGGTCCGCGCAATGGCCGCGTAGAAGGCGCGGGGGTCCAATTGGGCCGTTCGCTCCACGTCCTGTCCCGGAATGCCCAGGCCTTTTTGGAGGTCCTCCTCATTGCCCACCAGGACGTCCACATGCTCCACAATCCGGGTGAGCACGCTGACCGCCTGTGCCGGCCCGCCCCAGATGTCCCAGAGCTTCTGCCGATAATTCAAATCGAAGGAGGTGACGGCCCCGGCCGACTTGGCCGCCTTCATGGCCTCAATGATCACCTCGCCGGTCGTTGCCGAAAGCGCGGCAAAAATCCCGCCGGAATGAAACCAACGCACCCCGCCCCGGAAAATTTCCGCCCAATCAAAGTCTCCCGGCTCGAGCCGTCCCGCCGCTTCGTTCGAGCGATTGTAAAACACCACCGGCGCGCGCACGCCAAACCCGCGATCCGAATACACGGTGGCCATGTTCGGGCCGCGCACCCCGTCATGTGGAAAATATTTGTAGAACGCCTTCACGCCCATGGCACGAACCCGCTCGGCGATGAGATCCCCGATCGGATAATTCACCAGCGCCGTGGCCACCCCGGTATGGAGCCGGAAACAGTCGGACAGGTTCGCCGCCACATTGAATTCACCGCCGCTGACATGCAGGTCACAATGGGTCGCCTTGCGAAACGGGACGATGCCCGGATCCAAACGATGCACCAGCGCGCCCAGGGAGAGAAAATCCAGCGCGCCGGTCTGGGGAATGTTCAAGCGTTGACTCATAAGCTAATCGCGCCTGTATCATGCGGATTTTTCCACGCACTTCAATCCTCTTCCGGCGACCGCAGGGTCTCCGGCCTCCCGTTGCCCTCCGGCCCGCCACCATGATGCCGATTGGCCATTGGCATCCCGGAGGATAGATGAGATAATTCCTCCATTGTCAGACCATGACCTTCATTCACGACGATTTTCTGTTGCACACCCGGACGGCCCGCCGTCTGTACCATGAGTTCGCGGCCAGCGAACCAATTCTGGATTATCACAACCACCTTTCGCCGCAAATCATTGCGGACAACCGTCCCTTCGCCAACCTGTTCGACCTCTGGCTGGCGGGCGATCATTACAAATGGCGCGCCATGCGCGCCAATGGCATCGCCGAAAAGTTTTGCACCGGTGACGCCGATCCCCTGGCCAAATTCCAGGCCTGGGCCGCCACGACGCCCCACACCCTGCGCAACCCGCTGTATCACTGGACGCACCTGGAATTGCAGCGCTACTTCGGCATTGACGTGCTGCTGGATGCCTCCAGCGCGCAACGGGTCTGGGCCCGGGCCAACGAACAGCTTGCCACGCCGGCGTTAACTCCCCAGGGCATCCTCCAGAAATTTCAGGTGCGCGCGCTTTGCACGACCGATGATCCGGTGGATGACTTGGCCGCCCACGCGCGCCTGGCGGCCAGCCAGACGAACACCAGGGTGTATCCGGCGTTCCGGCCGGACCAGGCGCTCGCCATCCACCAACCGGAACGCTTCAACGCCTGGACGGACAAACTGGCGGCGGCCGCCGATGTGGAGATCCAGCACCTTCACAATTTTCTCGAGGCGCTCGAGCGGCGCCACGCCTGGTTTCACGCCCATGGCTGCCGCCTCTCGGATCATGGCCTGAATCAATGCCCCGGCGACTTCTGCACCGAGCAGACGGCGGCCGGAATTTTCGCGCGGGCGCGCCGGGGGCAGAGGGTTGACCCGGCTGAACAGGCTCAGTTTGCCTCGTTCATGATGCTGTTTTTCGGCCGGTTGGATGCCCGGCGCGGCTGGGTGAAACAACTGCACCTGGGCGCGTTGCGCGGCAACAACACACGCCTGCAGCGGGCGTTGGGGGCGGATATCGGCTGCGATTCAATCGGCTCCTTTCCACAAGCCCAAACCCTCGCGGCCTACCTGGATCGCCTGGATCAGGAAGAGGCGCTGCCCAAAACCATCATTTACAATCTGAATCCGGCGGATAATTATGTGTTCGCGGCCATGATTGGAAATTTCCAGGATGGCCGGACTCCCGGAAAAATCCAGCTCGGCTCCGGCTGGTGGTTCCTTGATCAAAAAGAAGGCATGGAATGGCAGCTCAACGCCCTCTCCAACCTGGGGCTGCTGTCACGCTTCGTCGGCATGGTCACCGATTCGCGCTCTTTCATGTCGTTCCCGCGCCACGAATATTTTCGCCGCGTCCTGTGCAACGTGATCGGGCGCGATGTGGAGCATGGGGAACTGCCCGACGCCCCCGCGTTGCTCGGTGACTTGATCCGCAACATCTGCTATCACAACGCGCGGCAGTACCTGAACCTGCCCGACCTGATCCGCGCGCAAAAATCAGATCCCCGGGTGTGAAGCCAGGCCGGACGCCACTTCGCCGGAGAGGGCTGCCGGCCCGGGGGGCGACGGCTTATCCATCCGCCGGCAACAGCGCCGCCGAATCCGCATCCAGATAAAGGGTCGCGTTCGGGTGCCGCCGCAAAATGCTGGCCGGACAAGCGGTGCTGATGGGGCCGCCCAGCATGTCGCGAATGGCCCCGGCCTTGCGCGTGCCCGGAACAACGCAGACCAGGACCCCACCGGACATCAACGTCGGACACGTCAACGTAATCGCCTGGCGCGGCACGGAGTCCAAATCAGGAAAACAACCATCGTTCACCTGTTGCTGGCGACAGGCCGCATCCAGGGTCACCACCTTGACCGCCTGCGGATCGCGAAAATCGGCCACCGGCGGATCATTAAACGCAATATGCCCGTTTTCGCCGACGCCCAAGCACACCACATCAATCGGCGCCGCCTGCAACTGCGCCGCATAACGCCGGCACTCCGCCGCCGCGTCCACCGCCTCTCCGCAAATGCCCTGAAACGCCGCCGGCCGGACTTTCGTCAGCAAATGCTCCTGTTGATAACGCCGGAAACTCGCCGGATGCTCCGCCGGCAGCCCCACATACTCGTCCATGTGGAAAATCACCACCCGCGCCCAATCCAGCCCCGGAGCGGCGGCCAGATTCACGATCAACTCGTTTTGAGAGGGCGCGCTGGCCACGATGATCCGCGCCGTGCCCCGCCGGGCCATGCAGGCGCGCAACACCGCCGCGGCATGCGCCGCCGCGGCCGCACCCATCGCCGCGCGATCGGGATGCACCTGCACCCGCAACCGGTCCACCCTGGTTTCATTAACTCTTGAACTCATGTCAGGTCTCCTTCGGCAGGTCAGGCAACGCCAGATTGAAACAGGCCGCAATCAAAGTTGAAAAATGGGCGCGCGCGGCGGCGGCCTCCAGCCCCAGCCAGCGCTGCACATTGGCCACCCCCTCGTCCGGACACAGCGCCGAGCCGGCCAGTTGCCGGGTGCCCGGCAGCCGGACGATGCGATCCTGCGCCACTTCCACTTCCAGATGCCCCAGCCGGTAGCGCCCGGCGCCCGCGCCGGCCGCGGCCATGCAATCGGTGGTGAACAGGGCTTTGCCGGCCGGTTTGGCGCGGAAAAAATTCTGCAAGGTGGACGGCCGCAAATGCACTCCATCCGGAATGAAAAACGCGGTCAATTCGTCACGCGCCAGCAGGCGTTGGATCACGTTGTCATGGCGGTGCAGTTCCACGGGGGTGCCATTGCCCAGATGGGTGCAAAATTGCGCGCCGGCGGCGATCGCGGCCGTGATCGCCGGCTCGGAAGCATTGGTATGCCCCAGGGACACGCGCACGCCTGCCGCGCTGAGCCGCCGGATAAAGTCTGCGCTCCCGGGTAATTCCGGCGCCAGCGTCACCAGCCGGATGTGCCCATTCGCCGCCGTCTGCAATTGTTCGAAATGACGGAAATCCGGAGCCGCCATGCAGCGTGGATCATGCGCGCCGCAGAAGCCCGGTTCCGTCGAAAGCCATGGTCCTTCCAGATGATAGCCGCAAAGTGCCGTGGCCACGGTCGGATCCGCGCCCCGCAACCGCTCCAGGTTTTCCAGCTTGGCACGCAACGCGGGAATGGTGTCGGTAATCAGCGTGGCAAAAAACCGGTGCGTGTCATGCCGCGCCAGCCCGGCCACGGCACGCCGCATCCCGGCCAGGGTCAGGGCGGGTTGTTGAAAATCCACTCCCGCAAATCCGTTAACCTGTATGTCGAACAGACTGCACATCATCATTCTCCAGGGGGCTTCCGCAATCCGGGCCCCTTCCCGCCTCCGCGTCACCGCCGTCACGATTGCGAAGCGTATGTTGAAACAGTTTGCGGCAAAGCACAAATCATCAAAACCGCGCCACCACGAACCGGCCCCGAGAAACAATCGACCTGCCCCGCCCCGCCCGGCTATGCTGCCGTTTCATGACTGGACCGCTCACGTCAACACTGACCCTCGAGGCTGCACTTCGGGCCGCGCGCGAGACCCGCGTTCTCGAAATCGGTCCGGGCCTCGCAACCGCGGTGCCCCGGATCTTCGCCGGGCAATTCGGCGCGCGCCCCGCCATCATCGTGGCCGACCCACGAACTTTCGCCGCCGCCGGGCAAACCGTGCAAACCGCGTTGGCCGCCGCCAACCACCCCACCCGGCCGCCGCTGATTCTTTCCGACCCGGACCTGCATGCGGAAATGCGTTTTGTCACCCAACTGGAATCCGCCCTGCAACCGCATGACGCCATTCCCATCGCCGTCGGCTCAGGCACGATTAACGATCTGACCAAGCTGGCGGCGCACCGTACGGGCCGCCCGTATGTTTGCGTGGCCACGGCCGCCTCGATGGATGGCTACACCGCCTTCGGCGCGTCCATCACGCAGGCCGGGGCCAAGCAGACATTTCACTGCCCCGCGCCCACCGTCGTGATCGCCGACCTGGAAATCATTCGTCACGCGCCGCCCCCCATGAACGCGTGGGGTTACGCGGACTTGCTGGCCAAAATTACCGCCGGAGCGGACTGGCTGCTGGCGGACGCCCTGGGCGTTGAACCAATTGCGCCGCAGCCCTGGAGCATTGTGCAGGGGCGTCTGCGCGAAATGACGGCCGATCCGTCCGGCATCCGCACCGGCACACCCGGCGCCGTGGGAAAACTGGTGGAAGGGTTGATGCTGGGCGGTTTTGCCATGCAAGCCGCCCGGTCCAGCCGGCCCGCTTCCGGCGCCGAACACCAGTTCAGCCATTTATGGGACATGCAACACCACACCCACCAGGGGCGCGTCCCCGCGCACGGCTTCAAGGTCGGCATGGGCACACTGGCCGTCGCCGCGTTGTATGAACAGCTCCTGGCGCGGCCCCTGGATCAATTGGACGTGGCCGCCTGCGTGGCCACCTGGCCCACGACGGAAGCCTGGGTGCACCGGGCCCGGGCCTGGTTTGGCGCGGGGGAACTGTGCCACTGCGCGGAAACCGAATTGGCGGCCAAACAACCCGCTCCCAACCAGTTGCGCGAACAATTGGAAACCCTGCGCCAAAGCTGGCCGCGGTTGCGAAACACATTGCGCCAACAACTGCTGCCCTTCGCCACGCTGCGCCGGATGCTGCACGAGGCGGGCGCGCCGGTCGCCCCCGAAACCATCGGCATCAGCCGCGAGCGGCTGCGGCAGAGCTATTGGCAGGCGCTCGGCATCCGCCGCCGTTTCACCGTGCTGGACGTGGCCGCGCGTACCGGCCTCCTGGAACCGTGTCTCACGGCCATTTTCCTGCCCCGCGGCCCCTGGGCGATGGCGTGAGCTGCGCGGGCGTTTGCTGGCTTGGGGAAACCGTTGCGGTTTGTCCCTGACGCCCGCCCGCCGGTCGCCCCGTGCGCCTCACCGGGCCGCCCAACCGATGCCGGCGAGCAGCATCTTCACTCCATTCCAGCAAATCCCCACGCCGATGCACAAAGTGATGAAAGCTGACAACCGCAGAATGACCTGCATGCCCAGGTTGCCCACCCACCGGCTGAGCGGCGCCATGTAGCGATAGGTGACGGAAATCGTCAGGGCAATGATGACCGCGCCCAGGACCGCGGCAAAAAATTGAATCAGCGAGTGCTTCACCGTGTGGGCATGGTTCGCCCCCACGGTGATGGCCACGGAAATCACTCCCGCGTCAATCGTCACCGGCAAAGTCAGCGGATAAAACGCCCGTCCCAACGCAATGTGCCGCGCCTGCTGCGGATCCACCGCCACGTTGGCGGGCTCGTTTTTCTCATCGGACAGAATCCGCCAGCCCAAGGCGCAGACCACCGCGCCGCCCGCCACCTGAACGATGGGCACCGACAGTCCAAAAAACAACAGGACGAACGAGCCGAACAGCATCGAGCCGAGCAGCAAGCCGAAGGAATAAATGGCAATGCGCCGCGCCAGCTCCGCGCGCGTCATGCGGTCACACCCCTCGGTCATCGAGAGGAAAATGGGACCGCTGCCCAGCGGGTTGACCACCGGCAGGACCGCGGCCACAATCAGCAGCACGGCCTCCAATAATTGCGTCAAGTCACTCCAAACCATGTTCGCCAATGTGCGTTTGCCAGATTCAGCACCGGCGCGTCCGCGGGCCAGACCGCCCGGCTACCAATCGGTCGGCCGGTAATCCTTGAGGAACTTGCCCCATACGTGCTCGCCGGTGTTCACCCCGGAAATGATTGGATCCACGATCCGCGCCGCACCATCCACGATATCCAGCGGCGGATGGAAGCGGTGTTCCGCGCGCTTGCGCGCCGCAAGGTGCTGCGGGTCCTCATCGGTCACCCAGCCGGTGTCCACCGCGTTCATGTGAATGCCATCGGCATGATAATCCGCCGCCGCCGTCCGTGTCATCATGTTCAACGCGGCCTTGGCCATGTTGGTGTGAGGATGGCGCGTCGTCTTGAACTTGCGGTAAAACTGCCCCTCCACCGCCGAGACGTTGACGATGTGCTTGTCGCGGTTCGGCGTGCGCAACATCAGGGGCTTGAGCCGGGCATTGAGGAGGAACGGCGCCACGGCATTGACCAGATGCACTTCAAGTAATTCCACCGCCGACACTTCGTGCAGACGCAGCCGCCAGGAATTCTGCGCCCGCAAATCCACCTGTTGCAAATCCTGATCCAATCGTCCCGCAGGAAACCAGGCCGCCGCCGCCGATCCGGTTTCCGCCGCCAGCAGGGGCACCTGCGAAAGACAGGCCGAATGGGTCATCCCAACACCTGCCACCACCCCGTCCGGCGCGCCCCCGCCCCGTCCGGCTTCCGCTTCGAGCCGCCGCCGATCCGCGCGCCAATCCTCATAATGTCCGAGCAGACTGCGGGCGGGCGCGTCCAGGCTGGTCCAGGCCGCCTGTTCCCGCTGCATCATGTGCGCATAAAATTCCGGCGGCCGCCGCACGGTCTGGCAGGCGTTGTTGACAATGAAGTCCAGCCGCTCGCAACTCTGTCCCACCTGCCGACAAAAGGCCTCCACGCTGGGAGGGTGACGTAAATCCAAACCGAAAATCTGCAGGCGCTCCTTCCAATCGGCAAAATCCGCCTCCGCCGCATAACGCGCCGCCGCGTCCCGCGGGAAACGCGTGCTCACAATCAACCGCGCGCCGGCGCGCAACAGCTTGATCCCGGCCTGATAGCCAATCTTGACCCGCCCTCCAGTCAACAACGCCACCCGGCCGCGCAGGTCTGCCAGCTCCGTGCGCTTGCGGAAATTAAATTCCGCGCAACCTGGACAAAGCTGATCGTAAAAATGATGCACCGTGGTGTAATCCGCCTTGCAGATGTAACAGTTCTGCGGCTCCTGGGTCCCCGCGACGGTCGGCCGGGGCGCAGCGCCCTCCTCTCCGAGTCCAGGAGGCGGCGGCAGGTTGGGGGTGGTGAAGACCGGCCGGGCGCGCAACACCCGGATGCCGGTCTCGTTCAGCACCTGCTGATCCCGATGCAAACGCTCGCGTTTCCGTCGCTTGGCGGTCTCCTTGACCAGGCGACGGCGCGCCCGCACATCGGGGCAGTACACGTCGCCCGCCGCCTTCAGCAGCCGCACGCGATCTTCCGGTGCAAGTTCACCCAGCAGCGTGCGGTCGGCCGCCACCGCCTCCAAGGCAGCAATCGCCAAACATAACGCCCGCGCGCGCTCCTCGCGGCCCGGCGAGGCAGGAGACAACTGTTTTGAAACTGACATCCGTTTGCTTCCGTTCCCTTTCTGGCAACGCAGCGGAAAAGCCTAAAGCGTTCGCCTGCGCCGTCAAGCCGGGGCTGGCCTTCGGACTCTCCCTCCGCAGGGCATGGGCAAGGAAAGCAGGAGAATACCAATTCAAACCAACACTTGGACTAAGCCACCTGTGGTCCAGAAAGTTGAGCCCGGCCCCGGGCTTCTCCATCGGCAGTGCGCAGGACCGTGTACGGGCCGCCATTGACGCCCCCGTCAAATCCAATCCCAAGTCGAATCGCCCCTCTGTCCCTGGAAAGGCGAAAACGGCGACGTAGTTATACCAGGAAGAGGTTGACAGGCTGGGTGAAGCAGGTCGGGTAAATGACGGCAGAGCAGCCGACCCGTCGGAGTTTTGGCTGTTTATGAAACTCGATGCCGAATCAAATCCATGGGGGCAACGCGAGCATCAAAACTTAACAGGAAAGTCCGGCCAGAAACCGGATTAACTGAAATGGACTGCCCTGTGTCGGTGCGTATGCTGCTTTGAACGACGCCAACCCAAACACCATCGCTTGCGAACAACGGGTCGTTGAACAGTTGGTTCAGTCCGCTCCAGGGTGCCACCACACTGTCTTCGAAACTTCCGTTACGGTTGACGGAGTCAACAATTGTCCCCTGAGCAAGCACCGACACCGGAAGCAAGGAAATGCAGGCGAGTTTGATAATGTTCATACACTGGGAAATGCATTGTTGGCATTATGGGGGGTAAAACTCAGATCGAACTGGCAATTGGAACGGGCCGAGACACGCCCTTGTTGATTGGTTACGTAACTAACCCGCGACCACACGCAGTGGTGCGCACCCCGCCCGACTACTTGGTAATCCCCTCCATGTTCACTTGGTTGTGCCATCGCCGGGATGGTGCAGAGAGACAGGATTGGCCGGGAAACGAGTCGGTTCAGCTTCCTGGTTACCGCACATAGCTTTACCGTGTTTGCTTGTGAACCGACCGGGTGCTGCTTGTTGGATTGTTCCGACACTGCCCATTCAAAAATAAACCATCAAGCACTTTATCCACTATAATCCACCATTCTTGCGTTGTTATTTGCGGATGCCGCTCTCTGCTGAAGCCGCACGCCGCGCAGGAAGACAGGACAGCCACATCGTTGGGGAAGCGTCTTCACCGTCGAGTCATCGGAGGAAGGAACGGGCTACAGGGCAAGCGGCCTTGCGGTGGCGTCCGAATTGACACTGCTGGGGTGCGGCTGTGGCCCGAGCCGCAGCGCGGTGCAAAGGCCACGGCCGCCTGCGCCACAGCCGCGTTCCGCCAAAGGCGAACACGCCCCGTCTTTGCTTCATGGCGGGACCGGTGTAACGAGACGCCAATGACGTGCAGAAGCCGGAGGCATTGCGTCCAGGGCTTCCACAAAACGCGCCACCGCTTCCACCGGCACGAAAAAGCAGGGGTCTCCTGGCCTTGACCACTCCCGGTGAACCCGGTGCGCACAGGAAGTCAAGGCGCAGGCTGCGGCAGGGAGGCAGGAGTGGCGAAACCGCGGCGCGCGCTTCCCGTTCGCCCGGGATGCGCCTGGTGGCAGGGCGGCGCGACGAGGGACGCCTACCCGCCGAGGTAGGCACTGCGCACCTGCGGGTCGGCGCGGAGCGTCGCGGAATCGGCCTGCAGAATAATCTTCCCGGTTTCGAGCACGTAACCGTAATGGGAAATTTCGAGTGCCAGGTTCGCGTTTTGTTCGACCAACAAAATGGTCAGGCCGCGAGTGCGGTTGATCTCGACGATTTTCTCGAAAATGGTTTTCACCAGGAGCGGCGCAATGCCCAGCGACGGTTCGTCCATCATCAGAAACCGGGGCTGGCTCATCAGCGCGCGCCCGATGGCCAGCATCTGCTGTTCGCCGCCGGACAAGGTGCCCGCGGCCTGCTGCAGCCGTTCCTGCAGGCGCGGAAAAATTTTGAAGACCTGCTCCATATCCCGCCGGATGCCGGCCTTGTCGTGGCGCAGGTAGGCGCCCAGCAGCAGATTTTCCTGCACCGTCAGATTGGCAAAGACCATGCGCCCCTCCGGCACGTGGGACAACCCGAGCTGGACAATCTGGTGTGCGGGCAGGCCGGCAATATTTTTGCCGTTGAAGCGGATCGCACCGCCGCGCGGTTTCACCAGACCGGAAATGGCGCGCAGCGTGGTGCTTTTACCCGCCCCATTGGCGCCAATCAACGTCACAATGCGCCCCGGCTCCACCGCCAGCGAAATGCCATGCAGCGCCTGAATGGCGCCGTAGCTCACCTCCAAATTTTCGAGTTCAAGCATGGGGGGCGGCCTCCTCGCCCAAATACGCTTCGATGACCCGTGGATTGGCCCGCACTGCGGCAGGGGGGCCATCGGCAATCTTCACGCCGTAATCGAGCACCACGATGCGCTCGCAAATGCCCATCACCACCCGCATGTCGTGTTCCACCAACAGCACCGCAATTTGGAATTTCTCCTGGAGGAGACGGATCAGCGCGGTGAGCTCGCTTTTCTTGGT